>Ga0335075_10003614_pt1 | contig 24430 bp, 22 predicted proteins | sample Lox_Sample_24_FD_206723 | JGI IMG/M metagenome (GOLD analysis project Ga0335075, IMG submission 206723) | Soil microbial communities from Loxahatchee National Wildlife Refuge, Florida, United States - Lox_Sample_2.4 | ecosystem: Environmental > Terrestrial > Soil > Wetlands | place: USA...
ACACGGGGTTCTCGAGCTCGGCAACGGTGCCCCAGCCTTCGGACGGGCGTTGCTGGAAGATGCCGACCGAGTCATCGGTGCCGTAGTCGAGGTTCTCCAGCTTGGATTCCTGCATCGCGGTGGCGTAGGCGATCGTCAGGGCCCGCTGGGGCAGGTGCTCCCGCGCGGCGACGCCGGCGATGGTGGCCGAGTCCGCCGCCTGCCCGAAGTCGAGCGGCAAGGCGTTCGTGCCGGTTCCGGCCTGGCAGCCTGGCACGGTGAGAATCTGCGTCACGAAGTGGCGGTAGGCCGAGTAGCCCGCGTACCCGGCGATCACAAGCAGCACAACGATGATGGTTCCCGCGATCAGCGGCCGGCGCCAGCGGGGTCGTCGATGACTCCGCGGCTGGGCGGGCCACGAGGTGGTCGTCGGCACAGTATCTGACGCTACCCGCGGTTGGCCGGTCATGTTGCCAAGCCGGAAGAGTCGCCCGCCCTGGCGCCGGCTTTCGGTAGGCTCGCTCGCCATGAGCGAGTCGCTGAAATCCCCGCTGCCCGCGGTCATCGACGACCTATGGGAGCAGCGTGCGGGGCTGAGCCCGGAAGATTCCGCCGCGCGCGCCGAGGTCGTCGCGGCGGTCGATGAGATCGACGCGGGAAACGCCAGGGTCGCCCAGATCGACCCAGCCTCCGGCGAGGTGGTCGTGGACGAGCGGGCCAAGCGCGCGATCCTGCTCGCGTTCCGGCTGCTCCCGATGGCCCGGTCCCAGGTCGGCGACTTCCGCTATCACGACCGGGTGCCGCTCAAGACGCGCCTGGACGGCGTCCGGGTGGTGCCGGGTGCGATCGCCCGCTGGGGTTCGTTCATCGCCTCGGGCACGGTGCTGATGCCGTCGTTCGTGAACATCGGGGCCTACGTCGACTCCGGCACGATGGTCGACACGTGGGCGACGGTCGGGTCCTGCGCCCAGATCGGCAAGAACGTGCACCTGTCCGGCGGGGTGGGGATCGGCGGCGTGCTCGAGCCGCCGAACGCGATCCCGGTGGTGGTCGAGGACGAGTGCATGATCGGGTCGCGGTCGATCGTGGCCGAAGGCGCCAGGATTCGCACCGGGGCGGTGCTCGGCTCGGGCACGAACATCACGAAGAGCACGCACGTGATCGACGTGGGGACTGGGGAGGAACTGCCGCGCGGTGAGGTGCCGCCGTGGTCGGTGGCCGTCAGCGGCACGCGGTTCCGCGAGTTCCCCGGCGGCGAGTACGGACTGCCGGCCGTGCTCATCCTGAAACGCCTTCCCGAAGGCGAGCGGCACAGTAAGTCCGAGCTCAACGCGATCTTGCGTGATCACGGAGTAGACGGCTGACCGCGCTACCGTGGATAACGCCATGAGCGGGACTAACTCGCAACCGCAGCCGCATCGGCGGGTCCGCCGTCAGGGCCCCGTGACGCTGCGCGGTTCGCAGATACCAGCGACCACGACCGACCAGCGGCTGCTGGACCGTCGCGGGCCGTCCGATTGGGTGCACACCGATCCGTGGCGGGTGATGCGCATCCAGGCCGAGTTCGTCGAGGGCTTCGGGCTGCTCGCCGAACTCGGCATCGCCGTGTCGATATTCGGGTCGGCCAGGACGATGCCAGGCGCGCCAGAGTACGAGCTGGCGGAGGAGATAGCGGGCGCGCTGTCCCGGGCCGGTTACGCCGTCATCACCGGGGGCGGTCCCGGCATCATGGAGGCCGCGAACAAGGGTGCCGCCGAGGCGGGCGGCGTGTCGGTCGGCCTTGGCATCGAGTTGCCTCTCGAGACCGGCCTGAACGACTACGTGAACGTCGGGGTGGAGTTCAGGTACTTCTTCGTGCGCAAGACGGTGTTTGTGAAGTACTCACAGGCCTTCGTCGTGCTCCCCGGCGGGTTCGGCACCATGGACGAGCTGTTTGAGGCGCTGACGCTGGTCGCGACCGGGAAGATCACCAGGTTTCCTGTCATCCTCGTCGGCAGCGGCTACTGGTCGGGCATGCTGAACTGGCTCAAGGACACCATGATGGCGTGCGGGAACATCGGCCCGGAGGAAATGGCCCTGATCCGGGTGGCCGACGACGTTGAGACCGTCCTGAAGATCATCAAAGAGGCGCACGCCGACCTCTCGTTCCGCTGATGCCGCCCGCTGGCCGCGTCAGGCGAGCCCGCGGATCGCCCAGGCCGGGGGACGGGTGCCGAGGACCGATTTGGCCATGTCCAGGCTGCGCCGGATGGGGGCGACGTGCCGCGTCCTGACCGCGGTCGCGCCGAGCCAGGCGCAGATCGCCGCGATCGCTTCGGCGCCCGCCAGGCCTCGCGTGGCGGCGGACGTGTCCACGTCGGTCAGCGTCGCCCAGCCGGCCCGCAGGGCCGTGTCGACCTCCGTGGCCGGCACCGTGACCAGGATGCGTTCCCTGGCGATCCCGGCGCCGACGGCCGTCTCGGCCGCCGCGAAGTCCGCGCAGATCAGCCTGGCGCCGGTGCGCAGCGCCACGGCCGGGTGGCGGACCACATCCGCGCTCTCGTCGTCACCGCAGACGATTATCCGGGCGACGCTGCCCCGGATAGCTGAGATCAGTTCCGGGCCATGATCGCCGACGTCAATCATGGTTGCACCGGCCTGGCCTGCGGCGATTGCCTCGGTGAGGCTGTCAGCCACCGTCAGCAGCGCCGTATCGGCGCCGGGCCGGATGGCTGAAGAGCGCGAATTCACTGTCAGAGCATGGCACGATTCCTTATGTGCCCGTCGTATTGCTGATCGTCATTGTGGTCATCGTCGCTGCCGTCGCGTTCGTGGCCGTCGGCCGCGGCGGCGGAATATCGGTCGAACACCCCGATTACGCGCCGCTGGACCTGGGACCGGTTTCCGCCACGGACGTCGTCCTGCTCCGCCCGCCTTCGGCGCTGTGGGGGTACGACATGCAGGCTACCGACGAGGCGTTCGAGCGGATCGCCGAGTCAATCAGGGAGCGGGACGTCCGGATCGTGGCGCTCGAGCAACTGGTCACCGACCTGAGCCGGGCCCCGCAGCCCGCGCAGGCGTCCGCCCCGTACCCGGATGCCCGTCACCGGCGAGGTCAGGAGGCCGGCGAGGCTGGCGGCAGCGAGGCTGCCGCGAGCGCGCCTCCAGAGCAGGCACATGGCTGAGCCTGCGCGCGAGGCGATACCGGGTCCTGACGGCCGGCTCCGCTGCCCGTGGGGGCTTAGCGCCCCGGAGTACCTCGACTACCACGACGAGGAATGGGGCCGTCCGGTGCGCGGCGACCGGGTGATCTTCGAACGGCTCAGCCTGGAGGCGTTCCAGTCGGGCCTGTCCTGGCTGACGATCCTGCGCAAGCGGGAGAACTTCCGCAAGGCGTTCGCGGGCTTCGATATCGGGGCGATCGCGGCATTCGGGCCGGACGACGTGCGCCGGCTGATGTCCGACTCCGGCATCGTGCGGAACCAGGCGAAGGTGAACGCGGTGATCACGAACGCCCGGGCCGCGCTCACGCTGCCGACCGGGCTGAGCGACCTGGTGTGGAGTTACGCGGAAACGGCGTCGGCGCGGCCGGCGCCGCGCACGCTCGCGGACGTCCCGGCGTCGACGCTAGCATCAAAGCGCCTCGCGGCGGAGCTGCGCACGCACGGCTTCGCCTTCACCGGGCCGGTCACCGCCTACGCGACGATGCAGGCCTGCGGCATCGTCAACGACCACCTGGCCGACTGCTTCGCGCGCACCGCCTGAGGCCGCGCCCGCCGGGACGCCGGAACCGGCAGCGTGGCATCGGGGAGCACCGGCGGGAACCCGTTTCAACGGCGGTTTCATAGGCACCGCCGATGCTCCCTTATCTACGTCGTCGCCTGATGTACTGCTCGATCCCGTGGCGTGCCGCCGTCGCACCGGGGTCACCGAGTGAATGTGTACGCCAGGCGGACAGTTCCGTCCGGGAACGCGTGGTGCTCCTCCAGTCGCAGCAGATGCTGGCCGGTGCCCGGTAGCGAGAAGGGCACCCCCTCGCCCAGCAGGACCGGGAGCTTGAGGATCTCCAGCCTGTCGATGGCGCCCAGGGCCAGGAAGGCATGCAGCGTGCGCTGCCCGCCGAGCAAGAACACGTCCCCGGTGAGATCGGCTGCCCGCAGCCGGTCAAGCAATCCCTGGGGACTGCCGTCGGCGACCACGACATCGGCGGGGACGCCTGCGGGTACCGGCCGGGAGGTCAGTATGTAGACCTGCTTGCCCGGCCATGGCCAGTCACCGGACTGAAGCCCAGCGTCCAGGCCGGTGCGGCCCATCACCACCGCCTCGATCTGCTGGTTGAACGCGGGCCAGTCATACGACCCGTGGGGGGTGAAACCGGGTACCGCGACGAAGGCGGGGAGCCCGTCGGGAGTCGCGATGAACCCGTCGGCGCTTACGCCCATATGCGTGCGGATGAGCATGGCACAGTCCCTTCTCCACTGATGAGGCGAACCTCGCCTCATAGGGAGATCGGAGCCGCAAGCCGCGCCTCGACATCAACGCCTCCCAAGCCGGTAGTGAAAAGAACGATAGCTATCACGACCAGATCCACTTGCCTCACGCGTTACGGACATGCGTCGGCCATGCCCGCCCTCGCCAATCGAGAACTCCGAAAGTCGAGTAGTTCAGCGACGGGAACAGGCGCGGTCGCGGCGTCTCGTGACGATGCGGATTCCCCGGCACGGGACACCAGGCCCCGGCGGGCATTTCTTCGAAAAGTCGTCCATATTATCCGGCTTATCTGCTGGACCGGGATGCTGGAATACGCTAATATATTCGCATTGAAGAAGCTCATTCAAGTACTACTTGATTACCGAACGGAAGGTGGTTTCCCGTGACCGCGGTCTCGTTCCCCGGCACCGGGCCAGACGGCGAAGTGCCGCCGCCCGGCGTCCTGGCGCGGGACGAGACGGATGCGGCGGCAGGCGGTGCGGAGTGCACGCAGGTGCCGGATGATGACTGGGACGCGGACGCGGACATGGCGCGGACGCTGGCGGCCTGCGACGCGGGCCTTATCAGCATCCCGGACGAGCCGGGCGGCATGGGGATCGTGGCCGGGACGGTCGTGGACCCGGCGGAACTGGCGGCGTTCGGCGCGGCCGGCGGGCTGGCCGGGTTCGGGCAGCAGACGTTCGCCCAGGGCGAGACAGGCGACGCACTGCCGGCCGGGCCGCTGCTGACGATACTGGCCGAGCAGGCGGTCACCGGGGAGCCGGGGCCGCTGGGCCTGGTACCGGGAGGCCGCGGCACTGTGGCCATTGCCGGGGCCGGGGAGATCGCCGCGGCCACCGCCTCCCGCGCCGCCGGAACGGGTCCGCTGGCCGGGATCCCCGGGGTGGCGGGTGCGGACGGGGTGCGGGACCTGCCCGACGACGACCTGCTGGGGCTGATGTCGGCCGCCGACCGGATGGCCAGCCGGGCGCAGTGGGCCCGGCTGGCGGCGACCGCGGAGTTCGCCCGTCGCCGCTACCACCAGCAGGAGGCGGCGATCGCCGCCCGGGCGCCGGAAGGACGGCAAGCGGGGCAGCACGCCGCCGACGAGGTCGCGTTCGAGACGGTCCGCACCGCCCGGCAAGCCGATGAGCAACTCTGGCTGGCGGAGTCACTGGCGTCCCGGCTGTCCCGGCTGATGGCGCGGATGGCCGAGGGCGCCATCGATGCCTACCGGGCGCTGATCGTGGCCCGCGCCACCGCCGACCTCAGCGCCGAAGACGCCGCGATCGCCGACCAGATCCTGGCCACCGAGGCGCCCGGGCTGACCACCGATGCGCTGTCGCGGCGAACCTGGCAGGTCGTGATGACGCTGGACCCTGAGGCCGCCGCCAAGAGGAAGAAGAAGGCCAAGAAGCAGGCCCGGGTCCAGATGTGGCGCGAGGATTCCGGCAACGCGGCTTTCGCCGGACGCGAGATGGACCCCGAGGACGCGCTGGCCGCCAACGTCTACTACGACGCGCTCGCCCAGGCGCTACGCAAGGGCGGAGTGCCGGGCAGCCTGCGGGAACTGCGGCACCTGGCCTTCGCTGAGCGGAACAAGGGCGGCGACCCGCTGGACCTGATCGCCCGCCACGCTGCCGCCAAGGCCGCCCAGGATCAGGACCGGCCCTCTTGGGAACGGGATCCTGGCCAGGACACGGACCCGGACGGGCAGGCTGCCGACGCGCGGGAGACCGGCGGGCAAGACGCGGACGGCGCCGGGGACGATCCTGCCGCGGACCCGCGGCAGGACGGCATCGACTACTTCCCCGAGGCCGCCGACGGGTACCGCGACGGCGGCCGCCACCCCGACCTGACCGACGACTGGTGCTCCACGGCCGGCAGCGGGAACCCGGACCGGTCCTGGGATGCTAGCGCCCCGCACGGGGACGGTCGGCAGGGCGGGCTGCGCGACGACGGATACCGCGACGATGAGAACCCCGATCGCCTGGACGATGAGGGCGAAGATGGCGACGACGGAGACAGCGGCGGCGACGATGGGAACGGTGGCGGCGAAGGCGGCCCCGGGGGCGGCAGGCCCAAGGACGGCGGCCCCGGCGGCCCGGGCAGCGGCGGGAAGGCGCCGGTAGCGGCGAACATCACCCTGCTCGTTTCCGCGGGCACCCTCTACGGCTGGTCCGCCGCCCCCGGCGAGGCCGCCGGACTCGGGTTCCTGGACCCCGAAACCACCCGCGACCTCGTCCAGAACGCCTCCGAGCACCCTAATACCCGCTGGTGCGTCACCGTGGTCGACGAGACCGACGGGACCGCCGTCGCGCACGGCTGCGCCCCCGGCCGCCACCGCTGGGACCCCGCGGCACAACCCGGCCACGGGCCAGGGCAGGAGCGTGCCCGCAGCCCGGGAACACAACCGGCCAGAACGGACACAACCGGCCGCGCGGACCAGGCGGACCAGGGAGCGCAGGTCGCCGGGCTGATCGAGCGCCTCGGCGTGAGGCTCGAGCCCATCGCCAGCCGAACATGCGATCACGCGCACCGCGAGGACCGGTACCTCCCCAGCCGCAGGCTGCGGCACCTGATCCAGGCGCGCACCGCCACCTGCTGCGCCCCCGGCTGCACCCGCCCCGCCACCGCAAACGACATCGACCACACCATCGCCTGGCCCGCCGGGACGACCGATGAGTGCAACCTGTCCCCGCCGTGCGAGCACCACCACATGGTCAAGCACACCCCAGGCTGGAAACTCGAACAAACCAGCCCCGGCGTCATGCGCTGGACCGGCCCCAGCGGCCGCAGCTACACCACCCACCCCACCAAATACCAACTGTAAGGGCGGAGCCCCAGCGGGAATGGATAGGGGAGGGAACCCCGGCCGCGCAATCCCGATAAGTGCGAAACACTAGCGGGACGGAACGTGGAAAGATACCCGCATGGACCCCGATGATCCCGACATCGACGCGCTGTTCGCGCCGCTTCCGCCGGCGGCCGCCTTCGGGGTGGTGCTGAGCGAGGCGCGGGAGGTACTGCCGAAGGTGCGCGAGCCGATCGACGCCGAACTGTGGGGATCGGACATGATCGGGGCCCTGGGCAGTTCGGTGGGCGACGAGGCGGACGTCATGGCGACGCTGACCACCTCGCTTGTGCCCTTCGCCGAGGAGACGGGCACGCCGGAAGCGCTCGCGCTGCTGCGGATCTTCGGGGCTATCGGATCACCGGACCTGCGGGCGGCCGCTACCCAGGCGGCACAGCGGGTGGCGGCGCGCGACGTGCCCGACGCCAGCTGGGCGGCGGCGATCGGCTCGCCGCGGGTCGGGCCGTGCTGGCACTATGCGGACGTGGGCGGCCGGCAGGAATCGGTGACGATGACCTTCGGCTACGGGGAGAGCGAACACGCGCTTTCTGTGCTTATCGATCATGGCCAGGGCGGCGGGATCAAGGACGCCTGGGTCAGAGACGCCGCCGGACTGCTTGACCAGACCTGGCTGGCGGCGGAGAACGATCCGCTGGTCGTGTTCGAGCGGCTGGATTCCGCGCAGGCCGCGAAACGGCTGGAGCAGGCGATAACAGCGGACGAATGCCCGGAAAAGCCGGACCAGGCCGACGACGTGAACGCCCACCGCGCCCTGTTGCGCGCCCGGGTGCGCTTTGTGGCGGCCCAAGCGTCGTAGTAACTCCCGGTTAGGGGGTTAGCGCCCGCGTGGCACCGTTCGAGTCGAGCAGGCGATGATAGCCGTCAACACCGGGCAGCCTCGCCAGGTCGCCGCGAACCTGCCGGTAGCCTCCGTCCGGCCCGGCGAGCGTCAGCCCGTCCGCGCCGACGGCCACGAGCTCGCCGTCCAGCCGCAGCAGGACCGGGCCGTCGCGGTCGGCGGAGACCGCCACCCGGCCGGACCGCAGCGCGCTGAGGATCGCGGCGGGTTCGGCTTCCGCGCACTCCACCCAGGTGGTGGGCGTGCCGAGCGGCGCGTCAGAGCCGTGCCGGTGCCAGTCGCTGCCGCCGACCGGGATCGCGGCCGGATCCCAGGCCTGCCACCAGGCCAGCGGCGTTGTCCAGCTCAGGTCAAGCCAGCTCCAGTGCCACACCTCGACAAGCGGCGGCCGGCGGCGCATCGGGTGCAGCCAGCTCACCGGGCCCGCGATCGGATGGTTCACCGACATCAGGCCGTCGCCGCGCTCGGCGGTGTCGAGCCAGTCGTCCGGCGAGCGGCGGAAGTCGATCCAGCCGATATCGCCGAGCAGGCCGGCGTGGCCGTGCCCGGTCGTGACCTCCTGGCCGGGAATCAGCGTGATCCCGTACCGGCGCGCCGCGGCCGGCAGCTCCGCGTGATGGCTGATCGTGTTGTGGTCGGTGACCGCAAGGAAGTCGAGGCCGCGGTCGATGGCGAAGCATGCCAGCTCGGGGACGGTCATGGCGCCGTCGGAGTGGACCGTGTGCGCGTGCAGGTCTCCGGCCAGCCACCGGTGCCGGTGTGTCGCGGGCAGATCCCTGCGCGCCGGACGGCTCGCGGGAACCGGGGGAGCGGCCAGCTCGCGGTCCGCGGCGGCGGGCCCCGCCGACGGCTCCGCCGTCACCCGGTACCGCACGCCGTCCGGCGGCACCTTGTGCAGGCCGAGCATCACCTGCCACGGTCCCGGCTCGATCTCGCCGGGCAGGTAGCCGGGCGTGGCGGCCCCCGCCGCGATGATGAACGACTGCCTGACCCCGCCGGACCAGCCGCGGAAACCGGACGGTCCGAGGCACCCCAGGTCAAGGATGGCCCCGTCGCGCTCGTACTCAAGCTCCACCCGCAACGCCGACGTTCCCGGCGCGACCTCGACCGGGAGATAGTGCCACGGCGAGGAAAACCGGTCTTCCGGCGTCCAGATCCCGGTGTGCATTGTGTGTTCGCCCATCCTCCCAGTGTGCGGCCAAAAACCACGTGACGGCGGCGCGACACGTTGCTAAGGTCTTGTGCTTCGCGCCCACAACACTTGCAGGGGTGAAATGTGCCCGACGGCGAAGATCCAGTTATCCGGGCCGAACGCGCCTACCTTGTCCAGTCCCGCGAGTTTCTCCGCCTGATGCGGGAAAACGTGCTGTCCATCAACCCCATGGCCGGTGACCCGGTATCCCTCGAGTACCTCAAGGCGGACCTGTACCGCCGTGCCGAAGCGCTGCGCGACCTGCCGGACGCGCCCTTGTTTTTCGGTCGGCTCGATTACCGGTCAGGGGGGTACGGGGGGACGGACAGTCCCCCCGAGGAAGCAGCAGCACTGCACATCGGGCGGCGCCACGTGCACGACCTCGATGGCACCCCGGTGGTGATTGACTGGCGGGCCCCGATCTCCCGGCCGTTCTACCGGGCCAGCCAGGCCGATCCCATGGACCTTCGGCTGCGCCGCAGGTTCGGTTTCTCCGGCGGAGATCTCACCGCCTACGAAGACGAGCGGTTCGGCGAAGGCGGACCCCGGAGAGACGGCCGGGACCGTTCGGAAGAAATGAAGGCAAGCAAGCTGCTTGTGGCGGAGATCGAGCGGCCGAGATCCGGGCCGATGCGGGACATCGTCGCCACGATCCAGCCGGAGCAGGACGACATCGTCCGCGGCGACGCCAGCCAGTCGGTATGCGTGCAGGGGGCGCCGGGCACCGGGAAGACCGCGGTGGGCCTGCACCGGGTCGCCTACCTGCTGTACGCGCACAAGGAGCGGGTGACGCGGCGCGGCGTGGTCGTCATCGGGCCGAACCTGGCCTTCCTGTCCTACATCAGGAACGTGCTGCCAGCGCTCGGCGAGCTTGACGTCACCCAGACCACGGTCGCCGGGCTGGTCGGCTCGGCGCCGGCCCGCGGCGACGACACCGACGAGGCGGGCGCGATCAAGGGGGACGCGCGGATGGCGGAGGTGCTCCGGCGGGCGCTGTGGGCATCGATCCGCGAGCCCGCCGAGGCGCTGGTTCTTGCCCGGGGGGCGCGGCGATGGCGGGTGCCGGCAGACGAGATCACCTCGCTGGCCGCCGAGTTGCGCCAGCGCGGAGTCCGGTACGGGACCGGGCGGGACCTGCTCGGGCACCGGATCGCGCACGTGATCCTGACCCGGATGGAGGCCGCGGGGGAGACCTGCGACGACCGGACCCATGACGCGGTGCGGCGATCGAAGCCGGTGCGCGCCTGCGTCGACCAGGTGTGGCCGAAGGTAGAGGCGAAGCGCCTGGTGTTCGAGCTGCTGTCGTCGGAGCGGGCGCTGCAGCGGTTCGGTGACGGGCTGCTTGACAACTCCGAGGTGAAGGCGATCGTGTGGTCGCCGCCGCCGCGCGGGCCGGGCTCGGCGCGCTGGAGCCGCGCCGACCTCGTGCTGATCGACGAGGCCGCCGACCTCATCGAGCGCATGCCCAGCTTCGCGCACGTGGTGCTTGACGAGGCGCAGGACCTGTCGCCGATGGAGCTGCGGGCGATCGGGCGGCGCTGCTCCACGGGTTCTGCGACCGTGCTCGGCGACCTCGCCCAGGGCACCACCCCGTGGGCGACCTCGTCGTGGCCGGTCCTGCTGACGCACCTGGGCAAGCCGGACGCCGCGGTGCGCGAGCTCGACGTCGGCTACCGGGTGCCAAGGCAGATCCTCGACTACGCCTCCCGGCTGCTGCCCTCGATCGCGACAGGGCTGCGGCCCGCGGCCTCGCTCCGGGAAGATCCCGGAGCGCTGTCGATCGTCGCCGTGCCGTCGGCCACGCTCGCCGCGCGGGTGGCCGACGCCTGCGCGGACGCCCTGCGGCTGCCCGGGTCGGTCGCGGTCATCTGCGCGGACCCGCAGGTGGGGGAGATGACGGCCGCGCTGCGTGCGGCGGGGCTGCCGTACGCCGTGCTCGGGGGCGGCGCGGGCGGGGGGCCAGGCGACGAAGGGCCGGGCGGCTCGCGGCTGACCGCCGTGCCCGTCACGCTGGCCAAGGGCCTGGAGTTCGATCACGTCGTGCTCGCCGAGCCGGGCCGCATCGCCTCCGGCGAGGACTACGGGCTGCGGCGACTGTACGTAGCGCTGACCCGGGCCGTATCACGGCTCACCGTTTTGCACGCTGAACCACTCCCGGCGGAACTTCGTTCCGTACCATAGAGGGAAGCCACCTGGGTTTGGGCCTTCCGGGCAATTTCCCGATGCGCGTTGCGGTGGCTAAGCGGGGGCGGCATCCTTGTATGATCCGGTACGCAAGGTTCCGGTAAAACTACTATCTGTAACGACGGTGATAACGGTGGAAGCCAAGGGGAACCACGCAGAGTCTGTCTACCTTGAGAAGCTGGCGGAGGAGTTGACGCATCGGGGGCTTGAGGCCTGGCTGATGGCGCCGCCGGGCCGGGTACCCAGCCTGTATGTGGTGAACCCTGCCGCCAGGGCCCTTGAAGAGAACGTGTACGCGGGCTGCGGCAAGGACGGCCTCTGGTGGTTCTGGTGGTCGTGGGCCGAGCGGATCTCGATCGCCGACGACCTCGACGCGGCCGCCACTTCGATCGCGCGGGTGCTCTCGCTGCCCCGCGACTGAGGCCCGCGGCACGATTTTTGGGCCAGCCTCAGCGTTAGGCCCCCGGCGTCGGCATGCCGGGGAAGGCGACGGTCGATCCGCGCCAGGCGGCCGCCCGGTTGGCCGGGGCCTGCATGGCGAGCGCCCCGAACGTGCGCAGGGTCCGGTCGCTGACCGCGACCAGGCCGAGGTAGGCGCGCGTCACGCCCTCTTCAAGCGTGGCGGCGAGCCGCCGGGCCGACTGCGCGTCCCGTACCGGGAACGGCAGCCGGTACGCCGCGCTGGCCGCCACCGGGGTGGCGCCGAGCTTGGTGATCATGGCCTGCAGCGTGTCCCTGGCCTCCTGGTGCAGCCGCCAGTCGGTGAGCGCCGAGGCCTGGTCCTCGCCGTTGAGCATCGCCCCGGCGACCCCGTAGCCGTAGATCGCGGCGTTTTCGGCGGCCAGCGCGTCCTGGAGCGCCTGCAGCCCGTCCGGCGCCATCGTCAGCTCCATCTTGTCAGGTCCGGGCGAGGTCCCGGGCGGACAGTACCGTGACGTGCGTCGCCTCGGACGCGGCGATGCTCGCGTAGAGCTGGGCTAGCGACGGGGAGGTGGCGGCAAGCCGCCGTAGCTGCGCGGTGCTTGCGGCCTGTTCCGCGGCGCGCAGCCCGGCGACGGCCGCTTCCCGCGTGCCGGGGATGGCGGGCCGTGCGGCGGCGGTCGACGGGATGGTCTTCCCGGGCGGCTCGATGACCCGGGCCCGCAGTTGGGTCAGGTGTGCCTGATGTTCGGCGAGGAGCGGGGCGAGCGCGGATGCCAGGGGGGAATAAGCGGCCATGGTCTTTTTGTATATCGAGATCAGGTCCTGCTCACCGGCTACCGCGTCAAGCAGGCCCCGCGCATCAGCGGACAGCGGCGGCGGTCCGGCCAGGGGGTCCGGGCCGGCACAGGCGCTCAGCACGAGAAACATCGGCACCGACGTGGCCGACGCGGCAAGCAACTGACGCCTTCGCAGCATAGGCTCTAAGCATGCCACGAAGCTGCGGCTGCTGCGGCTGCTGCGGGTTTCACTCGCGTTACCCGCCGCATCGGCGTGTGGCTCACGCGGCCGATAGGCTGGACCTGCGAAGATAAGAGCCAGCACGCGGACGCCAATCCGTTGACGATTCGCGCACGGTTCATGGACGAGGAGGTCGTGATGCCCGGTGGCTTTCGCCCCATTGCCGCCGGCCCGGTGGATGAAAAGCGCCTGGCTGGCCTGATCCAGCCGGTGGCGGCCGCCGCCGGGATGGACCTGGAGTCCGTGCGGGTCACCGTCGCGGGCAAGCGACGGCTGCTGCGCGTGGTGGTGGACAGCGATCGGGGGGTCAGCCTTGACGACGCGGCCGATGTGAGCCGCGAGGTTTCCGCCATGCTCGATAGTACGGACGTGATGGGGGAAGTGCCCTATACCCTAGAGGTTTCCTCGCCGGGCGTGGACCGGCCGCTGACTGAGCCGAGACACTGGCGGCGGGCCGCCAGGCGACTCGTCCAGGTCAAGGTCGAGGGGGAGGGGCGCGTGCAGGGCAGGATCCTCACGGCGGACGAGCATGGGGTGACGCTCGACGTCGACGGCGCCGAGCGCACCTTCGAGTACGGCGCGCTCGGGGCCGGGCGCATCCAGGTGGAGTTCGGGCGCCTCCCGGAGGCCGCCCAGGACGAGCCGCTCGCGGGCGGCGCGCTCACGGACGAGGCACTCGCGGACGAGGCACTCGCGGACGACGAGCTTTCCTATCAGGCGGATCTTGGAGCTGGCGGCGATGGACATTGACCTGAGCGTGCTGCGCAGCCTCGAGAGCGAGAAAGATATCTCGCTCGAAACGGTCATCAAGGCGATCGAGGACGCCCTGCTGATGGCCTATCACAAGACCGAGGGGGCCAGTCCCGCGGCACGCGTGGAGATAGACAGGAAAACCGGCCACGTCACCGTGTGGGCGCGAGAGATTGGCCCCGAGGGTGCGGTGGCACGGGAATACGACGACACGCCCGCTGGTTTCGGGCGCATCGCGGCGACGACCGCACGGCAGGTGATTCTGCAGCGGCTGCGTGACGTCGAAGACGAAATGACGTTCGGCGAGTACGCCGGGCACGAGGGCGACATCGTGGCCGGCGTGATCCAGCAGGGGAAGGATCCCCGCACGGTGCTCGTCGACCTCGGCAAGATCGAGGCCGTGCTGCCTCCGGCCGAGCAGGTCCCTGGCGAGCGGTACGTGCACGGCGAGCGCATCCGGTGCTACGTGTGGCGCGTCCGCAAGGGGCACCGCGGGCCTTCGGTCACGCTGTCGAGGACCCATCCCGACCTGGTTCGCAAGCTGTTCGCCCTCGAGGTTCCCGAGATCGCGAGCGGGGCGGTGGAGATCGTCAAGATCGCCCGTGAGGCCGGCCACCGGACCAAGATCGCGGTGCAGTCCCACCAGGCGGGGGTGAACGCGAAGGGCGCGTGCATCGGTCCGGTGGGCAGCCGGGTGCGGAACGTGATGGCCGAACTGCACGGCGAGAAGATCGACATCGTCGATTATTCCGACGATCCCGCGGAGTTCGTCGCGAACGCGCTGTCGCCGGCCAGGGTCACCCACGTCGACGTGGTCGACCCGGCCGCGATGGAGGCGCGGGTCACCGTGCCGGATTACCAATTGTCGCTGGCCATCGGCAAAGAGGGTCAGAACGCGCGGTTGGCTGCCCGGCTCACCGGCTGGCGGATCGACATCAGGTCTGACGCCGCGACCGGAGCCGCCGGGGCCGCTGAGTCCGTCGGGGCCGCTGAGCCCGCCGGGGCTGAAGCGGCGGCCGAACCGGCGGTTGGACCCGTCACGGCCGACCGCCCCGCCCCGGCTACGGCCGCCCCGGCTACGGCCGCCGCGGCCGGGACGCCTGGCGAGGCCGCCAGCGGCGCGGGCGTCGCCGCCGATGACGGCGCCGAGACGGCCTCGAGTTCGAGTTCGTGACGTTCGTGACAGGCGTCGGCCTGGGGTGATGCCCGTGCCCGTACCGGATGATCCCCATTCGGCGGGACTCGCCGGGTGCCCGTAATCCGGTGACACGGTAGACTCAACTGAGGAATGACCGCGCTATCTGAGCAGTTGTACATGGGTGACTTCCCGGTACGAACGTGCGTTGGCTGCAAGGAGCGCGCGGCGAAGTCCAGCCTGCTTCGCCTGGTGGCGTCCGGGGGCGTTCTCGTGCCCGACCCCCAAGCGCGGCAGCCGGGCCGGGGTGCATACCTGCATCACAGCCTGGAGTGCTTCGAACTGGCGCAGCGGCGCCGGGCGTTCCCGCGCGCGCTGCGCGTTCCGGGGCCGCTCAGCACCGCTTCACTGGTTTCGTACCTTTCACGAGGGGAGCCCCGGGCATAACATAGCTGGCGGCAACGGACGCGAAGCGGCCGAAGACGACGGGAAGCGCACTGGACACGGCGGAAACCTGTATGGAAAGCAGGTCGAGAAGCTTATGAGCGCTCGATGAGCACAAGGCGATGAACAGCGTGAGCTGACGCCGACCCGGAGCACACTATGCCCCGGATCGGCTGATGATCCGGTAGATGGCCCGTGCAGGGCCGAGTAGAGGAGCATAGTGGCGAAAGTCCGGGTTTACGAACTCGCTAAGGAGTTCGGTGTGGAGAGCAAGGCCGTCATGGCCGAGCTCGAGAAAATGGGCGAGTTCGTGCGTTCGGCGTCCTCGACGATCGAGGCGCCAGTGGTCCGCAGGCTCAAGGAATCGTTCGCTTCGGATTCAGCGAAGTCCGGGCGGCAGGGCCAGCGATCCTCGGACGCGCGCCCCGCGCCGCCTGCCCGCCGTGACCAGGCGGTCGGTGACGGCCGCCGTGAGGACCGTGTTTCTGCCAGGGCACCGGGCGGAAACCTGACAGGTGCCGATACGTCCGCTCCCGCCGCGGCAGGCGAGGTTGCCGCGCGCCCGGCGGCGCCGGACGCCGAAGGCATGCCCGCGGGCGGTTCCCGCCCGGGCGGCGGCCCTGGAGTGGCGGGCGCGCCTGGCGGCGTGCCGATCGTGCCTGGCGGCGCTCCGATCGCGCCCGGCGGCGCTCCGAGCGCGCCTGGCGGTCGGCCGGTACCGCGTCCGGCTCCGCCCCGTCCCGTTCCGCCGGTGCCCGGTGTCGGCGCCCCGGCGGCTTCGGCGCCACGCGGCGGTACCGCCGCGCCCGGGCGTCCCGCGCCCGGTCCGCGCACGGGCCAGGGCCAGGGACAGGGACAGGGTGTCCCGGGCGGCACGGGCGGAACCACCGCGCGGCCCGCGCCAGGTCCGCGTCCTAGCAGTCCTCGCCCCGGCGGCCCGCAAGCGCAGCCTGGGCAGCAAGGCGCCCCGCGTCCGGGTGCGTCGCGCCCGGCCGGTCAGCGTCCGCCGGTCCCTGGGCCCCGCGGCCCGCGTCCCGGGCCGCGTCCGGGCAACAACCCGTTCAGCTCGACGGCGACCGGCATGGGCGCCACCCCGCCGGCCCGTCCCGGTCCGGGCGCCGGCCAAGGCGATCGTGACCGCGACCGCGATCGTGACCGCGATCGCGGCCCGCGTCCTGGCATGCCTGGCGCGTCCGGTCCCGGTTCCGCCCGTCCCGGCGGCCGGGGTCCCGGTCGGCCTGGTGCCGGCGCGCCAAGCGGCGACGGCGCGCACGCCGGTGGTCCCGGCGGCCCGCGTCCCGGTGGCCCGCGTCCCGGTGGTCCGCGTCCTAGCCCGATGAACATGCCGTCCCGTCCCGCGTCCACTGGCGGTCCCGGCGGGCGGGGTCCCGCGGGCGGTCCTGGCGGCCGTGGTCCGCGTCCTGGCGGCGCGGGCACAGGCGGTCCGCGTCCCGGCGGCGGTCGTCCGGCTGGCGCCGGGCAGCGTCCCGGCGGCGGTGGCGGCGGTGGCGGCGGTCCGCGTCCCGGCGGCGGTCCGGGCGGTGGCGGTGGCGGTGGCGGCGGCGCTCCGGCCAGGCCCGGCGGCAGGGGCCGCCCTGGCGGCGGCGGCACCGCGGGTGCCTTCGGGCGTCCCGGCGGCAAGCCGAGCCGGCGCCGCTTGTCGCGCAAGCAGCGGCGGCAAGAGTTTGACAACATGCAGGCGCCGACGATCGGCGGCGTGCAGGTCCCGCGCGGGAACGGCCAGGTCATCCGGCTGTCCCGCGGCGCGAGCCTGTCCGACTTCGCCGACAAGATCGGGGCGAACCCCGCCAGCCTGGTCCAGGTGCTTTTCCACCTCGGTGAGATGGTGACCGCGACCCAGTCGGTGAACGACGAGACGCTGCAGCTGCTCGGCGCTGAGCTGAACTACAACGTCCAGGTCGTCTCCCCCGAGGAAGAGGACCGCGAGCTGCTCGAGCAGTTCGACATCGAGTTCGGCGAGGACGAGGGCGGCGAGGAGGCCCTGGTCGCGCGGCCGCCGGTGGTCACCGTCATGGGTCACGTCGACCACGGCAAGACCAAGCTGCTCGACGCGATCCGGCACACCAACGTGGTGGCGCGCGAGGCGGGTGGCATCACCCAGCACATCGGTGCCTACCAGGTGACGACCGAAGTCGACGGCGACGAGCGGAAGATCACCTTCATCGACACCCCTGGTCACGAAGCGTTCACCGCCATGCGTGCCCGCGGCGCCGAGACCACTGACCTGGTGGTGCTTGTCGTCGCGGCGGACGACGGCGTGAAGCCGCAGACCACCGAGGCGCTCAACCACGCGCAGGCGGCGGGCGTGCCGATCGTCGTGGCGGTCAACAAGATCGACAAGGAAGGCGCCGATCCCGCCCGCGTCCGGGCCCAGCTCACCGAGTACGGGCTCGTCGCGGAGGAGTTCGGTGGCCAGACCCAGTTCGTGGACGTGTCCGCGACGAAGGGGGTCGGCATCGACACCCTGCTCGAGGCGGTCATCCTCACCGCCGACGCGGAACTGGACCTGCGCGCCAACCCCAGCCAGGACGCGCAAGGCGTGGTAATCGAGGCGCAGCTCGACAAGGGCCGCGGCCCGGTGGCGACCATGCTCATGCAGCGCGGCACGCTGCACGTCGGCGACTCGATCGTGGCCGGCGACGCGTACGGCCGGGTCCGTGCCATGCTCGACGAGAACGGTGACGCTGTTAGCGAGGCGCCGCCGTCCCGTCCGGTGCAGGTGCTCGGCCTCACCGCCGTCCCCGACGCGGGAGACAACTTCCTCGTCGTCTCCGACGACCGGGTCGCCCGCCAGATCGCCGAACGGCGTGAGGCACGCGAGCGGACCGCGCAGTTCGCCCAGCGCAGGCGCCGGGTCACGCTGGAGGACCTGGAGTCGGCGCTCAAGGCCGGCGAACGCGAGGAACTGCGGCTGATCATCAAGGGCGACGTGTCCGGCTCGGTGGAAGCCCTGGAGGACGCGCTGCTCAAGATCGACGTCGGCGAGGAGGTGGTCCTGCGGGTCATCGGCCGCGGCGTCGGCGCGATAACGCAGGACGACGTGAACCTGGCCATCGCCTCCGACGCGGTGATCATCGGCTTCAACGTCCGCCCGGCCGGGCGGGCAGGAGAGCTGGCGCAGCGCGAGGGCGTGGACATCCGGTACTACTCGATCATCTACCAGGCGATCGAGGAGATCGAGGCCGCGCTCAAGGGCATGCTCAAGCCCGAGTTCGAGGAGGCACAGCTCGGTACCGCCGAGGTCAGGGAAGTCTTCCGCGTGCCGCGGATCGGCAACATCGCCGGCTGCATCGTCCGCTCCGGCACGATCAACCGCAACAGCAAGGCGCGGCTGATCCGGGACGGCGTGGTGATCTCCGACAACCTCACCGTGGAGTCGCTGCGCCGGTTCAAGGACGACGTGACCGAAGTCCGCGAGGGCTACGAGTGCGGTATCGGCATTGGGTACAACGACGTCAAGGTCGAGGACGTCATCGAGACCTTCGAGATGCGGGAGAAGCCGCGTACGTAGCCGCACTGACGATGGACGTGCTGCTGGGCGACGTCCGCTCGCTGAAAGGCAAGCGGGCGATCGTCCGGCCGCTCGTCGCGGAGTTGCGGCGCCGGTACCCCGGCGTCGCGGTTGCCGAAACCGGTCATCTTGACCTGCACCGGCGTGCTGAGATCGGGGTAGCGGTCGTGTCCGCCACCGCCGGCAACGCCACCGCGGTGCTCACCGAATGCGAGCGCCTGGTGGCGGCACGGCCGGAAATCGAGCTGCTGTCCGCCCGGCAGCGGCTCTTCACCGAAGAGGAGTGACCGACCATGGACGCTGCCCGGACGCGCCGTCTCGCCGAGCGGATCAGCAAGATCGCGGCCGAAATGCTCGAGCGGCGGATCAAGGACCCGAGGCTGGGATTCGTCACCGTGACGGAGGCGCGGCTGACCAGCGACCTGAGGGAGGCCACGGTCTTCTATACCGTCTATGGCTCGCCGGAAGAGCGGGCTGAATCCGCGGCCGCGCTGCGCAGCGCGACCGGCGTCATCCGGTCGGAAATCGGCCGGCTCATCGGGCTGCGGCACACTCCGTCGCTGGAGTTCGTCCCCGACGTGCTGCCGGATAACGCCCGCCGGATCGACGACCTGGTGGCCGCCGCCCGGCAGGCCGACGCGGAACTCGCCCGCGCCCGCGAGGGCGCGCAGTGGGCAGGCGACCCCGACCCGTATCGCACGCCCGCCGAGCCCGGCGAGGAAGACGACTGGGACGAAGACGAGGAATGACCGCTCCTAGCGGCCTGGTCATCGTCGACAAGCCCGCCGGCATGACGTCGCACGACGTGGTGGGCCGGATCCGCCGCCTCGCCGGAACCCGTCGCGTCGGTCATGCCGGGACGCTGGATCCGCTGGCGACCGGCGTCCTGGTCGTCGGCGTGGAGAAGGCCACCCGGCTGCTTGGTTATCTGTCGCTGACCGAGAAGGAGTACGCGGCGACGATCCGGTTCGGCCAGTCCACAAGCACCGACGACGCCGAAGGCGAGCCGACCGGCGGCACGTCCGCGGCCGGCGTTTCCGCGGAAGCGCTGCACGCCGCCGTCGCCGGCCTGACCGGCGAGATCCTCCAGGTACCGCCCGGCGTGAGCGCGATCAAGGTCGGCGGTCGGCGCGCCTACAAGCTCGCCCGGGCAGGCGCCGCGCCGGAGCTGGCGCCGCGGCCGGTGACCGTCTACGAGTTCCGTGTCACGGCAGTGCGCCCGGCCGGCGACGTGCTCGACGTGGACGCGACCGTCCGGTGCTCGAGCGGCACCTACATCCGGGCGCTGGCCCGCGACCTCGGCGCCGAGCTTGGCACCGGCGGGCACCTGACCGCCCTGCGCCGTACTTCGGCGGGGGCATACAACCTGGCTCAGGCCCGCACCCTGGAGGATTTGGCGGAACGGTTGGTGGTTACTCCCCTGGAGGACGCCGCCGCGGCGGCCTTCCCGCGGGTGAGCCTGAGCGCCGACGACGCCCGCCGTCTTTCCCATGGTGCCCGCATCCCCGTGCCAGCCACGGCGGCCGCGCTCCCCGGATCCGTCGCCGGGCCTCCCGGATCCGTCGCCGGGCCTCCCGGATCCGTCGCCGGGCCTCCCGAGGCCGATCCCGCGCCGCCCCTCGGATCTATCGCCGGGTCCGACGGGGCCGACGCCCCGCCGTCCCTCGGGACCGTCGCCGGGCCCGGCCCGGTCCGCGCCCCGGAAGAAACCCCCCTCGCTGCGTTCGCCCCAGATGGCACGTTGGTCGCTCTGGTCACGGAGGATTCAGGACGCTTGCGCCCGCTGGCGGTGTTCGCGGGCTAGCCCGCCCTAAATGTGAAGTATGTACGATATTAGGTTAAGTTTTCGGGTAAACTTTTTTTACCGCGAAGATTTCGTATACCTATACGATGAATTATCTTCGCTAGAAATTAAGTCTTCGCGATCATGGAGCCTCCGCCGTCGCGCCTGCGATGTTTGCCCGTTTTGTCACCTGTGCGTCAGCGATGATGGCAACGGAAACTGGTGACAGATCACGGGCCCTGATCCGCCAACCCGGCATCCCGGGCGCCCCGCCGCCGTTGACCCCGCGACCACGAACGACGGCGGGCTGTCGTAAGGGATGTTCCGCCGCCCCTTAGGCTTGGGGTGCGCAGCTAAGGCGCGGTGACGGAAGGGAGAACGCGAGCGTGTACCGCTGGTACGGCCTAGACGAGGTGCCCGCGGAGTGGGGTGCGTCCGTCGTCACGATCGGCGAATTCGACGGCGTGCACCTCGGCCATCAGCGCATCGTCGCGTGCGCCGCAGAGGTCGGCAGGGAGCGGGGCCTGCCGGTGGTGGTTATCACCTTCGACCCGCACCCGGACGAGGTGATCCAGCCCGGCAGCCATCCGCCGTTCCTCTGCTCTGCGCGACGCCGCGCTGGGCTGCTCGCCAGCCTGGGCGCGGAGGCGGTCATCGTGCTTCCCTTCACCCTGGAGTTCTCCCGGCTGGACCCCGACGAGTTCGTTCGCACCGTGCTCGTCGAACGGCTGCACGCCGCGGCGGTGGTGGAGGGGGAGGACTTCCGCTTCGGCCACAAGGCCGCCGGGGACGTGCACCTGCTTGCCAAGCTCGGCGAGAAATATGACTTCACTGTCGAGGGCATGCCGCTGCTTGTCCTCGACGGCGCGACGCTCTCGTCGACCTCGATCAGGCAGATGCTCGAAGCCGGCGATGTGGCGGCGGCCGCGAAGGCACTGGGCCGTCCGCATCGCGTTGAGGGCGTCGTGGTTCGCGGGCATCAGCGGGGGCGTGCGCTTGGCTTCCCGACGGCCAACCTGGAGACCCCTTCGCATACCGCGATCCCCGCCGATGGCGTCTACGCCGGGTGGCTGGCCAGCCTGAACAGCGAGGGGCAGGACGTGGAGCGATGGCCGGCCGCCATCTCCATCGGCACGAACCCGACGTTCGGTGAGGGCGAGCGCACGGTAGAGGCCTATGCGCTGGACCGCGACGACCTCGACCTGTACGGCGTGCACGCCGCCATCGACTTCACCGCCAGGCTCCGCGGCACGCTGCGGTTCGACTCCGTCGATGAACTGGTCGGTCAGATGCGCCGCGACGTAGACCAAGCGCGCGAGCTCACCAGCTGAACCCGGCCGGATGGAGCAGGCAGGACCAGATACGTGATACTGTGGAACGCTGCCGGTAAAAGACCGGCTGGGATGTGCTGCACCCTCAAGCGGCCATCTCCGGGGAAACCACTTTTTTCAGCTTAAGGAGCCACGTGCCGCTCGACGCCGAAGTCAAGAAGCAGATCTTTGCGGATTACGCGACCAATGAGGGTGACACCGGTTCGCCGGAGGTCCAGATCGCGCTCATGACCCGCAGGATCAACGATCTGAACGAGCACCTCAAGGTGCACCAGCACGATCACCACAGCCGTCGCGGCCTGCTGCTGCTGGTCGGCCGCCGCCGTCGGCTGCTGACCTACCTGCGCAAAACGGACATCAGCCGTTACCGCACGCTGATCGAACGCCTGGGCCTGCGCCGCTAGACGGGCTCACCGCGCCGGACCAGCACGACGCTGGACCCGGCGGCACCGGGCCGGTAACGTTGGCTCCGGCCCGCGCTATAACAGAATACAAGCGATAAAACACATCCCGTAGCCCCCGGCCCGAGCGCCTGGGCCGGTCCTCGGTAGTGGTCCCCGGGTCTCCGCCGCGTTCCCGCGGCGGCATAGCCCGACCCGAGGGCTTCGATCGAAGACCGGCCGACGTCCTGCTGGAGCAGATGAAACGCTGGAGTACGCGAAACATAAGCCGTTTCGGAACACATGCGGGTACGCCAGAGCCGACCACGGCACGGCGGCGGGTGGGTGCGGGATCTACCGCAAGGAGGTCTCACCCGTGAAGGGTGTGAAAAGCGCCGAAGCCGTTATCGATAACGGCGAATTTGGCGTACACAAAATAAGGTTCGAAACGGGCAGGCTCGCCCGTCAGGCATCGGGTTCCGCGCTCGCCATCCTGGACGACGAGACCGTCGTCTTGTCCGCTACCGTCGCTGGCAAGCAGCCGAAAGAGGGCCTCGACTTCTTCCCGCTCACCGTCGACGTGGAGGAGCGGATGTACGCGGCGGGCCGCATTCCCGGCTCGTTCTTCCGCCGCGAGGGGCGCCCGTCCGAGGACGCGATCCTCACCTGCCGGCTGATCGACCGGCCGCTGCGCCCGAGCTTCGTCAAGGGTCTGCGCAACGAGATCCAGGTCGTGGCGACGATCCTCGCGCTGCACCCGGACCATCTGTACGACGTGGTGGCGATCAACGCGGCGTCCTTGTCCACCCAGCTGGCCGGCCTGCCGTTCTCCGGTCCGATCGGCGGCGTTCGCGTCGCGCTGATCAAGGACCAGTGGGTCGCCTTCCCGACGTACGAGCAGTTGCAGCACGCGACGTTCGACATGGTGGTGGCCGGGCGTGTGCTCGAGGACGGCGACGTCGCGATCATGATGGTGGAGGCCGAGTCCACGCCGGAGACGCTGCCGCTGCTCTCGAGCGCGGAGACGTCCGGCGCCGTCGCGCCGGACGAGGAGACCGTCGCCGAGGGCCTGGAGGCCGCCAAGCCGTTCATCTCCGCGCTGTGCGAGGCGCAGTCGATCCTCGCCGCCGAGGCGGCCGAGGCCCACGTCGGCCCCGTGACGACGACCAACTTCCCGGTCTTCGCCGACTACACCGATGACCTGTACGAGGCGGTGTCCGCCGCGGTCAGCGACGAGCTCGCCAAGGCCCTGACGATCGCGGGCAAGCACGAGCGCGAGGCCGAGCAGGACCGGGTTAAGGCACTGGCGGTCGAGCGGCTCGGCGAGCAGTTCGAGGGACGCGAGAAGGAGATCAGCGCTGCCTTCCGCAGCCTGACCAAGAAGCTGGTCCGGGAGCGGATCATCCGCGAGGGCCTGCGCATCGACGGCCGCGGCATCACCGACATCCGGCCGTTGTCCGCCGAAGCCGGCGTGCTGCCCCGGGTACACGGCTCGGCGCTGTTCGAGCGCGGCGAGACCCAGGTGATGGGCGTGAGCACACTGAACATGCTGCGCATGGAGCAGATGATCGACACGCTCAACCCCGAGCGCACCAAGCGGTACATGCACAACTACAACATGCCGCCGTACTCGACCGGTGAGGTTGGCCGGGTCGGCTCGCCGAAGCGCCGCGAGATCGGCCACGGCGCACTCGCCGAGCGCGCGCTCATCCCGGTGCTGCCAACGCGCGAGGAGTTCCCGTACGCGATCCGGCAGGTCTCCGAGGCGATCGGCTCGAACGGCTCGACCTCCATGGGCTCGGTCTGCGCATCGACCATGTCGTTGCTCAACGCCGGCGTTCCGCTCAAGGACATGGTGTCCGGCATCGCGATGGGCCTGATCCACGAGGGCGGGCAGTACGTCACGCTCACCGACATCCTTGGCGCCGAGGACGCTTTCGGCGACATGGACTTCAAGGTGGCAGGCACCGAGCAGATCATCACCGCGCTGCAGCTGGACACCAAGCTCGACGGTATCCCGGCCTCGGTCCTGGCCGCCGCGCTCAAGCAGGCCCGCGCCGCCCGGATGACGATCCTCGGGGTGATGCGCGATGCCATCAGCGAGCCGAACGAGATGTC
>Ga0335075_10003615_pt1 | contig 24429 bp, 21 predicted proteins | sample Lox_Sample_24_FD_206723 | JGI IMG/M metagenome (GOLD analysis project Ga0335075, IMG submission 206723) | Soil microbial communities from Loxahatchee National Wildlife Refuge, Florida, United States - Lox_Sample_2.4 | ecosystem: Environmental > Terrestrial > Soil > Wetlands | place: USA...
AAATCGTTGCCGGGGCTGGTGCTCATGGGTTGATGGGGCTGGTGCCCATGAAAAAGGGCGCCACCTGGGCGCCCTTTCGAAGTCATTCCTGAGGAACTCAGTCCTCTCGGTAGCGGCCTCCTCGGCCTCGGCGCTCGTCGTCGTCGCCGGTCGGCTGCATGATCGCGGCCGTCGCCGGGGGCGCGGGCAGCACGGGGGCGTCGGGATCGACCCGGAAGATCCGGAAGCGCACGACGCCGTCGGTGATCTTCAGCGTGTGGTCGAGATCGACGAGCAACTGGCGCGGAGCCTCGAACCGGAACCAGCGATAGTCCGACTCGCTCTTGCGGTCGATCTCGTAAGCCATCTCGCGGATACCCCAGTTGTCTTCATGCAGGAGGGATCCGGCTGACTCGATCGAGGCCTTGGTCTCGGAGACCAACTTCTCGCGGTTTTCCTCCTCGACCGCGGGGTCGAGCATGAGGACCAGTTCGTATTGGCGGGTTTCTTCAGACAAAATCGACGCGGGACTATACCGGGCTTTGGGGGGAGAGACTTCGCGACCCCGGACTGAAGGCATCATGAAGGATCTTCGAGTGGACCGGGAACGCGCGATCAAGCTCGCCGCGATGGCCGGGCTGGCACTGCTCGGATTGACGATCCTGCCGGGACTCCTGCGCACGCCTGAACCTCCCGAACTCCCATCAGACGTGGGTTTCCCGCCCTCCGAGTCTCGCGATCGAAGCTCCCTTCAAAAAGCACGGACGGATCTGCCGATGTCGAAGGGGCACCTTCGGACGGTCAAGAAAGAGTCCCGAGACGGACGCCGCGAAGGCAGGCGGGCGAAACGACGGAAGGGGAAGGAGAAGCGGCCCCGGAACCGCCCGGAACGCCCCCGGAAGCGCCATCCGAGGATCGACCGAAGCTCCGAATCGCGGGTTTCCGCTCCGGTGCCGCCGCCGGCCCCGGCACCACTCCCCGGCACTCCGCCGAGCGCCCCTCCGCCGCCTCCACCGCCTTCGCCGCCACCGCCGCCCGGGCCGGACCCGACCCCATCGGCCCCGGCCGACGGCTCCCAGGAGTTCGCGCCCCGCTGAGCGGTCCGCCGCCTAGCCCAGGCCCTTCACGAAGTGCCTGATCCGCCCGGTGGCCGGAGAGGTGAACGGGTAGTACAGCTCCGACGCGTGGCCGCGGTTCGGGACCACGAAAAGCCTGCCGCCCGGGAAGCGCCGCACCACCTGCCGTGCCTCCTTGACCGAGGTGATGGAGTCGAACTCACCGGCGAGCACCAGCGTCTTCAGCCTCCCCGGCATCGACGTTCCCGGCGGGATCGGCGGCTGCATGAGGGCGGTCGGCCCCGGCCACGACAGGCAGGCGCCGATGTCACTGGCGGGAGTGGTCATCCAGGTGCGCTTGGGCATCGGAGCGAAGAGGTCGTCGGGCCTGAAATCGGCGATCGCCCGACGGAACTGGCGTTTCCGCTCGGAGATCGGCGATCGGCGATCCCACGGGACGGGATAGTCGTTGCAGACCACGGCTGCGTACATCCCCTCCGAGAAGTAGCGCGGACTTCCGGACCCGGGCGGCCCGGGATCGATCAACTCGCGCAGCTCTCGCGGAGCTCCCTTTAGGTAGGCCGAGATCGCCGTGTTCAGGTTGCGGTACCCGTTCGGAGCGAAGCTGGCGGCATCACCCATCAGGTACGAGAGAACGTTCGAGGTGAGTTCAGATCCGGTGCCCGCCCGTTTCAGCGTCCGCTTGAAACGCCCGAGAGCGTCGCCCGAACACTCGGGGAAGCGCTTGCACGCGAGCCGCACGGCCCTGGTCGCGGCCGGGTACAGGGTCCGCCAGAAAGGATCGTTCCCGGGGTAGGCCGAAGAGAGGATCAGTGCCTTCATGCCCTTGCCGTAGCGGGCCGCGTAGGACTGGCCCAGATAGGTCCCGTAGGAATCCCCGTAGAGGATCATCTTCTTCGACGGAAGGCCGATCGCCTTGCGGACCGCCTCGACATCGGCCGCCGACTCGGCGGTCGTGTATCCCTGCCGGCGTGGACCGAGCTGCTCGGCGCAGGCACGGAGGGCCTTCTGCTGGGCGACCCGCCCCCGCTGAAGTTCCCTGCACAGGAGCGGTTTCGAGAGGCCGGTGCCGCGCTGGTCGATCGCGATCAGTTCGTGCCGCTTCAGGAACGGAGCGAAGACCGCGCCCATCGGCTTGATCGAATCGAAGTTGGTCGCCGCGTATCCGGGACCGCCCTCGATGAACACGATCGCTCCCTTCGAGGGACGGGAGCGATCTCCCCGCGGGCGGATCGCGAAACCGATCTTCTGCTTGCCCGCCTCGGGCAGCCCGCGCACCGCGGGAACCTCGATATGCCCGCAGCGGAAGAGTCGGTTCGCGCCGATATCGCATTTCTTCAGGGCCGGGGCGGCCGAGGCCGCGGGCGCGGCCATCCCGAAAATGCCGGCCAGGACCACCAGCGTGATCAGCGCGATCCGCTTCATCGGCCCTCAGCCCCCGCCTTCGACATCCGGTCCCGGGCCTCATCGATGTCGGCGACCTGCTCGTCGATCCAATCGCCGGGTGTGCGCGAGACGATCACCTTGCGCAGCCCCTCGGCCCGCCGGCGGCGCTCCTCGGGAGCCATGGTCAATGCCCGGAAGATCGTGTCGGCCTGTTCCTGGATGTCGAACGGGTTGACCGTGAGCACGTGCTCCTTCAGCTCCTCGTGCGAGCCGGTGTTCTCCGAGAGCATGACCACACCGTCGCGCAGGTTGATCGCGGGAGCCTCCTTGGCGACCAGATTCATGCCGTCGAAGATCGCGTTGACCATCAGCAGATCGAAGTGCTTGTAGCGGGCGACCGCCTCGTCGAAGTTCTCGTAGACCCGCAGGTCGATCGGCATCCAGTCGGTCGTGCCGTGACGGTGGTTGACCACCGCGACCAGCGCCTCGATCCGCTCCAGATACTCGGCGTACTCGGGGACGTCCTGGCGCGAGGGCTGCAGATGGGCGACGAAGGTCACCTTTTCGCGGAACTCCGGGTGCTGCTCGAGGAAGGTGTCGAAGGCGGTGAAGCCGCGCAGCACGTTCTTCGAGAGGTCGGCCCGGTCCACCCGGAGGATCAGGTGCTCCCGCCTCCGCGCGAGGACCTCCTTCTCGGCGACCGCGACGGCCGGTGAGGCCGCCGCCCGCTCCAGCCTTTCGGCATCGATCGAGAGCGGGTAGGCGCGGGCGATCGTCTTGCCGCCCGGATGGGTCACGCTGAGCTCGTCGTAGTCGACCTCATAGCCCATCAGGCGCCGGCAGCACGACAGGAAGTTGTGGCAGTAGGTGGAGGTGTGGAAACCGATGATGTCGTTGCCGAGCAGCCCGTTGAACAGGTCTTCGCGGATCCGCCGGGGCAGCACCCGCCAGCTGTCCGGCTGGGACCAGGGGATGTGGACGAAGTGGTAGAGCAGCGCGTCCGGCCTCGCCGCGCGGATCATCGCCGGGGCCGTGTACAGGTGATAGTCGTGGAGCATCACGAGCGGCTGTTCGCGGCCCTCGATCTGGGTGAGCACGGCGTCGGCGATGTCACGGTTGACCACCTGGTAGCCCTCGTCCCATGCTTGGAGCTCCGCCTCCCGGATATCGGGGGCGTTCGAGAGGTCCCAGAGGTAGTGCTGGATGAACCACAGGATCGGGTTGGCGATCACGTTGTAGAAACGGTCGTAGGCCCATTGGTCGCTCTCGACCATGAGCACCTTGTAGGAGACGTCGTTGATCTCGATGTCGAGCGGCCGGAAGTCGTTCTCCTCGGTCACCGCGATGTCCTCGTCGGTCATCGCCGAGGCGATCCAGAGAGCGTGCCGGTCCGCGACCAGGCTGGAAAGGGCCGTGACCAGACCGCCCCCTCCGCGGTGGAGAACGCGGTTGCCCTCGTCGTCGCGCTCGAACTGGGCCGGACCCCGGTTCGAGACGATGATCAGCGGCTGAGAGGGCTCAATATCGTCGAGATCGGTCACGGGAACCAAGTCTACGTTCCCCGCGCCGCCCTTCGTAGAACTTTCGGATCAGGGGGCCGTGGGAGTCGTGAGCGCCGTGGGGCGCTCTTCGAGATCGACCTTGACGGTGATCTCCTTGCCGTCCCGGACGATTCCCAGTTCCACCGAGTCGCCGGGCCTGAGTCCGCCGATGATCCGGCCGAGATCCTCGGCGTGTTCGATCTTCTCGCCGTTGACGGAGATGATCACGTCTCCACCGACCTGGTAGCGGTTCGCCTGGAAGGTGATCTCTTCCTCGCCTCCCTTGATCCCGGCTTTCTCGGCCGGACCGCCCTCGACCACCTCACCGACCAGCGCGCCGGTCTCGACGTCGATTCCGAGCTTCTCGGCGAGCTGCGGATAGACGGGCTGGGTGCTGACGCCGATATAGGCGTAGCTGGCCTCGCCGTTCTCTCTCAGCTGCTCGACCGAGTTCTCGATCGAGTTGGCGGGCACGCCGAACCCGACACCGTTGCTGGCTCCCGATCCGCTCTTCATCTGCTGGCTGATCCCGATCACACGGCCCTGGGCATCGAGCATCGGCCCGCCCGAGTTGCCCGGGTTGATCGAGGCGTCGGTCTGGATCGCGCCGTCGATCTGAAAGTCGGTCAGTGACATCACCGAGCGCCCGGTCTGGGAGACGACCCCGGTGGAGAGCGAGTGGTCCTCGCCGAAGGGACTGCCGATCACGGCGATCGGCTGGCCGACCGCGACCTTCTCACTGTCGGCGAGTGCCAGCGGGGTCAGCTCGACATCCTCGGGATCGACCTTGATCAGACCGACGTCGGCGAACGGATCGAAGCCGACGATCTCGGCCGGGACGACGTTCCCGTCGTAGAACTCGACGTAGACCTGTTTGGCGGGCGCCCGGTCCTCGCCCTCACCATTGGTGATCACGTGCGCGTTGGTGACGATCTCGCCGTCATCGGTCAGAACGAATCCGGATCCGCCGGCGGCCTGCCCCTCGAGCGGGTTTGAGCTCTCGCCGAAGATGGATCGCACCGAGATCACACCCGGGACCGTCTCGCGGTAGACCGTCGCCGGATCGAACTTCTGGCCGTCCGTGTCGATCACGACCGGTTCGGACTTCTCCGCCGCCGGTTCGGGCTCGTCGTTGATGCCGTCGTCGGAGCCGCAGGCGGCCGCGAAGATCGAGATGAAGGCGGTGAGCGCGAGAATCAGCGCCCAGCGAAGGGCCGGTCCGTGGCTGCTTGCGATGCGTGGCATGGCGATCGAGAATACGCAACCGGAGGTCCGGACGGCCGGAATGCTCAGCCGAAGTGGTCGTAGCCCCGCTGCTCCGGACTGACACCGGAGCCGGATCCGACCCTGCCGATCCGGGTCAGGCGGACATTCAGCCCCGCGAGCGCGGCTCGCGCCTCCTCGAACCGGGATTCCGGCATGGTCACCGCCAGCTCGTAGTCCTCCCCTCCGGAAAGAGCGAGGCCGAGCGCCGTCTCTCCCGCCGCCGCGGCGACCATCTCCACACCCGCCTGAACCGGGACCAGTTCGGGATCGACATCGATCGAGACACCGGAGGCCGCGGCGACGTGAGCCAGATCGGCCATCAGGCCGTCACTGACATCGACCATCGAGCCGGCCCCGGACGCGGCCAGGGCGGATCCGGCGGCCAGCCGTGGCACCGGGCGCAGCTGGCGTTCGACCAGCGCCCGCTGATCCGCGTCCAGCTCCGAGGAGTCTCTGTGAAGCAGCCAATGACCCGCGGCGGCGCCTCCGAGCTCGCCGGTGACCGCGACGATCTCCCCCGGCACCGCCCCGGAGCGCAGCACGAACCGGTCTTCGTCCGGAGCGTGGCCGACCACCGTGACGCTGACGAACAGGGTGCGCGACGAGACGGTGTCTCCCCCCGCCAGCACGGCTCCGAACCGATCGGCGGTATCGAGGAAACCTTCGGCCAGCTCCTTCAGGAACCCGGGATCGGTGCCGCGGGGAACACCCAGGGTGACGTAGATCTCGCCGGGCTCGGCCCCCATCGCGGCCAGGTCGGACAGGGCCGAACCGAGGGCCTTGCGGGCGATCGCGTCGGGTGGGCTCCACTCCCGGCGGAAGTGCACGCCCTCGACGATCGCGTCGACCGATGTGGCCGTGGCACCGCCCGGAACAGTCACCGCCGCGTCGTCGCCGACCCCGGTTTTCAGCCGTGCCGAGCCGGTCGATCCGGCCTTGATCAGATCGATCAATTCGAATTCAGTAATGCCTTCATCCATTGGTCTCTGACACTATGACCAGTCGAATGGGCGAGGAAACTACCAAGGCGGAAGAGAAAGACTCTCCGAGCCTCCTTCACCGCCTGGGCCATCTGGGCTCGACGGTCGGCAAGAAGGCTCCGAAGAAGAAGTCGACCAAACTGATCCTTCAGGGCGGTTTCGCCTTCCTGATCTTCGCCTTCCTGGTCTTCACCGTGGTCACGCAATGGTCGGAGCTGCGGGAGAAGGGTGTCGAGTTCAACCTGATCTGGCTGCTGCCGGCGATCGCCGCGATGCTGCTCTACTACACGTTGAGCGCATCGCTCTGGGGATTGATCCTGAAGTTCATGGGTACCCCGGTCACGCCGGGCGAGGCCCAGAAGATCTGGGCCCAGCCGCTGCTGGTCCGCTACATCCCGGGCAGCGTGCTGTTCGTGCTGGCCCGTGTGCTGATGGCCGAGAAGGTCGGTGTGCCGCGACGCATCTCGACCGCGGGAATCGTCTACGAGCAGGCCGTCTCGATCGCCGCCGCGATGACCATCGCCTGCTATTTCCTGATCGCCCACCCCGACCTTCAGGACAATCCGCTGCGCTGGGTTCCGCTGCTGGTGACCCCGCTGCTGGTGCTCTTCCTCCACCCCCGGATCTTCGAGCCGGTCTCCCGCAAGGCGCTGACCGCGCTCGGCCGGGAGCCGCTGCCGAACACGATGGCCTTCAGCGGGGTCCTCACGGTCTACGCCAGCTACGTCCTGCTGTGGTGCCTGATGGGCATCGGCGTCTACTTCGCGGCCCGCTCGGTCCACTTCCTCGATATCAGCGAGATCGCCACCGTGGCCGCCTCACAGATGATCGGCTTCCTCGCCGCGGTCGTCTCGGCGGTCACCCCGGCCGGGCTCGGCGTCCGTGACGCGGCCTTCGCCTGGGCGGTCAAGGTGGCTCTGCCCAGCGGCAGCTTCGGGGTCGGTGCCGCGATCGCGATCGCGGTCCGGGCGACCCAGACCGTGGTCGAGCTGATCTACGTCGGGGTGGTCACCGTGCTGGCCAAGCGGGAGGAAAGCCCGGCCGATGAGGACGTGGTCGAACTGCTCCACGAGGCCCAGGAGGCCGCGCGGGCCGAGTAGCGGCGCTCCGGGCGGATCAGCCGGGAGGAACCACGCCGCCACCGGGCGTCGGCGCCACTCCGCCGCCACCGGTTCCGGCGCCACCCCCGCCACCGCCGACGCCGGCGGGATCCTGGGTTCCGGCCCCGGGGGCGTAGGCATCGTCGGGACCCGCGGTGCCGTCGCTGTCGTCGGTCGTGCCGTCATCGGTGGAACCGGTGCCGTCATCCGACGCGTCGGGCCCGTAGTCGCTCTCGGTTCCCGGCGAGACGGTGTAGTTGCCACCGAAGCTGCTCCAGACCATCGGTTCGGCCGGTACCGGGAATTCCTCGCAGGGCACGGCGGCGTTGCTGTAGAAGCTGTTCCAGATGCTGGCCGGGGTCGAGCCGCCGGAGAGACCGGTGCTGATGTCGTTCGACTCGGGATAGCCGACCCAGGTGGCCGTCGCCAGGTTCGGCTGGTAGCCGACGAACCAGGCGTCGATGAAGTTGTCGGTCGTTCCGGTCTTGCCGGCCTGGCCGCCGCAGCCCGTGTAGGCGCCGGTGCCGGTGCCGCCGGTGATGTTGTCGTGAAGGATCTTCGTGACCTCATAGGCGGCCGGCTCGGTCATGACCCGCTTGGGTTTCGCCTTGCTGGGCCGATCGGTCTTGCCGTCGGGGAAGACCACCTTGCGGATCGCGGTCGGATCCCGCTGGAGCCCACCGGCGGCGAGGGTCGAGTAGGCGCCGGCCATCTCCAGGGGCGAGACGCCGATGCTCAGTCCGCCGAGGGTCTCGGCCGGGTAGCCGTCGAGTTTGGTCTTCACGCCGAGTGCCTTGGCCATCTCGGCCACCTTGTCCGGACCGACGTCGAGCGCCAGCTGGGCGAAGACCGAGTTGTCGGAGCTGAGGGTCGCCTTGGCGACACTCATGGTGCCCCCGTAGGTGTCGTCGTAGGTCGAGACCTGCCAGGGACCGTAGGTCGGATCGTTGATGTCGAGCGGCTTCGACTCGTAGTAGGTGGTGTTCGGATCCATGCCCTCGTTGATCGCGGCGGCGAGGGTGAAGGTCTTGAAGGTCGAGCCGGGCTGGCGCTTGCCCTGCGCGGCGAGGTTGTACTGATCGTCGTCGTAGGAGGCGGTCGAGACCATCGCCTGGATCTCCCCGTTGCGGGGATCGATCGCGACCAGGGCGCCGGAGGGACCCCCGGCGTAGAGGTTCGATGAAAGCGCGTCGAGCCCGGCCTGCTGGACCGCGGGCTGAACCGTCGTGTAGACCTTCAGGCCGCCCTTTCGTACGGTCGCGACCCCGTACTTCTTGTTCAGCTCACCGACCACATAGTCGAAGAAGAACGGGTCCTCCTTGTCGAAGAGCGAGGAGGCCGGATTGAGTTTCAGCTTCTCCTGCTTGGCGTCAGCCGCTTCGGCATCGGTGATGTAGCCGTTGTCGGCCATCTTGTCGAGCACGTCATTGCGGCGGCTGATCGCTCCCTTGGGGTTCTGGAAGGGGTTGTAGTCGGTCGGGGCCTGGGGCAGACCGGCGATCAGGGCCGACTCGGCCAGGGTGAGCTTCTCCACCGGCTTCGAGAAATAGACGCGGGCGGCGGCCGCGACGCCGATCGCGGTGCGTCCCTGGTTGGTGCCGTATGGCGCCGTGTTCAGGTACGACTCGAGGATGCTCTTCTTGCCGTGGTCCTTCTCGTAGTCGAGCGCCATCTTCGCTTCGAAGATCTTCCGCTGGTAGTCGCGCTTCGGATTCGTGATGAAGAGGTTGCGCATCAGCTGCATCGTGATCGTGGACGCGCCCTCGGCGATCTCGCCCTTCTCGATGTTCGTGACCATCGCCCGCAGGCCGCCCTCGATGTCGATTCCGTTGTGGTCGTAGAACCGTTCGTCCTCGATCGAGATAGTCGCGTTCTGGAGATCCTTCGGAACCTTCTTCAACTTGACCGGGGTGCGGACCTCGTCCGAGTTGATCATGCCGAGCTTGCTGCCGTCACCGGCGTAGATGATCGAGTTCTGGCCCTTGTCGATCGGCTTCAGGGTCGAGACGTCGGGCGCGTCACTGGCGACACTGACGATCCAGCCGCCGGCCGCGAGTATCCCGGTCAGGATCAATCCACCGACAACGGCGGCGGCCGCGATCAGCTTCTTTCGCGGGCCCGCCTGGTGCCGGCGCACACGTCTTTGGCGCCTGGTCATGGCTTAAAGAGTAGCTACTGACGCCTTTGCGTTTGGTAAAGGCTCACACTCGGGACCGGTTCTGCACAGGCGGTTGCGAACCGCCCGGATCGCTCAACTGTGAGAATGCCCGGAGCCGATGACTGAAGACCTTCCCGCAGAAACCCCGGAAAGCGACCGTTTTCCGTACGCCACCTGGGGACCGTGGCTCGCCATCGGCGCGACCGTCGGTGCCCTGATCGTCGGCGTCCTGCTCGCCCTTCCGTTCATCACCATCGACGGCGGCGAGAACAGTGACGATTTCGCCCTCGGCACGATCGTCGCGATCCAGCTGTGCACCGCGATCGGTTTCTTCGCGGTCCCGTACATGGTCGCCTCGTCGGCGGGCGGCCGTCCGCTCGACGCCTTCGGACGGCTCGGCTTCCGCCGTTTCGAGGTCAACACGGCGGCCAAGTGGATCGGTCTCGGCATCCTCACCTACCTCGTTTTCGCCTGGATCTACTCGGCGATCATCGGTGCCCCGGAACAGGACGACATCGCCGGTGACTTCGGACCGATGCCACTGCAGATCCTGCTGATCGTGATCGTCGCTCCGATCGTCGAGGAAGTCTGTTTCCGCGGCATGCTGTTCGGCGGGATCCGGACCAAACTGCCGCTCTGGGCGGCGGCGCTGGCGGCGGGAGCCGTGTTCGGCCTGCTCCATTACACGACGGGCTGGTCCGCGGTCCCGCAGCTGATCGCCCTCGGCGCGATCCTCGCGGTGGTCTACGAGAAGTCCGATTCGATCTGGGCTCCGATCATCATGCACGCGATCAACAACTCGGTCGCGCTCGCGGTTCTCAACTCCTAGAACGGATCTGCTCCGCGCCGCCGGTCCGTAGGATCCGCGCATGGACGACTCCGACGTGACCCGCGACCGTTTGATCCAGCTGCTCCGGGAGCATTCCCTGGTGCTGGGCGAAGTGATCCTCTCCAGCGGCGCCACCGCCTCGTACTACGTAGATGTGCGCCGCACGGTGATGCGCCCGGCCGGCATGAGCGCGGTCGGCAAGCTGATCGCCCACCACGCCGACCGGCTCGGCGCGAGTGCGGTCGGCGGCCCGGTCATGGCCGCGATCCCGCTCGCCTGCGCCGCGATCTCGGTGCCGGAGGGCCGCGGTCTGAACGGTTTCTTCGTGCGCAAGGAGCGCAAGGAGCACGGCCTGCAGCGCTGGGTCGAGGGTGCCGCCGAGCCCGGCGACCGGGTGCTGGTGGTCGAGGACACGGTGACCACCGGCGGTTCGACCGTCTCCGCGATCGAGCGGATCGTCGATGAGGGTTTCGAGATCGCCGGCGTTCTCGGTGTGGTCGACCGCCTCGCCGGCGGCGGCGAGAGGATCGCCGCCGCGGTCGACGCCCCCTACACGGCGCTGACCACGATCGACGACGTATATCCCGACCGTCCCGGCAAATGAGTTCACGGGTTCGCCAGATCGGGTAGGAATGAAGGGCAAGCGCCGACAGGAGGACTGATGGGTTTCGACCAGTACCACGAGCCGCCCGAAGAGCTTTCGACCGAGATCCGCACGCGGGCCCGGATGTTCGCCTCGCTGACCGAGGAGGCCGAGGCGATCGGCTGGTACGACCAGCGCATGTCCCTCGAACCCGACGCCGAGGCCCGGGCGATCATGGAGGACGCCCAGACCGAGGAGTTCAAGCACTTCAGCATGGACCTCGAGTTCCTGTTGCGGCGCATGCCGGTGTGGCGCGAGATCGCCAAAGGTGTGCTGTTCCAGGAGGGCGACATCACCGAACTCGGAAACGCCGCCGAGGAGGCCGCCGACGAGGATGGCGGCGGCGATTCGGCCGCTGACGAATCGACCTCTTCCTCCCTGGGCATCACCGGCCTGAAAGGAGCGGGACTGTGAACCATCTGATGAGGGGCCACGCCCCGATCACGGACGAAGCCTGGCGCCAGATCGACGCCGAGGCGAAGGAGCGGCTGGTGCCGGCGCTCGGCGGCCGCAGATTGATCGACTTCGACGGCCCGCACGGCTGGCAGCATTCGGCCACGAACCTGGGGCGCACCGACAAGGAGGCCAAGGCACCGACCAAGGGTGTCTATCTGACTACCCGACGGGTGCTGCCGCTGGCCGAGCTGAAGACCCCGTTCTCGATCTCCCGGGCCGAGCTGGCCGACCTCGACCGGGGTGCGGTCGACACCGATTTCGCCGCCCTGGACGCGGCCGCCCGCCAGACCGCGGTGGCCGAGAACGTAGCGATCTTCCACGGGATCGAGTCTTCGAGCATCGATGGCATCGCGGCGCTGAGCAGCCATGATCCGATCCCGCTCGGGAAGAACGACTTCGACAAGTACCCGGAACACATCGCGAAGGCGATCGAGATGCTGTTGACCTCGGGAATCGAGGGTCCCTATGGCGTCGCGCTCAGCCCGGACTCGTATACCGGGGTGGTCGAGACCAACGAGGGCGGCTATCCGCTGCTCCAGCACATGCGGAAGATCCTCGACGACGGTCCGCTGGTCTGGGCGCCCGGCCTGAAGGGCGCCGTGGTAGCCAGTCTGCGCGGCGGCGACTTCCTGTTCGAATCAGGCCAGGATCTCTCGGTCGGGTACGAAAGTCATGACGCCGACAAGGTGAACCTGTACATCGAGGAGAGCTTCAGCTTCCGGGTCGCCACGCCGGAGGCCGCGGTGGCCCTAACGATCTAGCTATTTCTTCCCGGCCGATTCGGCTTCGGCCGCGTCGGCGCCGGTCTTGGTGACCGCCATCTTGCCGACCCCGCCACCGAGCACGCGGCGGGTCACTCCCGGGGCGAGGATGCGCATCGCCCCGGCGAGGGCGTAGGGACGGGGCACGTACCGCTCGGCCTTGCCGCCGGGACCGGTCTCGTAGATCGCGTCGGCGACCTTGGACACGTCCGAGACCATCCAGCGGGTCGCCGCCTTGGCGGTCAACTCGTCGGCGGGGAATCCCTCCGTCTTGATGAAGCCGGGCAGGACCAGACCGACATGGACGCCGTTGGACTTCTCCTCGTGGTGGAGCGAATCGGTCCAGCCCGCGATCGCGAACTTCGAGGCCGAGTAGGCCCCGGCGCCGCCACGGGCGATCCGGCCGGCGGTGCTGGCGATGTTGACGATCGAGCTCGGTGCCGACTGGCGAAGGATCGGCAGCAGTACCTCGGTCAGGCGGAGGACCGCGTCGAAGTTCAGGTCCATCGTGCGGCGCACGTTCTCGTAGCCGCCCTCCTCGAAGGTGCCCCGCCAGGCGGCCCCGGCGTTATTGACCAGCAGGGTCAGCCGCTCCTGGTGCTCCTGCACGTGGGCCAGCACCCGCCCCGGGGCGTCGAGTTCGGTCAGGTCGGCGGCGACATAGGTGGTCGGAACCGGCAGCCGCTTGGCGAGTTCGCGCAGGCGGTCCTCACGGCGGGCGACCAGGATCAGCTCGGTCCCGGGGATCTGAGCGAGGCGCCATGCGGTCGCCTCTCCGATCCCGCTCGAAGCTCCGGTGATGAGTGCGGTCAGCGGCCTCGTATCCATGTCTGGAGCCTACGCCTGCAGGTCCCTCACCGCTTCCCCGAAGACCTCGGTGTGACGGTCGACGTCATGCTCGGTGGTGGCCGGTGACATCAGCGCCATGTTGTGGAAGGGAGTGATCATCACGCCCCGGTTGAGCGCGTGGAGGTGGAGGAACCGTTCGAGCTCGGGATCGGAGGCGTCGTGCGCCTGGGTGCCGTTGCGGGCCGGTTCGTTCTCGAATCGGTACTCGGCCCGGGCGCCGAGCTGGGTCACGTTCCAGGGCAGGCCGTGCTCGGCGACGACCGAGCGGATGCCGTCGCTGAACCGGGTCGCGAGCGGGATCGTGTACTCGAAGGCCTCGTCGGTCAGAACCTCGGAGAGGGTGGCGCGGACCGCCGCCATCGAGAGCGCGTTGCCGGCCAGGGTGCCGCCGACACCCCCGGTGTCCTCGTAGTCGGCCTCGGTCTGCTCGAACATGCGCTCGGCCACCGCGTCGGTCATGCCGAGCGCGCCGGCCGGGATGCCCGCGCCGATCGCCTTGCCGATCGTGAACAGGTCGGGCTTCAGGTCCCAGGCCCTCGTGCATCCGCCGGCCCCGGCGGAGAAGGTGTGGGTCTCGTCGATGATCAACAGAGTGCCGTGCTTCCCGGTCAGCTCTCGCAGCGCCTGGTGATAGCCCTCGTCGGGCAGCACGATGCCCATGTTGGTCATCGCTGGCTCGGCCAGCACACAGGCGATCTCGCCGGTCGCGAGAGCCTTCTCCAAAGCGTCGAGATCGTTGAACTCGATCGCGACGGTGGTCTGTGCCGGATCGACCGGCGGGCCGACGTTGCCGGCCCGCGAGACGGTGGAGCCGTCCGGAGCGGCCACCGCGAAAGCCTCGTCCACGGAGCCGTGGTAGCTGTAGCTGAAGACCAGGACCTTCGGACGGCCGGTGATCTGACGGCAGATGCGAAGCGCCGCCCGGTTGGCATCGGTCGCGGTCAGGGTGAACATCCAGCGGTCGAGACCGAAGCGCAGCTGAAGTTCCTCACCGACCCAGGCCGCGTTCTCGGTCGGCAGCATCGTGGTGATGCCGGTCTTCTCCTGATCGGTGATCGCGCGGACCACCGGCTCGGGATCGTGACCGGCCATCGCGCCCGTATCGCCGAGACAGAAATCGATGTAGGTGTGATCGTCGACGTCGATGATCCGCGCCCCGATCGCGAGCTTCGCGAACACGGGGAAGCCACCCGCCCAGCGCATCATCCACGGCATCGGCACCCCGCCGATCAGCGATTTGCGGCCACGGTCATAGAGCGCCTGTGAGCGCGGATTGGAGACGACGAATCGCTCCAGCTCCAACTCCAGCCGCTCCCTCAGCCTCGCTCGATCAACTCCACTGACGTCAGTCATGCGGCTGTTCTCCTCATGGCCGGATGTTACTCCCGGAGTCCAGAGCCACCCGAAAGGCAGTACCCCGAGCTGGATTCGAACCAGCGGCCTACTCCTTAGGAGGGAGTCGCTCTATCCAGCTGAGCTATCGGGGCCCGACCAGGGACTTTATCCGGTCCGATCAATAGCGAAGGAGCGCAAGGGCGCCGCCGGCCTCGGCCAGGGCCGGGACCTCTTCGACCGAGGCCGAGCTGACCCTCGCTCCGTTGCGGATCGCGAGTTCCACCGAGGCCTCCTGGAGGGTGGCTTCGCCGGCGTCGACGATCGCCTGCCGGGCACCGTCGGAGAGGCTCTCGTCCTTGGCTTCGAGGTAGGGGTCGATCAGCAGATGCTCGACCCTTCCCTCGGCCAGGGCGAGCAGGGTCTCGTCCGGGCCTCCCGCCCCGCGCTCGCCGGCCTGGACGCGTTCCAGGGCCAGGTCGCCGATCTCGTTGACCTGCTTGCGCCAGGCCTCGCGCATGTGGGGATCGAGGTGGCCGGCAACCTCACCGGCGGGCATGTCGATCAGGTTGGTGGCGACCGTGGCGCCGACCATCTCCTTGGTGCCGTTCGGCAGGGCATCGACGAACTCGTTGCAGAGATCACCGTCGGCGGCGATCACGAGACGGTCGAGCTTCAGGTCCTGGGCGGTCTCCGCGACCGCCTTCGAGGCTGCCTTGACGAACCTCGCCTGCCACTCGTCCACCCGGTTCTCGTAGGCGGAGATGTTGTTGATCGCGGCACTGCCCCTGGTCGGATTGGGACGGGCGGCGCCCCGGTACTCGTGCCAGTCGCCCAGCTCGAGGTTGAAGGTGGATTCCTCGAGATCCTCGGCGTGGCCGTCACACCACTCGAGCACCCGGATGTGATCGTGGCTGACCAGCACGATGCCGGTGCGCTGACCGCGGTCGAGCACATCGACCATCGGCCACACGACCGCACCATGATCGAGTCCGACGAAATCCTCGCGGACCGGGATCTGGAAGGTGTGGAAGGAATCGATCCCGCCGCAGGCACTGAGGAAGTACGCGGCGCTGCGGCCACGCTCGACCGCGGTCGCCCCGGTCATCCGCTTCTCGACCGCGGTGCTAAGCCTCGCGACCTGCTGGGCGGACTCATGGTCGCCCTCGAAGCCGGCGGCGACTTCGCGAAGGCCGTTTCGGAGGGCGACCAGCCATCCCGGTGTCTCACTTCGGCTGGATGGATCCCGTGGGTCTGTTCGGCAGAAGACCGAAAGCACCGGACCCTCGGTCTCGCGGTTGATGAGGTCACGCAACTCGTCCATCTGTTGGATGCTCATGAGCCCATCCAATCAGACCGCCGTCACCGAGAGTAAAAGTTTTTCAGGGGGTTTTGGAATCCGTCCCGGGTGGTACTTCCGTGTCCCCCTCGGCCTCCGGCGTGACCTCTTCGATGTCGTACAGGCTTTCGCGGGCGACCTGCTTGCCGCGCGACGTCCAGAGGTAGATGTCGAGGTAGGCCTCGTCGCCGTAGTTCTTCAGGGCGTCGGGCGCGATCAGGGTGAACCGGTCCTGGAAGAGCGGATCCTGATCGACCGCGATCCCGTCCAGTTCGGCCGTCGCGGCGAAACCGTCCCTGACCAGGGAGCGGCCCCAGATCAGCGTGATGTCAGCTTCCCTTCCGTTCTCGCCCATCCACTTGCCGATCACCTCGTCGCCGAGGTCGATCGCCCAGTCCGGGTTGTCGGCCGCGATCACGTCGGTGAAATCGACCGAGGCACGGAAGTCCGACGGATCTCCGCCCTCCGGCTGGATGAAGGAGACGAAACCGAAGAACTCGATCGCGGTCGGCTCCTCGCCTTCGTTCAGGACCGCTTCGCCGTTGGCGCTGGCGGGGATCCAGACGCGTCCGCTCCAGGCGCGTTCCGGGAACCAGATGATCTCTTCGGGATCCGCGGTGCCCTCGGGCAGATCGTCGATCGCCGCGCAGGCATCCTTGAAGACGGTGGCGAGCCTTTCGGCGAAACGGCCATGGGGAATGCCGTGCTGGGAGGCGTCGGCGACGAAACGCGGGATGGGACGGTTGTCGAGAGGCATGGCTGGACCCTATGCCATGGGCTATCCCCGCGCGACGGGACGATCGTCCCGCGTCACCCGCTCTCGATCGCGTCGCGAAGCGCGGCGGCGGCGGTCTCGGGGGAAGTGATGTTGATGTTGACCCCGGTCGCCATCTCGAAGGCCGAGGCGGGCTCGAGCCGCGGGATCAGATCGAGATGCCAGTGAAAATGCTCGACCCCGCGTGGCGCGGTCTTCACCCAGAGGTTGATCTGGGGCGGGCCGCCGAAGAGTTCGGCGAGGGCACCGGCCGCGCGGCCGAGCATCGAGGCGCCGCCCTCGTCCCGCTCGAAGCTGGGCTGCGGACGCCGAGGGATGATCCGCATCTCGTACGGATGCCTTGAGGCCCACGGGCAGATCAGCGCGACCTCGTCATCGATCGCGACCAGCCGGTCCCCACGGCGGATCTCCTCGCGCAGGACCTCGCCGAGCAGGCTCGCCCCCGCGGTTCGCTCACGGTACGAGTTGAAGCGCTCGCGTTCCCGGGCGATCGCGGCCGGGACGAACGACATCGCGCCGATCTGCGCGTGGCTGTGCTCGATCGACGCGCCCGAGTCCGGGCCCTGGTTGAGGATCAGCTGGACGTAGGCCGCATCGGCGTGGGCGAGCATGCGGCGGCGCCAGGTGGCGACCACGATCTCCAGTTCAGCCCGGTCGAGCTCGGTGATCGAGGTGATGTGGCGCGGTGAATTGATCACGACCTCGTGGGCTCCGACCGCCGGACGCGAAGCGAACATGTCCGGTTCGGCCGAGCGGGCCGAGGCCAGGAGCGGATCGGCGGTGCTGGCGAAAGCCCCGGCCGCACCCTCACCGTCACCGCTCATCTCGCCTTCCGGCAGCAGGGCCGGATAGAGGTTCGGCACGGTCCGGGTCCGCCATCCGGGTCCGTCCGGGGACGATCCGTCGGGACGGTCGGCGTCGATCTCTGCCGGGGTCATGCCCTCGGATCCCTCACAGAACGGGCATCCCTCCGGTCCGTGGGGATGCCATGGCTCGAGGCCGAACTGGTCCGGACGTTCGGCCCGTCCGGGTGCGATCAGGACTCTGGTCCCGGTCAGCTGATCGATCCGGATTTCCGGTGAAGCTCCCAACGTGAGGTGCGACCGCGGCTAGAGCTTGCCGGGATTGTTCGGATCGGTCCCGCCGGCCCCGGGGGCGACCCCTCGCGTCTCGGCCGGCCTGTCGGGCCCGCCCAGCGCTCCCGAGATGTTCTTCATGCCGTCCTGGAAGGCGGAGATCAGATCCATCGGCAGCGGGAAGATCACGGTCGAGTTCTGGTTGCCGGAAATCTCGAGCAGCGTCTGCAGGTAGCGCAGCTGGAGCGAGGCGGGGTTGCGGCTGATGATGTCCGCGGCCTGGGTCAGCTTCTCGGCCGCCTGGTACTCACCCTCGGAGTTGATGATCTTGGCGCGGCGCTCACGTTCGGCCTCGGCCTGACGGGCCATCGCCCTCTGCATCTGTTCGGGGATCTCGACGTCCTTGATCTCGACCGTCGTGACCTTGACGCCCCAGGGCTCGGTCTGCTCGTCGATGATCTTCTGCAGCGACTCGTTGAGACGTTCGCGCTCGGCCAGGATCTCGTCCAGCTCGGCCTTGCCGAGAACGGCGCGCAGCGAGGTCTGCGAGATCTGCGAGGTGGCGATCAGGTAGTTCTCGACATCGGTGATCGCCCGGTTCGGATCGACCACCCGGAAGTAACACACGGCGTTGACCGAGGTGGGCACGTTGTCGCGGGTGATCACTTCCTGCGGCGGGATGTTCAGCGTGACCGTCCGCAGATCGATCTTGACCATGCGATCGATGAACGGGATCAGCAGGATCAGACCCGGACCCTTGGTGTTGATCAGGCGGCCGAGCCGGAAGATGACCCCGCGCTCGTACTCCCTGAGAATCTTGATCGCGGAGAACAGGACCACCAAGAGGAAGATGGCCAGGATCACCACCAACGCGCCGAGGACTTCCATTACTGATCAGCTCCTTCTGTTTCTGAACTTGATGATTGGCCCGTATCGCCGGAGACCCGACTGACGGTGAGGGTGAGCCCCTTGACCGCCTCCACACGGATCTCTTCGCCGGTCGCGATCCGTTCGGAGGGATCGGACGACTCGGCCTGCCAGAGCGCGCCGTCGATGAAGACCTGGCCGCGCGGGCTCAGCTGCTGGCGGACGTCGCCGGTCATGCCGACCAGCTCCTCCGGTCCGTAACGGATCGGGGATGCCTTCACCCGGCTCACCCGCTCGATCACGAAGAGCAGGAAGGCACCGAGCACGACACAGCCCACCACCACCGCCGGGATCGAGGTCGGGTCGCTGCCACGGTCGAACATCCAGATGCCCGACGCGATCAGGCTGATCACTCCGAGGATCGAGAGTGGGCGATACAGCTTCAGAGCGACCGCGCCGATGAAGAGGCCGATCGCCAGGAGGAGCAGCCCGATGCCGCCGGCGGTCGCGCCGATGTCGACCGCGCCGATCACACCGAGCACCAGGCTGATCACGCCGACCAGCCCTGGAAGGAAACCGCCCGGGGTGAGAATCTCGATGCCGACGCCGACCAGCCCCAGTGTGATCAGAAGAAAAACGAGTGTCGGGTCGGTCAGCTCCACAGCCGGAGCGTAACGGTCCCCGGCCGCCGACCGCCGGGGACCGTCCGGTGCGGGCCGCCGATCGGCCCGCGCCCACGCTCAGGTCATTGGCCGGCGAGACCGCCGATCACGACCGAGTGCCGTTTCAGATTGCCGATCGCTTCCAGGCCCTGTGCGCTGATTCCCAGCGTGTAGAGACGATCCGCGGCCGGGGAGAGCTCCAGCTCCGGATAGAAGCTGACGATCCTGGCCTTGGAGCAGCCGGCGACGAAGGGAGCTTCGAACAGGCATGATCCTTCGCCCTTCAGCGGGACGATCACTCCGTTCGTGTCGCGTGAGTAGGCCGTGATGCCCACCACTCCCGATACGTAGAGAGATCGCCCGTCGGGCGACTCGACCGCCTGTCCGCCGAAACGGCCGAAGGCGGGCGAGCAGCCGGATAGATCTCCCCAGCAAAGGGGACCGATGGCGGGCTTGGAGAGCTTGCCGGTGGCCGGGTCCCGGCGAAGGTGCACCAGCGCCCCGGACGGCGGCTCGTTGAAACCGTTCTGCCGGACGGCGGAGATGTAGATCGACCGGCCGTCCCGGCTGAGGTACATCGAGTTCGCCCACTCGAGTTGGGGAACCTTGACGCAGTCGCCATCGCTGCCGTCCGCGCTCACGCAGTAGGCGACGTTGTTCGTCTTCTGGGTGATGGCGCCGCCGGCCCCACGGGCGAACGTGGTGATCGCGTCCGATTCGGAGGAGAGCGCGTAGAGATTGCCGCCGTCCGGGCTGACCTCGATCTGCCTCAGGCCGATGATGCCGTCGGCGTCCTCGCAGCCGGCCTGGCCGTTGGAGCTGTGGCAGCCGGCGGTTCCGGGGAGCTTGCCGATCGTCCCGGTGGACACGTTCCGGGAGAAGACGTTGATCGCCTCGGGCTGGTTCTCGCCACCGCCGCCCTCGGCGGCGACATAGATGTTCTGCTGATCCGGGGAGAGCGCGACATCCCTGGCTCTGATCATCGAGACACCGCCCTCCTGGCAGCTGCCGTCGTTGAAGTCATCACCGCGGAAGGCCGAACAGCCCGCCTCGGCGAGCTGGGTCAGCTTGCCGCCCACCCACTTGAAAGTGATCAGCGAATCGGCCTTCGAGGCGACCGCGTAGGCGAACTTTCCGCTCTTGTCGAGTTCGATGTCGGCCGGCGATCCGAGATCGTGGCCGTCCTGGCAGTCGGGCACCGGATGAACCGCGACACAGTCCCCGGCGTCGTTGCTCGCGGTCAGGGCACCGGTCGCCTGGTTGCGATCGAGACTGACCACACGATCGCCGTTGCCCGAGGCCACCAGGACCCGGTTCGCGCCGACCGCGATCCCACGGGAGAGATCGAACCAGGATTGCGGTGCCTCGGCGCAGTCCGGCTGGTCCGCGGAAATGCATCCGGCTTCGCCGGATGGCTGTGAAAGGCCGTTGCCGACCGGCAGGGCCTCGGCCGCGCCGGACATCCAGAGTGGCAGGAAAATCGAACAGACGGCGAGTGCGGCAAGCCGTCCCAGACGATGAAAAGACATTGGGAACTCCTTGAGGTTGAGGATCGTTCTGACGAGCGTCAACCTAGGAATGGACCCATGCGATCCCGTGAACCAGTCGTGAACCGGGCCTGGTCAGGGGGATGATTCAGGGGGTCCCACGAGATCGGGGGACGGACTCAGCCGCCACCCTCGATGGCGTAGGCCCGGATGTCGTCCTCGAGTTCCCGCTGGCTGGTGTAGGGGCCGTGCTTGATGAAAGTCTGCTCGCCCTCGGCATCGAAGAATGCCGTGGCGGGAAAGCCGTGGGTCGCGCCGAGCGAGTTGCTGATCGCCTTGTCGGGATCGGAGTAGCTCGGATAGGGAAGCGGGTTGTCCTCGAGAAAGGTCTTGGCCGCGTCGGCGTCATCGTCCGAATCGACCCCGAGAAAAGCGACCTTCTTGCCCAGGTTCGCCCCGGCTTCCTGCAGATGCGGAAACTCGGCCCGGCAGGGGCCGCACCAGGAGGCCCACACATTGACGACCGCGGGATACCCCTTGAGCTCACCCATTCGTGCCTCGAATGCGTCCTTGCCACCGTCCAGCAGCTCGTTCGACTGCTTGTGGATCGCGGCCAGAGGTGCCGGCGAACCGGACAGGAGCTTCGCGTAGTCCGGAGGCGCGCCGCCCTCGCCGTTCGACTTGTCGCCGTCCCGGGTCGCGATCAGGATCACCATCAGGACCACGAAGGCGATCAGGGTGATCAGCAGAAACCGGCGGCTCCGGGTTTGTTGTGTCTTCGCGTTGTCGGTCATTGGGCGGTGCTCCGAGATAGTGCGCCGATGCCGCTTCCAGTCACTTCCGACTCCCCAGAACAGTCACACGGCCGGAAACGCCTGACGCACCAGCCTATTCTGGCACTCTCGCCTTCAGAGCGGCCAATCCTCCATCAAGTACCGCGGGCACCCAGGCCTGGAGGATCTCGAGGCTGACATCGAGACCTGCGCGGCCGAGGGGTGATCGGGCGTCATATTTCGGCGAATTACGGTATGTGACGGCTGCGACCCGCCGTAAGTGGTTTAATATACGTATCTGATTCGCGTAGGAGCGGATCACGGAGGTGACCGCGGCCGACTTCGTTCTGTCGCCGTCGGGAACTTTCAACTATCCAACTCGTCCGGGCTGGACCTAGTTCAAGGTTCGGACTACCCAGAAGGCTTAATGGCCCCGAGCACAGCAGCACCCGTCAAAGTGACGGTTCCTTCAGCTTCAGAATTGAAACGCGCCGAGGCGTTCAGCCGCGAACCCTTCCTGCTGGGCGATGAGAAGCCCGCTTCGCTGCTGCCCGGCACCGCCCGCCGCCGCGCCCTCGACGCCGCCCTGGCCGAGATCGACGCCGGGCTCGAAGAGCCCTCGCTCGAGTGGCGGCGCAACTTCTCCCTGCTGCTCGGCCTCGAACGGCTGATCAGCGACGAGCCGCCGACCCTGCGTGACGGCGCCGAACTGAACCCGCACCAGGTCGATGCCCTCTCCGGCACCCTGACCGAGCTGCTCGCCGAACAGCAGGTCGCCGCCGACAACGACGCGATCGAGTTCTCCGCCGTCGAAGAGGTCCGCGAACCCGAGCCGGAGGCGGAAGCCGAAGACGAGGAAGTCGACGAGGACGAAGACGACGAACTCGACGAGGAGGCCGAGCCCGAAGAGGCGCTCGAGATCGCGGTCGAGGAGGAAGAACCCCAGGACTGGACCGAGGAGAAGGGCGACGAGGACGAGGACATCGATCTCGAAGCCGGCGACGATCCCGGTGCCGACCGGCGCTTCTGGTTCGAACACGCGACCGGTGCCGGCAAGACCGTCGCCGCGGTCGGATTCATCGACGCGACCCGCACCGGCGGGGTGCTGATCCTGACCCACCGCCGCAACCTGGTCGACCAGTTCATCAGTGAGATCTCCGCCCGCGGCTACAAGGAGCGTCTGCGCCCGCCGCTGCTCGACGGACGCGACGAGGCCGACGGACCGGTCACGGTCGAGACCTACCAATGGTTCGTGCGGAACGCCAAGCGTGTCTCCAACGCCTACACCGTGGTGATCTGCGACGAGGCCCACACCGCGCTCGGAGAGAAGACCAGCGCCTGCATCCGTGCCTGGACCGGCCCGATCTTCATCGGCATGACCGCGACCGGCGCGCTGATCGCCCGTCACGTCGCCGACCTCTTCCCCACCCAGACCTCGCGCTTCGACCTGGCCCAGGCGGCCCGCCGCGGTGTCATCTCTCCGCTCCGGTGCCTGCGCATCCCACCCGGCCCGGGGGTGAGGACCATCGCCAAGGTCCCCCTGCGAAAAGGCGAGGTGGACCAGGACTTCGATCAGGACGAGCTGGCCAAGCTGCTCGACCAGGCACCCTTCAACATGGCGATCGCCGATCTGTACAAGTCCCGCTTCCGCAAGGCGCCCGGGGTGCTCTACACCGCCGGTGTCCAGCACGCGAAGAACGTCGCGGCGGCCTTCCGCGAGTTCGGGATCAACGCGCAGGCGGTCTCCGGCGAGACCCCGAAACGTGAACTGACCGAGACTCTCGCCGCCTTCGAACGCGGTGAGGTGGATGTTCTCTGCAACGCGCAGCTGCTGGCCGAGGGCTGGAACTCGCCCCGCGCCACCATCTGCATGCACCTCGCGCCGACCGCCTCGAAGCGGATCTACCAGCAGCGGGTCGGCCGTGTCACCCGCCGGGCCCCCGGCAAAGAAGCCGGACTGGTGATCGACTTCGTCCATCCCGCGACCACCCACGACGAAACGATCGTCACGCTCCACAGCCTGCTCGACCGCGACGTCTACCGCGGCGGCGCGATCGTGGTCGGCCCGGTCCGCCGCGGCCGTGGCCGCAAGGTGCGGGTCGAACGCCGCATCGTCCCGGTATCCGACGATCCTCAGAAGCGCATCGAGGTCCTCGAACGTGACATCTGGCGGATCGCGGTCGAGAACCTCGACTACGCCGAACAGCATGTCTGGGCCGCGCTGGCCGGGGCCCGGGTCACCACCCAGGGCTGGCGCCGCGCGAAGGCGATGCTGCAGCACGACCGGACCAAGGAACTCCGCCGCCGCTACCTGCTGACCTGTGTGCAGCGCAACCGCAACGCGCAGCTCCGGATCAAGGCGCTCGGTGAGATCGCCAACCTGAAGGACGCCGAGGCGTTCGACGACGCGATCGACATCGTCGGCACCTGGAGCCGCGAGGACAAGCGCGCCGGGACCAAGGTGCTGCTTCAGGCCCTGGTCGACAAGCGGATCGGCCGTCGTGACCAGGCCCAAGCCTGGGTCTGGCGACTCGCCTCCTATACCCGCGAACTCCACGAGGAGTACGCGGTCCAGCGCTGGCCCGAGACGAAACGCCTGCTCGGCCTGCTGGTCAACTCGGCCGGCCGCGCCCACGGCAAGAACGCCCGACGGCTGGTCCAGGCCGCCCGCAAGCAGGACCGCCGCCTCGCGGTGTCGCTGCTGGCCGCCTCGGTCGCCCACACCCCCGAAGGCGAAGAGGTGCTGCGCGGCGCCCGGATGCGAATGGCGCGCAAGCCCTCCGCCGTGGCCCGCGAACTGCTCCGCAACTTCCCCAAGGGCGGCAAGAAACGCCGCCGCCGCAAGAAGGGCAAGGGCGGAGACGGAGAGAACGGCGGCACCGAGAATCCGCAGAACGGCAAGGCCGAGGCGAACGAGACCAAGGACGAAGCCAAGAACGAAGCGGCGGTCGACGAGGTCGAAGACCGCTACGAAGGCGAAGAAAGCGCGATCTCAGACGACGGTGACGACGGCCTGGAAGCCTGGTCACCCGAGCACGACCAGTAGGTCGCCCGAAACCTTGAACTGGGGGCGATTTGGGTGCTGGTAGCACCC
>Ga0335075_10003616_pt1 | contig 24418 bp, 23 predicted proteins | sample Lox_Sample_24_FD_206723 | JGI IMG/M metagenome (GOLD analysis project Ga0335075, IMG submission 206723) | Soil microbial communities from Loxahatchee National Wildlife Refuge, Florida, United States - Lox_Sample_2.4 | ecosystem: Environmental > Terrestrial > Soil > Wetlands | place: USA...
GCCCTTGATGATGGGTAGCGCCGTTCCCTCGGTCACATCGAGCTCATAGTCCTCGGTGAGCAGGTCGGCGTATCCGGCCCAGTCCTTGGTGTCCAAGGTCCGGCAATACCGCGCCTTCGCCTCGCAGAGGGCGATCCAGTCGGTGACCGCAGCCAGGTCTTCTATGCGTGTCCGTCCTCCCGTCGCTGCGAGCGCCGGGACTGTTGGTAAAATCTCAGCCGGCGCGTATAAGTCGACGTGCAGCCGGGTGAGCTTCTGCGCTGCCAGCTTCCACCGGCCGCCGGCGCGAACCCACCGGTCGTCGTGATGGCCATAGCCGCCGTAGGAGGATTGGTCGGGGCCGCGCAGGATGCGATCCTGTATCGGCCACCGCACGCGCGCTTCCTCACCCTGGAGAGTGACCTCGGGCGGGTGCGCCTGATGAACGGTGCGCGCGGTGCCGATCTGCGTCTGGATCTGGTGCATGGCTGTCTCGCGCCCGCGGACGATCGGAAGTCCGGTGCCTTCACTGACATCCAACTCGTAGTCGTCGGTGAGAAGGTCGGCATATCCTGTCCAGTCCCGTGTGTCGAGTTGGCGTAAATGCCGCGCCTTGAGCGTGCAGAGCTCGATCCAGGTGCCGATCATCTCGCTTTCGCTCACGTCCCTTCCCGTCAGGTGATCGACCAGATGCCGGCCCCGATGCCACTCGCGCCTCCGGTGACGAGAGCCACCTCACTCTTGAGGTCAAACGGTTGGGTGGCGCGCTCAGTCACGAACTTCCCCTCCCGGTACCCGCCTGCTTGCCAGCCCTAATGCTATTCATTATTCTATTCACGGTTGCGTAGGGTATCTGCTATCTCATTGAATATAAAGGTGATCATTCTCGGAGCTATGCAGGAATCCATTCACGAGCGCCAGCTAACGGATGAAATCGATCGCGCCATAGTCGAGCTCCTGAGGGAGAGGAAAGGGGGCTGGTCAGCGCGGGAGCTGCGGATGAGCCTTGCAAAGCGAGGCCACCGGATCAGCCAACCCACCTTATCGCGGCGCCTTACCCGATTACAAGGACAGCGGTACGTCGTTGCTCGCCGGGCCGGTCGCAGCACCATGTACGAGCAGGACGCTTACCACGATTGGTTTTCGCTGCCACCCACGCGGCGGCCCAAGGTTTCATACGACTTCGCGCGACTCGAACGGTACGTCCCCAACAGGACATCCTGGCTCGATGAGGAGGACATCGGCAGGCTGCACATGGCGGGCGGAGATCGCAGGCTCGATGCGACGACCTATTCGCGTGCGATTGCCCAAAAGCTACTGGTGGACCTGTCATTCGCCTCATCCGCTTTGGAGGGAAATACATATAGTTACCTGGACACGCAGGTGCTGATCGAATTCGGCCAAGCCGCGCAGGGCAAGGCGGTCGAAGAGACTCAGATGATCCTCAACCATAAGGAAGCGATCCTTTACCTGGTCGACCACATATCCGAAATCGAAATCTCGCCGCGCGAGCTGCGCACCTTCCACGCCCTGCTATCGCGAGGATTGGTCGAGCCGTCCGCTGTCGGCGACATTCGCAAGCGTCCTGTGGACATCGGCGGATCCGCTTACGTCCCACTCTCGATGCCGCCGAAACTGACGGAGGAACTGACCACGCTTGCGGCCAAAGCCGCGGAAATCAAGGAGCCGTTCGAGCAGTCGCTGTTCCTGATGGCTTTCATTTCGTACCTGCAGCCCTTCCTTGACGTCAATAAGCGGACCGGACGCCTGGCCTGCAACGTCCCGTTACTCAAGAATCGATTGGCTCCGCTTTCTTTTCTCGAGATGGACAAAGAGCAATACGTGGAAGGCCTGCTCGCCTTTTACGAGCTCAATCGTATCGACGTACTCAAGAGCGCTTATGTCGAGGGCTACCTCGCTACGGCGTCCAGGTACGACGCGTATACGAGTCGTGACCCCGCGGCGGTCGAACTCGAGGCTCGCCGCCGTGCGGATATTCATGCCTGCGTGAGAGCGTACGTCGAAGCATCGGTCGATGCGCGCCGTCGCCTCGACGTCGCGGCCTTCGCTCGAGAGCGGTTTTCCGCCGAATCCGCGGATCTGCAGCAGCGGCTGGTCGAGAGGATCTCGGCAATCGTCTCCTCTCTCAATGATGCCAACCACATCGCATATGGTATTGGCAGGGAGACATTCAATCGTTACGAGGGATTGGTGGCTTAGGCGCGGAGGTTGTCCTCGCTAGGCTCCGCCCATGGCTGCCCAGCGCTCGGCTGTCATCCAGCAATATTCGAGATAGTGTCCGAACGTGTCGCGGGCATCGACATAGATGAAGTGCAGCTGCCCGCCCGTGCCGCTGCCTTCGAGGACGACGGGCCACCGGCGCCGCTCCACCTCAGCGCGAAAGGCGGGCCACTCGTGTACGCGCATGCAGACGTGATGCAGGCGCGTTGGAAACCCGTCGGGTAAGCCGCCCCGATACAGATCCACCGTCCCGGAGATGGGCTCGATCAACTCATATTGGAGGTTGCCGATCCAGCCCAGCGCCATCCTTACCACCGATATTCGTTCTCCGGCCGGGGTTTTGACCGGTTGCGCAACCTCGAATTGTTTGAAGCCCGCGAAATCGTATTTCGTGCGAAAGAGCTCCATCGTCCGCTCGATATCCGATGTAACATAAGCGTTTTGGTAGTGATTCTTCAGAAGCATGTGGAAAGCTCGTTTGCCAGCTGCCAAGTTGATGACCAAGGCGGAAATTGCTGCCGAAAGGTGCGGGTCCCCGGGGGCCGCGACCGTCGCGCAAGCGGTGTGCGCGCCGCTCCACGCAAGAGATCATCGATCGAATTCCTGATCTTCAATCATTTCGGACCGAAGGCCAGGCTGTTCGAGGATTCGATATTTTCCAAGCTCATGCCGCGCATCTCTTTTGCGACGGTTGCCGCGTGTATCATTTTCAAGGACGTGCTTTTTCCGGAGGAGTTGGCGAACGAGCAGGAGATCCACGCAGCGATCTGCGATCATATTATGAGTGCGGCATCCGTACTGTAGATGGTCATGGGCTTCTCCCGCGGAGTTGAGTCACTTCGCCGAGATCTTCCGCTCCTCGGCCTGCCTGATCACCGCTTCAGCGGCCTCCAAACATGGGCGGAGCCGTGCATAAGGACCGATGCCCATTTCTGCGCGGGCGCGCATCGGTATCTCAATACCCACCGGCACGTCCCGAGGTAATGCGCTGACGAAGTCCAGCAGGGGTAAATCACCTTCTCCCGGAGGCAGGCGAGCGAATCGGGCCTCATCCGCGTAACTGACATTTGCGGCAACACGGGGAACATCGCACAGCTGCGCATATCCGATCACATCGCTGTCGAGCGCAGCCAATGCATCTATTGAGGAATTGGAGCGGAAGAAATGCATGGCGTCGATCAGCAGGCGAAAATCGGGTCTGCCGACATGATGTACCGTCGCCAGGCCCCGCTCAAGATCACCGATGGGCAATCCGGGCATGAACTCGAGTGTGGCCCCGAGGCCCCGCGCGGCGGCGAGCTCGGCAAAGATGGCGCACTGATCGAAAGCGCGAGGGAGGTCGGGATCGATGGTGACGAGGTTGACCTGCTGGGCTCCGAGCTCACGCAGGAGATCGAGATCGGGGCTCGCATCGCGGATATCACGCTCGGGGAAGAGAAGGAAGCCCTCGCCTAATGAGATGGATACGCCGTAATGGCGCAAAGCCGCGATGACCTCCCGCCGGAGCGACGGGTCGTCGCGGAGGGACCACGTTGGGTACATCGCGTTGCGGGCGATCGGCTCGGGAGCCATTCCGATTCGAGGACACCCCAAATCGGCCGCCAGCCTGACGAACTCGACGGGAGGCAAGCCCAAGACACTGATGAACTCGATGGCGACCCTGTCCGCCCGGCCCGGCTCACGCTTCACAGGAGCGTACCTCCGTCCACTTGCATGGTCTGTCCAGTGACGAATGCGGCCCGGTCCGAGGCGAGGTAGAGGACGGCGGCGGCTACCTCCTCGGGTCTTGCGATGGAGCGCTCGAGCGGCCCCGTGCGGCGGCGCTTGGCCAGCTCGGTCGCGCTGAGGTGAGCGAACGCCTTCTGAAAGAAGGCGTTGTCGGGATGGAAGCGGCTGCCTCGGCTGTAGGCTCCAGGGTCTTCCGACACGGTGCCGTAAGGCGCGACGCAGTTGACCGTAATGCCGTGCTGACCCACCTCCTTGGCGAGTACCCGGGTGAAGCCGTGAACGGCGCTCTTGGCGGCGGAATACACCGCCAGGAGGTAGTCGCCGACCAGGCCGGCGGTGGAGCCGATATTGACGATCCGGCCAAAGTGCTCTTTGACCATGATCGGCAGCACCGCGTGGGTCATGCGCAGGGTCGTCAGCAACGTGATGTCGAGATCACCTTGCCAACTCTCCGGGTCGGAGTCGAGAAAAAAGCCGGCGCCGACATTCCCGCCGACATTGTTCACCAATACCGCGATGGGACCCAGTTCGCGCGCAGCGTCCAATACGCGCGCTGGTGCGTCCCGATCGAGGAGGTCGGCGCGTACGAATCGGGCCGCTTGCGCGCCGCGGGAGAGCGCGGCATCGAGCACACGTGCACCCGCTTCCTCGTCCCGTCCGACCAAGACGACCCGGCCGCCTTCGGCGGCGAAATCCAGTGCGATAGCGCGGCCGATGTTGGCGGTCGCACCGGTGACGATCACGACCTTGCCCGCGAGATTCAGATTCACACAGGCATCCTCGATTGCTCGCAGCCTGGCAACTTCAATAAATAGTAGCTACTATTGAGCACAGCGTCCAGCTGTGCAGGAAGAGGGCTCGAATGGCGACTACCCAAGGCGCGGTTGACAATCGCATACCCGCCCACGTTCCGCCGGAGCTGGTGCGCCCCATCGGGCTCACGGAAGGCCCGGAGTTCCTCGCGGCGCCGCACGCCTTCATGGCCGCCCTGCACGAGACGCACCCGCCCGTTTTCTTCAGCACCAGTCAGCACGCGGCGAATGCCTGGATGCTGATCAAGTATGACGACGTCGCCTTCGTCCTGACGCATCCGAAGATCTTCACCACCAAGGGATCGACGCCCTTTCCCCGCGATCCGAACGACTACTTCTACATGATCCCGCTCGAGATGGATCCGCCCGAGCATGGCAAGTATCGCGCTCTCATCGATCCGATGCTGACCAAGCAGGCCGTGGCCGCGCTCGAGGCCTCCATTCGGCAGCTCGCCAATCAGCTGATCGATCAGTTCATCGAGCGGGGAGAGTGCGAGTTCACGACCCAGTTCGGCCGCCCGCTGCCCGTCTCCGTGTTCCTGGGCCTGATGGGGCTGCCGCAGGAGATGCGTGACACCTTCGTGGGGTGGGCCATGGGCCTGCTGCACTCCCAGGATCGCGGGATCGCGGAGCGGTGCATGCGCGAGACGGTCGTTTATTTGCGGCAGGCCATCCAGGAGAAGAGGCAGCAGCCCGACGGCGGGCTGCTGAGCGCGATCGTGCGTGGCCAGAAGGACGGCGCGGACTTGAGCGCGCAGGAAATCTTCGGATTCACCTTCTTTCTCTTCATCGCGGGTCTCGATACGGTTTTCGCCACGCTCAACAACGCCTTCGTATGGCTCGCGCACCATCCGGAACGTCGCCGCGAGATTCTGGCCGCGCCGGAGAACATCGACAAGGTGGTGGAAGAGCTGTTGCGCGTGTATTCCGTGACCTTCTCGGGCCGCACTCTCACCCAGGATTACGAGCTCCACGGCGTGAAGCTCAAGCAGGGGGACAAGGTCACCTCCATCCTGCCGGCGGCCAATTACGACCCGGCGGTGTTCACCAATCCGAAGGAAGTGAATTTTCACCGCCCGCGCAAGCCCGTGTTTGCGTTCGGGGGCGGCGTGCACAGCTGCATGGGCGCGCACCTGGCTCGCATGGAGATCAAGATCTGCCTGCTGGAGTTTCTGCGGCGGATTCCCGACTTCCAGCTCGAGGCGGGCACGCGCATCGAGTATTGGCCCGGAGGGGTCGTAGGTCCCAAGGCAGTCCCGCTGGTCTGGTGAGTGCCTCGAGTCGCTGCAGCTGCGACGCACTGCCCATTCTCTGATCCGCACCTCCCTCGGAAGAGGTATGGCAGTTGACTTCTCATTTGGGTAATACTAAGCTTGCTTAGTAAATGAGGGGCCCATTGGCCATTTGGAGTCGAGCATGAAAAGCACTTGGTTCGTTGCCGCAATCGGCACAGTAATGGTGGCGTCTGCTGCCGGCGCCGCGCCTGCGATATCGTCCCCGCAGCAGGCAGCGAATGCCGTACACGCCGTGGAAGGCCAGATGTTGATCACCGCGGATGGCGCACGCCTTGCGCGCGTGTATCACGTGAACGCAGACGGGTCGGTGCAGGTCATCCTGGACTACAGGATGGTGACCGTGCCGGTGATCACGCTGTCCGTGAAGAACGGCGAGCTGACCACCAGCCTCACCCGCAAGCAGGTCAACTCGATCAACTGATCAGCGCGTGAGAGCCCTCCGGCGCCGTGGCGCCGGAGGGCGAGCGCACGAGACGTTCAGCGCCGCCGCCGTCACCGCCGGCCTGGATCTCCGACTCCGTTGCTGACGAAGTAGCTCACCGCCGAGCGTATCTCCTCGTCGCCCGCCAGGCCTGCCGGGAAGATCCACGGCTTGAAGATGACGTTGGCGAACACCGCCGCGAAGCAGACCCTTACCAGCAGTCGCGGGTCAACCACGGGCTTGCCCTTGATGCGCCTGGACATCAGGGTCGCCGCGCGCTCCAGGAAGGACTGCAGGCTGTCGATGCGCCCGACGCCATGCGCCGCTTTGGTGTTGTAGGTTTCGACGACGACCAGTGATGTCAGAAGATCGGCGTGCTCGCCGATGAAGCGCTGCAGCTCGCCCGTATAGAGCCGCGTGACCTCTGCGAGAGTCGACGGGTTGCCGATCTCGGAGAGGTGCTGCTCGTTGAAGTCGAGGAAGTGCCGCTCGATGGGCCGGAAGACGGTCTCGTGAAATAACGCGGACTTCGACTCGAAATAACGAAAGATCTGCGCCTCGGTGACGCCGGCTCTCGCCGCGATCCGCGCGGTCGTGGCGCCCTCGAAGCCGTAGCGCTTGAACTCCTCGGTCGCGGCTTCGACCATTCTCGCGAGAATCTCGTCCCGAGAGCGACGCCTGCGCCTGCCGCCATCGGCGCGGACACGCTCTGTGGGCCGGATCGCCGTCGCCGCGCGGGTTTTTCTCGATTGCAAAGCTCGATCCTCGCCGTGTGGGCAAGCTCAATGATAGCCGCGTTCGCATCGGCCGGAGCCGCGGTTGCGCCTGCTTGCATCCGATCGAAAGATAGTAGACACTATCTATTATACAGACGCCGCGGAGATTCGCATGAGCGTTGCGCCTCATCGGATGACCTCGCATGACCCGGCACCGGCGGCAAGCGGCTCGAAGGAGTGGCCGCCCGGGTGGGATGTAACGCCGCATGGCATCGCGGTCGGCCGCTACGTCGATCCTGACTTCGCGCGCCTGGAGTTCGACCGGCTGTGGAGCCGGGTCTGGCAGGTCGCGGCGCGTCTCGACGAGGTACCGCTGCCGGGCGATTACACGACGTACGAGATCGGAGAGAAGTCGGCGCTCGTCGTGCGGGTCGATGACTCGACGGTCAAGGTGTATTACAACTGTTGCCCGCATCGCGGCACGGCGCTGGGGCAGGGCTGCGGGCATTTCGGCCGCGGCCGGATCGTCTGTCCCTTCCATGGATGGCGATGGGATCTCACCGGTAAGAACACCCTCGTGCTGGAGCGGGCCGAGTTCCGCGACGGCAAGCTCGAGGATGGCGATGTCGCCCTGCGTGAGATCCACTCCGAGGTGTTCGCGGGCTTCGTCTTCATCAACTTCGAGCGCAACCCCGAGCCGTTCGACGATTTCATCGCTCCCGTGCGGCGCTGGATCGAGGACCTCGCGATCGGCGCGATGCATCATTACTGGTGGAAGTCGATCCCGATCGATGCCAACTGGAAGGTGGCGCAGGAAGCCTTCTTCGAGGGGTATCACGTCTCCGCCACGCACCCGCAGCTCGAGAAGGTCGGCCGGGACATCGTCTATGGCGACCGCCAGGACGGCGAGCTCGCCTGCCGGAACGTCGAATACGAGGCGCTGGTCCACGGCCACGGCCGCTTCTTCGGCGGCCGCAAGACTCCGATGGCCGGCCACCTCCAGGAGCCCCAGGGCGACCCCGTGCAGGAGATGGCCGATCGGCTGATGCTGCTCGTCGAAGGGCTCGATGCCATGGTGCTCAAGGAGGATGTCGAGGTGCTGCTGACGCTGCGTGGCAAGACGATTCCGAGCGGCTCGAATCTCGGTGCGGAGTACATGAAGGCGCTCTATGCCCGCGCCGCGGAGCTCGAGCGCCCCATGCCGAAGCCGACGCCGGAGATTCTCGGCATGTGGGGCGGGGAGATCTTCATCTTCCCCAACTTCATGATCCTGCCCCAGGCCGGCAACGCGGAGCTCTACCGGTCACGGCCGGACCCGAGTGACCCGAACAAGTGCGTGTTCGAGATCTACTCGACCAAGACCTACCCGGCGGCGATCAAGCCGCCGCGTGCGATGCTCGAGCGCGTCACCCGACCCGACGACCCGGAGCAGCTGCGGCTCATCCCGCGGCAGGACCTCGGCAACATCCCGCGCATCCAGAAGGGGCTGCGCTCGGGCGGCATGCGCCGCACGTGGCTCTCCGGCCGCCAGGAGAAAATCATTCTCAATATGCACCGCGAGCTCGACCGGTATCTGCGCAAGTGAGCCGCCCGTGAAGCTCCATCGGTCCGGCGGACCCAACCCACGTGTCGTCGAGATCTTCCTCGCGCAGAAGCGGGTGAGCCTCGAGACCGTCACCGTCGACATCGGCAGCGGCGAGAACCGCCGCCAGCCATATCTCGCGAAGAATCCGCTCGGGGAAACTCCGACGCTCGAGCTCGACGGCGGCGAGGCCATCAGCCAGGTCACGGCCATCTGCGAGTACCTCGAGGAGCGACACCCCGAGCCGGTGCTGATCGGTGAGACGCCGGAGGAGCGTGCCCGTACCCGCATGTGGGTGCGGCGCATCGACCTCCACATCGCGCAGCCGATGGTCAGCGGCTTTCGTTACGGCGAGGGGTACGAGTTCTTCAAATCCCGCGTGCGCTGCATCCCGCAAGCGGCCGCGGATCTCAAGGTGTTGGCCGACGAGGGGCTCGGCTGGCTGAACAGACATGCCTCCTTCCGCCCGTACATCTGCGGCGAGCGCCTGCGGCTCGCGGACATCTTTCTTTTCTGCTTTCTCGATTTCGGGCGGCAATATGGCCAGCCGCTCAATCCGGAGCACGGCAACGTCGCGAGGTGGTTCGATGGCATACGCGAGCATTTGGCCGCTTGAGCGGTCGATGAGCAAGCGGCCGGGGAGGCGGGGTGGAGCAGCGTAACGTCGGCAAAACCGGTCTTCGAGTCGGCACCGTCGGATTGGGCTGCAACAATTTCGGCTGGCTGATCGATGAGGATGCCTCACGGGCGGTGATCGGCCGCGCGCTCGACCTCGGCGCGACGCTCTTCGACACCGCTCCTCGCTACGGCAAAGAGGGAGGCGAGTCGGAGAGCATCCTCGGCAAGGTGCTGGGAGACCGCCGCAAGGATGTCGTGATCATCACGAAATTCGGTGTCCCGCTGGGCGCTGGCGGCCCGCCCAACACTTCGCGGGCCGTGGTCCTCGAGAGCGCGGAAGCAAGTCTGCGGCGGCTGCGGACGGACTACATCGACATCTTCATGCTGCACTGGCCGGACCCGAAGACCCCGTTCGAGGAGACCCTGCGGGCGCTGGACGATCTCGTCAGCGCGGGCAAGGTGAGATACATCGGCTGCTCGAATCTCGCCGCCTGGCAGCTCGTGGAGTCGAAGTGGATTTCCCGCACCGAGCGCCTGCACGGCTTCATCGTCGCCCAGAACGAGTACTCCATTCTCACGCGCCGGCCCGATACCGATCTCATCCCGGCCCTGGTGGAATACGGCGTGGGATTCATTCCCTACTCCCCGCTCGCGAACGGCCTGCTCACCGGCAAGTATTCGCGGCGGGCGCCGCCGCCGCCGGACAGCCGCCTCGGCAAGAACCAGTGGAAGCTCGGGGATCGCCTCCTCACCGAGGAGAAGCTCTCGGTCGTCGAGGCGCTGGACGAGCTTGCGCGCGCCCGCGGCCACAAGCTCATAGAGCTTGCGACCTCGTGGCTGCTCGCGCGGCCGACCGTTTGCAGTGTCATCGCGGGCGCCACGCGCCCCGAGCAGGTGGAACAGAATCTGTCGGCGGGTGAGTGGCGCCTGAGCACGGACGAGCTCGCCGAGGTCGACCGCATCTGTCGTGGCTCCGGCGGCAAGGGGGGATCGTGATCAACGGCGTCCATCATGTATCGCTGGCCACCGCGGACATGCGGCGGTGCCTGCATTTCTACCGTGATTTGATCGGCCTCACCGTACTCGGGGAAGGGCGCACGCAGCCCGGCAACACCTCGTTCGAGAAGGTGGTGGGGCTGGAGGGTGCGCGCGTCCTCGGCGCGCAGCTGCGCGCCGGTAATGTGTGGATGGAGGTGTTCCAGTACGAGCATCCGCTGCCCACCGTCGGCCCAACGCCGCGCGCATGCGACGTCGGAATCCGCCACATCTGCTTCGACGTCACGGACATCGATGCGGAATATGCCCGCCTGAAGGCCGCCGGCGTCGAGTTCATCTCGCAGCCGCAGACCATGGGAAACCACGGGGTGAAGGCGGTCTACGCGAGAGACCCCGACGGCAACATCGTCGAGCTGCAGGAGATTTTCCCGGGCAGCCGGGTCGACAAATCGCATATCCATGGTCTGAACCCGGCGGGAGCGACACATGGCTGAATTCCATGAGACGTTCGATTTCGTCGTCGTGGGCGCCGGCGGCGGCTCCATGTGCGCGGGGCTCGTCATGCGCTCCGCCGGCAAGAGCGTACTCGTCCTGGAGAAAACCTCGGTCATCGGCGGCTCGACCGCCCGCTCGGGCGGCGTCATGTGGATCCCGAACAACCCTTTCATGAAGCGCGATGGGGTCGAGGACAGCTTCGAGAAGGCGGCGCAGTATCTCGATGCGCTCATCGGCGAACCCAGCGATGAGCCGGGTGCCACGCGCGAGCGGCGCCGGACCTATCTAACCGAAGCGCCGCGCATGGTCGAGTTTCTCGTGCGGCAGGGCATCAGGCTGACACGTGTGACCGAGTGGCCCGACTACTACGACGAGCTTCCCGGCGGCTCCGCTGCGGGCCGGGCCGTGGTGGCGGAACTCTTCGATGCCAACGAGCTCGGAGAATGGAAGAGCAGGCTCCGCCCTACTTTCGTCCGTGCGCCGGTGCCGGCGACGCTGGAAGAAATGATGGAGCTGCCCGGCCTCAAGCAGTCCTGGCGCGTCAAGATGCTGTTGGTCAGGCTCATGGCGCGCAAGCTGGCCGCACGGATCACCGGCAAGGACTGGCTGCCCGCCGGCGGCGCGCTTCAGGGGCGTATGCTGCAGGCGGCGGTCGCCGCCGGGATCGAGCTGCGGACCGACTCCCCCGTGAGCGAGCTGATCGTCGAGGGAGGGGCGGTCAAGGGCGTGCTGACGGTCAAGGACGGGCGTCCCTGGCGCATCGGCGCCCGTCTCGGGGTGTTGATCAATGCCGGTGGCTTCGCTCACAACCAACGCATGCGCGACCAGTACATACCGGGCACTTCGGTCAAGTGGACGATGGCGGCGCCCGGCGATACCGGGGAGATGATCGAGGAGATGATGCGCCACGGCGCCGCCGTGGCGCAGATGAAGGAGAGGGTCGGCTACCAGACGACCTTGCCGCCGGGAGTGGAGGAAAGCGAGTTCAAGCCGCCCGCGCAGTCGCTGACGGCCGCCCCGCACGCCATCCTCGTCGATCGCACCGGCGTGCGGTACATGAACGAGGGCGGCTCCTACGCCGCCTATTGCAAGACGATGCTGGAGCGAAACAGCATTGCTCCCACGGTGCCGAGCTGGGCCATCTTCGACAGCCAGTACCTGCGCAAGTACATGCTGGCGGGCACCATGCCCGGTACCAACAAGCCGCAGAGCTGGCTGGACACGGGCTATCTCAAGAAAGCCGATACCGTCGCAGGGCTGGCGCGCGCCCTCGAGATCGATCCGGCGCGGCTCGAGTCGACAGTGGAGCGCTTCAACGGCTTCGTCGCCAGGAACCGCGACGAGGACTTCCACCGCGGGGAGCGAGCTTACGATCGCTGGTTGGGCGATCCCTACCACAAGCCTTCGGAGACGCTCGGCGCCATCGATCAGCCGCCGTTCTACGCCGTCGCCGTGTATCCGGGCGATGTCGGGACTTACGGCGGGGTCGTCACCGACGCGCAGGCGCGCGTGCTGCGCGAGGACGGCAGCGTCATTCCCGGTCTCTACGCGACCGGTGTGTCCACCGCTTCGGTCATGGGCGGTAACTATCCGGGTCCCGGCTCGAGCGTCGGGCCCGCGTTTGTCTGGGGCTACGTCGCCGCGCGGCATGCCGCGGGGCTCGACGAAGCGCAGGTGCCGCAGCCGGCGCGCGCCGAAGCCAGGAGCGCGCAGGCCGCGCGCAGCCCGGCCTGATGCCCTCCCATGGTCATTGCTCAACGCTGGTGTATAGTATCCACGAATCTCCTGGGGGACCCGCCGCCATGCTGAACCCCGACGACGACATGATGACGATCGACGCGGAGATCAAACTGCCGGCCGTGACGGCACAGCTCATCCGCTTTCACTTCCGTGAGCCGGTCAGTGGACCGCTCGGCGAGGAAGGTACCTATTTCCTCAACCTGAGCCTCACGCCGCGGCCGCTGAATGCGCGCGCCCGCTACAGCGAGCGCTGGTCGCCCCACCGCTACGAGCCGCTGGGCGATGTCTTCATCGTGCCGCCGGGAGAGCTGGTGCACGCCGGAAGCGATCGCGGCAGCACGAGCACCATCATGTGTTGGCTGCGCGCCGAGCCCATCCGTACCATGTTTGGCGCGGATCTGGAGTGGACCGAGCGGCGCCTGGAGGCGACCCTCGACATCGCCGACGCGAATCTGCGCAAGCTCCTGCTGCGGCTCGCCGAGGAGCTCAGTCATCCGGGGTTCGCCAGTCAGATGCTCATGGAGCTGTTGGCGGCACAGATGGCCATCGAGCTCGGCCGCTACTGCGCGGCCGTATCCGACGGGCCGTCGACCAGGGGTCTTGCGCCCTGGCGCCTGCGCCTGATCGACGAGCGGCTGCACGAGGTCGGTGAGGCGCCGACCCTCGCCGAGCTCGCGGACCTCTGCAAGCTCTCGATCCGGCAGCTCACACGCGGTTTCCGGGCGAGCCGCGGTTGCTCGATCGGCGACTACGTCGCGCAGAGCCGCCTCGAGCAGGCCAAGCGCATGCTCACGACCGAGCACAGCGTCAAGGCCATCGCCTACTCGCTCGGCTTCGCCTCGCCCTCGGGGTTCTGCTACGCCTTCCGCCGCGCCCTGGGAGAGACACCGCGGCAGTTTCGGCAACGGGTGTTGCGCGCCTCCTGAAGGCTCGGTCCCGACATTGTGGCCGGGACTCGAAGCTGAATCGGTTGCCTCGCCGGCACGCTCTTAACCATGATTCCGGCGTGGGGCGGCGGGTGAGCCGCCCCGCGGCGATGGCGGCGAGAGATCTACGTGGCACGACAGTTGGTTGCCGATGAGCTGATCGAGGAGGCGCGACAGGCGACTCGCCTCGAGCGCTTCGACAGCGAGAGCTTTCGCGAGGGCCTCGACGTTCTCCTCGCCGACATCAACCATGACGCCCGGGCGGAGGCACTGCTCAAGCGGCCCCACGATGGCATCGTGCAGGCGCTGGCGATCCGCCTGCGAACGACCGCGTTCCTCGAGAGCCGGCCGACGCTGCTCGAGCGCCCGATCCGGCGGCCTGTGTTCGTCTTCGGCATCCCGCGCACCGGCACGACTCTGCTCAGCAATCTCCTGGCCGCCGACCCCGCGCGGCGCTCGCCGCTCACCTGGGAGATCGACGACCCGGTTCCTCCGGCCACCGCAGCGACGCTCTACAGCGATCCTCGGGCGCTCGCGCGGCTCGAGGAAGAGCGGCGGCTCCTCGCCGCGCGCCCGGAGATCGGCAAGTACTACCGTAACTCTGCGATCTATCCCAACGAGTGCGTCTTCATCCAGGCGCAGGACTTCAAGACGCTGCGCTGGGAGTCGATGGGCAGGCTGCCGGGCTACCGCGATTGGCTGTTCCAGACGGACGTGACGTCGGCGTATCTCTATCACAAGCGCTTCCTGCAGCTCCTGCAGGCGGATGCGCCGGGCGTCTGGAACCTCAAGATGCCCTCGCACTCGCTCTTCATCCCGACGCTGCTGAAAGTCTATCCGGACGCCCGCCTCATCTGGACACACCGCGATCCCTACACGGCGACGGGCTCCTTCTGCAGCCTGATCAGTGTCGCGCATCGCGGCTACATCGGCAGAGTCGACGTCGAGTGGATCGCGGAGAACTGTCCCTGGCAGGCCGCGCAGCATGCCAACCGCGTGATGGCCGCGCGCGATGCGCTGGGCGAGGACCGGGTGATCGACGTGCATTACGCCGACCTGCTGCGCGAGCCGATCGCCGCCATGCGCAGGCTCTACTCGGCCCTGGGAGATGAGTTCACCGAGGCGGCGGAGCGCGGGATGAGGCGGTGGCTCGCCGACAATCCGCAGAACAAGTTCGGCCGGCACGAATACAAGCTCGCGCAGTTCGGCCTGAGCCCGCAGAGCCTGGCGCCGCTTTTCGAGCGCTACCTGGCGCGCTACGAGGTCGAGCGGGAGGGCTGAGAGACCACCCCGATCAGAATACCTTCGAGAGCTCCACTCGCAACCGCGTCAGGCGTGTGGTCTGGATACGCCAGCCGGCATCGAGGCGCACATAGGCCTCGAGGTAGTGACCGAAGCCATGGAGGTAGGTGCTGCCATCGGCGAGCGGGTGTTGTTTCGTCCGGTAGAGGCGGTCCTCCATCGCCCAGGTGCCTGTGGCCGTTGTATCCGACGTGATCTCTATGTCAGGCATGTGTCCGTGGTGCACCGAGACCTGATCTGCGGTGCTCTCCCTGACGTAGGCGAGTATGGCCTCGATCCCGACGCACTCCCGCGAGGCCTCCGGCACGATGAGCCGGGCATCCGGCGCCCATACCTCGCGCCGCCAGAAATCCCAGTCCTTGTGATCGAGGCCCCAGAAGTACCGCGATTTCAGCCGCTTGATCTCTTCGAGGGCGAGCAGTTTGTCGATGTTGTTCATCGTTTGATCTCCAGCTCATCGAGCGGCCGCGGCGGACTTCGGCTCACCGATGACATGATGCTTGCTGAGCAACCGCGCCTTCTCGCCCGCCTCGATCACGCGACGGATACCCTCGCGCATCGACACCCGGTTGGGGCCGAGAAGCCTGACCATCTTGGTGGTATCGGCCCAGATCGGCCAGGACCTGCTGTTCTCGACGAAAAGCGGCTTCCTGCCGAGGAGCTCCCCGGCGATCGCGCAGTACTCCTGCGTCGTGACCGGCTCGGTGCCGCCGATGTTGATGATTTCCGCCGGCGCCCTGGCGACTGCGGCCGCGGCAACGGTCTTCTCCACGTAATCGTCCTCGAAGAGAGGGGTATGGACATTGCGCGCGCCCGGATACACGCTCACCGGAAGCCCTTGGGCTACCTGGTCGATCCGTTGCGTGACACCGCCGCCTCGCGGGCCGTAGAAGGAGAAGATTCGCACGATCACTGTCGGCATGTGGAATTCGACGCTCAGCTGCTTGAGGAGGAATTCCGCGGCGATCTTGCTCGCTGCGTAATTCTCCGCGGAGCTGTGCAGGCCATACGGGTCGTCCTCGCGCAGCGGCCGCTCCCCCTGGTACTGATAGAGGGAGCCCGTGCTGCCGTGGATGAAGGCCTCGCAGCCGCGGTAGCGCGACGCCAGTCGGCCCACAGCGCCGGCATTGACCTCATAGGCATCCTTGTGGCTCGGTGGGAGGACCCCGTAGTTGATCACGATGTCGACCGACTTCGGCAGCGGCGACAGATCGGGGTCGGCCAGGTCGAAGACGATCGGATGTACGCCGCGGGATTCGAGCAGGCGCTTCTGCTCAGGGTCCGAGAACCGCGCGACGGCGTGAACCTGGTTGTGTTTCGCGAGCTCGACGGCGACGGGAAAGGCCACCAAACCGCTCGCTCCGGTGACGAGTACCTGCTTGCCCGAAAGCGTAGTCATTTGCCTGTCTCCCCACTTGCCGAGAGTCTCCTCACTGCCAGCGCCCGGAGCTCCGCCGGCTTGGTTTTGGAGCTGCCGGTCAGCTCGAGGTCGCTGCCTTCCAGGAAGAGCACTTCGCGCGGCACTTTGTAGCTCGCAAGATGCGCGCGCGCATGAGCGCGGACCTCCTCGGCGGACACCGAGGAACCCTCCGCGCGGACGATGCAGGCAACGACTCGTTCACCGAGCGCCTCGTCGGGAACTCCGACGCAGCGGGCGATCCTGACGCCCGGCATCGTCTCGAGCGTCTGGTCGACCTCGATCGGGGAGACGTTCGCGCCCCCAGTCTTGATGATGGTGCTGAGGCGGCCGTCGAAGTGCAGCCGGCCGCGCTCGTCGATCCAGCCGGCATCGCCGCTGCGATAGAAGCCTTCCGGATCGAAAGCCTGCTCGGGCGGCAGACCAAGGTACCCCAACATGAGCGTCGGGCCCTTGACCGCGATCTCGCCCTGCTCACCGCGCTTCAAGATCCTGCCGGTGTGAGGATCGACGACCTTGACGGTGTTGCCGGGCAGCGCCATGCCGTTGGAGCCCTCCGCCGCCTGTCGTGGTGCGTCGGCCGGATAGCCCGTGCTGATGGTGAAGGTCTCAGTGCTGCCGTAGCTGCAGCACGGATCGGTCCAGCCGCGCAGGCGGATGCTGGGATGCGCCGCGAGCGGCTGCACGGGATCGAGATAGACGACCGAGCTCAGGTCCACCGAATCCCAGTTGCGGGCCTCGAGGAGCTGCTTCCACTGATGCGGCCAGGCGTAGGGGAAGGTGACACGCTCGCGATGCATGAGCTCGAGCGCCGCCGCGGGCTCGAAGATCGATTGCAGCAGGAGCGTGCCGCCCGCCGAGAGCGTCGATCCGAGCGCGCAGCCGAAGTTGCCCGACCAGAAGAACCCATTCGGGGTCCAACAGCGCACGTCGTCGCCGAGCGCGAACATGCGCCGCCAGCGCCAGAGGTGAATGGCGATTCCCCGCTGGGAATTGACGATGCCTTTGGGCTGCGCGGTGGATCCGGAGGAGAAGAGAATCGCGCCGATGTCCGCGGGGCGCACTTCGGCGGCCGTCTCGAGCGCCAGCCCGGCCGGCACGTGCGCGGCGCGCGCGCAAAAGGCCTCCCAGCTCTCGATTCCCGAGCCGCCGGGCGCCTCGCCAGTGAGCGCGAAATGACGCAGGTGCGGGAACCGATGCGAGCGCAAGCCGCCCGCCGCGAGGATACCGGGCTCGAGAGCCGAGAGCATGGCGGCAAAATCCTTGCGCGCGACCCGCCGTTCGAGCAGCAGCAAGCTCACCGCGGAGGCGCGCAGGAGATATTCGAGTTCCGGCTCGGTCGAGAAGGTGCTGAGCGGCACGGCGACACAGCCCGCGAGGGCGGCACCGAAGACCGCGGCCAGCCACTCGGGACGGTTCGTCATCAGCACGCCGACGCGGGTGTCCTTGCCGCATTGCAGCGACAGCAGGGCGCGGGCCACGGTCATGGCGCGCTCCCAAAGCCGCGAATAGGTCCAGCTGATGCGGCTGCCGGCCTCGTAGAACACCAACGCCTCGCGGTCTGCGTAGCGGTCGGTGACCTCGCGCAGGTATCCGGGGAGGGTCAGCGCCCCGAGGCCGGGCTCTTCCTCGAGGGGCGGCCCGTGGATGATTGCTAGATCTGACACAGCCGAAGAAATCTTATGGATTCGCCACGCCTGGGGCAACCGGAAAAAGCTTGTCGCCGAATGTCAAGACGCTCGCGGCGGCCTTTTCACAGACTGCAGAGTGCGTCAGTGCGCCGGGATGGGGACCACAATCGTGCGAACCGACGGTATACCCAACAGCGAGAGCAAAGGCCCGATATGAATGCGACCCCGGAAGAGCTGCAGTCGCTCCTCGAGCGCGACAAGATCCGCGCCTGCATCGTGCGCCTGGCGCGCGGCGAGGATCGCCGCGATGCACAGCTCATCGGCGCCTCCTACTGGCCCGACTCCAGGACCGACTATGGCGTGTTTGCCGGCACGTATGCGCAGTACCTCGCCTGGGTCGTGCCGGGGTCACCCGCGATACCGGTGACCCAGCATGTCCTCGGCCAGAGCACGATCGAGCTCGACGGTGACCGCGCTTCGGTGGAGACATATGTCACCTCCTATCATCGGGTCACCATGGGCGAGCAGGATCGCGACACCGTGGTCGGCGGCCGCTACCTGGACAGGATGGAAAGGCGCAACGGCGAATGGCGCATCGCCGAACGCACCATGTTGTATGACTGGTTTCAGGACCTCGGCGCATCGGTCGACTGGTCGCGGGGCGTGATGGGTCTGCCTTTCAGCGCCGGGCACTACACCGGCAGGGCTGCCGGCGACTACAGCGAGACATTCTTCGGCAAGGCAGCGCGCCGCGCCCGATAACTCACGATACTGAGCAAGATTTTCCATGAACGACAGTACACTCGATTGCTCCGACCTCGACCGATACCTCGGCAAGCCCATTGAGCCGGCGCGACTCAAGGAGCCGGTGTCGAACACCGACATCCGCCGCTGGGCGCAGGCGATGCATTATCCGAACCGCCTGCACTACGATGACGAGTTCGCTGCCGAGAGCCGTTTCGGGCGTCTCGTCGCGCCGGATTCCTTCGCGGTGGCGACCGATGATGGCCACGGCACGGCACCCGCATGTGTTGGCCGAATTCCAAGCTCTCACCTCGTGTTCGGCGGCGATGAGTGGTGGTTCCACGGCCCGCGCATCGTGGCGGGCGACCTCATTCACAACGAGCGCATCCCTTTCGACTATGTCGTGAAGGAGACCCGCTTCGCGGGACCCACCTGCTTTCAGCGCGGCGATAATCATTACTACAACGCAAAGGGCGACAAGATCGCCACGCAGCGGTCCACGAGCATCCGCTACCGCGCGGACCTCGCCCGCCAGATGGGCTCACTCAAGGCGTCGGAGGACCCGGAGTGGACCGACGAGCAGCTCGAGGAAATCGAAGGGCGGAAGCTCGAATACATCAAGGCACTGCACGAGCTCGGTCACCGTAAGCGTCACTGGGATGATGTCAAGGTCGGCGACAGCCTGCCGACGCGTGTGTTCGGACCCCATAGCATCGTGAGCTTTACGACGGAGTGGCGCGCCTATCTCTTCACGATCTGGGCCGGAGTGCATCGCCGCACGGACCTCAATATCGAGGAGCTCGGCTTCACGGGTCCCATGGCGGGCAAGGAGCAGGACGCGGAGCTGGAGCAGGAGAACCCGGAGCTCACCGACGGGGCCTACATCGGCCCGTCGCGCGGGCATCTGTTCCCGCGCTGGGCGCGCTACATCGGTATGCCGCGCGCGTACGGCTATGGGGCTTCCATGGGCGCATGGATCCTGGACTATCTCGCCGGTTGGGCCGGCGAATGGGGCGGGATCGTGCACTCGAACTGCGCCTACCGCGGCCCGGCGTTCACCGGTGACATCACGATCACGACCGCGAGCGTGAGCGACAAGTCGATCGACGAGCAGGGCCGATCCATCGTCCAGGTCGATTGCAGGATGACGAACCAGCTCGGCACGACCCTGGCCACCGCCAAGGCGGAAATCCAACTTCCACGAGGCAAGTGAGCCGCCGTCGGCGGCACGTTGCATGGCGAGCGGGGGGTTTCCATGAGCAACCGTTTCAGCGGCCGTGTCGTCCTGATCACCGGCGCGGCAGGCGGTCTTGGGCGGGCGAGCGCCTTGCGTTTCGCCGCGGAGGGCGCGCACCTGGTCCTGACGGACGTGAACGAGGCGGGTCTCGCGCAGACGGCGGCTGAAATCGGCAGGACCGGCGCGACCTGCTCGACGCACGGGGTGGATCTCGCCGTGGAGGAGGCCATCAAGGCTTTCGGGGCACGGATCTGCAGCCAACATGCCGCGCTGCACGTGCTCTACAACAATGCCGGCATCGCCTACGGCGAGATCAACGGCCCGATCGACAGCCTGAGCCAGGAGAAGTGGCTGCGGTTTCTTTCCATCAACACCCTGGCGCCGCTCTTTCTCGGACAGGCCCTGCGTCCGGCGCTGGCCAATGGCAAAGGCGTTATTCTCAATCAGTCCTCGATGGCGAGCTACGTCCCGGGGGTGCCGTACGGCGTGACCAAGGCCGCGCTCAATGCGATGACCTTCGCAATGGCGAGCGCCTTCGGAGCCGACGGCATCAGGGTGAATGCCATTGCGCCCGGCCTCATGGAAACCCCGGCCAACAAATCCGGGCTGAGCGCAGAGACCTACGCGCGCATACAGGGGATGCAGATGCTGAAGCTCCATGGCACGGCCGACGACATCGCATCCCTCGCGGTGTTTCTCGCCTCGGACGAGGCGCGCTTCATCAACTGCGAGGTCGTGAGCTGCGACGCCGGCAACCGCGTGCGCGGCTGGCGCGGCTGACCGCTGGGGACTATTCCACCGGGTAACCAAGCGCGTGCGCATTGTCTCGCACCCGCACATCGCGGCTCACTATCGTGACCAGTTGCGGCGGTTCTCCCAGCTCCTCGGCGCTCGCCAGGTGAATCGCATCCAGCGTCCGGATAGGCTCCACTGGATAAGGCCGGCCTGCCCGTAGGAGCACGGACTCGGTCATGGAGATGACGTCGCAGCGACGCCGGAACGACCGGAGCCAGCGAACGGCTGTGCGCTCTTGCTCGAGGCTTATCCGTCCACCGACTCGCGCGCGCACGAGGCCGCGGGCGGCCTCAGCGAAGGTGAGTGCAGAGGTGATGCGACGACCCTTGCGTCTGAGAGCCCGCCGCGCCGCGAGATCCTGCTCCAGCAGGGCTGCAAGTAACGCGCTGGTTTCGATGTAGCGGAATGACTCACCCGCTGCGGATGCTCGAGAGGCGGGCCCAGAGCGCGAGCTGCCGACCCGGCGACGCTTCCTACCGCTCGCCACGATCGGCATCGATCAGCTGAGCAACTGTCCCGGTCGGAGTGTCGATGCGTGGCCAATCTCCCGGCAGCAGACCGGGTTCTGCAGCCGGTGTGATGATCCCCGCAGCAACGAGTACGTCATACTGCCTATTCACGGCCGCTCTCGAGCCACGGCTCGGAGGAACCAGCTCGGCGATGACCCGTCCGTGGGCGGTTACCGCAATGCGTTCGCCGGCTTCGACCTGGCGCACGAAGCGGCTCAAGCCATTCTTCAGCTCGCGGATGCCTGTTGAGATCATGCTGATAAATATAGCCACATGTAGCCATACTTTCAAGCGGTCGGACGCCGTAGGGTCCGCGCCGGAAAGCTGGCGCGGCTGATCTTACGATTCGGGCTGAAAGAGCGGCAGCAGGGCCCGCCGATCCACCTTCAGGGAAGGAGTTCTCGGCAGGTCGGCGACGAAGCGCCAGGCGGCGGGAATGTGTGTCGCGTAGAGCCGGCCGCGCAGGTGAGATTCCAACTCCGATACAGTGGGTTGCGCGCAGCCGGGCTTCAGCTGGATCACCGCTGCCGGCACTTCGCCGAGCCGTTGGTCGGCGATGCCGAGCACCGCTGCCGCCGAGATCGAAGGGTGCGTGAGCAGCGCACGCTCGATCGTTTCGGGCAGAATCTTGAAGCCGCCGCGCATGATCGCGCCGTCGGCGCGGCCGCGTAGGAAAAGGAACCCGTCCTGATCCAGCACTCCGACGTCGGATGTGCGGATCCAATCCGGCCCGATTCGGGGTGAGATCACCTCGAGAAGGCCTTCCTCACCGGCGGGCAGCTCGGCGCCGGTCTCGGGATCGACGACTCGCAGCCTGGCCCCCGGCATCGGCCGCCCGACACTGCCGAACTTTCGAGCGCCCCACTGCGCGTGCAGCTCCGAAGTCATGGCGGTGACCGGTCCGCCAAACTCCGTCGCTCCGTAGGAGAGCAGTATGGGAATGCCATAGCGCTCCTCGAAGGCGCGCTGCACGGTCGGATCGAGCGGCGCCGCGCCTGTGCCGAACCTTCGTATACAGGCGAGATCGGCCGGTGGAATGTTGGCGTCCAGCACCATCTGCACGCCGACGGGCGGCAGGCCGCTCGCCTCGGGCCGATAGCGCATCAGATGCTCGTGCCAGGCCGCGACGGTGAACTTCTCGAGCAGCGTCACCCGCTGGCTTTTCAACACCGCCGGCAGGATGGTGTAGACGCCCGATATGTTACCGAGGGGCATGAACAAAAGGGTGGGGGGCGCATTCGCCGCGTCATCTTTGCCGGAGGGCGCCGAGCCGGCGCCGACGTAATGCTTCGCGATGAGGTCGAAGCCCAGCGCAAAGCGCTTCGGGGCTCCCGTCGTGCCGCTGGTCAGGATCTCGATCTGCGGCTCGGAGGGACCGTCGGGCTCGGCTTGGCAGCGCGATCGCTCGAGACCGGCGATCGTGGCGGCGCTCATTTCCTCCAGTGCGATGGCGGCGGCAGCGCCGTTGCGCAGAACCGCGAGCAGTTCCTCGGAGTAGTCCTCGCGCGCCGCCACGATAACCGCGGGAGTGAGCTGCTCGACATTGCGCGCGAGCGCGGCCGCCGACTGGTAGGAGTAGACCATGCGAACCGTGCGGCGCATGGCAATCAGGCCGAGCAGCGCGGCGATCGCGGAGGGACGATTGCGCGCGATCAGCGCCACGGGCGCGCGAGGAGCGGCGCCGCTCGCGGCAATCAGGCTCGCGAGGCGATCGGCGACTCGACGCATCTCTCCCCACTGGATCCATCGGCCCTGGAACTCGATCGCAGGTAGCGGCGCGTCGCGCGCCAGCGCGTGAGTACAGAGCACGTCGAGGCTGTCAGGGGTCCCCGGCACGATCGAAGCTCCGACTAGACCGCTTGGGCGTCGCGTTGCTCGCGCATCATGACGAGACACGCTGTCCCGCCGAGAAGGCTGAGGAGCGCGAGTACGGACAATCCCGGTACGTAACTGCCGGTGGCCTCCTGAGTCTTGGCGATCATGAACGGGGTGAGCACGATGAGCGGCATGAAGGCCGCTATCAGCCCGAACGCGCGACCCGCGTTCTCGGCACCGAATTCCGCGGCCACCGTCGTCGCCAGCAGAGGCCAGAATCCGGCGCTGAATCCCATCAGGGCGATGCCCGGGGCGAGGAAGGGCAGCTGGTCGCCGAAAGCGATCAGCAACGCTCCGGCGGTGCTCGCGAAAGCGAGACCCGCAAGCGGGAGGCGGTTGCCGAAGCGATCCGACAGCATGCCGGCGACGATCGTGGCGGCAAGCAGCGAGAGATTGAAGACCGCGAGCAGCGTGCCGGCGGCCTCTTCACTGAGCCCATGACTCGTGACGATGGGAGCGAGATTCGCGGTCGTGCCCAGCTGGCCCGCCAACAGCACGAGAAATACCAGCACGAGCACCCTGAAATTCCGGCGCCGCAGGAAATCCCGCCAACGCAGGCCGCCGCCGTGAGCATGATGCGCTGGCGCGGCGCCCCCTCCTGTCAGATACCCGGCGCCGTCGTGCGCGCTCGGGCGGTCGCGCAAAACCCAAACGACGATCGGCAGGATGATGCAGCCGATGACCAGGCCTCCGATACGCCAGATCATGCGCCAACCAAGGGTGGGCAGCACCGCAGCGACGATGGGCGGCAGAATCACGCCCTGTAATCCCTGACCGAGGGCCGTCAGCCCGAGGGCAAGCCCGAGGCGGCGGCTGAACCACCGGGAAACCACAGCATTCGCCGGCACCAGCGCCGCGAAGCAGGCCGAGTAGGAGGCCGGCAGCGCAAAAAGCGCCACGACCTGCCAGGTCGCCGTCGCGAGACTCATGGCGAGGCAAGCGAGCGCCATGACCAGAAGGCCGCTGCCAAAGAGGTAACGCGAGGGGTACTTGTCGGCGCAGATGCCGGCAAGCGGCGAGAGCAGCGCGCTGATCAACCCAAAGGCGGAGAACCCGAGGGTAAAGGTGCTGATGGGACTGTGCAGCTCGACGGACCAGCCGTGCAGGAAGAGCGAGAACGGCCCCACCGTCAGCCCGCTCACGGCCACCTGTGAGAGCACGCATACGGCGACGATGCTCCAGCCGTGGTACCACAGGGGACTGCGGCGCGGGCGCGATGATGAATCCATGTGCTTGCCTCGAAGACGCCGGCCCCCCGGCCCATGACGGGGCACTACTGTACATCAGTGATGACTGATGGCGGGATCTCGGCGGGGCGACGCCTGAACGGCGGCTCGCCCGCGACGACGCCACCGAAAG
>Ga0335075_10003617_pt1 | contig 24416 bp, 22 predicted proteins | sample Lox_Sample_24_FD_206723 | JGI IMG/M metagenome (GOLD analysis project Ga0335075, IMG submission 206723) | Soil microbial communities from Loxahatchee National Wildlife Refuge, Florida, United States - Lox_Sample_2.4 | ecosystem: Environmental > Terrestrial > Soil > Wetlands | place: USA...
GAGGCTGATGGATCTGCTCGGGCCGCGCGGGGTCGCTCGTGCAACGAATGGCGTGCGGCCCGGTCGTCGCAGATCCTTGGCCAATGACATGCGGTCCTGGTCGGTTGCCCGCCTCTGCGGCAGGCTGCTCGGCCAGTAGCCCGTCAAAGAGGAGTTCGCTGATGGGTGATTTGGAGCGCATCTTCTATGATACGCCCCATCGGATCTGCCAGAAGTGGGCGCACTATTTCAGAATCTACGAGCGATTCTTCTCGCGATACCGGCGGTCTCGCGACCTGAGGATGATGGAGATAGGCATCTCGCAAGGGGGCTCGCTGGACATGTGGCGGGCGTATTTCGGCCCGGAAGCTCTCATTGTCGGAGTTGATATCGACCCGCGGTGCCGCGGCTACGAAAACGGCAGGACACGCGTGCGGATCGGCTCTCAGGAGGACTCGGTTTTTCTGCAGGAGCTGGTGCGCGAATTCAAAGAATTCGATGTTGTACTTGACGATGGGGGGCACACCATGAGTCAGCAAATTGCGTCATTCGAAGCACTCTACCCGATCGTCCGATTGGGCGGTGTCTATATGGTCGAGGACTGCCACACGAGCTACCATGCTCAGTTTGGTGGGGCCCTCGGTCAGAGCGGGACATTCATCGAGTTCGCGAAGCGCAAGATCGACGAACTCAACGGCTTCCACGTGCACACAACCCCGAATTCCCGATGCGCTTTACTCGTACCGCCACCGGCCTATCCTTCTTTGACAGCATTGTTGTGTTCGAAAAAGGCCGCCTCGAGCGACCGACAATGGTTCAGACAGGCGAGGGTAGCTGATCGGCCAATCTTCACGATACTGCTCCGGCTGCACGCCGGAACTCAGCCCTTGGCACCTCGGAAGCCCTGCTGCCGGGCTATGATCCGGGACTCGTCAGAAACGTCGCGACGGCCGTGCAATAAACGTCTTCGCCGGCGATCGCCTGCGGCGGGGTGCCCTCGCGGAGCGCCTTGAGCGTCGCGAACACCGCAGCCATCGCCGCGGAAAAGGTAAGATGCGGCTGCAGCCCACTCCCCTCTCCTCCAGTGCTCCGCCATACTCTGCGTCAGATGCGCCGGGTAAGACCTCGGCGCCGCTCCGCCCGGCCGGCTGTAGGCACTGCCACGCCCGCATGAACGCCCCGCCCGGTCCACGTCGTAGGGGCAGGCGCAAGGGTGCCCCGTCGCGTGATAGGCCGCGATGCTCCCTTCGATGATCGCCGCGCGGACCTGATCGTCGGACATGCTGGACGGCTGAAGGGCCAGTGCGGGGAGGGGCGCGCAGAGGAACCACACGACCAGCGCGATTAACGCCGTCCACCGAAGCGGCTCCGCGAGCGCCGCGCCCATAATCGGCAGGACAGAGCGCCACTCACCGACGCCGCTACGCAAGCCGTTGCCGCGGATGCACACACGATCCCACGCGATCATTCGACAGTGCAGGCGGCGAGAAGGCCGCGCGCGAACGGCGTGAGGGCCACATGCACGTTGTCTGTGGAAAAGACGCACTCAAGCTTCGTGAGCTTCGCACGGCTGATCGAGCACTCATTCTGATCCAAGCCGCGACGAGACGCCTCGCTGGCAGCCTCGCCCCAAGTAGAAGAACTCGCCGGGAGGCCACGAACGATCTCAAGCAACAGGGCATCCGTCGGTTCCATCTGCCGCACGGCCTCGAAGTAATCCCGGCGCACCCGCTTGCCGCCGTCCACCATCGCGTTTGCCAACAATGCCGCCCAGAGGGCTTGAAGCGCCTCTCGCGACTCGTCTGCTGCGGCGGTGAGAAGCGGGAGCACGAGCGCCGCACTCGGTTCCGAGAGGCGCTTCGGGTCAATTCCCTCAAGGAGGCGCTCGGTCTTGGCTCGCATTCGAGCCGTGTTGCGGCGCCGCTGTTCATGGACCCAATCTCCGCCGGCAAGCCCAACGAGGTCCTCGGGGACCGACCCCACGGTGCCCTTGATGAACGCCCCAAGGCCGCCTGCGAGGTCGAGCGCTTTTCCGCCCGTCTTCGCGACTTCGCCAACGGCATGGGCCTGGGCATCTGTTAGGACCATGCGGTGACTCCGCGGGTCTCAGAGTGGATAGAACACGCCGTGGCGCGTTGAGAGCAAGCCTTAGCTTTGAGTCTGCGCATCGTAGGAGCGTAACTTGACCAAATCGCCGAACAGGAAAGAACAGCGGACCGCAGGCGCACCACACAGACCTACGCATATAGAGGACATGAATTTCCTTGGGATCCGCATGCGGATGGGGCCAATAGGCTTGCATTTTTATGCACACTCCTTCTTGGCTGCCGCCGAGAGTTTACAGCACCCACACGGATTTTCACCGGTCAGGCCGTATTTGGTATGCCACGCATTGGAGCTCGCACTCAAGGCGTTCTTATCAGTTAAAGGGCGAAGCCTAGCGGAACTTGCAGGCGGGAAGTTCAGCCACGACCTAGTGAACCTTCTCGCCGAAGCTGATAAGGAAGGTCTCACTACCCTCGTAACTCTAAAGGCGGACCAACTCGACCAATTACGCAAAGCTTCGAGCTACTATAAGGGAAAAGTCTTCGAGTATCCTGCTTTGTTTGAAGCCGTTAGAGGTTTCCCGGAGATGCCAGACATTGACTTGTTGTTCTCAGCGGTGAAGGCGCTTGTGGAAGTGCTTCGTGAGCCCTGCTTGAACGCTTGAGCGGCGCGCTTAGCGCGCAGGCTTGAGTCTCGGCGCCAATTCGGGGCGACCGCCACCCGGCTTCAAGGAGTGCGACAAGACTGTCCAGCAACGGCACCCCGCCGGCGATTGTTGAGGACAGCGAGCAGGCGCGAGCAGTCGGCGCACCCCCAGCATGCCCCCCCCGCAGCGGCAAGCTCCCGTAGCCGGTCAAGGACCCGACCGGCGGCGCCTTCGGCCTCGTGCTGGTCGATCAAGAGGCGCGCGGCTTCCCGGAGGGCAGCGTTGTCCATGTCGGGCTCACCAGTTCCACTCGCCACGCGGGCGGACCGGCCCAGTTTTCGCCAAGTGCCTGAGGGTCATCAACCAGGGTGGCCCGGAGCGGGCGCTTATGGCAGCCCTGGCACCGAAGCTGGACCGGGCATCCGCCAACATCCGGCCGGCGCCTCCGGGCCGTTCACCTAGGATCCGGAGTGGGACATCAACTTGCTGGCAGCCGCAGCCCACCCGGAGCCAATAGCCTCGGAGGGCACGCAGGGAGGCCGCGAGGAGGACCGCTCGGTCGGGCGGCGGGGGATCGTCGCGCATGGCCGGGCCATTGAAGCGCGAGAACGGACAGAGAACAATGGCGGCGGCTGGGAGCCCAAGGAGACCTGCCGCGACGACCACCGGGGCATTAAGAGGACGCGCCTACACCGCCCCCGGCCCCTCTGGGAGCCGCAATCAACGTCTGTGAAATTGGAGCGGCAGAGGGCTACTATCGCGCTCCTGTCCGCTCCGGGTCATCGCACGTGACTAAGCGACCGAAGAAACCGAGAAGGGCGCCGAAGACGAGCCCCCCAAAGGTAATCCAGGCGGCTGCACGGAGCAGCGCCGCCTCGTCGGGGCGGGCTACCCTTACTAGCACCGTGGCGTTGTCGGGCGCCGCAGTGCGTCCCCAAATGGCTCCCGCCCAGACCGGCGCGGTTACTCGGGCCGAAGCCGGGGAGATCGGTGGCGCGCGTTCGGGTAGCCTAAGTGGCGCGACTATTCGGGCCGAAGCCGGAGACCTTCGCGGCCCAGCGCGCAACCCAGCCGTGGCGGCTGCGAACCCCGCGGTTGTGGACGCCGCTATTGGGCCGATCGGTGCATCTGTGAGCGCGAGCGTCGAGGGAACCTTGCGCCCAGACTGGCGAGAACACCGCGACGAAATCCTGCAAGCTGCGCGAGATGTTGTCAGCCTCTACCTGGAACTCGACGCCATCTTCGGGGAAATCAAGGCGGCGCCGTCCCAACGCGGTGACAACGCCGCGGGAGAGCGGGCGGAGGCGTTGGCCGACATCCGAGAGGACCTAAGGGAAGGCCAGACAACTGCACGTCTCGTCGAGGAGCAGGTCCAATCCGACGAACCGCAGGGCCAGGTTCTTAGCCTAGCTGAACGCATGCTCAGGGTGCTGGCGCACAACGCGAAATGGTGCACGCGCCTGCTGAGCGAAGGCGCGATGAGGCAACTCGGCGCCGACTTAGTCCCCGGCTTGCATCACAAGCTCGAAAAGCTGCCACATCTGCTCCATCGACTCGCGGCCTTACTGCGTAGTATTTTCTGAGGACCACTGGGGAGCCCAACAGGCCCCGCAGCAAAGGGGGGGCGCCCGCTTTGGTAGGCTTGACCTGACCCCCAAGGGGTGCCCATGGGGGCCAGACCGAACCCGCCGCGTGGGACCCGGCCTTTCGCAATCGCACTCCGGCCCCAGGGGTATAATAACAACATCAACGTTTAGCGGGATTTTTGAACCGACCTTGAACAACCCCCATCCCCATGCCGTTTGATGCCGCAGTCACGTGCCTGTTGCGTCGCACGCTTTGTCGCGTTCGCGTTTCGCAGCGGTTGCTGACGGTCAAGCGATGGTCGTGATGGTCCGTCAATGACGGTCACGCTGCAGCGCAACCCGGACCCCGTACCGCGCCAGGGTCGCGCAATCGGCAAGGCCCGGCGGCGTGCCGCCGAGCAGGATCGGCGGCGGCATCACGGCACGCAGGTCTCGCCCGCGAGCACCGCACGCAACCGCTCACGCCGCCCGTTCCAGCGCATCCGCTCGCCCCGCCTTCCCGCAGACCCTTGGGTCCGTATCATGGACGCGCTGCGAACGGACGCGACGGGCGAGGGGATGAAAAAGCGCATCGCTGTCGTCGGCGCAGGCGCGGTCGGCGGCTATGTCGGCGGCCACCTCGCGCGCAACGGGGCAGACGTGACGCTGATCGATCCCTGGCCCGAGCACAACGGCTTTATCGTTGCCAAGGGCGCCGAAGTTGGCCTCGCAGCACCGACCCACGCGAGGCTCACGGCAACGGTCAGGCAGGTGCAGCAGGGAGAACTGCCGCCACGGCCCGAAAATCTCTACGGCGTGTGAGCGCGATCCCTTCCCCGCCGTCGCGATGTCCGCTCCGGCTCAATCCGGGCCGCCCGGCCCGGATTCTTCCGCCTCGTCCACCGCGGCGACATCGAGCAGCCTCTCGATCACTTCCGGCTCTTGGGCCCCGGCAATCGCATGTCGTCCCGACACGATGAAGCAGGGCACGCCGTTGATGCCAAGCCGATGGGCGCGAAGATTGTCGGCATGCACCGCCTCGGTCTCGATGTCGCTCTGCAGGAAGCCGCGCGCATCGGCGCCGTCGAGGCCGATGCTGCCGGCGATGGCCGAGAGCACCGCAAGATCGCCGATATCCCGTCCGTCCGTGAAGTAGGCGTGAAAGAGGGCATCCACGGCCGCTGTCGCACAGCCGAACCGACCTGCCCAGCGCACCAGCCGGTGCGCATCGACACTCGAGGGCGTCCGACGGATGCGGTCGAATCGGAACAGCAGCCCCTGGGCGCGGCCGATCTCGGTGATCGAGGCATAAAGCCGCCGCGCGCGCTCCTCGCCGCCGAACTTGCGGATGACATAATCGTAGCGCGCCATGCCGGCCCGGGGCATGTCCGGGTTGAGCAGGAAGGGTTGCCAGACAATGTCGCAGACGAGGTCAGGACGGCGCCGAAGCGTCACGAACAGCCGCCGCACACCAAGATGGCACCACGGGCAGACAAGGTCGTGCACCACCTCGATCGTCAGGCGTGCCCGCGGCGGGGCAAGGACGTTCATGCCGGCAGTCTAGGCCCGGCGCGGCCGCCTTGTCATGCTGGTTTCATCGAGATGTCCCGCCGCGCCGCAGCGTTCCTGTGCGGCCTCGCCTTCGACGTCCCTCGCTCGCCGCGATAAGCTCTCCGGCACGGCGGCAGGGCGGTCTCGGCGGGCGGGAGAGCGATGCGGATCGACGGCAAACATTATCGGACCATCTGGGTCGATCCCGGCGACGGATGGTCGGTGCTCATCATCGACCAGACGCGGTTGCCATGGCGGCTCGACATCGTCCGCCTCGTCGAGCCGGAACAGGCGTTTGTCGCGATCCGCACCATGCAGGTGCGCGGCGCGCCGTTGATCGGCGCGACTGCGGCCTATGGCCTCGCCCTCGCGGTACGCCAGGATGCCGGCACTGAAGCAATGGAACGCGCCGCGGCGCACTTGGCCGATGCCCGCCCGACTGCCTTCAATCTCACCTGGGCGCTCGGCCGCATGCTCAGCCGACTCCGCAACACCGTGTGCGGTCAGCGCACTGCCGTGGCGTACGCCGAGGCCGCCGCGATCGCCGATGAGGACGCAGCGCAGAACCAGGCGATCGGGCGGCACGGGCTTCCCCTGATCGCCGCCATCGCCGAGCGGAACGGGCGGCCGGTGAACCTGCTCACCCACTGCAACGCGGGCTGGCTCGCCACCGTCGATTGGGGCACCGCGCTCGCGCCCATCTATCACGCGCACAATCAGGGCATCGCGCTTCATGTCTGGGTGGACGAGACGAGGCCGCGCAACCAGGGCGCCTCGCTCACCGCCTGGGAGCTTGGCGCGCACGGGGTGCCGCATACGGTGATCGCCGACAATGCCGGGGGCCACCTCATGCAGCACGGCAAGGTCGATCTCGCAATCGTCGGCGCCGACCGCGTGACCCGCACCGGTGACGTCGCCAACAAGATCGGCACCTACCTCAAGGCGCTGGCGGCACGCGAGAGTGGCGTGCCGTTCTGGGTCGCCGTACCTTCCTCTACCATCGACTGGAACATCGCCGACGGGCTGGCGGAAATCCCGATCGAGGAGCGTGATCCGACGGAGCTCGCCTGCATCACCGGCCGCACCGCGGACGGTTCCATCATCCGCGTCTCGGTACTTCCGGACGGCAGCAGAGCCGCCAATCCCGCCTTCGACGTAACCCCGGGCTCGCTCGTCAGCGGCCTGATCACCGAGCGCGGACGCTCGGCGGCAACTGCCGAGGGGCTCGCCGCGCTCTTTCCCGAGCAGGTTCGGCCCGGGCAGGTTCGGCCCGGGCAGGTTCGGCCCGGGCAGGTTCGGTGAGGACGTGCTGTATTCTCGCCGTCCTCGCCGTGCTGGCCTCCTGCACCCCGCCCGATGCCCACGTGCCGCCGTTCGCGCGCAAGCCCTACGAGCCCTTCTCGCGGACCGATGCAATCGCGATCGCAACCGGCCAGTGGCGGCTGTTCGGCAGCCCGGTGGACGACGCGATGCCGGGCAGCCGGCCGCCGCCCAAGCCGTGGCAGAATCCGGAGCGCGAGCCCGGGCTTTGGCAACAGGTAGGGCTCTATTGGTGGCTCGGCATGAACGCCGGCACCCACTTCTCGCGCTGGACCGGCAAGCACGCGGCGAACGGCAGGGTCTTCCCGCCCGGCGACGATGTGGACTTCGCCTGGTCGGCGGCCTTCATCTCTTACGTCATGCGCCTCGCCGGGGCCGGCCCGGCCTTCCCTTATGCTCCCGACCACGCCTTCTACATCGATGCCGCATGGCGCGCCGAGCGGCCGGCGGACTATGCGCCCGGGCCCGGCGATCTCATCTGCTACGGCTACGGCTGGGCCAAATCGCTTCGCTTCCGCGATCTGCCGGTGCCCTTCTTCCCTGGCCATTGCGATCTCGTGACCCGGGCGGTGCCCGGCCAGCTCACCGTGATCGGCGGCAATGTCGACAACGCGGTGACGATGAAGCACGTGCCGACCACAGCCGGCGGCCGGCTCGCCACGCCCTCGGGTCATGTTCTTGATCCGCGCTACGCCTGGTTCGTGGTCGTGCACGTCCTCTACGCGCGCTGAAGCGGCTCTCCCGCCCGACCACGTTTCCATCACTTGCCCGGTGTTGCTATGATGCGATGAGAGGACAGAACGGCTTGGCGCAGCACCGCGATACCCCGAAAATCAGCCGGCGGGCCATGCTGGCCGCAGGGCTGGCCGGCACCGGCGCCGCTTCGCGCGTGCGCCAGGCCTCACCGGGCCCTGTCCCGCCGGCGGGCGGTGTCGCCATCGTCATGAATTCAGCCGGCGCCTCTATCAGTGTCGTCGACATGGCCACGCACCGCCTCATCCGCGACGTGCCGGTGCTGCGCGAGCCGCATCATTGGACACTCTCTCCCGGCGGGCGCGAGCTCTGGGTCGGGGATGCTTCAGGCAACACCCTCTTTTCGCTCTCGCCACGAACCGGCACGCCGATCAGCCACCGCTTGCTGAGCGACCCCTACCAGCTCTGGGTCAGCCCCGATAGCCGGCGCCTGGTCGTCAATGCGCTCCGCCTCAACCACGTCGACATTTACGATGCCGCCACCTTGAGCCTCCGCCGCCGCTTCTATGAACCCTCGATGCCCAGCCATCTTGCCTACGCCCCGGATTCCTCGATGGTCTATTCAACCTTGCAAGGCAGCGGGAGCGTCGTCGCGATCGACCTCGTGAAGAACGAGGTCGCCTGGCGGGCGCGCGTCGGGCCGGCACCGGCCGGCATCGTCTGGCACCAGGGCCGGCTGCTCGTCGCGCTGATGAACGCCAACGATATCGTGATGCTCGACCCGGTCGATGGCGGCGTCATGCGCCGCATTCCGACCGGCCGCGGTGCCCACGTCATTGCGGTCGCGCCTGACCGTCGCCTGATCTATGTCACCAACCGTGTCGCCGGCACGATCGACGCGCTGGACGGGCAATCGCTGCGCCCGCTCTTTCGCTACGTCATTTCCGGGGGACCGGATTGCATCTCCTTTGCCCCCGACGGCAAGCTCTGGATCTCGCGCCGCTGGGCCGACAGCCTCGCCGTACTCGATCCGGCGAACGGCCGCTTCGAGGTGGTCGCAGTCGGCCGCTCGCCGCACGGCGTTTTCCTTTCGCCCATGCTCGATCTCTTCGCCGAGAACGGCCGGGCCGCGCTGGGCACGGCCTCGCTGTGATCGATCCGTTCATGGCACTGGCCGGCCGGCTGCAGGGCGACGTGGTCGTTCCGTTGCTGTACCGGCTCGACCTGATGCAATGGGAGGATATCGCCTTCGGCTGGAGCCTCTTTTCGGTCTACGGGCTCTTCCAGGTGCTCCTCACCTGGGCCGTCTGCATGCCGCTCGAAGCCCTGCGGCCGATCGAGCGCTGGCCGGCGCGCCGCGTCGTCGTTACCGACATGCTCTACACGCTGATCGCGCGCGTGGGCCTCCTGCCGCTGGTCACTTTCGTGCTCTTCTATCAGGTGCAGGTGCAGGTGAACGGCTTTCTGGTCGATCACGGCTGGATTCCGCCCATGCTCGAGCGGCTGATCCCGCCGCTGTTCGGCCACCCCGTGCTCACGTTCTTCGCCTACGCCATCATCCTCGACTTCGCGGACTATTGGCGGCACCGCATCTCGCACATGATTCCCGCCTGGTATGCGCTGCATGCGCTGCATCATGCGCAGCGGCAGATGACCTTCTGGTCAGACGACCGTAATCACCTGCTCGACGATCTCGTCTCCGCGCTCTGGTTCGGCCTGATCGCACTCCTGATCGGCATCTCGCCCTTCCAGTTCCCCCTTCTCGTGCTCATGCTCCGCTTCGTCGAGAGCCTCTCGCACGCGAATACCCGCGTCTCTTTCGGCTGGCTCGGCGAGCGGCTGATCGTCTCGCCGCGCTTCCATCGCGCCCATCACGGCGTGCTCGCCGCCGGCGGGCAGAGCTGCAACTACGGCGCTGTCCTGCCGTGGTGGGACATGCTGTTCGGCACCGCGGATTTCTCGTCCGAGTTCGTTCCGACCGGCGATCCGGATGCCCCGGAGGCGCTCGCCACCGGCGGCTACCTCGCCCAGCAGGCCGCCGGTGTCGCAAGCCTGTTCGGCCGGCTCAGGCGAGCCAGGAAGGTACCGGCAGGTTCTTCGAGCGCAGGAATTCGGGGCTGAAGAGCTTCGACTGATAGCGCGCTCCACCGTCGGCCAGAATGGTAACGACGGTGTGCCCGGGTCCGAGCATGCGCGCGACGCGGATCGCCGCCGCGACATTGATGCCTGACGAGCCGCCGATCGAAAGCCCTTCATGGATCAGCAGATCGAACACCTGCTCGAGCGCCTCGGCATCGGCAATGCGCACTGCGTCGTCGATCGGCGCGCCCTCGAGATTGCCCGGCACGCGCGACTGCCCGATCCCCTCGGTGATTGAGCTTCCGGAGATCGTGAGATCGTTCGACTTCACCCATCCGTAGAGCCCGCTCCCGTCGCAATCGGCGAGCACGATCCTGACGGCGGGCTTCCTTGCCTTGAGCGCCATGGCAACGCCGGCAAGCGTGCCGCCGGTGCCGCAGGAGCAGGTGAAGGCGTCGACGGCGCCCGCCGTCTGCTCCCAGATCTCCGGCCCGGTAGTGTCGCGGTGGAATTCGCGATTGGCGAGATTGTCGAACTGGTTTGCCCAAAGCGCGCCGGTCTCCTCGGCGAGCCGTCGCGAGACATGCACGTAGTTGCCGGGATCGCGATAGGGCTTGGCCGGGACCAGGCGAAGGTCGGCACCGATCATGCGCAGGAACTCGATCTTCTCGCGGCTCTGCGTTTCCGGCATCACGATGACCAGGCGGTAGCCGCGCGCGTTGCCGACCAGTGTCAGTCCGATCCCCGTGTTCCCCGCCGTCCCCTCGACCACCGTGCCCCCCGGCTTCAGCCGGCCGCGCCGCTCGGCATCGAGGATGATGCCGAGCCCGGCGCGGTCCTTCACCGATCCGCCGGGGTTCATGAATTCGGCCTTGCCGAGGATGGTGCAGCCGGTCGCCGCCGAGGCGGCGCGCAGCCGGATCAGAGGTGTGTGGCCAATGGCCTGGGCCAGGTCCGCCGCCGGTTCCGCGCGCACCGCGCTTTCGTCCATCGCCTTCTCCTCTCGCCAGCCCGCGGCTCGCGTCCTTGCTTGGCTTGAGCGTGATTCCGGTCAGCGCGAGTAGAACTCGACCACCATGTGCGGCTCCATCTGCACCGGATAGGGCACGTCGCCGGCTTTTGGTGCGCGCAGGAAGCGGCCCTTCATCGCCCGGTGGTCCACCTCCAGATATTCCGGCACGTCGCGCTCCGTGCTTTGCGCCGCATCCAGCACCACCGCGAGCTGCTTCGACTTCTCGCGCACCTCGATCGTGTCGCCGTCGCGAAGCTGGTACGAGGGAATATTCACCCGCTTGCCGTTGACCAGCAAATGATTGTGCGAAACGAACTGGCGCGCGGCGAATGGCGTGATCGCGAACTTCATGCGGTAGACGGCGGCATCCAGCCGACGTTCCAGGAGCTCGATCAGCATCTCGCTGGTATCGCCGCGCCGGCGCACCGCCTCTTCGTAGTAGTGGCGGAACCGCTTCTCGCCGATATTGCCGTAATAGGCCTTCAGCTTCTGCTTCGCCATCAGCTGCACGCCGTAGTCCGATGGCTTGCGGCGCCGCTGGCCGTGCTGGCCGGGCGGATAATCGCGTTTGGCGATCGGTGATTTCGGCCGGCCCCAAAGATTGACGCCCAGTCGGCGATTGACCTTGTATTTGCTCTCGAGGCGCTTGGTCATGCGCCCTCCTTTCGTTGCCACCCGATCTTTGCCACCGGGGATCGCGCTGTTGTACCGGCAGGCCGCATCAAGTGCGGCGGGCGCAGGGCCAGGCCCCGTCCACGTTCCCGGCAATGGGCGGTCGCTATAGGGTGGGGCGTCCGGCCTTGTCAAACCGGCCTCGCGCCCGGTACGAATTTGCCGTGGTCACGCGCGAGGAGATCCTCTGGCTCGGCATCGCTTCGGGCGTCTCCGGAGGCCTGGTCGGCGGCATCATGCTGGGGATCGGAATGAATCTGATCGTCGGCGGCGAACATCTCGGTTGGCTGCTGCTCCTTCCCGGCGCCCCGGCCTCCGGCATCATCGGCTGGCTGCTCGCCCGCCGGCTCGCCGCCGGGCTCCGCGACTGAGGCCCGCCAGCCCGCCGCCTTGTGCGGGACCGGCGGCGAGCGTTCAATCTGCGCGGCCCCGCCTCGGGACCGGAGACAGGAGGAAGCCGCCATGTATGACATGAAAAATCTCGGCGCGCTCAAGATCATGGAGAAGGTGGCCGAACCCGCCATGAAGGCATTCTCGGCCTTCGACAAGGCGGCTTTCGCGCCCGGAGCGCTGGATGTAAAGACCAAGCAGATGATGTCGCTCGCCGTGGCCTTGACCACGCAGTGCCCTTATTGCATCGCGATCCACACGGCGGAGGCGCGCAAGGCCGGGGCCAGCGATGCCGAGCTTGCCGAAACGGCAATGGTGGCAGCCGCAATGCGGGCCGGCGCGGCCGTGACGCACGCAACCCACATGTTCCAGAAATAACCTCGCCGGCAAGTGCATCGAAGCGATGGCGATGCTGGAGCTCGAGATCTGGCGGGGCGGCGCGACCGGCCGATTCCATACCTATCGCATCCCAATGCGAGAGTCGCAGACAGTCCTCGACGCCGTCTCCGAGGTGCAGCGCACGGAGGACCCCACGCTCTCCTACCGCTTCGCCTGCCGGGTCGGCATGTGCGGCTCCTGCGCGATGATGGTGAACGGAAGGCCGCGCTGGACCTGCCGCACGCGGGTTGCCGTTTCCGCGCCGAACGGAAAGCTCCTGCTCGCGCCCCTCCGCCATCTCCCGGTGGTCAAGGATCTGGTCGTTGACATGGAGCCCTTCTTTGCGAAGTGGCAGCGCGCGCATGGCCGCTTCGAGCCGGGGGCTGCCCCGGCCGCCGATTTCGCCGTCGTTCCACCCGCAACGCCCGGGCGTCGCGCGGCGGATGCCGGCATCGAATGTATCGGCTGCGGCATCTGCTATGCCGCCTGCGACGTTGTCGGCTGGAACCCGGATTATCTCGGCCCGGCCGCGCTCAACCGCGCCTGGACGCTGCTCAACGATGTGCGCGATCGCGCCGCCGCCGAGCGCCTCGCCGCCGTCACGGCCGGCGGCGGCTGCCAGGCCTGCCACAGCCACATGGCCTGCACGGAAGCCTGCCCGAAGGGGATCGCTCCCACCTACGCGATCGCCGGCCTGAAGCGTCAGGCGATCCGCGCGGCGCTCCGCTCGGCCCTCGGTGCCCCTCCATGAACGCCGCCCTGCTCGCGGCAAGCCGGATCAGCGCGCTCGTCCTCGCCGTCGCGGTCGCGGTCCATCTCGTCGTCATCATCTATGCCGTGCAGGAGGGCCTCACTGCCGCCTCCCTCCTTTCCCGCACTCGCGGCAACTGGGCTTTCCTCGCCCTCTACGCGAGCTTCGTTCTCGCCGCCGCCGTGCACGCGCCGATCGGGCTCCGCGCAGTTCTCGCCGAATGGCTTGGCTGGTCCGGCCGCCTCGCCGATCGGCTGCTGATCGGCTTCGGGCTCCTGCTCGTCCTGCTCGGCCTGCGCGCCGCCTTCGCGGTCTTCCTCGCATGAGCGGGAGCCTCGTCGCCCGCGCGCGCCGCCATCCCGGCCTCGCCGCCGCCCTCTTGAATCGGCTTTCCGGCATCGCGCTGGCCCTCTTCCTGCCGGCGCATTTCATCGCCCTCGGCCTCGCCCTCTCCGGCGCGCCCGCGCTCGGGAGCTTCCTCATGCTGATCCGCAGTCCGCTGCTGCGCACCCTCGAAGCGGGCCTCGTCGCCGCCCTCGCCCTCCATTTCGCCTGTGGGCTCCGCATTCTCGCCATCGAATTCCTGGACTTCCGCGAGAGCACGGCCATGACCGTCTCGCTCGCAATCGGCTTCGGCCTTTTCTTCGCACTGCTCTATCTCCTGGCCGGGCCCATTGCGGGCTGAAACGCAAGTCGGGAAGGAACCATGCAGCTCGACATGACCGAGATCGAAACCATCGCGCGGGATCTCTATATCCGCGCCCTCAAGCTCCTGCCCGACGACATCAAGACCGGCTTCTCCCGCCTCCGCCAAGGCGAGACGGACGCGACGGGCCGCGCCATCCTCGACACCATGGTGCAAAATGTTGCTGTCGCGGAACGCACACGCAACCTCCTCTGCCAGGATACCGGCCTCCCGATCTACAACCTGCTGATCGGCCGCGGCGTTGCCTTCGACGGCGCCGCGCTCAAGCAGGCGATCCGGCGCGGCTGCGAGCGCGCGACGCGCGAGCATCCGCTCCGTTCCTCGGTCGTCCACCCGATCACGCGGAAGAACGAGCAGACCTCCTGCGGCCCCGGCATCCCGGTGATCAATTTCGATTTCACCGACATCCCGGAAACCGTCGAGATCGAAATGATTCCGAAGGGCTCCGGCTCCGAGAACGGCTCCTTCCTTCGCATGCTCATCCCGGCGGACGGTGCGGCGGCCGTCAAGCGCTTCGTCATCGATCGCGTGATCGAGGCGGGGGGAAAAGTCTGTCCGCCGACGATCGTCGGCGTGGGCCTCGGCGGCACCTCGGATCTCTGCATGCATCTGGCCAAGCTCGCCGCCACCCGCCCGCTCGGCTCGGTCTCGGCCGACCCGGAAGGAGCAAAACTCGAGGCCGAGCTTTCAACCGCGGTGAACGAGCTCGGCATCGGCCCGCAGGGTCTCGGCGGCCGCTCCACGGCCTTCGCCGTGCATGTCGAGATCGCCGCCACCCACATCACCATGAACCCCGTTTCCGTCAACATCCAGTGCCACTCGGCGCGCCGTGCGCGTGCGGTGCTGACCCCGGGCGGCATCCGTTTCGGCTTCTGAGAGAGCCTGCGATGGCGCATCACGTCCTCGAACTGCCGATCGGCGAGGCTGCCGTTCGCCGCCTCGCCGCCGGCGATACCGTTACGCTCGAGCGCACGCTCTTCGGCATCCGCGATGCGACGCTGATTGCGATGTTCGACCGCAGCCGCCCGACGCGCTTCGATCTGCGCGGCCATGCCGTCCTGCATACCGCGCCCAACGTGCGCAAGGTTCCGCCCTCGGCGGAGCACCCGGCGGGCTACGCGCCGGTTTGCATCGGCACCACCACCTCGATGCGCATGGAACGCTTTTCCCGGCCTCTCATGGAACGCGAAGGGGTGCGCCTCATCATCGGCAAGGGCGGCCTCGGCCCCGGGACGCTGGCCGCCCTCAGCGAGCTCGGCGGCGCCTATCTCGCGGTGATCGGCGGCGCCGCCGCGCTCGAAACCACCTGGATCGAGGCGATCGAGGCGGTCGATCTCGACGATCTCAACCCGGAAAGCCTCTGGCGTTTTCGCATCAAGGGCTTCGGTCCGATGCTCGTCGGCATGGATGCGGCCGGCAATTCGCTTTACGACCGCGTCGGCGAGGCGGTCGCCGCGCGCCGTGCCGCGGTGCTCGCCTCGCTCGGGGCCACGGAGTAGCGCCGGGGAACCAGCAAGTGGCCGAGCCGCTGCACGCGTTCGAAACCGACATCCTGATCCTTGGCGCCGGCGGCGCCGGTCTCTTCGCAGCGCTGCACGCCAAGAAGGCGGCACCGGGATGCCGGGTCGCGATCGTCGTCAAGGGGCTGCTCGGCAAATGCGGCTGCACGCGCATGGTGCAGGGCGGCTACAATGTCGCACTCGCGCCCGGCGATTCCGCCGAGCGGCATTTCATGGATACGATCGAAGGCGGCAAGTGGCTCAACCACCAGGAGCTCGCCTGGCTGCTCGTCACCGGCGCGCAGCAGCGGATCCGCGAGCTCGAGACCGAAATCGGCTGCTTCTTCGACCGCAATCCCGACGGCACCGTGCATCAGAAGGCCTTCGCCGGCCAGAGCTTCGATCGCACGGTGCACAAGGGCGATCTCACCGGAATCGAGATCATCAACCGCCTCGCCGAGCAGGTCTTCGCCCGCTCCGTCGATCGGCTGGAAGATTATCGCGCGCTCGATATCATTCCGCGTAGCGACGCGGGCGGCATCGCCGGTGTGCTGCTGCTCGACATGCGCTCGGGCGCGCTCGTGCTCGCCCGCGCCCGCGCCGTCCTGCTGGCGACCGGCGGCGGCCCCACCATGTACCGTTACCACACGCCCTCGGGGGACAAGAGCTGCGATGGCCTCGCTATGGCACTCCGTGCCGGCCTGAAGCTGCGCGACATGGAGATGGTGCAGTTCCACCCCACAGGGCTGCTCGCCGGCGAAGAGACGCGGATGACCGGAACGGTCCTTGAAGAAGGGCTGCGCGGCGCCGGCGGCCATCTCACGGACTCGACCGGCCAGCGCTTCATGCCGCACTACGATCCGGCGGCCGAGCGCGCCACGCGCGACATCGTGAGCCGCGCGATCATGGACCGCATCGCCAAGGGCTTCGGCGGCCCGCATGGCGGCGTCTTCATCGAGATGGGTCATCTCGGCCCCGAAAACGTGCGGCGCCTGTTCAAGGGCATGGTAGAGCGCTGCGCCGATTGCGGCTTCGACCTCGCGGCCGGCCGTGTCGAGGTGATCCCGACCGCGCATTACATGATGGGCGGCGTCGTGTTCGACGCCTCCTGCCGGACGTCCTTGCCCGGCCTGTTCGCGGCCGGCGAGGACACCGGCGGCGTGCACGGCGCCAACCGGCTCGGCGGCAACGGGGTCGCCAATTCCACCGTGTTCGGCGCGCTTGCCGGCGAGGCAATGGCGGGAGCGCTTCCCCCCGGCCCGCTACCCGAGCCCGACCGCGCCGCGCTCGAGGCAGCGGTCGGCCGCGCGCTCGGGCCGCGCGGTCGCAAGCCCGGCAACCTCGCCGCGCTCCGCGCCGAGCTTGCCCGCGTGATGTGGGAGGATGTCGGGATTCTCCGCGATGCCGCTTCGCTCGCCTGCGCCGAGAAAGGCCTCGCAGCACTTGCCGCAGCACTCGAGCAAACCGGCGTTCCCGACCTCGATCGGCGCTACGATCTCGCCTGGACCGAGCGCCTCAACCTCGAGAATCTCCTCCTCGTCAGCCGTGCCATCCTCAAGGCGGCGACCCTGCGCACGGACAGTCGCGGCGCGCATTTCCGGACCGATCATCCCGCGACATCCGATCTCGCCGCTTCCCGCTATACCGTGGTTTGCCTCGCCGGCGACCAGCTTCTCGCCAGCAGCGAGCCGGTCCGTTTTTCTCTTGTCCGCCCGGGCGAAAGCCTGCTTCGCGCCGCCTGAATAAGCCGAAGGAGCGGACGACGCAGCGCATCGAAGCGCCGCCGCCGAACGCCCGCCTGCCCGATGTCGCCGGACCCGGCACGTTCGACGAACGGCACCGTGCTGGCCATGAGATTCAGCCCGTCCGCCCGCCCGTGCCATCCCGCGGCATGCCCCGCGGTGTTTCTTGGCCGACGCCACCGGCCGCGCCGATGCGCCCAGAGGTTTGCGCAAAGCCGATCGAAATTCTGCCGTCCGCGCCGCGATTCCCAGGGACCGAGCCGCACTTCCTCCTCGCCCGACCGCTGCGCCGCCTTGCAGGGGCGGCGGGGGAAGCGCTACGGCGGCCCGGAGTGCGGTCGGTCAGAACGAGGAGTGCAGGACATGAGGGTCTGGCGGATTTCCAGCCCAGGGAATCTCGAAGCCTTGGCACCGCGCGAGGAGCCGGAAAAAAGACCGGGGCCGGGCGAGGTGCGCGTCCGGATGCGTGCCGCATCGCTCAATTACCGCGACCTCATGGTGGTGGAAGGTCGCTACGGACGCGCCGCGGTTCCGCCCGATCTCGTTCCGCTCTCGGACGGCGCCGGCGAGGTCCTGCAAGCCGGGCCGGGTGTCACCCGCTTCAAGACGGGCGATCGCGTCGCCGGCACGTTTTTCCAGGGCTGGATCTGCGGCGACATCACGCCGGCAGACCACGCCGCGGCACTCGGCGGCGCAATCGACGGCGTGCTCGCCGAGGAAAGGATTTTCCCCGAGGACGGGCTGGTCGCCGTTCCTGCACATCTCGGCTTCGAGGAGGCGGCAACGCTTCCCTGTGCGGCGCTGACCGCATGGAACGCCCTCTTCACCGACCGCCCGCTCCGCCCGGGCGAGACGGTGCTGACGCTCGGCACCGGCGGCGTCTCCACCTTCGCCGTGCAGTTCGCACACGCCGCCGGCGCACGCGTCATCGTGACCTCATCCAGCGATGCAAAGCTGGAACGAATGCGTGCACTCGGAGCGAGCGAGACCATCAATTACCGCCTCCATCCCGAATGGGAAAAGGAAGTCTGGCGCCTCTCCGGCGGCGTCGGTGTTGACCACGTCGTCGAATTGGGCGGTGCCGGCACGCTGCCGCGCTCCATTGCCTCGGCGCGGCTCGGCGGCGCAGTGCACCTGATCGGCGTGCTGACCGGCGGAGAAATCGAACCCTCGGTCATCCTCCGCCGCAGCGTCACCGTCCGCGGCATCTTCGTGGGCTCGCGCCGGATGTTCGAGGCAATGGACCGGATGATTGCATTTTCCGGTCTCCACCCGGTGATCGACCGCGTCTTTGCTTTCGCCGACGCGCCGGACGCCTATCGCCACCTCAAGGCAGCCGCGCACATCGGCAAGGTCGTGATCCGGATCCCCTGAGGGTCGTGCTCGGCGGCGCCGTTTTACCCTTCCCTCCGACCGCCTCAGCGCTGCCACCAGCCCCGTTTCTTCTCGGCCGGCACGCCCTCGTCGCTGCCGAGAATGATCGGCTTCACGGCGGGCGCGGGCGGACGGTCGTCCACGGGCGGGGCTGCTTCCGCCGTCGCGCTCGCCGCCGCGGCAGGCGCCACCGTCCCGGCGGGCGTCGGGCTCGCCCCTGCCGGCGGCTCAGGTTCAGCCGGCAGCCTCAGCTCAGGCGCGGCGCTCTCGGCGGCCGCCTCGATCGCATCGAACAGATCGAGAGCGGCGTCGGCGAACGGGTTGGCGGGTGTCGCTCCGCCGGAAGCGGCGATCGCCGGATGCGGCGAAACAGCCGCAACGCCGTGCCGTTCGCCGGGGTACGGATGACGTGCCTCCGGGCGATCTTCCCCGGTCCGGCCGCCGCCGCGCCCGCCCCGCGCACCCCGCTCGCGGACTCTCGGTCGGGCGGCCGGGCGCGCCTCATGTGTCTCCTCGGCAATCACGCCGTCGAAGCCGTCCGGGATGTCCGGCTGCTGGTCACCCGCCCCCGGTGACGCTTGCACCTGTGGCGCTGCCTCGGCCGTCGCCGGCACCCCGTCATCCCGATGCCGCCGCCGCCGCCGGCGCCGTCGCCGCCGCCGCTCGCCGTCATCGGCTTCATCGGTGGCTTCACTGCCTGGCGCACTCGCGCTGCCTCCGTTGCGCCCCGCCGCTTCGCCCGGTTCGCCTTCGGCTTCGGCCGCCGCATCAACCTCCTCGCCGCGCAGGTCCGTGGCCTGCCCGTCTCCGGCTTCCGCCGCCGCGGTCGCAGAAACGGCCGCCGGCGCCTCCGCCGAGGCGCCGCGGATCCGCTCGATCCGGACTGCCGAAGGCTGCCGTTCGTCATCCGCGGCAAAGCCGATACTGACGCCGTGCCGCGTCTCGACCTCGTCGAGCCAGCTCCGCTTGTGATTGAGGATGTAGAGGGCAACCGGGCTCGACGCATGCACGCGAAGCTCTCCCCCGCGCTGCGTTGCCTCGTCCTCGAGCAGGCGCAGCAAGTGCACTGCCGCGCTCTCGATGCTGCGCACATGGCCGGTTCCGCCGCATTGCGGACAGGGGGAGAAGCTGGTCTCGGTGAGCGAAGGGCGCAGCCGCTGCCGGCTCATCTCCAGCAGTCCGAAATGGCTGATACGCCCGATCTGCACGCGCGCGCGGTCGTTCTTCAGCGCCTCCTTGAGGCGCCGCTCGACCATCGCGTTGTGCTTCCTCGCCTCCATGTCGATGAAGTCGATCACGATCAGCCCGGCCAGGTCGCGCAGCCGAAGCTGCCGCGCCGCCTCCTCGGCGGCCTCGAGGTTGGTGCGCAGCGCAGTCTCCTCGATATTGCGCTCGCGCGTCGAGCGGCCCGAATTGACGTCGATCGCGACCAGCGCCTCGGTCTGATTGATGACGAGAGAGCCGCCGGAGCGGAGCGGCACCGTCGGGCTCAGGATGCCGTCCAGCTCCGCCTCCACCCGCTCGCGCGAAAACAGGCTGCGGCCCGCCGGGTCCTTCCAGAGCTGAACCTTCCGGGCATGCGTCGGCATCAGCGTGCGCATGAAGTCGCGCGCCGCCTGCCAGGCCTGCTCGCCGTCCACCAGCACTTCCTCGATATCGCGGGAATAGACATCGCGGATCGCGCGCTTGATCAGGCTCGCTTCCTCGTAGATCAGGGCCGGGGCGACCGACTTCATGACCGTCTCGCGGATCTCGTCCCAGAGCCGGAGCAGATATTCGCAGTCGCGCCGGATCTCGGGCTTCGGCCGGTTGGCCCCCGCAGTCCGCACGATCAGTCCCATGCCCGGAGGGATCGAAAGCTCGGCGCTGATTTCCTTGAGCCGCCGGCGGTCGGCCGGTGCGGTGATCTTGCGCGAAATGCCGCCGCCGCGCAGCGAATTCGGCATTAGCACGCAATAGCGGCCGGCAAGCGAAATGTAGGTGGTGAGCGCGGCTCCCTTTGCCCCGCGCTCTTCCTTGACGACCTGCACGAGCAGGATCTGCCGGCGGTGAATCACCTCCTGGATTTTGTACTGGCGAAGGAACTGCGGCGGGATCCGCTGCGGGCGCAGATCTTCCGCACTCTCGGCCTCGCCTCCGACGGTCTCGGGCGGCAGGGTCTCGAGCAGCGGCTCCGCATCGAGCGAAGCGGCCTCCTCGACTGCCGCTCCATTTCCCGGCTGGGGCGCGTCCTCGCGTTCCGCCACTGCCTCCGTCTCCGGCAGGGACGCCTCCGAGGGCTCCGCTGCATCGTCGCCCGCTGCATCGTCGAAGGCGGCGGCAATGGGCGGTTCCTCGGCCCCGGGCGGGCCGGCGAAGGCGTCCGCAACGCCGTTGTTCGCTGCATATTCAAAGGCCGCTTCCGGGGCAGGGGGCGCCGCAGGTGCCGCGGCCGCTTCCTCTTCCGCCTCCTCCGCTTCCTCGGCGGCGCGCGCTTCCGCTTCCTGCATCGCCAGCAGCTTCTGCCGGTCGGCGACCGGGATCTGATAGTAGTCGGGGTGGATTTCGGCAAAGGCCAGGAAGCCGTGCCGATTGCCGCCATATTCGATGAAGGCGGCCTGAAGGCTTGGCTCTACCCGCACCACCTTGGCCAGATAGATATTGCCCTTGAGCTGTTTCTTGGTCGCAGTCTCGACGTCGTAATCCTCGAGCCGGCTACCATTCAGCACGACAACGCGGGTTTCCTCCGCGTGCGTGGCATCGATCAGCATGCGTTTTCTCATTCGAACTGCAACTCCGGTACGCCCGCGGCCGGCGGACCAGGCGTCCGCCCCGACCGGGGCCCGATGGGGGAAATTGAGGGGAACCCGGTACCCGATCGCCGGGCAGCGCCGGTCGCGAAGCGATCACGATTCGCCGCTCCCGCCGGATAGCCGGACAAGGCCCCGCCGCCCGGGCACGCCGAGCCGGCCACACTGCCACCCGCTCCGAGAGGGGCGGCGAGCTCGATAATGACGGGGCAAAGCAGGAGAAAGTCATCATTTCCAGGCTGGCGGGTGGGCTCGCCCCTGTCTCGTCCCCGCCATGCGCCTTCAAAAGCGGGCGTTTCTCGGCAGGCCGGAACATGGGCACGGCGGCAACTTCGTAGCGGCGCGCCCCATGGCGCTCCCGCCGCCGGCAGCTTGCCGCCGAGCCGACCATGCCGCAATCGGGTGTGGCCGGCAAGCGCGACTTCGCTCTCTCGCTCACGCCCTCCAAATGGTGTCTGTCCAACCAAAAATTAAGGTGCCTTTCTGGAAGCTCTGTATTAAGAATGCCCCATGAGTATCGAGCGCCGCATGTTTCTGGGGCATGGGCTGGCGGCGAGTTTCCTGCTCCCGTCGACGATGCTGCCGGCCCTCGCCTACGCTACCCAACGTCGCCTCCCCCTGCCGCTGCCGCCAACCCCGCCGGCCAACCGGATTCCGCCCCTCGTCATGCTCGACCCCGGCCATGGCGGGCGCGACCCCGGCGCCATCGGCGTCGCCGGCACCTACGAGAAGCATATCGCCCTGCTCGCCGCCTACGACCTCAAGAACAAGCTCGAGGCAAGCGGCCGCTATCAGGTCGCGATGACGCGCTGGAAGGACGTCTTCATCCCGCTCGAGACCCGGGTCGAGATCGCCCGCGACAACCGTGCACACCTCTTCGTCTCGATGCACGCCGATGCGATCTATGACCATTCGATCCGCGGCGCGAGTGTCTACCGCCTCTCCACCACCGCCTCGGATCCAGAGGCGGCGGCGATCGCCGCCAGCGAGAACAGTGCCGACCGATTCGTCAGAAATCCGCGCTTCCGCAAGGTCTCCCCGGCGGTTGCCGAGATCCTCGCGGGCCTCGTCGATCGGGAGACTCGCATCGATTCCTCCCGCCTCCAGGACGACATGGTGGGTTCTCTCGGCCGTTCGATACAGCTTCTCGTCAATCCGGCGCGGCACGCCAACTTCGTGGTGCTCGAGTCGGCAAGCATCCCGAGCGTGCTGGTGGAGATGGGCTTCATGTCGAACCGCGCCGACGAGGCCGAGCTCTGCACCACGGCGCACCGCACCCTGATCGCGGAGGCGATGGAGCGCGCCATCGACGCCTATTTCGCGGCTGACCGCGCTGCACGCATGGCTGGCTAGAGAGGCCGGATAAAGCCTCTCTTGTTCCGCCTGGGTCGCAGACGGATATAAGCCTCTCATGAACGAGCCCCTCCGAGCGGGTGAGCCGCTGCTTCCGTCCGCTCGCTCCGGTGGCGGGCCAGTGAAGCCGCCTGCTGCCTCACCCAAGCCGCCTCCCCCGCGCAAGCCGCCTGCCTCGCCGGGCCGTGCAGTGCGCCGTTGGCTGGGCGGATTCGTGCGCCTGGGACTCGTTGTTCTGGTCGGCGGCGGCATCGTTGGCTATCTCGGCTACCGGCACTTCTCCGCCGGACTACCGAGCGTCGATGTGTTGCGTCACTACCACCCGCCGGTGATGACCCGCATCTTCGCCGCCGACGGCAGCCTGATCGCTGATCTCGGCCCTCAGAAGCGTGTCTACGCGCCCTACGCCGAGATTCCCCCGCTGGTCCGCCAGGCGTTTCTGGCGGCTGAGGATCGCTACTTCTGGTATCATCCCGGCATCGATCCGTTCGCGATCGTCCGTGCCGGTATTTGGGATCTTCTGCACATCGGCAGCGGCCGCCGCCCGCTCGGGGCCTCCACTATCACCGAGCAGGTGGTCAAGAATATCCTGCTCGACCAGCCGATGACGTTCGATCTCAAGATCCAGGAGGCGATCCTCGCACTCCGCCTCGAGCAGGTGCTGAGCAAGCAGCAGATTCTCGCGATTTATCTCAACCAGATTTATCTCGGTCTCGGTACTTACGGCGTGGCCGCGGCGGCACATGCTTACTTCGACAAGCCGCTCAGCAGGCTCACGCTCGCCGAGGCCGCCTTTCTCGGCGGATTGCCGAAGGCCCCGAGTGCCTATGATCCGTTCACCGATCCCGCCGCCGCCAAGGCACGCCGGGATTGGGTGCTCCATCGCATGTATGTCGATGGCTTCATCTCGGCTGGCATGGAGCGCCAGGCGCTTGCCGAGCCGTTGGTGCCGCGTGCCGCCGCACCGCCGCCTCCGCCGCTCCCCGAAGTCGGCTATTACGTCGATGCCGTGCGGCAGGAGCTGATCAACCGGTTCGGCTTGAAACGCGCCACCGAAGGCGGGTTGATCGTGCGCACCTCCCTTGACCCGCGGCTCCAGCGCGCTGCCGTCGCCTCGCTCCGCGCCGGCCTCCTCGCCTACGACCGGACACACGGTGGCTGGCGCGGGCCGGTGGCCAAGCTGCCCACCGGTCCCTCGCTCGCAACCGCCTGGGCAGCCGAGCTTGCTCAGGTCAAACCGCCCCGCGGCATGCTCGATTCCTGGCGCATGGGTGTCATTCTTTCCGAAACACCCACCACCACCGAGGTCGGCTGGCTCGCGCCCGCTCCCGACGCACCTCCCGTCGGACCGGCCCCGCCCGGCGTGCCCCGCCACGGCGTGCTCGGGTCCGCCGATCTCGCCTGGGCACGTCATACGCTGCGACGGGGCGACGTGGTGATGGTGAAGCCCATGCCTGCCGCCGGCGGCGCTCATCCCTCCGGCCCGGTGATGCTCTCGCTGATGCAGGTTCCGAAGGTCGAAGGCGCGCTCCTCTCGCTCGATCCGGCGACCGGCCGCGTGCTGGCGATGGCCGGCGGCTGGAGCTTCCAGAAGAGCCAGTTCAATCGTGCCATCCAGGCCAGACGCCAGCCGGGCAGCGGTTTCAAGCCCTTCACCTACCTGACTGCGCTCGAAGCAGGCATCCCGCCGAGTCAGAGATTTCTCGACGCGCCTTTCGTCATCAATCAAGGCGCCGCAGGCGTCTGGCGGCCTTCCGATTTCGATCCCGGTTTCATGGGCCCGATTACGATGCAGGTGGGGCTCGAGCAGTCGGTCAACCTCGCGACCTTGCGCGTCGCCCAGGCGGTCGGGCTGCGCAACGTCGCCAAGA
>Ga0335075_10003618_pt1 | contig 24416 bp, 18 predicted proteins | sample Lox_Sample_24_FD_206723 | JGI IMG/M metagenome (GOLD analysis project Ga0335075, IMG submission 206723) | Soil microbial communities from Loxahatchee National Wildlife Refuge, Florida, United States - Lox_Sample_2.4 | ecosystem: Environmental > Terrestrial > Soil > Wetlands | place: USA...
CACCTTGCCGCTGTTGGCGTTCATGACGCGGAACCAGCCGTCGCCGTTGTCGATCAGCTGCCAGAGGTGGTCGGTGGTGCCGTTGTCGTCGAACTGCACGACGTCCGCGCTGTCGGCGGTGGACATGTCGCTGACCCCGAGGACCTTGCCGCTGTTCTGGTTCTGGATGCGCAGGTAGCCGTCGCCGTTGTCGATCAGCTGCCAGAGGTGGTCGGTGGTGCCGTTGTCGTCGAACTGCACCACCTGGGCGCTGTCGGCGGTGGACATGTCGCTGACCCCGAGGACCTTGCCGCTGTTCTGGTTCTCGATCCGGAACGCGGCCCCGCCGGTGGACAGCCAGCTGCCGCCGCCGCTGCCGGCCACCGGCAGGACGGAGATCCGCAGTCGCGCCGCCCCCATGGGGATCAGCGTTATGGTCTGCTCAGGAAGCGTGGCGGCCGCCGGACTGGCCTGCAGCGGGGTGACCACGTTCATGCAGTCGGCGTGCCAGTTCGCGAGCTGGACCGCGGGAACGGTCATCCAGAGGGGGGCTGGCTGGGTGAACGGGTTGGACGGGAGCGTGCCGCTGGCCGGGCTGAGCGTGAGCGCGCTGGCCGGGTCGGAGTCGCTGAGCACCAGTGCGTAGTTCCACGGCGAGCCGGGCACGACCTCGTATTCCGGCCAGGTCATCGATCCGTTGTTCAGCGTCGGGGTGGTGGCGAACTGGTTCCAGTTCTCGGTGATCTGGGTGGAGAACTGCAGGGCGCCGTAGCTCACCGTCACCGCGTCCCGCTGGGCGGTGACGGTGGTGACCGCAGGCTGCGGGGCGAAATCCAGGGTGACCGTGTCGCCGCTGGCCCAGGTGCGCGCGATCTTGACGTACGCCGGGCCCGCGGTGGCGCTGACCGGCCGCCCGTTCACCGCGATCGCGGGGTTCGGGCACCAGCCCGGCACCCGCACGTACAGCGGGAACGCGAGCGGCCCCGGCGCGCTCAGGGTCAGCGTGACCACGCCGCTGAACGGGTAGTCGGTGCTCTCGGTGAAGGTCACCGTGGTCCCCGTCGCGACCCTGGCCGTGACCGTGCACGGCGCGTACATGCTGGCGACCAGGCCGTTGTCGCCAGTGGCCAGCCACAGGCACTGGGTGAACATCGGCCAGCCCATCCCGTAGTTGTGCGGGCAGCAGCGGTACTGGTCGACCCCGGGCATGTAGGCCTGCAGGGCGAAGCTGTCATCGAACTGGCCCATGGTCTTGGGCACGTTGTCCAGCTGCACGCAGTTGGGACTGGTGATGTAGTGCGTGCCATGCTGGTCCGGGTCGAGCGCGGCGGGCAGCATATTGAACGCCAGCTGCTCGCAGCGGTCCGCCCACACCGGGTCGCCCAGCACCTGGACGAGGATCTCGCAGCTCTGCATCAGCTCGACGATGCCGCAGGTCTCCAGGCCCTGCCGCGGGTCGGTGCAGCCGGCCCTGCAGTTCTCGTCACCACCGAACCCGCCGCCCGCGACCTGACCCCAGGTGCCCATGAACTGGGCGTAGGAGTCGTAACTGCCCTGCGCGTAGGACGCGCCGCCAAGCTGGCTGTAGACGGCCGGCTCCCGGAACCCCTCGGCCAGGTTGACGTTGTGCAACGTCGGCAGGCTTGACGTCATCCAGTTGGCCGAGTTCTGGTGGATCATGGTCATCAGGCTGAGCAGGGAAGTGTCCCCGGTCCGGTTGTAGAGCCAGATGATCGAGTCCATCATCTCCGCCCACCGGGTATAGCCCCACCCGCTGCTGACCTGGCTCGCGGGCTGCCCAGCAAGGAAGCCGAAGAACCTGGTCAGGAAGCCGATGACGGACCCGTCGCCGGAGAACTCCGCGTACGAGGTGACGGCCCGCAGCATCGGCATGTACGGCCATGGGTCGAAGCCGCCGTTCAAGCTGGTCAAGACATTGTCCGGCCCGAAGAAGCCGGCCGGGACCTGGGTAGCGATGGTGCCGGTAACCCATTGCGCGGTGGCGCTGATCGTGGCCTGGTCGCCAGTGACATAGCCCAGGTTGGCGTAGCCGCGCAGCCAGTAGGGTGCCTCCTCCCAGCCGTACTGGCTCGGCGTGATCCATCCGCACGTCGATGGCTGCAGGAAGTGCGACACATAAGTCATCTGGCCGTTCAGCCCGTCCAGCTGATTGTCCAGCTGGGTGCTTAGCCACCCGGCTGGCCTGACCGCGTCCGGGGGAAGGCGCAGGAACGCGCTGGGGCTGAGGCCGGAGCCATTCGGGGTGTACAAGCCGCCGGGGCCGGTCACCGTCGCCTCCGCCTGGCGCGGCAGGAAGGCCGGTCCCGCGAGCGCGGCCCCGGCTACGACCGCCGACGACAAGAACGTACGTCGCGAGAGTTCCACAATAAGGAAACTAAGCTCACAAAAGTTGGCTGTCAACGTTGTCAAAAACCGGGACGGGCAACCAGATCCCGCTCGCGATGGTGTGCGACCCTGGGGCGTGATCGTTTTGCTGTCGACCTCAGACACCGACCTGATGTCGGCCCGGGCCAGCGGGGCCGCCTACCGGCTCGGCAACCCGGCCCGCGTCGCGGCCGAAGACGTGCCCGCGCTGCTCGACGGGGCGACCGCCGTCGTGGTGCGGATCCTCGGCGGCCGCCGTGCCTGGGAAGCCGGGCTCGGCGCGGTGCTGGCAGCAGGGACTCCCGCGGTGGTGCTCGGCGGTGAGCAGGCACCGGACGCCGAGCTGATGGAGCTGTCGACCGTGGCGGCCGGGATCGTGGCCGAGGCGCACGCCTACCTGGCGCACGGCGGCCCGGAGAACCTGCGGCAGCTCGCCCGGTTCCTTGGCGACGCGATCATGCTCACCGGCCAGGGCTTTGCGCCGCCGCGCCCGATGCCGATGTGGGGCCTGCTCGACCGGCCCGCCCGCCCGCCGGCCGGCCCGCCGCCCGCCGGCCCGGTGCCGACCGTCGCGATCTTGTACTACCGGGCGCATCACGTGGCGGGGAACACCGGCTTCGCCAGCGCACTGGCGGACGCGATCGAGGCGGCGGGCGGACGGGCGCTGCCGGTGTTCTGCTCCTCGCTGCGCACGGCCGAGCCAGAACTGTTCCATGCGCTGCGCGCCGCCGACGCGATCGTCGTGACCGTGCTCGCGGCCGGCGGCCTTGTTCCCGCCACCGCCGGCGCGGGCGGGACCGACGAGGAATGGGACATCGGCGCCCTGGCCAGCCTGGACGTCCCGATCCTGCAGGGCCTGTGCCTGACATCCTCCCGCGAGCAGTGGGCCGCAAGCGACGACGGCCTGAGCCCGCTTGACGCAGCCACTCAGGTGGCCATTCCCGAGTTCGACGGCCGGATCATCACCGTCCCGTTCTCGTTCAAGGAGACCGGAGCCGACGGCCTTACCCGCTATGTGCCGGACCCGGAGCGCACGGCGCGGGTGGCTGGCATCGCCGTCAGGCACGCGCGGTTGCGGCACGTGCCAGCGGGGGAGCGGCGGGTCGCGCTGATGCTGTCGGCCTACCCGACCAAGCACGCCCGCATCGGCAACGCGGTCGGCCTGGACACGCCCCGATCGGTGCTGGCCCTGCTGTCCGCCCTGCGCGACGCGGGCTACGACACTGGCGACGAGATCCCCGGCGCGGTCGATGGCGACGGCGACGCGCTCATGCACGCCATCATCGCGGCCGGGGGCCAGGACGAGAACTGGCTGACAGAAGAGCAACTGGCCGGCAACCCCGTGCGGATCAGCGCGGCCCGGTACCGGCAGTGGTTCGCCGCCCTTGACCCGAGCCTGCGCGCGGCGGTGACGGCGCACTGGGGCGACCCGCCCGGCGAGCTGTACGTCGACCGGAGCGCCGGTCCCGACGGCGAGATCGTGCTCGCGGCGCTGCGCTCGGCCAACGTCGTGGTGATGGTTCAGCCACCACGCGGCTTCGGGTCCAACCCGGTCGCGATCTATCACGACCCGGATCTGCCGCCGACCCACCACTACCTCGCGGCCTACCACTGGCTGCGGGAGGAGTTCGGCGCGCACGCGGCCGTCCACGTGGGCAAGCACGGCAACCTGGAGTGGCTGCCTGGCAAGACCGCCGGGCTGTCGGCCGCCTGCGGGCCGGACGCCGCGATCGGCGACATCCCGCTGATCTACCCGTTCCTGGTCAACGACCCGGGCGAGGGCACGCAGGCCAAGCGGCGGGTGCATGCCACCCTGATCGGCCACCTGGTGCCGCCGATGGCCCGGGCCGAGAGCTACGGCGACATCGCCCGGCTGGAGCAACTACTCGACGAGCACGCCCAGATCGCCGCCCTCGACCCGGCCAAGCTGCCCGCGATCCGCGCCCAGATCTGGACGCTGATCCAGGCGGCCAAGCTCGACCACGACCTGGGCCTGGAAGACCGGCCACACGACGCGGAGTTCGACGACGTCATCCTGCACATCGACGGCTGGCTGTGCGAGATCAAGGACGCGCAGATCCGTGATGGCCTGCACGTGCTGGGCAGCGCCCCGCAGGGCGCCGACCGGGTCAACCTGGTGCTGGCGATCCTGCGCGCCCGGCAGATGTGGGGCGGGACGGCGCACGCACTGCCCGGCCTGCGTGAGGCACTCGGCTACAGCGAGCGCTCCAGCGACCGTGCCGCCGCCGACACGGTCGAGGCGCAGGCCCGCGCGCTCGTCGAGGCGATGGAGGCAGCCGGCTGGGAGGCCGGCGCCGTCGATGGCGTGGCCGCCACCGTGGCCAGCGCGGCGCGGGACGCGGTCGCCAGCGTGCTCAGGTTCGCTGCGGCCGAGGTGGTGCCCCGGCTGGCCGGGACCGCTGGTGAGATCACCCGTACCCTGCACGCGCTTGGCGGCGGCTACGTCCCGGCGGGACCAAGCGGCTCGCCGCTGCGCGGGCTGGTTAACGTGCTGCCGACGGGCCGGAACTTCTACTCTGTCGATCCTCGCGCCGTGCCCTCCCGGCTGGCCTGGGAGACCGGTCAGGCGATGGCCGACTCGCTGCTGGCCAGGTACCTGTCCGAGACCGGCGGCTACCCCGAGTCGGTGGGCCTGTCGGTGTGGGGCACCGCGGCCATGCGGACTTCTGGCGACGACGTGGCCGAGGTGCTGGCCCTGCTCGGCGTCCGGCCATCGTGGGACGAGGCGTCCCGCCGGGTCAGCGGCCTCGACCCGGTCCCGCTGGCCGAGCTTGGCCGTCCTCGCGTCGACGTCACCGTCCGGGTCAGCGGCTTCTTCCGCGACGCGTTCCCCCACGTGGTCACCATGCTGGATGACGCGGTGCGGCTGGTGGCCAGCCTCGACGAGCCCGACGAGCAGAACTTCGTCCGCGCCCACGCGCGGGCCGACCTCGCCGTCCACGGGGACGAGCGGCGCGCCACCACGAGGATCTTCGGCTCCAAGCCGGGCGCCTACGGGGCGGGCCTGCTGCCGCTGATCGACGCGCGGAACTGGCGCGACGACGCCGACCTGGCCGAGGTGTACGCCACCTGGGGCGGTTACGCCTACGGGAGGGACCTCGGGGGCCAGCAGGCCCGAGCCGACATGGAGAGCGCCTACCGGCGGATCGCGGTGGCCGCGCACAACACCGACACGCTCGAGCACGACATCGCCGACTCCGACGACTACTTCCAGTATCACGGCGGCATGATCGCCGCCGTCCGCGCGCTGACCGGCCGCTCGCCGCGGGCCTACATCGGCGATTCCACCCGACCTGACACGGTCCGCACCCGGTCGCTGGCCGAGGAGACAGCGCGGGTGTTCCGTGCCCGGGTCGCCAATCCGCGCTGGATCGGGGCGATGATGCGGCACGGGTACAAGGGCGCTTTCGAGCTGGCTGCGACCGTGGACTACCTGTTCGGCTATGACGCCACGGCCGGCGTCGTCGAGGACTGGATGTACGAGGCGCTGGCCCAGGCGTACGTGCTCGACGAGCGGATGCGCGACTTCTTCGCCCGGTCCAACCCCTGGGCCCTGCACGGCATCGCCGAGCGGCTCCTTGAGGCGGCCGACCGCAAGCTGTGGCACGCTCCGCAGCCCGCTACGCTGGCGGCGCTGCGCCAGGCCTACCTGGAGGCCGAGGGGGACCTTGAGGACCGGTGAGGCTCGCCCGTCCCGGGATGCCCGGGACGGGCCACGAAGGCGGCGGCGCGCTGCCCGTCAGTTGATCGTGACAGGCGAGGGGGGCGAGGCGATCCCGTTGGCCACCACGACCAGCGTGCTCTTGCCTGCCGGGGTGCCCGGCGGGAGGGTGAACCGGGTCGAGGACCTGGTGCCCGGGGCGACGGACACCGAGGTCCAGTTGCTGGTCCTGGCGTAGGTCACCACCCCGGTGGCGTTGTTGGTGATGCGCACCAGGGGGAAGTTGGTGTTATCCTGGGCGTCATCGCCATAAGCGGATCCCTGGTCTAGCCCGGCGAGTTGCGTGCCCGACAGGCCGTAGCTGCGCCCAGGGGCGAGTGTCCTTGAGGTCAGCGACGTGATCGAGGGCTGCCAGGACGAGCTTGGCGTCCCGCCGGCCGTGTAGACCTCCATCTGGCCGCTGCCGTCGTCGAACAGGACCTGGCCGTTGGGCAGCGTCAGCAGCCGCGTGGCGAAGGATGTGTCGTTCGGGGCGTTGGGCACGTCAGGAACCTGGGTGAGCGTGCTGGAGCCCGCGTTGTAGAGGAAGAAGTGAGTCGGCGTGTTGTACACGCACGCGCTCACGTCGAACAGCACGTTGCCGTCGGGCAGGGTTGACGCCGGCCCGTCGGTGCTGTCGTACTCCTCGCCGCCGATCGGCGGGATCTGCGGCCCCGCTACCCAGGTGCCCGCGGTTCCCCGCTGGTAGACGTACAGCGCTGTCTGCGTGTCCGCGTCGGTTGTGCACGCGGTGGGCGCCTCTTGCAGGCTCGAGCCCGCCCCGACCACGAACGTGTTGCCGCCTGGCATCTCGGCCTGCGGCCCGATCTCGACGACCGGCCACGGATCGAGCGGACTGCCGTTGGCCGCCGTGGTTCCCGCGAATGACCAGGAATGGGTGCGCGGGTTGTACAGCTGGGTCTCACCGGGCGCCCACAGGTCGAGGGTAAGGAGCTGGCCGCTTGGCTCCAGGGTCCATCCCTCCTCGTCGTTAGGATCATCCTTGCCCGTCGCCTGGATCACCGTCCACCGCAGCGTCCTGGCATTGAGCAGCGCGTCATCGACGGTGAGATCCGGATTCATGAGGCACGTCTGGCACGCCTGCTGGAGCATGAAGGTGCCATCGGGCAGGACATCGCTCGCGGCGTCCCCGATGTTCGTCCAGCCAGGGGGAGGCGCGACGGAAGCCCAGGCGTTGGTGACGGGGTTGTAGATCGCCCCCCGGCTCGACCAGGCGGCGTTCTCCCCGATGTACTCGCCACCCTCGACGATCATGCGCCCGTCGGGCAAGATCGCCGACGCGAAGTACAGTGGCGTGTACCCGGCCGGCATCGGGGCGACCTGGCTCCACGTCCCGTCGATGTAGCTGCCGCTGGCATCCGGCGTGAGCTTCCACCAGTCAGTCGTGCCGCCGGTGGTGTTGTTGTCGGGCTCATTGTGAACGAGCACCGTGCCGTCGCTCTCCAGCAGCATGGTGCCGGGGGTCCCGAAGGGCGGCGGGTTCACCAGCGGCGTCCAGGGCGACGTGGCGCTCGTGCCCGCCGGGGCGAGGTCAGGCTTCAACCCGGACGGCTTGGGGCGTCCCAGGGGCGGACGCTGGCCGATGATTCCCGGCGCCCGAGTGGGCGCCTGAGCGGTCGTGCCGGCGCTGAGCCGGTTCGCGGAAGCGACCGGCGTGCTGGCGACCACCAGTCCGGCCAGCGCGGTCAGGACACAAGCCCCGCCGGCGATCGCGGCGATTCGATGGCGTGACGGCATCAGGGTCCTCCTAGGAGGCGGGCTGGGGCAACGGAGCCAGGGAGTTGCCCTGGCCGATGGAGGCACAGCCATCGGGCGCGGGGGACCCGCTGAACTGGCCCTCGAGGAAGGTCAGCGCCTGTGCCTCGAAGGGCACGGCCGCGTCGGCGTGCGGCAGCAACGGGTACACGGTGTAGGTGACCGGGACGCCACGCTGGCAGTACTCATGGGCCAGCGCCTCCACGTCACCGTCGATCATGATCCCGTCGCCGGTCCCGTCGGAGTCGCCCACCCCCAGCAGCAGCGGCTCGCCCGGAGTGCCGCCTGAGGTGCCCATGATCAGGTGGTTGAGGATGCTCACCAGGACCGGCACGTCGAACGGGTTGGAGTACTGCGGCAGTAGCAGCTGCTGGATGGTCAGCCCCGGGTAGGAACTGGCGAAGGACGCGATGCACTCGCCGCTCACCTGGCTGGTGAGCTGCTGGCCGTAAGCGGACAGGTACGGGGTGATGTTGACGCCGAAGGCGCGCCCGAGCGAGACCAGGACCGCCGGGATGACACCCGACCAGTCATCATCGCCGTTGACGTAGGTGAGGTTGTGCGCGAAGTCAACCGGCACGCCGCCCGCTGCCGCGCCAACGATGTGCAGCCCCGGCGCATAGCTCGGCGCCAGCTCGCTGGCCCACTCGGTGGCGATGGCGCCGCCTGAGTAGCCCACCATTCCGACCTCGGTGGAACCGGAGGCCCTGAGATAGCCCTCCGTGGCCCGGATGGCGTCCAGCGTCCCGTAACCAGACTCCTGGCCGGCGCCCCAGTCCAGGCTGGTGCCCTCGTAGTCGGGTACCGTGACCGTGAAGCCAGCCAGCACGTAGGCGGCGATCGCCAGCTCCTCCTCCTGCGCGGTGGAATCGCTGGAGTTGCCGCCCTGGAGCGTGTAAGAAGGATCGCATTCCGATCCTAGTGCGTCATAGGCCGTTTGATAGGCGACGATCTTCGTGCCAATTAGCGAGATCAGCGGCTTGATGATCGTCGTCACCGTGACCGTCGGCTGGCCGAGCTCGCCCGTGGTGCGGTAGAGAACCTGCTCGGTGGATACCGGGACCGTCAGGCCGTCGATCGAGAGGCTAACGCCACGCTCTTTCAGTACCGTGCCCGGCGCGACCTGCGACAGCGGGGTCGATCCCGTGTAGGTGTAGAACGGGTCCTGCGACGGCGGCGTCACAGTGGCCGCGTTCGCTGCTTGAGGCCCCGCCATCAGCGCGGACATGGCGCATAGCGCGGCCGCTACGACGGCGAGGAGGTGCGATCTGCTGACTCGGACGTGCATGCAGGCTCCCTGTGCTCGCGGCAGCCCAGGCTAGGCGGCCGACGCTCGATCGATCAGCGCCGCCCGGTGCCGTGGGCGGCCATTTCGCAAGTGATCTGCTTTGATTAAAAGCCTGCGCCATGATGAAGGCAATGGCGTCAGGCGGGGTTTATGCGCCCTGGTTAATCCGTTTATCACTCGCGTGACAAATCGCGCGCGGGCTCTGAGGTCCGGGTGAATGGCGCGCACTGAATTACCGGCAGGTGGCTGAGGTGGACCGGTGGCCGGTGATGACGCTGTGCCCGCGCCGCTCAACAACTGGCCAGGCCGTTCACGGACTCTGCTCGGCGCGTTTACGCGCGGGACGTTGCCCGGACAAGGCGCCGGTGAAGCCTGGTCGGTGAACAGGGAGGAAACGTGATGCTGAGTAACGACGAGCTCGCTGAGCTGATCGACGGGATGGCCAGGCTTCCGTACGGCGGGGAGGCGGTGGACCAGCGCCGGCATGCGCTGCAGTGCGCGGGGCAGGCGGCTGCCGCGGGAGCGGCGGACGAGCTCGTGCTGGCGGCGGCACTGCACGACATCGGCTACAGCGAGCGGGTGCGCGCGGAGTTTCCCGGACTGCCGCATGAGCAGTCGGGAGCCGCCTTCGTCCGCGACCGTCTCGGCGAGCGGGTGGCCTGGCTGATTGGCCAGCACGTTCCGGCCAAGCGGTACCTGGTCGCCGTGGACGAGGCGTACTTCGGGCGGCTGAGCCCGGCGTCGGTGCGCTCGCTGGAACGACAAGGCGGACCGATGAGCGAGGCTGAGGTCGAGGAGTTCAGGTCCCATCCCCAGGCCGAGGACGCGGTCGCGCTGCGCCGGTGGGACGAGGGCGCCAAGGACCCCGCCCAGGACGGCCTTCCCCTCGCTGAGCTGATCGGCATACTCGACCGCTACCGGACGGCCCGCAGCAGCCTTTCCTAGCGGACTCTGTCCGGGGAGGCACTGCCCGGGGAGGCACTGCCCGGGGAGGCACTGCCCGGGGAGGCACTGCCCGGGGAGGCACTGGGGGGCCGCTGTACGGGCGACCTGAATTTGCCTAGCATTACGGCAACCGTAGCCACGGCGGAATTGGGAGGCCTACGCTTTCATCAAGGTAGTGCGGCAGGACGTCCCGGCATCCCTCCGCGTAGGCGGAGCGCCACGCTACGCAGCGGGCGGAATGCCGGGGAGCCAGCCTGCGGGCGGGAGGGAACTGAGAAATGGCTGAGAAGGAATTTGTTTTCAGTGGCCAGGGTCATTAGGCTTTCGGCATGCTGATCTTCTTGGCCGTCGTCGCGGGACTCGCGGCGGCTGCGGCAGTAGTCGTGTCAGCACTGATCATCGGCACATGCCTGGCGCTCGCGTGGATCACCGACATCATCCGTGGAGGGCCGCCGCGGGAGCGGCACGGCGGTCGGCAGCGCGGGAGCGGGCAGCGGGGCCGTGGACAGCACGACCGATCACAGCAGCACGACCGGGTACCGCACGACCGAGCACCGCAGCGCGGCGGGATGCCGCCACGCGGTGGAATGCCGCCGCGCGGCGGGGGACAGCCAGCGGGCTACGATCCCCGCTACGCGGGCGGCGGGCAGCGGAACGGGCCCGGCGTACCCGCGGCGTCCCGGAGGGATTACCGCTGAACGGCGGCGCGGTCGGCCTTGCGATCGCCGCCGCGGTATTCATCGCGCTCGGATCGGCGCTGCAGCACCAGGCGGCGACCACGACCGGGGGCTATCGCGGTGGGCTTAGCCTGCTGTGGCGCCTGGCGCGGAGCCGGCGCTGGATGACCGGGCTGGCAATCGTCGGGGCGGGAGCCCTGCTGCACGCGGCCGCGCTGCGGGGCGGCGCGGTGGTGGTCGTCGAGGCCGTGATGGTGACGAACCTCGCCCTGGCGCTGCCGGCCCGCACGCTGCTCGACCGGGTCCGGCCCTCGGCCAGGCTGGTGCTGGCCGCTTTCGTCCTGTCGGGCGGGATCGCGGTCTTCGTCGCCGCGGCACGCCCGGGCACGGGACAGCCTGATGCCGATGCCCGGGCGGCGGCCGGGGTCATCGCGGCCGGCGCGGTGGTGGCCGTCCTGTGCTGGGTGGCCGCCGGGCGCGTCCGTTCGGGCCGGGTCGCGGGGCTTGCCCTCGGCCTGGCCGCCGGAACCTTGTATGGCCTGGCGGGCGGGGTGCTCAAGGCGGTCGTTCACGATGTGCTGCATAGTCCGGTGGCTGTCTTGACCGGGTGGCCGCTGTGGACGCTGGCTGTGCTTGGCGCCTGGGCCTTCTTCCTTTCATCTCGTCAGCGAACGCCATGACGTCGCTGGCGGGCACGTACGGGTCCATCGCCCCGTGGCAGACGAGCAGCCTGGCCCGCACGGCTCCAGGGTCGGCTGGCCTGCTGGTGGCGAGGCTCCCGTGGATGGCGACCACGCCCGCGAGTGGTTCCCCCGAGCGAGCGAGCGCGAGGGCGACCATGCCGCCCGCGCAGAAGCCGACCACCGCGACCCGTCCGTCGGTGCCAGGGCAGCGGGCGAGCTCGGCCAGGCCCGCCTGGGCGCGGCGCACCATGAATGGCGGGTTGTCGCGCAGTTCGGTGAGGCAGCCGATGACGCGGTCTCTGTCGCCCGCCACGCCGTCTCCGAACATGTCGCAGGCGAGGACGGTGTATCCGGCCGCCGCGTAACGGCGAGCCTGCTCGCGCGCGTGCTGGTCGAGCCCGGCACCGCCGTGGATGAGCATGATGCCCGGCCGGGCCACCCGGAGCGCGCCGTCCCGGCAGAGCATGCCGGTCAGCGGGGTGTCCTGGTCGTGGTACGGCCGGTTCTGCGTGATCAGATTGGCGCTCGGATTGTCTTGAGTCACGCGCCAGAAGGTACCAGTAATTAATCGACTATATCTAATAGCATAGCACAGATAATTTAATTCGGATAGCGTATTGAGGTACCGATGCGATCTCATTTATGCCCATGGTCATGGCGGTGTTCGGCAATCCGCTGCTCAGCTGGACCGAGCCCCGACGTTATGGCGGGCAAGGGCCTGGCGGGCGAGGATGTCGCGCATCTCGCGGGTCATGCCGTCCGGGTACCGGTCGAGGACCGCTTCGAGATCACATCGCTGGGCCGGGGTCGAGAATGCCGCCAGCTCGCGCTCCAGCTGTGCGCGCCGCTCCCGGTCTGCCTCCGGGTTCGGGGTGATCAGCACGGACTGCCAGAGCAGCAGCAGCCCGGGGATGAGGACGAGGCCGACTGGGCTGTCCCGCGCCATGACCCCAATGACCGTGAGCGCCGTCCCGGCCAGCAGGGGGCGCCAGCGCGGCCGCACGGCGATGATCGCGAGCAGCACGCCAATACGGATGCACCTGCGGGCCCGTCCGGCGGGTGCGAGCCGCTCGTGCCGCAGGACGCCGTGCCCGCCGGCCGGATGGACCGCCGAGCTGAACACGACCACGTTGCGCCGATGCCGTCGCAGAATCATGGCAGCCTCCTGCGCCTCGAGTCCGCGCTGCCTGTCCCCGATATTACGCTCTTATGCTTCGGGGAGCCTGCTGCGGCAAGGGGAATATCCGTGAATAGCTCGCGTCAGCTCCGCTGGCCATATCCCGCGAGCTTCCGTGCGGCGTCGGCCAGCTCCGCCGGCGACAGCAGGCGTGGGGTCCCGGCGGAGCAGGCGCGCAGGTACACGTCACACAGCCACTCCAGGTAGAGGCTGTTGTCCTGCGCGGTCGCCAGGTCAGCGCCGACGGTGACCGCCCCGTGGCTGCCCATGAGGCAGGCGGTGCGGTCCTGCAGGGCCTGGACGACGTTGCCCGCGAGCTGAGCCGTGCCGTAGGTAGCGTAAGGTGCCACCGCTACCGGGCCGCCGAACATGGCCATGTAGTAGTGCACCGCCGGCACCTCATCGACCAGCGTGGACAGCGCGGTCGCGGCGGGCGGGTGCGTGTGCACTACCGCGCGGACCTCGGGCCGCGCCGCGTAGATCGCCAGGTGCAGGGGCAGCTCGCTGGTCGGCGCGAGCGGTGCCTCGACCGCCGCGCCGTCGAGCCGGTGCACGCCCACCAGCTCCGGGGCCAGCCCGGCGTAGCGGACGCCGCTCGGGGTGACCGCGACCAGGTCGCCGTCCCTGACGCTCACGTTGCCCGCCGTCCCCACCACCAGCCCGGCACGCGACAGTTCCAGGCAGGCGGCCACGATCGCCTCGCGGGCGTGCGGCAACAGCATCAGGGACCTCCCAGGTGTAGCGTCGCCAGCATGGGCGACGACGTGCTCCGTGACGTTATCGGCTGGCGGGATGGCCGCATCACGGCCATTGACCAGACGGTGCTTCCTCACCAGCTCTCCATCCTGCACCTGACGACGGTGGATCAGCTGGTCGACGCGATCGTCCGGCTGGCCGTGCGGGGCGCGCCCGTGCTCGGGGTGGCCGGCGCGCTCGGCGTGGCGCTCGCGGCCCGGCAGGCCCAGCGCGAGGGGTGGGACGCTGCCCGCCTCGACGCCGAGGTCAAGCGGATCGCCGAAGCCCGCCCGACCGCGGTCAACCTGCGCCGCGAGGTACTTGCCGTCGCCGCCGTGCTCCCCGCTGGCGCCGACGCGGCGGAGGCCGCCGCCCTCGCCGTCCGCGACACCGCGATCGAGGTCAGCAGGCGCCTGAGCGAGCAAGGCGCCGCCTTGCTGATCAAGGAGTGCGGCCCGCGCGCCCTGAAGGTGCACACCCACTGCAACGCGGGCGCCCTGGCCTGCCTGGGCTGGGGCAGCGCCCTCGGCGTCATCAGGGCCCTGCGGGACCGTGGCGCGCTGGCCCACGTCATCGCGGACGAGACCCGTCCGCTGCTGCAGGGATCGCGGCTCACCGCCTGGGAGCTGGCCCAGCTCGGCATCGAGCACTACCTCGCGGCCGACGGCGCGGGGCCGTTCCTCATCAGCCAGGGCCGGGCCGACGCGGTCGTCGTCGGGGCCGACCGGGTGGCGGCCAACGGCGACGTGGCCAACAAGATCGGCACCTACGCCCTCGCCCTTGCCGCGCACCGGGCGGGCATCCCGTTCGTAGTGGCCGCGCCGGAGTCCACCATCGACGACGCGACCGCCTGCGGAGCGGACATCCCGCTCGAGCTGAGGGCGGACGAGGAGGTCACGTCCTTCCAGGGGGTGCCGGTCGCCCCGCAGGGATCCCGCGCGCTCAACTACGCCTTCGACGTCACCCCGGCCGACCTGGTCACCGCCATCGTGACCGAGGACCGGGTGATCCGCCCCTAGCCAGTTCCCCGGGCGCGGCAACCACCGCCGGGCTAGGCGGCGTACCCGGCGGCCTTGAGCACCTCGACGCGCACGACCACGCGGACGGCGCCAGGCTGGTCCTTGCCGGGATCCTTGCCGTCATACTTCCACGACAGCACGGTGTCGACCCGCCGCCCCTCGTCGGGCGTCATCGATACCAGGCCACGCAGCTCCACGTAGCTCTCCGGGTCCGCGGAGTCGATGACCGTGACGCTCACCCGCGGGTCACGCACCATGTTGCGGTGCTTGCGGCGACCTTCCACCGTGGACATCAGCAGGTCATCGCCGTCGCGCCCGATCCACATCACCGACGTGTGCGGGCTGCCATCGGGATTCACCGTGGCCAGGACCGCATAGTTCCTCCCGTCGATCAGCCTGCACGCGGACTTGCTCAGCTGGATGCCCATGGCAGCACGCTACCAGCGCCATCCCGCGTGCCGCGCCGAGCTTGCGTCCAGCACCCGCGGCCCTCGGCCAGCCGGCGGCACCGTGCGTATCGTATGAATTATGCGAACCGTCGTGTTCGGCCGGATGGGCGACCCCGAGTTCGACCCGAAGTTCCCGGCGGCCTACCCGGTTGAGGGCCGGGCCGGCCTCCTGGGCGAGATGCCGGTGCGACTGCGTGCCGAGGGCAAGGTCCTGGTCGCCTACGGCTTCGGCGGGCAGCGGCTCGAGATCCCGGCCACGTCAATCGCGCAGGTGTGGATCCACCCCGAGTTCGAGGCGTATCCCGGCCGGGCCACTCGCGCGGCCCTGCTCGTCCTTGACACCAGGCATCACGTCCTGCTGAAGGCGCCCGGAGCCTGGGGGCCTGGCGTCAGGGAAGTCTGCCAGCACCTGGGGCTCCACCGGCAGCCAGTAGTCCTGGACGCGGAGCCGGCGAGGCGGAAGGCGGGACACCTGAGGAACGCCGACGGCTACCGGCGGCTGCGGGTGCGGCCGGCCGGCAGTCGCGTCGCGGCGGCGGCCGGGCGGCTGGGGGGCGCCGGGCTGTGCCTGGGCGGCGCCATCGGGGGAGCGTCGCTCGGCCTGCTCTTGCCCGCGTCGGTCGGCGATACCCGGATCCTGGTCGCGGTCGGCCTGGGCGTCGTCGGCGCACTGTCGGGCGCCTGGCTGTACAACTTCGGGACCCGCCTTGCGGGCGGCCTGATCCGCTGGGCGGTGGCGTCACGGCGCGCGGGGGCCCCGGCCCCGGCCGGCCGGTTCCTTCGGGTGAGCGGAGCCAGTTCATGGACGGAGCTGGCGACGTCCGCCGTCCTGGCGGCAGCCGTCCCCGCGCTGGCCATCTGGGGGGCGGCCATCGAGGCCATCACGCTCACCCGCGGGGGCAGCCTGTCGCACGGCCCCGCCCTGGGCAATGTGATCGCGGGCGCGCTGGCGCTTCTCGTCGCGCCCCTGCTTGGCCGGCTGGGCCTGCGCCGGTTCCTGGCAGCCCGCCACCGCGTCCGCGACTACTTCACGAACCTCGCGTGATAACAGCAAAGAGCGAGGCGGCGTGAACGCTCGGATGAGGCTTGACGCCCTGGTGCCGTCCGGCGTACGTTGCCGGTGGCCCCGGAACGTCGGGGCGGCAGCCATGTCAGCGAAGTCCGGTGTGAGCCCGGCACTGTCCCGCAACGGTCAAGCCCCTCAGGGGGACGAGTCCGGTCGCCTGTCTTGGCCTGCCTGGTGAACTAGTCCTCGGAGAAGGGCGAATTCATGGCACTCCTGGGCGCCAGGTCCCGGCTGAACGCCATCAGGAACTCGATGACCATCAGCGAGTGGAGCCGCTTCAGCGCGATGCTCGCCTTCATCCTGGCGATCAACGTTGCGGGCTGGGGCATCTACGTGCTGTACGTGATGCCGCACCACTTCGCCTACAAGGGCGAGGGCGGCCGCGCCGGCCTGGGGGTGGGCATCGGGGTCGCGCTCACGGCGTGGTTCCTTGGCTTCCGGCACGCGTTCGACGCCGATCACATCTCCTGCATCGACAACACCACCCGCAAGCTCATGGCCGACGGCAAGCGGCCGCTGGGTACCGGGTTCTTCTTCTCCTTCGGCCACTCGACCGTCATCATCGGGGTCGGCGTGGGCATCACCGTCGCGGCGCGGGCGGTGTTCGGCGCGGTGGTCGACCCAAGCTCGGCCTACGAGAGCGCGGGCGGGGCGATCGGGACCTCCTTGTCGGCCTGCTTCCTGTACCTGATCGCACTGCTGAACCTGGTCGTGCTGGCCGGGATCTTCACGGTGTTCCGTGAGATGCGGCAAGGCACCTACAACGAGGCGGAGCTGGAGGCGCAGCTGCGGGCCCGCGGGCTGATGTACCGCTTCTTCGGCCGGCTCATGCGGTCGATCAACCACACCTGGCAGCTGTACTTCGTGGGGCTGGTCTTCGGCATTGGCTTCGACACCACCACCGAGGTTTTGCTGCTCGCCGCGACGACCTACGCGGCGGTCCAGGGGCTGCCCTACTTCGCGGTGCTGGCCCTGCCGTTCTTGTTCTCCGGCGGCATGATGCTGTTCGACACCCTCGACGGTGCGTTCATGAACTTCGCCTACGGGTGGGCCTTCGCCAAGCCGGTCCGCAAGGTCTACTACAACCTGGTGATCACCGCCCTGTCGGTCGGGGCGGCGTTCATCATCGGCACCATCGAGATCCTGGGGATCCTCACCAGCGAGCTCCACCTGAACGGCGCGTTCTGGAACCTGATGGCCAACTTCGACATTAACGTCGCCGGCTTTGCCATCGCCGGGATGTTCGTCACCGTCTGGGCCGTCGCCCTCATCTACTGGCGGATCGGCAACGTCGAGGCGAGGTGGACCGCCAGCGTCGCTGCCGGGCAATCAGGCGGCCGATCCCGCCAGCGCTCGTGCGACAATGAGTGAACTGCAGCGTTAGGGGCACATGGGATGAGCCGTGTGGTTGTGATCGGAGCGACCGGGCACATCGGCACGTACCTGGTGCCCCGGCTGGTGAACGGCGGTCACGAGGTGATCGCGGTCAGCCGCGGCAGCCGCGGCCCATACCACGCCAGCCCCCAGTGGGACGCGGTGTCCACGGTGGTGGCTGACCGCGAGGCGCAAGACGCGGCCGGGGAGTTCGGTGCCCGGGTGGCAGGGCTGCGCCCGGACGTGGTGATCGACCTCATCTGCTTCACCGCCGCGTCAGCACGCCAGCTCATCGAGGCCCTGCGCCCCTCGCGCCCGCTGCTGGTGCACTGCGGGACCATCTGGGTCCACGGCCAGGCGCTGCGGGTGCCGGTGACGGAGGACGAGCCCCGCACCGCCTACGGTGCCTACGGCACGGGCAAGGCGGAGATCGAGGCACTGCTGCACCAGGAGACCAAGGCGGGCGGCGTCCCGGCCGTCGTGCTGCACCCCGGTCACATCAGCGGGCCGGGCTGGCCGGTCATCACCCCCGCGGGGAACCTTGATCCCGCCGCCTGGACCGCGCTGGCGACGGGCCAGCCACTCCCGTTGCCGGATCACGGGCTCGGCGTCCTGCACCACGTGCACGCTGATGACGTGGCGCAGGCCTTTGAGCTCGCGCTGCGACGGCCTGCGGCGATCGGGGGCAGCTTCCACGTGGTCGCTGAGCAGGCGATGACCCAGCGCGGGCTGGCCGCGGGCGCGGCCCAGTGGTTCGGCCGCCAGCCGGTCCTTGACTTCGTCGGATGGGAGGAGTTCACCCGCCGGGTCGGCTCCGAGCAGGCCGAGGTCACCCGCGAGCACACGTCCCGCAGCATCACCGCCAGCATCGCCCGTGCCCGTGAGGTACTAGGGTACGCGCCCCGGCACACGTCACTCGACGCGCTGCGCGAGGCGCTGGAATGGCTCGTCGCCGACGGGCAGGCGAACGTCGGAGGCCAGCGGCTCGCCCGGCCCTAGCCCGCCGGTCGCTTGCGGATGGTCGTGGCACCGTAGTCCAGGTTGGCGTACAGCGCCTGCCGGACCCCGATGCGCTTGACCGAGTCCCACCAGCCGGGGGTGACGGCGTCGCGGGCAATCGCGCTGAGCGCCGTCCATCGTTCCCCCCGATCCCCAAGGCCACCAGCAGGTTCAGCGCGCCGGCCAGGTCGGCCGCCTGGCCATTCTCCAGCCTGGACAGGTCGTTACGGGTGATGCCGGCGAGCCGGGCCAGCCGGGACTGGGTCCAGCTCCGCTCGTCGCGCAATGCCCTTATCTCCGTATCCGACACTGCATGCCCGGCCGTCACCGCGATCGGGGAGGAAAGCTTAACCACGGTCACGCCCGCGGGGCACCCCCGATTCCTGGTCATGTCCCGATCGGGTGCACGCGCGATTCCCGTGCACGGCCGATTCGAGTGCAGGGCGGAATAGCGGTGCATGGCCTAATATCCTGGAGCGGCGGAATTCGTGCGCACCACATTGCTACGGTGATTCACCGCGTGCCATTACCTGCCCGCTCATACTGGAGGATGAGGGGACTTCCGACCGCGGTCGCAGTGGAAGATCGGCGCTCGCGCCGATGCGCGCCCGTGCGGCCACGGGGTTACCTGGAGTCGGCAGCGAGCCGGCGAAAGGACGTTCCCGATGATCGAGGCACGAGGCCTCTCGAAACGCTATGGCGGCACGATGGCCGTCGACGGCCTGTCGTTCACCGTGCGGCCAGGGCAGGTAACCGGCTTCCTCGGTCCCAACGGGGCGGGCAAGACCACCACCATGCGGATGATCCTCGGCCTTGACCGGCCGACTGCCGGGTCGGTCACCGTCAATGGCAAGCCGTTCGCCGCGGCGTCCAGCGCAATGCGCGAGGTGGGCGCGCTGCTGGACGCGGCGGCAGTGCATGGTGGGCGCAGCGCCTACAGCCACCTGCTGTGCCTGGCACAGGCCAACGCGATCCCGCGCGGCCGGGTGGATGCGGTGCTCAGCATCGTGGGGCTGGCGGACGTGGCGGGCAAGCGCTCCAAGGGGTTCTCGCCTGGCATGAAGCAGCGGCTCGGCATCGCGGCGGCCCTGCTGGGCGATCCGGGGATCGTCCTGCTCGACGAGCCGGTCAACGGCCTTGACCCGGAGGGGATCCGCTGGATCCGGCGGCTGATGCGGTCGCTGGCGGCTGAGGGGCGTACGGTCTTCGTCTCCAGCCACCTGATGGCGGAGATGGAGAACACCGCCGACCATGTCATAGTGATCGGCCGAGGGAGGCTGATCGCCGACTGCCCGATGGCCGAATTCACCGGCACCGCCCGGGCCACGGTGGTCAAGACGCCCGACGCGGGCAGGCTGTCGGCCGCGGTGACCGCGGCCGGCGGGGCACTGGAGCGAGGTGAGTGGCAGCTGACCGTGCGCGGGCTCGCGCCGGAACGGGTCGGCGAGCTCGCGCTCGCCCACGGCATCGTGCTCCATCACCTGGCCCCGGCCGGAGTGTCACTGGAGGAGGCGTTCATGGAACTGACCACGGACAGCGTCGAATTCGAGGCGAAGGGCTAGCCAGTGCAAGCGACGACAGCAACCGTGCCCCCCGACGGGCGGGCGGTCCCGGCAGTGACCCATCGGCCCGGACTGGCGGAAGCGTTTCACTCGGAGCTCACCAAGATCCGGTCGGTCCGCTCTACCTACTGGACGCTGCTGATCCAGGTGGTGGCGAGCGTCGCCTGGGCGGTAGCGGACTGCGCGGGCACCGTGGCCCACTGGTCGGCACAATCCGCGCACGCGGGGTTCAACGCGGCGCAGTCGAGCCTGCTGGGGCAGGTGGCGCTGGGCGAGGTGATCATCGTGGTGCTCGGTGCGCTGGTGATGACCTCGGAGTACTCGACCGGGATGATCCGCTCCTCGCTGACAGTGATGCCACGCCGCGGCGTGCTGTACGCGGCCAAGGCACTGGCGCTCACGGCCGTCTCCCTCGCGGCTTCACTGGTCGCTAGCCTCGCGGCCTTCCTCGCAGGGCAGGCAATCCTGGCTGGCAAGCACATCAGCACCACGCTGGCCCAGCCGGACGTGCTGCGCGCGGTGCTGCTCTCGGCGATAGTCGTCACCGTTTTCGGGCTGCTCGCGTATGGGGCCGGGGCACTCATCCGGCACACCGCCGGGGCGATCACGGCGATCCTCGGGGTACTGTTCCTCCTGCCCGAGCTCGGCCAGGCGCTGCCGGACAGCTGGTACAACGAGGTCGTCCGGTGGCTTCCCGGCGGCACGGCGCTCGGTCCCATCGCGAGTTCCGCGCCTTCATCGGCGGCGCTGGCGCCACACCTGTTCTCCGCCTGGGGCGAGTTCGCCGTGTTCTGCGGTTACGCCGCCGTGCTGCTCGTGGCGGGCGCGTGGTCGTTTCTTCGCCGCGATGCCTGAAGGCACCCTGAATTACGCTGGGTTCGTGGAACGGGCCCGCGCACTGCTACGCCGACACCGCTGGAGCGGAGACGCGGCGCTGGTGATGGCGCTGCTGGCCGGGAGTGCGAACGTCCTCGTGGCCAACCCCGCCACAGCGGTGGCCACCGCGGCGCTTGCCGTCGCAGTGGCGGCGCGCCGCCATTTTCCGCTCCTCGCCTATCTCGCCGCATTGGCGATCGTCGCCGCGCAGGTGATGATCAGCGTCGCCCCGGCCCGCCCGGACAGCCCCCTCCAGCCCACGTTGGCGGACGCGGGGATCCTGGTGCTGCTGTGCACGCTCGCGGAGCGCCAGCCCCGGCGCGTCTCGCTGCCCGGGCTGGCTGCCTGCGTCGCGTTGTTCGCGCTGGCGGTCGCGCGGTGGAATCCGGGACCCGAGCGTGGCCAGTACCTGCTGCAGTTCGTGCTCATCGTCGGCCTCTGCCTGGTGCTGGCACCAGTGAGCGCCTGGGTGCTTGGCGAGTCGATGGCCCGCCGCCGCCTCTACCTGGCGGCACTGGAGGAGCGCGCCGTCCGCGCCGAGGCGGAGCGAGACGCCCGCGCCCGCGCCGCCGCCGCGGACGAGCGGGTCAGGATCGCGCGGGAGCTGCACGACGTGATTGCGCACAACCTCAGTGTCATGGTTGCGCAGGCCGACGGCGGCAGGTACGTCTTCGACGCCGAGCCGGAAAAGTCCAGGCAGGCCCTGGCGCAAGTCGGCGCGACCGGGCGGCAGGCACTGTCGGAGATGAGCCAGCTGCTCGGCGTGCTGCGCGCCGGCCCGGCGGGGCCGGCGTTCGCGCCGTCCCCCGGCCTTGCCGACATACCGCGGCTGGTGGCCCAAGCCCGCGCGGCCGGCATGCGGGTCACCCACACGGTCGAGGGCCTGGCCCCGCCGCTGACTGGCGGGTTGTCCATCGCCGTGTACCGGATCGTCCAGGAAGCGCTGACCAACGTGCGCAAGCACGCGGGCCCCGGCGCGGTGACCGAGGTGAGGCTCCGGTACCGTCCGGGCGAGTTGCTGGTCCTGATCGCCGACGACGGCCGCGGCGCCCCATCTGGCACTGCCAGCACGGGACATGGCCTGGGCGGCATGCGCGAGCGGGCCGCGCTGCACGGCGGCACCGTGCGCACGGGTCCTCGCCGGGGCGGCGGCTTCGAGGTCGCGGCGCGGCTGCCGATCCCGGGGCCGCCCGCTGCCGACGATCCGCCCGCGAGCGGCCCGACCGGCAAGGACGCCGCATGACGATCCGGGTGCTGCTTGCCGACGACCAGGATCTGGTCCGCGCCGGGTTTGCCATGGTCCTCGGCAGCCAGCCGGATATCGAGGTGATGGGCGAGGCCGCGGACGGCCGGGCCGCGGTGCGCCTGGCCAGGGACCGCCCGGCCGATGTCATGGTGATGGACGTGCAGATGCCGGTGCTTGACGGAGTCGCCGCCACCCGGGAGATCTGCCAGCAGGGCGAACGGCCACGGGTGCTTATCCTGACCACCTTCGACCTGGACGAGTACGCCTTCGCCGGGCTACGGGCAGGCGCCAGCGGGTTCTTGCTGAAGTCCGCGCCACCGGAAGAGCTGCTCTACGCCGTAAGGTGCGTGCACCAGGGGGACGCGGTCGTGGCGCCGTCCACCACCCGTCGCCTGATCGGCCGCTTCCTGCCGCACCTGCCCGCCTCCGGCGGGCGGCGACCCGATGACCCGCAGCCGCTGGGCGATCTCACCGCCAGGGAGCGACAGGTGCTGGCCGAGGTCGGCTCCGGCCTGTCCAACACGGAGATCGCCGGACTGCTGCACATCTCAGAGGCGACGGTGAAGACCCACGTCGGCCACGTCATGGCCAAGCTCGGCTTGCGTGACCGGATCCAGATCGTGGTCTATGCCTACGAGACCGGCGTCATTACCCCCAGGGTCCGCGCTCCTGACTCCGGCAGCCGATGAGCGGGGCTCCCCAGCCGCCACCACGCTCACGAGAGGCGTCGGCTGAGCCGCCAGAAGGAGCATCCGGCCAGGGCCAGGGCAATGGCGAGGTAGATCGCGGTCTCGGTCCACTCGAAGGCCCAGTAGCGGCTGACTGGCTGGTAGCTGACGGCCTCCCGGATGTCGTGGCTGGCCAGGCACTGGAGGAAGCCCGGGGAGCCGTCCCGCAGTGATCGCGCGGTGCATGCGGCCGGGGTGGTGCTTGTTGCCTGCCCGGCGGCGTTCACGGCTCCGCTTGACAGCAGCCAGGCGCCGGGCTGGCCGGGAAGGTTCTCGGCGCCGAGGCTAAAGCTGGCGGAGTTGAAGCCGCCTTGCTGCAGCGAGATCTGCTGCAGCGAGGAGATGGGGATGATCGTGTGCTCGGCCGGGAACAGGCTCGGCCGGATCCACAGTGGCATGGCGATCTGGGCGGCGGCGAAGATGGCCAGCGTGACGGCCATGGCAGGGACGGTGCGCCGGATCAGCGCCCCGGCGGTGACGCCGAGGGTAAAGCCGAACGCGGCGTAGCCGAGCGGGGTGATGCCGTGGGTGGCGAAGACCAGCGAGCTGAACCGGCCCATGGCGAGGTTGCTGCCGCCGCCGCCGAGGCCGACGGCCCGGCCGATCGGCGCCGCCCACCAGGCCTGCATCAGGCTCAGGCCCTCGGTGACGGCCATGGCGGCCAGGGCGCCGACGGTGAGCTTGGCCGCCAGCCACCGGGTCCGGGTGACGGACTGGTTCCAGGCCAGGGCTGCGGTCCCGGTCTCCAGCTCGCGGGCGATCAGCGGGGCGCCCCAGAACAGGCCGATGACGGCGGGGGCGAGCAGGATGACCGCGATGGTAAGCAGGTAGAGCACCCAGTAGGTGCCGGCGGAGTACAGCTGGGTCAGCCAGCTGCTGGCCTGGTCCCCGCAGCTGGCGGGGCGGCAGCTGGTGAGGCCGCTGGTAGCGTAGAGGCTGGCCAGGTGGGGGCCGGTGGCGGCGAGCAGGATCGCGAACGCGGCTAGCGCCGCGACCGCGGTGATGGCCTGGGCGCGGAACTGCCGCCAGGTCAGCCAGGTCATCTCTGTACCTCCAGGTGGTTGCGGCGGCCGCGGCCGGCGGCGGGGCTCATGTAGGCCAGCACGAGGTCTTCCAGGCCGACCTCGGAGGCGGTCCAGGCCGGGTCGAGGACCGGGCCGGGGCTGCGGACCAGCAGCGTGCTCTGCACGTCGGTGTGGCTGGCCGAGATGACCTGCACGCCGGCCGGGAGGCTGGCGGGGTCGCGGCGCGGGCCGGACAGCAGCCGGTGGGTGGCCAGCAGGTCATCGACCGGCCCGGCGACCTTCACCCGGGACGCCACGAGCACGATCAGGTAGTCGCAGACCCGCTCGATGTCGGTGATCAGGTGCGAGGACAGCACGACCGACAGGCCCTGGTCGGCGGTGGCCTCCATCAGGTCGGCCAGGAACTCCCGCCGGGCGAGCGGGTCCAGGCTGGCCACCGGCTCGTCCAGGACTAGCAGCTCGGGCCGCTTGGCCACCGCCAGCGTCAGTGCCAGCTGGGCGCGCTGCCCGCCCGACAACGTCCCGGCCCGCTGCCCGGGGTCCAGGTCCAGCCGCCCGATCCGGCTGCGGGCCAGCCCGGCGTCCCAGCCCGGGTTGAGGTGCGCCCCTAGCCTCAGGTGATCGGCGACCGACAGCCCGGCGTAGACCGGCGCGCCCTGGGCCAGGTACCCGACCCGGGCCAGCTGCGCGCGCCCGGACCCGGGCC
>Ga0335075_10003619_pt1 | contig 24416 bp, 17 predicted proteins | sample Lox_Sample_24_FD_206723 | JGI IMG/M metagenome (GOLD analysis project Ga0335075, IMG submission 206723) | Soil microbial communities from Loxahatchee National Wildlife Refuge, Florida, United States - Lox_Sample_2.4 | ecosystem: Environmental > Terrestrial > Soil > Wetlands | place: USA...
TCAGGGCGCTCCAGCCGCTTCCGCTGTTGACATACCATTGCACCGTCGGCGTCGGATTGCCGCTGGCCGTTGCCGTGAACGTCACGTTGCTTCCCGCCGTCACGCTCTGGCTGGTCGGCTGCTGCGTAATGCTGGGCGCTGAAGGCGACGGCGATGTTGAGCTTCCATTTACGAGATAATTGACCACGTTATTGGCAATCGGAGTGCCCAAGCCCGTGACCAGATCGTAGCCCGGCCCCGCCGAATAAGTGCCGTTGCTCCCGGTGGTTATGTCATGGAAATAGGTGCTGCTACTGCTGCCCGTACCCATCTGGTAGAGCATGGACAACGACTCGCTGCCGCTGAGAGGATTGGGCGTGTTGTTATTTGCGGCCTGGCGGCCCTGATTGGCGATGGCGATCAGCGCCGCCCACTGCGGCGCGGCATCGCTGGTGCCGCCGACGGCCAGCCAACCGGATTCACCGTCCGTATCGTACACGGGGAAGCCGGTGTTCGGATCGGCGTCGTAGGCCACGTCCGGGCTCATCCGCATGGTGGAGGTGCCTGTCGTTGAGCCGTTGCTGTAGGTACCCGGCTGATAGCTGGGCAGCGGTTCGTACTGGCTGATTCCGCCGCCGCTGCTGCCGCCGTCACTGTTCCACACGGTCTCGCTGCCGTACCCGCCGCTGCTGTTCAAATACAAGGACGTGCCGCCGACGGCCAAGACGTTGGGGGAAGTCGCTGGGTAGATCGGCGGCGATCCGCTGTCGCCCGAAGCCCCCACGTAAGTGACGCCAGGGGTCGTGAAATCGCTGTCGTAACTTGTTTCGCCGGAAGACTCGTTTTCGCCCCAGCTCATCGATACGACGGAGACGCCCGCGTAGGTGGAGGCGGTCTTTACGGCGGTCATCAGGGACGAGGTGCTGGCGCTATTCGCCTCAACAAGGACGATGTTGGCTCCCGGAGCGATGGCGTGCGCCCATTCGACATCCAGGGATTCTTCCACGGCCCAGCTGGAATTGTTGGACGGCGTTCTGGCGCCGGTACTCGTCCCATTCGTGCTGAGCACCGTGCCGCTCTGGTTCACCACGGTCAAATTCGGATTGACCAGCCCATACTCGGCGTCGAACGTTTCCAGATTGCTCCAAATGTCTGGGTCGTTGTAGGCATCGACGATGGCAATGGTCTGGCCGGTGCCTGGCAGGGACAGCCCGTTGCTGCCGGTGTAGCTGGCGAAGCTAATCTGGTTGAAGCCGTAGGCGTTCTCGATCTGGGTGGGGGTGTAGGTGACGGGCGGAGGGGAAGCGGGAGGACTGGCAGGATGCCCTCTCGAAGCCGGAGCAGCCGACCCTTGTTGCGTGGACTCGATGATGTAAGACGGTGTTGCGGTCGAGAGTAGCTCGCGCGCTTCAAGCCGTTCCAACGACGGCAAAACTCGTGGCCGCTTGAGCCGCTTGTCGCGGCGCGCGTTTTTCTTGATGCCCATGAAGAGCGATCGCTTCCACAGCCCGGAAAACATGATGTATCCTCTCAACGAAGACAGAGATGAAGAACAATAGCCTGTCTGTTCCAGGTGCATCGCTCCCTGCGAGGTCCAGCCTCGGAAGGGATGGGCGGGTCGTACCGCAGCTCGTCATGTGCCGCAGCCTTTGGGGCGAATACTTCGAGAGAGATTCGACACGGTCAAGGGTGGGCGAAAGGGCGGATTCGCGTAGTCCGTTCCCTCTCGATAGGTGCTAGACGAAATGAATCGAAGCTAGAACCTGCTTTTCTGCCTTGTTTAGATCACAGGGCGAGATAGTTATCCGTGTCGAAAGATTTTGATGTTTTTATTTTGAGGCCGGCTGAGTCGCTGTCAAGATCCAAGTTGAAGAAAAATCGGAGAAACCCGGGAACACTTGTATTTCTCCATTTTGTGCTGGCTATCGCCGCGATTTCGGTTACAATCTAAGATCTCCAGACGATGGAAGCTTCCCCCCATCGCCCCTACCGCTTTTTTTCGAGGAAAGGAGTCCTCAATGTTGAGTCGCGTTTCCTCTATTCGCGTCGGAATCTACGGGCAGGACACGGTCTACGGCAACGAGCGTCACGGCTGCGGCTTATGGCCCGCCGGCATCGCCTCCTGTCTGACGGCCGCCGAAGCCGAGGCCGTGCCGGTGAGCGAGATCGGCGACCGCTCCTGGGATGAGGTCTTCGACGGCCTGCACGGTGTCGTGATCTCCGGCCACGATGCCGACGGCAAACGACCCACGGCCGAGGCCGAGGAGCTTTGCTTGTGGTGCAACAACCGTCGCTTTCCCTTGCTCTGCATCGATCACGGCCTGCATCTGCTCAACACCGCGCACGGCGGCACGGTCTATCTCGATTTGCCGCGTGATCTGCCGGAGGCCTTGCAGCATCGCCATCCGCCCGAGCGCGGCCTGCGTCACGCCCTCAACGTAATCCCCGACACGCTCCTGGCGAACCTCTACGGCGAGGGTGAGGTCGTCGTCAACAGCGAGCACCGCCGCGCCGTGCAGCGGGTCGCTCGCGGCTTCCGCATGTGCGCCCAAGCACTGGATGGCGTGGTCGAGGCCATCGAGACGGACGCCGACGATTGGTTCGCGCTGGGCGTGCAGTGGCATCCGGCGTCCGCCACCGCCTCCGGCCTCGATATTCAGCTGTTCCGCGGCTTGGTCAACGCCTGTCGCGAGCGCTTCGCCCAGGCGCCGGCGGCTTGCAGTGCGGCGTGAAGGAATGGTTCTGGTTAGCGACGCTTCGCAGAAGCGTCGTACATCGACGACGCTTCTGCGAAGCGTCGCTAACCGGAAAGGGTCGCTTGCTGCCAGCGGTGTCGAACCTGAGCGGGCGTCGCCGTGCCGGTGGTGCCCAGCTGTTGAATGGTAATTGACGCCACCAAATTGCCGAACGCGGCCGCCTCTTCGACGCTGGCGCGGCCGGCCATCGCGCAGACCATGGCGGCGCTCGTGCTGTCGCCTGCGCCGACGATGTCGATGGGTCCGTGGACGGGATAGGCGGGGATGCGCGATCGCATGGTGCGATCGCTGTCCTGCGGCGAGGCGATCAGGATGCCGCGCGGACCATCCGTGCAGAACACCCAACCGTTGGCACGCCGCGCGAGCTGCGCCGCCGCACGCTCCAGAATCTCTGTGCCGTCGTCCGCGTCGAAACCCGTGGCGCGCAGAGCTTCCTGTCGATTCGGCTTCAGGGACACGCCGCGAAAGAGACCAATTCGCTCGCGGCTGTCGGCCAGGACAAATTTATCCGGCTCGCTCGCCGTCAACGGAGCGAGCTGGTCTCGGATTCGGGCCGTGATGACGCCGCAGTCCGGCTCGCTCACCTGATCGACTACCACCAAGGCATCGATCCGCGGCCACAGTTCCACGAGTTTTTCCTGGACTTGCACGTCGACCTCTTCGGGCATGGGCCGGCGGTTCTTGATGTCCAGTCGGTTCAGCTCGCGCGGCGTACCGCCTGGCTCGTGAAGCATCGGCTTGGTGTAGGTCGGGGTGCGGCGGTCGGGCGTGATGACAAGACCCCACGGATCGACGGCAGGAAGACGGCTCAGAGCTTGCCGCAATTCATAACCCTCTCCGTCGTCTCCGAGAACGGCAATCGGGTAGACGCGGCCAACACCGAGAGCAACCAAGTTATTGAGCACCGTGCCCGCCGCACCGGGACTCGATCGAACACTCACAACTTGATAAGCGTCCAGCCCCGTCTCCAGCGAAGGCTCCGTCAACACCGCATCGAGAGCCAGATAGCGGTCGAGAAACAGATCACCTATTATACCGATCTTCAAATGGGCTATCCGGGTCAGGATCCGCTCCAGACCTTCGCTTGTGAGAGGAGACGAATCGGCCATGTCGCGCCTCGCTATTCCTTGCTGTTCGCGGCCTGCACAGCGGCGTGACGGAGGTGCGGAACGGTAACACGATGATCGCCCTGTACGTAGAAGGATTCGCCGCCGTCGGCGACGGTGCGCACGAGGATTGTCTTCCACGGTCGATAATAATAGCGCGGATCGCTCTTGGGCGCTTGCTGCCGCGTATCGCCTTCCAGCGGAATCAGATCGAAAACGGCGGTGGTGAAATGACGAATGACGCGGTCCTCCTGATGCGCGACGTTCCGCGCCATGGCCAGCGCCTTGAGGTACACCTCCGGCCCCATGACGGCCGAGCCGAAATTCAACAGCACGCCTCCCTCCAAACGCGTCACGCCCTGCGCAAAGCTCAGGAAATCGCGGTAGCTCGTCTCCCCCAGCGCTGCTCCCTCGCAGTTGGGATGCTCATGCAGGATGTCGTAGCCGATGCCGGTATGAACGGTGACAGGAACGCCGAGGCGAACGCCGGCCGCGAGGACGCTGATGTCCGCGTGCGGAAACTTCTCGTCCAGAATGACTCGGCCGAGCGCTTCACCCAAACCCAATCCCTGCTTCGCCCCTTCGCGGATGACATCGTTCATGCGGCCGGTTTCGCGCCATAGTCCGAACTCTCCGGTGCGGATGTAGTGGGCCACGCTCTCGGTTGTGGCCCCGATCAGGGCAAGCTCCCAGTCGTGAATGGGGCCGGCCCCGTTCATGGCAAGGTGATCGATCAGGCCGCGCTCCATCAAATCGATGAGGTGGCGCGACACGCCGGCGCGGAGGACATGCGCTCCCATGACAAGGAAACGCGCCCTGCCCTGTTGCCGCGCCGCGGCGAGGCGCTCACCGAGTACCGGCAGTGCGGGATGCTCGAAGGGTGAGAGTGGAGAATCGAGCGGCAACAGAACGGACAGGTCCAGATCATGCTGTCGCTGAGTGAGCGGTTGAATCCGCAACCGCGAGCGATCGAACAGCGGATAAGGCATGAGACAATCCTACAAACCTGAAAAAAATGAGCCACAGATGGACACGGATAAACACGGATCAAAACAAGACACGGATCAAGACAAGATGAAAAGCGCTACCGAGGAACGCTCTCTTCCGCTGTCTTTTGTTTTTCTCTCTTTTTGTCTTTTATCTGGGTTCATCCGTGTTCATCTGTGGCTAATTTTTTTACAGGTTATTAGCGGCAAGCGTCTTTCAACGTCCCTGCACGGGCTTCACGTTCGGCGGCCATTCGATGTTCTCAAGGGTAGCGAGGTCGGAGGTTTTCACCTTCGTTCCCTCGCCGACGAATTTGCAATCGTGGAAGGTGAAGTAGCGGTTCTTGGGGAATTCCTTGCTCATGCCCGACTCGATGCTGAAATACAGGGCCGTCTGGCTCTTGTCCGTCGTCACGAATTCCAGCCGATTCATCTCGATCCGCTGATCCGGCCCCTCGCCGCCCTCGCAGTTGGTGATCCAGATGCCGTACTGCGTGAATCCTTGCAGCTTGAGGTCTTCGAGCTTTGTGCCGCGACAGCGTTCAAAAAGATTGACGAGCAGCTTAAGACGACCCTGACCGTCGAGAATGAAGCCCTTGACGTGGACGTCTTCGGCCTTGTACACCGCAAACAGCTTCGTCGCTCCCGCTTTCGGCGACGACCGCCAGTGAATGGTTTTCCCTTCTTCGGCCTCAATGGTAACGTGCGGGACATCGATCATGACATTGTTCTCGGCAATATCTTCTTGAACGATGATCCGCGCCGCTCGCTTGCTCTTGCCGCGCAATCGATCAAGAACCGCTGCGATCGAAGTGGAGGCCTTGCTGCCGCCGCGCGGATTGACGTAAAAGACGGCCGGCTCGGATCGCGTCGGCGTGACGTTTTTCGTTCCGCCGCCGAAGATCCAGGTCAGGAGGCCTACAACGATGACGAATCCGACCACAATCGCCGAGGCAATGCCAATGACCCAGCCGAGGGTTCGCGGCGGAGCTGCTGGGGGCAATCCGCCCACGCGCTGCGTCATGGAAACGGGTCCGTGTCGCGCGGCGCGCGGTGTGGCGCCGTTAGCGACCGCGGGAGTATCCGTTTCCTGGAGCAGCTCGCCCCAGGCCGTTTCCGGCACTTGCTGCGGAGGGGCGGCGCCATTGATGGGGAGCGGGCGATTGACGGGAGCGGGTGCAACGGCAACTGGACGAGCCTGGGCCGCGGCTGGCCGATTCGCCGCGGCCGTTGGAGGCAGCTCCAAGCTCAGCGGTCCCGGCGGTAGATTGGTCTTGCGCAGATCGCTCGCCGGCGCGGGTTTTGAAGGCGGAGGCGAGGCCGTCAACGGCGAAGGGGTGGTCGTTTGCGAGACCTGCCAGACCTTGCGCGGCGTCGGCGAACGCTCGCCGCCGCTTGTGGGAGTCCTTGGTCCGGACGGGAGGTTGCTGTCGCTGGGCATACTTCCCATCGCGGCGGGACTCAGCTGCGGCATCTCATTTTCCGGCGGCGGCGGAATCGGCGTTTGCGTCCACGGCAGAAGCGTCTCCGCCACTTCCAGCGGCGTCTGCGGGCGCTGCGTGGGATCCTTGGCCATCATCTTTTCCACCAGGGCCACAACGCCTTCCGGTGTCTCCGGCCGCAGCTGGGCAATCGGCTTGGGTTGGCGGGTTTGATGCCAGATCAGCTTCTGAGCGACTGTGCCGTCGGCGAACGGCGTTCGGCCGGTCAAACAAAAGTAGAAGGTCGCCCCAAGGCTGTAAATGTCGGCGCGGATGTCCACCGAATGGCTGTCCAGCGCCTGTTCCGGCGCGAGATAGTCGGCCGTGCCCAGGACGTTCTCCTCGAATTTCTTGGTCAGCATGTCGTCTTCGTCATGGAAGAATCGTGCCAGCCCCATGTCGAGGATTTTGACGATACCGTTGCGATCGACGAGAATGTTTCCCGGCTTGATGTCGCGATGGACGATGCCGGCGGTATCGTGAGCGTGCTGCAAACCGAGGGAGGCCTGCCGGATGTAATGACAGGCCCGCAACACATCCATCGGTCCGGTCTTCTTGACGATGTCTTGGAAGCTGGAGCCGTCCACGTGCTCCATGACCAGGAAGTGAAGCTTGTCGTCCTGATCGATGTCATAGGCACGGACAATGTTGGGGTGATCGAGAGCGGCCACGGCGCGCGCTTCGCGATAAAAGCGTTCCAGCGAAGAGGTGTCCTGGGCCTTTTGTTCCGGCAGCACCTTGACGGCCACGCGGCGGCGCATCAGCTTGTGCTCACACAGGTAAACGGTGCCCATGCCGCCGGCGCCAAGCCTTTCAAGCACCTTGTACTTGCCGAGGGTGAAGCGCCTCCATTTGCCTTGCAGAAATTGTTCGGCCTGGAAGTGGGTCAACAAACCGTCGCGCACCAGGAGACCGGCCAGCGTCGCGGGCGTTCCCGGCAGCGTCTGCGCGGCACGGACCTTGTCGAGATACGTCGAGAGCTTCTTCTCATCGACGACGCCACTCTTCCGCACCAGCTCCAGGAATTCGTCATTCGTTGTCGGCGACGGCATCGGCTATCCTTTTGATGACGCGATTCTGCCTTGCGCCGTGAGAGTCAGCAGACAGGCAACGGCCGATTAGCCATTGCTTCATCATACTAAATATAGTTCGTGAGAGGAAGCAGAGGCAGAATTCTCATTCCACCGGCGCTTTTCCTCGACCGTGTAAGTGAGAATCCTGGACGAGTGCAGCCGATGCACGACGCGCCTGGTCCCGCCTGCCCTGCCCAACCGAACCGGCGCAAAGCGATCCTCATTTCCCATTAGGGAGAGTGTGACAGGCAAAGCGTTGCGTTGCAAGAGATCTGTGCCATTTTTCCTTCTATCCTTCACAATTGCATAGGAATGGTGTTCCGTTGGCCTTCGCTCTGATTCTCGTTAGGATAGGCGTATGAGACCCTGCATCAGCGAGGCGACCACGCTGTCCAGCACTTTCGCCGAGGATGTCAACGGTTACGCCGACGGCGGTTGTTCGGCCCTGGAAGTGTGGCTGACGAAGCTGGAAGCGCATCTGGAAAAGCACTCGGCGGCCGACACCCGCAAGCTGCTCGAAGATCGTCAAATGACCTTGGCCGCGGCCTCGTATCAGGGCGGATTGCTGCTTTCGCAGGGAGAGCAGCGAAAAGCTCACTACGATCACTTCAAGCGGCGACTCGATCTGTGCCAAAGCTTCAATATCTCGACGCTTCTCGTCGTCGCCGATTTCGTGGAGCGAGTGGAGGCGACCGACCTTCAGCGTGCCGTCGTCTCGTTGACGCAAGCAGCCCAGTGGGCGGCGGCGTTCAACGTGCGGCTGGCTCTGGAATTTCGCGGCTCCGCCTCCTTCTGTTCCAGTCTCGATACCGCGCTTGCTCTGATCGCTCAGTGCGGCGAAGCGAACGTCGGCGTCAACCTCGATGTCTTCCACTACTACATCGGCCCCAGCAAATTCGAGGATCTCGCGCTTCTGTCGCGGAACAATCTCGCTTTCGTTCAACTATCCGATGTCCTCGGCGTGCCGCGCGAGCTGGCCAGCGATGCCGACCGCATCTTGCCGGGCGAGGGCGATTTTCGTCTGCAAGCGATCGTGCAGCAGCTGCACGCTATTGGTTATGACGGCTGGGTCTCGCTCGAATTGTTCAATCCGACGCTGTGGCAGCTCAAACCGACACAAGTCGCCGAGCTGGGACTCGCTTCGCTCCAGCGTTTGTTGCAGCCGTGACCTGAAATCGAGCAAAGATCCTCTGGATCTCTTGGACTCGGCAAGTTACAAGAGCAGAGTAGCCTCGGTTCGCCGCGGCATACCCGGATGTCGGCGCGGAGGCGTCCGGCCTGGATGGAAGACGGAGCTTGAAGCGAACAACGGTCGGTTCGACGAGAGGCGATGGCCGAGAAGATGGGCAAAGCGAAAAAGGCCAACGGCTCGTGTGAGAGCGTGGCCTCAAAGCCCTCCCTGACAATCCACGCGGAGGAGAACGGCGAGCCGCCTGGTTTATCCAGCCGGCCGTTGTCCACCTACGAGGAGCTGATCCGCTCGCTCAGCGATCGGCTCGTCGAGGCGCAGCGGCCGATCCGCATCCTCGACGCGATCAAGTGGGACGACGCCGTCGAACGTGCCTTCTTCGCTGCCCGCTGCCGCGAGCTGCCTCCCGTGACTCGCGACTATTATCTGTCGCGTCCGCTGCCCTTCGATCCCGAACAAAAACGTCGAGAATTCCTGAGCATCGAGCGCGGCATCCGCCAGCACCTGGGCAAGTACAACGCCGCCGGCCGGATCATGACGCGCATGTGCGCGGAGTATCGCCAGGTCATCGACCTGCTCGTCAACCGCGGCACCCCCACGTTCGCTGCCCTGTCCGAGCGTCTGTACGGCGGCTCCGCCGATCGCTTTCACGCCGGCGATCCAAGTCTCGGCGACCTGGGCGGCATGCTCGCGGGAACGCTCGACAACCTCGCGCGCGAGGCCGAGCTGGCGCCGGACGCGCCGCTGCTCGACGCTACCGAGGCGATGCACGTGCTCTCGCAGCGCTTGACCGAGTTTTTCCAAAATCCCTCGGCCGTCCGCATTCGCCTGTCCGACGGCATCGTCGCCGATGCTGCTGCCGGCAGCGATTACATCAAGCTGCGCGAGGATGCCCGCTTCACGATGCGCGACATCCGCGTGCTGGAAGTGCATGAAGGCTGGGTCCACCTCGGCACCACGCTGAACGGCCAGCAGCAGCCGATCTGCACCTTCCTGAGCAAGGGACCGCCCTCGTCCACAATCACGCAGGAAGGGCTGGCGGTGCTGACCGAGGTTTTCTCCTTCGCCTCGCATCCGGGGCGGGTGCGCCGCTTGACCCATCGCATCGAGGGCGTCGCCCTGGCCGAGTCCGGCGCCGATTTCCTCGATGTCTACCGCTTCTTCCTCGACGAGGGCTACAAGCCGCGCGAGAGTTATCAGCACACCATGCGCATCTTCCGCGGCAGTCTGCCGTCCGGCTGTGGCCCCTTCACGAAGGATTTGTGCTACAGCAAGGGCTTCGTTCAGCTGTACAACTTCATGCGTCTGGCCGTGTCGCGCGGCATGGTGGGCCGCGTGCCGCTCTTGTTTTGCGGCAAGACCAATCTCGACGACATCAAGACGCTGGCCCTGCTTGCCGATGAGGGGCTGCTGGCGCCACCTCGCTACGTGCCTCCGCCTTTCGCGAATTTGCAGGCGCTCGCCGCGTGGCTCTGTTACGCCAATTTCTTCACCTTCCTCTCGCACAAACGCATTGAGGAAGATTACTCCACCTTTTTCTAAATTCCATCACGAAAACACGAAAGTACGAAAACACGAAAAAGAGGATAGGAAAACAGAAAGAAAGGTGCTTGGTTGCTGGTACTGGCTTCTTTTTTTCGTGCTGTTGCGCTTTCGTGTTTTCGTGATTCTCTTTAGAAACGAGCCAGATTTCGCTTCCTTACGGTCGCGGCTCCGTCGTAGCAGGCTCCAGGCGATATTTCGCCAGCTTGCTCTCATCGACGGATACGCCCAGCCCTGGCCCTTCCGGGACGCGCATGTGTCCGTCCTCGATGTGGTGCAGCGGTGAGATGATGTCATCGACCAGGCCGTAATACGTGCAATCGTTGGCCAGCGTGAAGCCCGGTGAGCTGGCCACGACGTGCAGCATTGCCGCGGTCTTCAGGCCGAGATCGTGAGCGCAGTGGAACACGCACGGCACGCGCGCCGCCTCACACAGCGCCGCGGTTTTCTTCACCGCCAGGATGCCGCCGCTCTGGTAGGTGTCCGGCAACAACACGTCCGCGGCCCGCAGCTGCAAGATCTGCATCACTACTTCCGGCGTTGTCACGGATTCGTTCAGCGCTAGCGGTGTGCGAGTCAGGTGGCGAAATCGGGCCGATTCGCCGATGCAGCTGAACGGCATCGGCTGCTCGAAGTATTCCAGATGATATGGCTCCAGGTCGCGCGCCAGCGCCAGGGCGGTCTCCGGTTGATATCCCGTGTTAGGATCGATGCGCAGCTTCAAGCGATCGCCGACGCCGTCGCGAATGCCGCGGACCATGTTCAAATCTTCCTGCGGATCGCGGCCCGCCTTGGTTTTCAAGGTGGTGAAGCCCATGTCGAGATACTGCTTCGCAATCGCTTTCGCTTCTTCGTAAGGCCGAATACCCATGCATGCCGCCAGGTCGATTCGCTTGCGCACCGCTCCGCCGAGCAGCTTGTACAACGGCTGCCGGGTGGCCTGGCCGATGAGATCCCACAGCGCCATCTCGACGGCGCTGCCGAGATGGTTTCCGAGCGTGTTCTCGGCATACCAGGCTTCCAGATCGAAGGGATCGCGGCCAAGCACTTGCTGGCGCAGCCGCTCTTCCGGCGCGCCCTCGAAGGATTTGTGCAGCCAATCTTCCGGCGCTTCCCCCCAGCCGGTGAAGCCGCTATCGGTCTCCAGCCGCACCAGCAGCGCCACCTTCGCGGAGGTGGCGCGATAGCGCGATTGATAGGGAGCGATCGGGGGATTTTGCGGAATGCGGACACGCAGCGCGTTCAGATGATTAATTTTCATACGGGAAAGGTATACGGACGCGGATGGAAGTGCAAGCAAAAACGCGGATCGCCAACCTCACTTGAGACCCAGGTCTGTCAAAACCTCCTGGGCGGTCTTCCTCAGATTGGCATCCGGATCCGTGGCAGCCTGGCGAATCGCTTTCACCATGTCCTTACGTTCGCTCGCTTTCTTGCCGAGCCAGCCCATCGCCCGTACGGCCAGGAAACGGGCGTCGCCGCCAAGGTCCGCGTTAACATTGGCACGTCCCGCGGATGCCTCCGTTCCGGAGCCTACGACGTTGGCATTGGTGCCGTTATAAACGTGGAGATCCTTGTCGCGATACATTTCCAGAAGCACGTCCGCGGTTTTGTCCGGAGCCTCGTCGTTCAGCACCTGGGCCAATTTGCGCGCGGCAGCGTAGCGAGCCATCGCCATTTTTCGGTTGCGCTCATCGAGCAGCTTCGTCAGCACCCCGTCCGCTCCCGAATTTTTGAACTCGCTCCTATCCATCCCGTACAAAGCCTCGACGCATTTCTGCCGCACCTCGCCGTGCGGGTCATTGTTGATGGCGTCCAGGATGGCGGGGAGCGCTTTCCTATTGTCGGGATACCGGATTTGGGACAGCGCCTCAGCGGCGTAGTAGCGGACTTCATCCGGCTGCGTTCGTTGCAACGCCCTGGCCACCGCCGGCACGACCAGCTCGGCATCGGGGCCGATGTGAGAGATGGCCAGGGCGGCATTTCGCCGCACAGGTACGGTATTGCTCTCGTCGTTCAATGCCGAGGCGAGATCGTTCATTGCCGGCTTGGCGGCACGGCGGAGCTTGGATAGCGAAGCAGCCGCCAATTCCCGATTGGCGTTATTGCTGTCTTTTAGCGCCGCCTGCAGTACCGGCAAAGCAACGGCCGCCGACTCCGCGCCGATGCGCGCCAGCACGATCGCCGCGGGGAAACGAATTTCGGGATCCTTGTCCGCGAGCAGCGGCTCCAGATCCTTTGCGGCATCGGCTTGCTTCGGACCCGCAACATGAGCCAGCGAATCGAGGGCCATTTTCTTGACGACGCTATCCGACTCGGACTTGACCAGCTCGATGAGAGGGCGTCCGGCACGCACGCCGGCCTTGGGCATCGAGCCGAGCGCAGTGGCGGCGTCTCGACGTACCAGCGCGTTTTTGTCGCGCAAGCACTTACAGAGATCGGCCACGGCGTCGCGGTCATCCGGGCCAATTCGACCCAGCGCCCAGGCGGCGTTCTGACGCACCGATGCGTTGCTATCGGCAAGCGCCTTGGTTAGTGCCTTGGTCGCTCCGGCGGCCTGCGGACCAAAAGTACCCAGCGCGTAGGCCGTACTGCGGCGCACCCGCTCGGATGGATCCTCCTTGAGGATTTTGACGAGCCATCCGCCGCTTTGCTGCCAGGCATCTCCGTTGTCGCTTTTAAGCGCCCTCGCGATGTCGCCGATTGCCGACGCGGCCATGTCGCGCACCTTCTCGTCGTCATCGCGCAGCCGCGACACGAGGTCGGGCACGGCGTCCTGCGCGTCCTGACCCATGCGGCCGAGGGCGAAGGCCGCACTGCGGCGCAGCGACGCATCGGAGCTGTTGAGCGCTTGCCGCCAGTCGTCCACCGATTTGCCGAGAAAAACGAGCGACCGAGCGTGAACAGAGGAGAGATTGAGAGCGACGAGACAGCCGATGACAAGGAGGAGACGATTCATGGTGCGGTCCCTAGGGCCGCTTGCGGCTTCGCGAGAGGGTGGTAGTCTCGAAGCCGCAAGCGGGTATTTGACATCAACACGTTTCCCAGGTTATGGAGCAGCCTTGAAGGGGTTCACCGCTTCTTGGGGGGATTCCTCATGTCTTCGATGAGCTTCTTTACCAGATCCTTTTGTTGCGCGTTCAGCGCGCGATGTTCGCGTACCTGTTCGATCGCCTTCATGGTAGCGGCATCGTTCACGCCAAGCTCTTTCAACGCGCTGCAAGCGGCGAATACCGCGCCAACGGATTCTGGAGAATCCATCTCGGTGATTTTGATAAGGGTCTCAAGGACGTGTTTGCCTTTGTTCCCCATGCCGCCGAGCGCCCGGGCAACGATCATGAGGACCATTGGATCTTTCTCGCGTTTCGCCATGATGCAGATGTCTTTGACATAAGGATCGGCCTTGTCGCGCAGCGTTCCCAGAGCGGTGATAGCCGAGATTTTGGTCTGGGAGTCAGGCTCCTGGATAAGGTTGGCGATCGCATCCAGCTCCCTCTTGGGAACCTTCTCACCCAGGGCCATGAGACTGACATGCGTCCACATGCGGACGATTCGGTTGCGGCTGGTGTTATGTTTCAGGACGTAGACCACTTGGCCAAGTTTATTCTTATCTCGTGGTTGGCCCTGAGCCCCCAGGGCCAGGATGGCCTTGAAGCGAACTTTTTCGGCAGGTTCGAAGGCGGGCGTCGCCCGCTTAATCAGGAAATCCGTGACGTTCGAGTCAGGCCCCTTCTCGGGGTCAATGCCAGCCGCCATGATCGCGTCAATGCAGATCTCGCGGAGCGCATTGTTACGGGACGAGCCGCCGATCTTAACCAGGTCCATGATAATTTTGCGTTCTTCGCCTTTGGGGGGGCCGAAACGCATACGCATCAAGGTCAGGAGAGATTTCACGGCCTCGTAGCGGTGAATGCTCTCGGAATAGGGATCGACCAGAGAGTGGCCAAGCTCTTTATACACGGCTGATCGCTGTGTCTCAGGGACGTACATGATCCCCAAGGCCATGATCGCCTTGACCTTGGGAGCGGCATCGTGATCGTGCGTGATTTGGCATATCTTGGGTACGTACGGACCGGCATCCTCGCCGAACTGGACGATCGCCACCACGGCGTCTTCACGGGAGCTTGGATCCGCGTCAGTCAGCTTGTGGACCCAGTGCTCCAAGGGCTGGCCCCCGATCTTATCGACCTTCGGCCTGGTGTAAAGCGAATAGGTGGAGGAGCTGTCCGTGCTGGACGAGCGGGTGTCATTGGGCTTTTTTTCGGCGAGTGCGGGCAGTGCCAGGCACAACAGGCATGCGAGGGCGAAAAAGGGCTTGGAAGATAACATGGTATTCCCCCTTGAAACGTGTAGCTTCCCCGTCCTGTCAGCATACCACCCCAGGAGCATCAAGAGCAATGAGGAAAACGGCGTCGCACGGCGTCGCTGGTCCGGTTGCAGCGATCGCGACGACGCGGCCTCGACTGGACGAGAATCATCCGCGGGTGTGAGGCTCAGCGGATCGGCGGTTGTTCCGCCGAGGCGATCGGCTTGCCCTCGATCCACAGCCAGCACGGCGGTCCCTGATAGGAATTGCCGTTGCCCTGCCAGTTGGCGCCTCGCCACGCATCGCGCTCGGTACATCCGGAATAACTGAGCAGCGCCGTGCGATATCGGAAGCGATTCCCGACCGCGAGGACGCTGAAGGTCGATGGCAAGACACGCACAGTGGTAATGCAATCGGCCTGAATCGTGTTGCCCTCCAGCCGCAGCTCGACTGGATTCCGCTGCTGCGGTTCCGCCGCCCACAATGACAGGGCTGCTCCCGACGCATGGCGCACGTTCAGCCGGGTATCCACCATGCGCAGGCGCGTCGCCCTCCCCTGACTTGCTTCGAGGGACAGTCCCACCATGCCGGCGTCGATTCCGCAGCCGCGAATGACCACCTCGTTGGAACCGCGCGCCACGATAACCGCGCCGTCTCCGCCGTTCGTCAAATTGCAGCTCGTCAGGTAGAGCGGTGCCTGGATGCAGCGAATCAAGGGTGCGGCAGGCGCCTGTTGCCTCCGTGTCGCGTCCGCGGCGACTGCCAGGTCGAGTCTTTCCAACGTCAGCGCCCGGTTGGTCTGCAAGAGGGCCTGCCACGGATTGTCGCCGGTTTTCATCTCCAACAGCGGACGGGAGCCGCTTGCCGCCCGCAGGGTCAGCGCCTTGCCCTCCCAGTTGATGGGAGGTATCACGAACGGGCCGGGACCGTGGATCGTTACAATGTCGCCTTCTTTCGCGGCGTCGATGGCCTCCGCCAGCGAAGGAAAGCCGTTGGAACATCCCTCAATCGTAAACGGAAACGCGCTCGTCTTCGGCTGCGTCTTCGGAGACATGGGCCGTGGAGCGACCATCCACCGCGCTCCGCCCGCGGCCGCCACGCCGAGCAAGATGGCGATCATCGCCGTGCAAGAGAGGCGAGCGGCTCCGCGTGACGACCTGGACCCCGATAGGGTGGGTTTCGCATTGTCCCCATTTGTTTCTTTAGGGACCGTCAAAGGAGCGAGTGTGAGCTTGCCAATTTCCGTGGCTACGGCCGAGGCGGACGTAAAGCGATTCTCCACCTCACGGGCCATCAGTCGTTCGACGATCGCCGCGACCGCGGCCGGCGCATCCGGGCGCAAATGACGCAGCGGGGCAGGCACATCGAGACGGTGACGCAGCAGCTTTTCGATCCAGCTGCCGCCGGGAAACGGCACCTGTCCGGTGAGCAGAAAATAGAAGGTGCAGCCGAGACTGTAGAGATCGCCGCGGACATCCGCGCTGCGGGGCGAGTGCCCCCATTCCGGCGCCATGAAATCGGGTGTGCCGCTCAGCCCTTGCTCCGCCTCGTCCGCATCGAGGCGGGAGGCGGGCGATCCGTTCAGCTGCGCCAAACCAAGGTCGAGCACTTTCACAGTCACGCCGGGCGGCGCGAGCATGAGATTGGAAGGCTTGATGTCGCGATGCACGAGGCCGCGCTCGTGCGCATGGTGCAGCGCCTCCGCCGCTTGCCGCACGATCTCACAGGCCAGATCGACGCTGAGCGGACCACTGTTTTCCACAAGACGCTCCAGGTCGCTGCCCTCGACATACTCCATCGCCAGATACAGCCGGCCGCGGGAGATGCCGGCGTCGTAAGCCGTGACGATGCTCGGATGGCGCACCCGGGCCGCTGCCTCGACCTCGCGGCGGAAGCGGTTGAGCACAGCCGCATTGTCTCTGCCGCGCCGAAACCGTCCGACGAGCTTCAAGGCAACCACGCGCTTCATCAAACGATGCTGGGCCTTGTAGACATGCCCCATCCCGCCGCGGCCGAGGTGCTCAAGCAACAGATAAGGCCCGACGCGCGTAGGCGATATCTTACCGGCGAGTACCTGCCTGCGAAACGGCTCCACGGCACCATCCATGTCGGGAAACATTGGCTCCATCGTCGATCTCGCGCGGTCTCGCGGCCTGGCTCCGCCTGGAAACGAGGCAAGCGTCCTGTCGCCGTGTGGGACCGAATAGGTGTAACAAAGGCGGGGTAAACGGGCAAGATCGGACGTGGAGCATTCGTAATAAAGCGGGGCGAGAGGAGGAGGTCAGAAAGTCGCGAAGGCACTGAGGAAGACGCCGTTGGTGCTGAGCTGGCCGCGCGAGGGCTGTCCCGGAACCTGACCGACGGACCACCAATCCTCGAATTCATAACCGACCGTGAAGCGCCAATGGCTCAAGCTCGCCGGGGTGTAGGACAGGCCGGTACGCAGCGTGAACACCGGCACCGTCTGCGTCTTGCGCTGCTCGAAGGAGCCGGTTACCGACGAGCCGTGTGCCGGAACATCGGTTGCCTGGTAACGCTGGTGAATCTGGCCGACAAGCACCATTAAATCCGGCTGGGCAAACACGCGCAGGCCCGGCACGAGATTAAATTCGCGCCAGAGATCCCCGCGGACGTGCGGACCCGCCCCCAGGAAATTGTTACTGGCATAGAGGGTCTGAACGGCATTGATCGCCTGATTGTCGAAGAACACATCGCCCCACGCCACACCGATTCGGCCGTTCACGAACCAGCGCGGGGAGAAGGAATAAGGGACAAGCCCATAATCGAATGTGCCCTGATTCACGTCCAGGCGAGTTCGCAGCGCGAACGGAGCGCCGTCGAGGCTGGTGGCGGTCTGCTCGGCTTGGTCGGCCAGGCCGCGCCAGCTCACGGCGAAGTAACCGAGGTTCGGCTGGATGACCCAACCGACCTCGATGCGCGGCGCGGCGGTCCAGCCGACCTGGGTGGTGGGCGGCTGCACGGTCGTTTGGCTGCCGCCCGGAAAGGACACGCTATCGGTGAGAGCGGCCTTGAGGTGCGGCTCGAGGATATCGACCTCTTTCTCGGCAAAGAACTCCTGCGGCATCGTAAACCAATCGTAGATTCCCCAGCCGTTGAGGATCGAATCGCCCAGCTGGGTTAGCGAATCCTGAGCAACGGGCGGCGCGAATGGCGAGGCTGGCTGGGGCGCGAAGGGACTGGGAGCAGGGACAGCAGAGGGCGCTCCCAGCACGGGCGCTGGCGGAGCGACCCCAGCTCCACTGGGAGGAGACGGTACGTCGCTGGCCGGCGGCGGCAAGACCGTGTCGGGAGCTGTCGGGATCTGCTGGGCCAGGGCTGGATGAACCATTGCCGAGAACGTCGCCGCCAGCAGCGCCATCCACAATCGTTTCGCAGCCGCGGCCGTCATACGGGGTTCTCCTGGAAATGGAGGCGGACAATCCCCCGTGCGGGGGAAGGATGCGTTTCATACTTTCGTCACCGGGGCCGGTCAAGATCAGTCAGATGATGCGGTACAGGGGTCCGCCCGGCGCGCCCAGCGCTTCGACGCGGCGCGCGATGGCGGCGTCTTCCTCCAGCGGCGGCGCGTGGTGCGGCTTGATGCGCGCGTCGATGACCAGCGGACCGCTACAGCCCCAATGCTTGTGCCGCGTGATCGCTCCGACGCCGTGGATGTCCGCGGCCGGGTTCGAGCGCGTGAAAGTCACCCACAGCCAGTTTTTGAGCGAATGGGCCGTAAATTCGCTGTCATCCACGAGGACCAGCAGCGGGAAATCCGGCAGCGGCTCCCCCGCGGCCAGGACGTGACAGAGATGCTCCACATCCGGCGATGTCTCTCGTAGGTCAGGCTTTCCAGCCTGACTGTGAGTCAGACCGTCAGGCTGGAAAGCCTGACCTACGAGACACGCCGGATACTTTGGCGCCTCGATCGCGAGGATGCCCGGCAAGCACACGCGCGGCTCCGTGAAGCCTTCCGGCAATCGCAGCTTCTCCGGCACCTCAACACCGAGAGCGCGGCGTTTGCCGCCCGTCGCCGCGATGACTACTTTCGATCCCTCATTCAGACCGCTGCCGGAATAATCGAGCGTGTCAATCGTTGTTTGCGTTTGGAAATGCAGGTCCGTCAACCAGCTCACGCGCTCGAGCAGATGTCGAAAGAAAGCGGCGATGTCGTGGATATTCAATTCCGGATTATCTTCTCGCGCGACGATGAGCAAATATTTGGCCAGCGACAGCTGCCCCTGACCGAGCAAGGCATTGGCGCAGGTGAGCAGCTCTTGCGGCCGTCGCTCCTGGGCATAAGGTACATAGCGTTCGCTGCCGATGGCCAGCAAGAGTGGATGCACACCTGCGGCATCGACCGCGTGGACCGCGTGGACGCCCGGCACCACCGTGGGAATGATCGGGCCAGTCAGCTCGTGGATGAGATCGCCGAAGCAGGTGTCCTCCTGCGGCGGCCGGCCGACGACCGTGAACGGCCAGATCGCCCCGGAGCGATGATAGACGCGCTCCACGCGCAGCACCGGAAAATCGTGGACCAGGCTGTAATAGCCGAGATGATCGCCGAACGGTCCTTCCGGCAGCAAGCGTTGCGGATCGACGGTTCCGGTTACGCAAAAGTCCGTCTCGGCCGGAATGGGCAAGGCGGGCGAAGCGCTCTCACCCTCCCCTGTCGGCGTGACCAGCGCGATACGCCGGCCGCCCAGGGCGCCGGCGAAGGCCAATTCGGGCATGCCCTCCGGTAACGGCATCACGGCCGCGAGCGTCAGCGCGGGGGGACCGCCGACAAAAACGTTAACGCGCAGCGGAACGCCGCGCCGAAGTGCCGCCGCGTGATGCATTCCGATGCCGCGATGGATCTGATAGTGCAGCCCCACTTCGCGATCCGGCTCATATCGATTGCCGGAAAGCTGGACGCGATACATGCCCAGGTTCGAGTGCCGCCAACCGGGACGTTCCACATCTTCCGTGTACACCTGCGGCAGCGTAATGAAGGCGCCGCCGTCCAGCGGCCAGCTTCGCAGCTGCGGTAGCTGGCGGATCGTCTTTTGATGCGCGAGGACCGGCCCAGTATTGACGCGCTTCGGCAGCATGTGCAGCAGCGATCCCGGCACATCGCGGTAGCGCCAGGGATTTTTCCAAAACGTGCCAGGATCGATCTTCAGCTCGATCAAATGCCGCACGGCACGAAGCGTATCGCGGAACAGATAGCGGATGCGCTCCGGAGTGCCGAACAGGTTGCTCACCATCGGGAAGGAGCAGCCCTTGACCCGCGTGAACAGCAAGGCTGGGCCGCCAACCTCGGATACGCGGCGATGGATCTCGGCCATCTCCAGATCCGGATCGATCTCCTGCTCGATACGGAGGAGCTGGCGCGATCGTTCCAGATCGACGACACAATCGCGGAGATTGCGATAGCCCATGCGCTCCCCAGCCGACTGATTTAGCGACGCTTCGCAGAAGCGTCGGACGGCAGCAACGCTTCTGCGAAGCGTCGCTAACCGATATTGTAGTCAGGGATAGGTGGGCGTGCTGCCTTCGGCCAGGAACAGGCTTGTCAGCAAATCGCTCTGACTGATACTGGTGACATGGCCATCGCAAAAGAGAACGTTAAAAACGTTCATGTGCCGCTGGGCCGGATAATGGCTCGGCGGACTGGTGGTATCGGGCCACGGCCACGGTCCGCGCGGGTCGGCCGGCGTGGCCGCGTGAGTGGAGTCGGCGCAGCCGGGCGTCTTGCCGTGGTCCCAGACGATGAGAATTTGCGAGCTGCCGTTGCCATTGGTCAGATTCACGAGCGTCTGTCCATTCGGTCCACCGTTGACGTAGTTCATGCCGTAGCTAACCTGAAAGACAGTGCCGTTGCTTGTGTCGATCCCCACAGGGCATTTGAATATCTTTTGGTTGCCCTCAATGAAAGGCCAGAGAAACCCCGCAGGATAGCCGCCGTTGTTGTACGAGTTGTCCGGGTTGGGGCTGCCCTGGGCGTTGGTCGGGCTGGAAGGTGCAGGGCGGTTGTCGTAAGGCGCCCACCACACCTCGTTGGGTCCGGTCCAGATGGTCGCCGAGGTGAGGGAATAGCAATTCGCGTCGTACAATCCCGAGGAGGTGTCACAGAGGCGGTAGCGCGGGAAAGTCCCGATGGCGTCGTGGTAATTGTGGATGGCTATGCCGATCTGCTTGAGGTTATTCTGACATTGTGCCCGCGCCGCTGCCGCGCGGACCTTCTGCACCGCGGGCAGCAGCAGTCCGATTAGTACGGCGATGATGGCGATGACCACCAGCAATTCAATCAGCGTGAACGCAAGGCGGCTTCGCAGCATTTCTCGACGGAAATTCTCGTGGGTGCGGGCTGGCATCGGCCGCTCCTTGAGCTAGAGGTAAAGGGCCATGACAACGGTAGACCAGCAGTGGATGCGCGACTGGAGGGTCGGCGTCCGCTTGTGGGTGGAGCGATGCGGGGAAGCGATCCTCGGTCCTGGCCGGCTGGAGCTGCTGGAAGCGATCGATCGCTGCCACAGTATCAGCGCCGCCGCGCGCGCTCTGGGCATGTCGTATCGCCGCGCCTGGCTGCTGGTGGAGAGCGTCAACCGAGCGGCCGGCGAAGAGCTGGTTCACCGGCAGACCGGAGGTCGCCAGGGCGGCGGAGCGGAGCTGACCACGCGTGGGCATGACGCCATTCGAATCTATCGCGAATTGCAAGCTCGCGTCGAGCTCTCGGCGGCCCTCCCGCCTCGCAGGCAGCACCTGTCGCCGGCGGCTCATCCAGCCGTCGTCCGCGTCGCTGCTGCCGCCAGCCTGGAAAACGTCCTCGACTACATGCTCGCCGACTTCGCCATGCAGCAGCCGGCGGTATCGGTACGTGCCATTTGCGGCGCCTCCGACGAGCTGGCCGATCAGATCTTGAATGGCGTTCATGTCGATCTTTTCCTCAGCGCCGCCGATGAGCCGCTCGACTGGCTGGGAGCGGCCGGCGTGCTGGCGCCGAAAAGTCGAGCGGTCCTCAGCAGCAATCGATTGGCCGCGATTGCCGGCGCTTCTCGGATCGCGAACGTGCTCGGCCCGCAAGGCTTGCTGCAAGCGGCGGTGCAAAGCATCGCTCTTGCCGATCCCTGCTGTCCCCTCGGCCACTACACGCGCACTTACCTGGAGCCGCTGGGCCTGTGGAACGCGATCCGTGAACGCGCTCATTTCCTCGATAATCCGCGCGTGGTCCTCGCTGCGGTCGAGTCCGGTCAGGCCGATGTCGGTCTCGTTTATCACAGCGACGCCTGCACAGCCCGCGCTTGCCGTATTCTCTTCACAACGGGAGTGAATCAGCCGGCAATTCGCTACACCGCCGTCCTCACCCGCCGTGGCGAGCAGTCGGCGTCCGCTCGTGGCTTGCTTGCCTTCCTTACCTCGTCGCCCGCTCATCGGTTGCTCCAGCGTTTCGGCTTCCTCATCCCTAGCGCGAAACGGTCACGGCCGAGGTCGTGATAGCGGACTATCGTTATATCTGAGTGGATTTAACGGGTCAACAACGAGGCGCCTGCGCATTGCTCTGCCCGAAATTGCAACGACCGTATCGGAATGATGCAGCAGAAGACAGCTCGGCAAGGAACATCGCACGGGGAGCCGCCAGGTCGCTGGATGGTATCTCATTTGCATCACTCTATTATGGCGCTTGATTTTCTCTGGCTCCGTTGAGCAGAAGGAGGTGTATTATGCGTTCGGTGGTGCTGTCTTTGGGCTTGGCTCTTGGCGCGCTCGGTTTGTCGCTGGGGACTCCGGCTCAGACGCGGGCGGATGAGCTGGCTGGTCCTGCTTATACCGGGAATACCATCCCGGTCGCGCATCATGGGCGGGGAGGAGCCTACTGGGGAGGCCGGTCGTTCTACCCCGGCTACAACTACGGGTATTACGGGGGCTACTATCCGTATGGGGGGTATCGTAACTATACCCCCTACCGTGGCAACTATTACTCTCCGCGCCTCTATGGCCGAGGCTATTACCCCTATGGCCGGGGCTACGGCTACAGTCCGTACAATTACAACTACAACTACTTCGCGCCCGGCTACTTCTGGTAAGCCGGCTTGCGGATGGCGATCGACAGTCCCATCGCTCGGCGAGCGTGGAGCCTCTCCCCGCTCGCTTTTTGCTTTCTTCAACAAGCGCCGCATCAATCCTGCACGCGATGTGAAGCGCGTTTCCCGCCATTGTCAATTACGGAACCACAACCGAAAATGGGTACAGAGTGGAGCCGCGCTGCGGAGCCGCTCGCCCACGATCAACCCTCCGGCGAGGTGGCTCATGACCGTCAACGTCCAGGAGCTTAACCGCATGGTGCGTGATTTACGCGCCAGGCTCGATCCGCTCTACGGTGCGATCGAGCAGGTAATCGTCGGGCAGCGAAGCATGATCGATCGTTTGCTGGTCGGCCTGTTGACGGGCGGCCACATGCTTCTGGAGGGCGTACCCGGCCTGGCCAAGACGCTGGCTGTCCGCACCCTGGCGCGCGGCCTGCGCCTCAACTTCAGCCGCATCCAGTTCACCCCGGACCTGCTGCCCGCCGACGTGATCGGCACGCAGATCTACAATCCGCGCAGTGGCGAGTTCAGCATCAAGAAAGGCCCCATCTTCGCCAATGTCGTCCTCGCCGACGAAATCAATCGCGCTCCCGCCAAGGTGCAGAGCGCCCTGCTCGAGGCCATGCAGGAGAAGCAGGTCACCATCGGCGATCACAGCTCTGTGCTTGAGCAGCCGTTCCTCGTGCTGGCGACGCAAAACCCCATCGAGCAGGAAGGCACCTATCCGCTGCCCGAAGCGCAGGTCGATCGTTTCATGCTCAAGCTGAAGCTGACCTATCCGAGCAAGGAAGACGAGCTGCTGATTCTCGATCGCATGTCCGCGGTCGAGCCGAAGCTGACCATCGAGCCTGTCCTCGGTCCCACGGATCTGTTCGCGCTGCGCGACGCGCTCGATCAGATTTACATGGATGACAAGATCAAGCGTTACATCGTCGATATCGTCCACGCCACGCGCAGGCCGGGCGACTACGGTCTGGACATCGCAGGATACGTCCAGTACCCCGCCAGCCCGCGAGCAACGATCTTTCTGGCTCGGGCGGCGAAGGCGCAGGCGTTGCTCGACAACCGGGGGTACGTGACGCCGCAGGACGTGAAGTCGATCGGCTACGACGTGCTGCGCCACCGCGTTACCGTCACCTACGAGGCCGAGGCCGAGGACATTACGGCGGAATCGCTGATACAACGTATCTTTGATACCTTGAAAGTTCCCTGAATTTGAGCCGCTTGCGGCTTAGCGTTGCGGACAAGGAGATCCCATGCCCCGCAAACAATCGGCCGGCACGCTGCTGTATCGCCGAGGTCCCGGCGAGCTGGAAGTCCTGATCGTACATCCTTCAGGACCGTACAATCGGCATGCGCCGTGGAGCATCCCCAAGGGCGAGCCTGACGAGGGCGAGACGGACCTTGAAAAGACCGCGCGGCGCGAGACACTGGAAGAAGTCGGCATCGCGGCCGGCGAGCTGATTCCTTTGGGATCTATCGAGTACAAAAAGAGTCGAAAAGACGTGTACTGTTTTGCCGGTCCTGTTCCGGCGGACGCCGAGCCGCGTCCCACGTCCCGGGAGATCGATCAGGCGTGTTTTGTCTCGCTGGACGAGGCTCGACGGCTGTTGCACCCCGATCAAGTGCCTTTTCTCGACCGGTTACTGACGCACCTCGCCGCCAGCTCCTGATCCATTCCGGGAGGCTTTTTCATACTCTCCGGGAATAATCGCGGACTTTGCGGATCACATCTTGTAGATCGTTCTTCGATCGGTAATGCCGATCCACGCACCTCGTTTCCCATCCTATTCAAGGAGCAAGCCATGATCCGATCGAAACCGCTGTCCGCCGCTCAGAGGCTATCCGGGAATCGATTTATTCATAACGTAAGGGGGAGTTGCAACTTAGGAAATCTGGACAAAAAGACAGGCTGTCATGCGGAAACCC
>Ga0335075_10003620_pt1 | contig 24416 bp, 25 predicted proteins | sample Lox_Sample_24_FD_206723 | JGI IMG/M metagenome (GOLD analysis project Ga0335075, IMG submission 206723) | Soil microbial communities from Loxahatchee National Wildlife Refuge, Florida, United States - Lox_Sample_2.4 | ecosystem: Environmental > Terrestrial > Soil > Wetlands | place: USA...
CAGCAGTGCGGGCCGGACGAGTGGCAGGTGTGTGTCATGGACAAGTCCGTCGCCGTGCTGCGGGACGGGCGCCGCGCCCCGCGCGGCACGGCATCCCGGAACCTGTACTACCCGATGTGCTTCCGGGACTCCAGCGAGATCCGCCGGCCTGCGCCGGCGGTACCCAAGCCCAGCATCCCGGCACTGCGCCTCGACGCCACGCCGACGCCGGCCGTGCGCAGGACCGCTACGCCGGCCGTGCGCAGGGGGCGGTCGCTATGACGGGGAACCCAGACCTGCCCGGTCCGGATGCGGCCAGCGGCAGCCGCACTCCACCGCTGAACTACTACGGTGAACTCACCCGGCGGCAGTGGGAGGGCTGCCTCTCAGATGTCTATCAGCAGATCCGCGACCCCGGCGCGTTCTTCGCCGTGCTCGGCGAGATGATCGCTCGCAGGATCGACGAACTCGCCGACCACCTGGCCGGTGATGACCAGTACGGCGAGGGCTACCTCGCCAAGGTCGCCCGCCTCACCATCGCACGGGACCACGCGCAGCAACGGGTGCTCGCCGATTACCTGCTGCTCCCGCCCGCGCCCGACCTGCCAGCCGACGACGACCCAGCCGACGACGACAACGACGACGATGAGCCAGCCCCAGGTCAAGACCGGCCAGTGGTCGTGGATCGCGGTCATCCGTCGTGGGCGGAGGTCGATGCCGAGCAGCGGGAACGGCTCGGCGATCCGCCCGGTGAGGAGGACCGGCCGTGACCGCAAACGGCGCGGTGTCCTGGATCGAGTACGTGGCCAGCCTCGCCGCGCTGTACGTCTACCCGACCGCAGTCGCCGTGGTCAGGCACGCCGGGAACATCAAGCTGGTGCTGATCTTGAACTGCATCCCGATCGCCTGGCCAGCCGCGCTGCTCCTGGCCTGCACGATGCCGCGCAAGGACAACCAGTAACCCTCACATCACGAACCCCCGGGCAGCTACAGCAATAGCGTCCAGGGGTTCGCGTTGCCCGCCAGCTCGGCCTAGCCTGCGCGACGGCGGCAAAGGGCGGCGCTCATGGCCACTACATCCACTCGGGCAGCGCCTGCTTGAGCTTGTCCTGTACCGCTTGGCTCAAGACCGGCCCGCCAAGCGGTTTCAGGCAGCAGCGGACGACCTCCTCGTGCTCGTCCGGGGCCGGGCACATCAGCAGCGCGAGGATCTGCGTTGCGCGCTGGAGTTGGTTGAACTGCTGGACGACGGGGAGGTTGTTGAGCAGCCCGTCCATGCCTTTCGCCAGTGTCCCGGCGGCGACGTCGGCGAGGAACGGCGGGTTCTGCACTTGCTTACTGCCGATCGTGTACGTGACCAGCCTGCCCGCTACCGCCGTGGTGATCTTGTTGAGGTCGTCGCTAACCTGCTGCATGGCGCATGCGGTGGCGGCGAGCAGGGCGCAGAAGAGGTGGTTCCTGGCGAACTCGGCTCCTGCCTTGCGCTGGTTCTCGCCGGCTGCCTTGCACAAGGCTGCGAATACCTTCGTGGATACGAGGTCCCCAAGGTCCTGTATGAGCTGGTTTTCGCCTTCGGCGGCTGTTGATGGCGGCGCGGTCAGCGAGCCCGATAGCCAGTCGATGACGTCCACCTTCGCGGTCTTGATCGCGGCCCTGGCCTTCCGTCTGGTCAGCCGGTGTCTCAGGCGGCGGGGCGCGGCGGCTTCTGCCCAGGCTCGATCCGCGGCGGCTCGCCTGGCTTCTCGTTCCGGGGCCTTATCCGGCCAGGTTAACGTCAGCGCGCTTGGCCAGCCGTGCAGGGAGCCGCCGCACCCTCCGCATTTACATTGAGGGGTCTTCGCCTTCGCGCAGCGGCCATCATGCGCCATGAAGCCTCCTCCGCCCGAGCAGATTCCCTCACGCGATCGTCTCTCGCCCGCTATAGGTTGTAAACGGTCTGTATTTCAGGGTCGGCTCAACGGCATGACGGATTCCTCATGCCGACGAGAGGAAGGACATGCGCGAGAGGGCTTCAGCCCCTCCCCGTCACCCCGATTGCGTCCGATTGCACCCGACTCGCCGGCATGAACGTCACCCCTCTCGCGTCCGTGCTGCGCTAGTCTGTTCCACGTCCTTAAGCCCAAGGGAGGACGCACTGATGGATCATGACGAACGTACCTACAGCAAGAGCGAGATCCGCGAGCAACGACGTGAAGCGGAGAAGCGACTGCCCCTGGAACAGCGTCGTCTTGCCGCGCTCGCCAAGATAGATGAAGCGCATGAAGAACTCGAACAGGTCGAGCGCGAGTTGGAAGCGCTGGATCGCGAGAGAACTTCTCCTGAGCAACCCGCCGACGCTGAAGAACTCGAACAGGTCGAGCGCGAGTTGGAAACGCTGGATCGCGAGAGAACTTCGCCTGAGCAACCCGCCGAAGCCGATTCACCTGAACCAACGACCATCGGCGAACGCATGCTGAAGATCATGAAGGAGCACGCGGACATCTGGCTTGAACCGCGCAACGTCCTAGCCGAGCTGGACAAGCGAGGATGGATGGACACCGATCCTGGTCACGGCATCCAGAGAGTCCGCCATTCGCTGCGCCGCCTCGCGAACAGCAACCCCCACGTTGAGCGTGATGAATCCGGCCCAACATTCCGTTACAGGTACGTCTCGCGCCCGGACACCGACGCACCGGTCCCTATCGCACGCATCAACGGGGTACCACACTCGGCACTTCAGGGGGGCAGGCGATGACCTAGATAGGTAGGTCCCCCGTCGGAAAACCCTTTGCCCAAGGCCGACGGGGGACCACTTCCAAGACTGCTTACCCGCTGCTAACGGTTCCGCAGCCAACATGCGCCCCTAGCAGGGCATTCGCATGCCCAACTACCCTAACACGCTTGATCGGCCTGGTAGGGGCATTGGCATGCCACGGAATGTCAGCCCCGCCGACCGCACATACGCCTCACTGCTCCGGTACTTGACTCGTCAGGCACCCCGCGCGGCCGTCGGCTAGCCCCAGAAGGATCGGGCCGGATTAGCCGGCCGACGTGAGTCAACATCGGAGAGAGGATCAAGGTGAACAACGACAACAACCGGCTGGTCGGCCTGTTGGTTGTGGTGGCGGTGCTTATCGGCTTGCTCGCGGGCGGGACTTTCGGGGTCATCGCCTGGAGTGGCAATCACCAGCCTGGAGCCGCCATCCGCACCGGAGGCGGTGCCTGCGTCGCGACCATCACGCTTTGCATTTTGATAATCAATACTGTAGTGCGTAACCGTCGATAACGGCCAGCCGGGTGACGGCATCGGACGGGGGTCAGACCGCGTTGGCCCCGCCCCTCATGATGCCGCTGGCCTGCCGAGGGGCTCAGTTTCTGCGGCGGACCACCGGGGGCAGGTCTGGCTGCCGGATGACGGGCACCTGGACCGGCGGTATCCACCGCCCCGTCTTGGTGAGTACGTCCGTCCGCTCGTCCGCAGTAACGGAGCCCAGCGGCGGGAACTCCGCCGGGCCGAATGAGGGCCATATGAGCGTCCATTTCACCGGAGAAAGCTGAGGCCACGCCTGTCCTGGGGAGTCGGCGATGAAGATCAGCATGCTGATGTGGTGGTAGACGATCTCCACCATCAGCCCCCGCCGGTCCGGCGGTCCCGGCTCTGGGACGGGTGTCGCGCTGACGTCGATCTGCGCGAGAGCAACCCCTATGTCAGAATCCCGTGTATTGCGTGCCGCCCAGACCTGGGAGCCTCGCAACGGCCTGCCCGCGCGGACTTCCTGCCCCATCGCGGCTGTTCCCACACGATCGGTGTCGCTGGTCAGCTCGTAGGCCAATGCCGTCTTCTGCGTCCAGAGGGCAAGCACCCGCGCATGCTCACGGCTCAGCGCGAGAGCTATCCCGGACTGAGCCGCCTGCGCCATCTGGAGAATGACCGGCTTCGCGGTTTCCTCCAGGGCGCTCATCCAGCCGGTATTGCAATCCTTGCAGACATCCCGGGTATGCACCGTGAGCAGCGGAGCCTTCTTGTACGTGATTTCCGGCCGGACCTGAACGAACCCACTGAGATCCGCTCCCAGGATCATGCCGGTGCTGTAGGCCATGTGCTCTGGCGGGTGGTTCTCCTCCTGCTGCTTGATCCAGCCAGCGAGTGGATGCTCCTTGGACTTGCGGACGACGCCAGGCGTCCACGGCCGCCCGCAGAACAGGCAGCATGAAGTCGCGGTCTTCGCGCGGCTGCCTTTCGCCACGGGTCATCACCTGCCATCACCTGTCATCACGGGAGCGGGTCTCGCGTACAGCAGAACCGCTCGGAAGCGGTTGCTGAACGGCTCATCCCAGGGCTAAGGACCGCCGTAGGGCAGGTCCAGCCAAGAACAGGTTATCGAGGAAATCGGCTATGGCGGCCCTGCGACATGCCGGGCGGCACTTCTGCTAGCACCGCAGGAAACCGGTGCCGCCCCGCCGTTGGATGCTTGAGGGGCCGGGCGGTCGTCGTCTGATGAGCGGCTGGTCAGCGACGTCTGCTCTATAGCCCTGCCGACTCAGGGCAGGTCTACCGGACTCATCAAGGTCGAACTTTCCGTCCTTCACACCGAGCACGAACGCTTCCCGTTCCGCTTCAGTGAAGTACAGCTTGCCGCGATCCAGATCCTTCGGGAATGGCTGTATTCCGGGTTAGCGGTCCTGTGGGCTGGCTACACTGCGTGGCATGTCTGAGCGGGTGCACGTGGTCGGGATCGGCGGTATCGGCACGTCCGCGCTGGCGGTGATCTTGGCGCAGGCTGGTGCGGCGGTGTCGGGGTCGGAAGAGTCACGCACGATCCTGGCGCGTGAGCTCCTGGACCAGTTCCCGCAGATCAAGGTCTACCAGGGGTTTTCGCCGGGACACCTGGACGGGGTGGACCAGGTGATCCATTCGGTCGCGTTCAGGCCGGATAACCCGGAGCTGGCCGAGGCCCGGCGGCGGGGTATCCCCGTCTGGACGTATCCGCAGGCGCTGAGCCGGTTCCTAGCCGGGACCGAGGTGTGCGGGGTGGGGGGCACGCACGGGAAGACGACCACCACGGCGATGATCGCGGCAGCGGCCGACGAGGCGGGGCTGCCGGTGTCCTACCTGGTGGGTGCGCCGATGCAGGGCGGTCGCCGCAACGTGCGGTACACGGCGGGCAGCCCGTTCGTGCTGGAGGCCGATGAGTACCGGGGCGCGTTCTTGGAGTACGCGGGCCGGTTCGCGCAGCTCGTGATCACGAACGTCGACTTCGACCACCCGGACTACTACCCCTCGCAGGATGCGGTGGAGAAGGCGTTCAGCGAGCTGCTGGCCCATACCCCGCCCGGCGCGCGGGTGTTCGCGTGCGGGGATTCGCAGGGAGTCCAGGCGGTGGCCCGGGTGCATGACCGGATCATCACCTATGGGCTCGGGCCGCACAACGCGGTCCGCGTCGAGCTGGCCGGCCTGTCCGTGTCGGGAAGTGCGTTCACCGTTGCCGGTACGGCAGGTGACCGGGTGCGGCTGCGGGTGGGATTGCCCGGGCGGCACAACGTGCTGAACGCGACGGCGGCGTTCCTGGCCGCCCGGGCGCTGGGCTGCCCGGTCGATGCGATCGCGGCCGCGCTGGAGGGCTACGCGGGGGCGCGCCGCCGGTTTGAGGTGCGGCTGAGCACGCCGCAGGCCGCGGTAGTCGATGACTACGCCCATCACCCGGTGGCGGTGGCCGCCTTCATCGACGGGCTGCGGCAGCGCTACCCGGATCGGCGCCTGATCCTGGTGTTCCAGCCGCACACGCTGACCCGTACCGTGGCGTTGTTCGATGACTTCGTGCGTGTGCTGCGCGCCGCGGAGCAGGTGGCGGTGCTGGATGTGTACGCGGGCCGGGAGCTGGATGACCCGGCCGAGCCTGCCCGGCTGGCTGCCCGGCTGCGGACGGCGCTGCGCAGCCAGGGCACCGATGTCCTGGCCGCGTCAGAACCCTATGATGTCGTCGCAGCGGTCGCGGAGCTGGCGTCGGCCGGCGACCCGGCGGTGATCGGGACGGTGGGCGCCGGGGATGTGTGGAAGACCGTCACCGAGCCGCTGACGGCCCGGCTGGGCTAGGACGCCGCGCTGGCAGCGGCGGCTACCAGGTCCAGCACCAGGTAAGGGCTGCCGGTGCCGAAGCTGACCACGATGTCCCCCGCGCGGATCATCCCGGCCAGCGCCTGGGCCCCGTCGCCGTACCCGGCGCAGGTCACCACCCGGAGTTGTCCTCTGCTGACGGTCGCATCGGCGAGCGCGCCGAGGCTGGCGTGCTGGCCGTACTGTTCGTCGCCCAGGCCGGGTGAGATGGGCAGCAGTAGGCAGGCGTCGAACGCGGCGAGCGCGCGGCCGAACTCGGTGGTGAACAGGGCGGTGCGGCGGTGCTGGCGCGGCTCGAACACCGCGATCAGCCGGCGGCCGGGGTAGTAGCCGCGCAGCGCGCGGGCCAGCGCGGTGATCTGGGCGGGGTTGTGGGCGTAGTCGTCGAGCATCAGCACGCCGCTGCGGCTGTACCGCAGGTCCATGCGCCGTGACACGCCCCGGTAGCTGCTGATGCCGTCGCAGATGGCCTGGGCGGGGACGCCGAGTTCCAGGGCGGTGATCGCGGCGCGCGAGGCGTTCAGGTGCAGGGCCGGGCCGCGGTGCGGTGCGTGCAGGTCCAGGACGGTGTGGCCGTGCCGGTCTTCGATCCGCCACCTGCCCTGGGCGGGCTGGATGTTGGTGATGCGGTAGCCGACGTCCGGGCTCGTGCCGACGCTGATGACCGTCCGGGCGGCGCGGGCGGCCTGGAGTGCGGCGGGGTTGTCGGCGTCGGCCACGGCGAGGTCCAGGTCAGCGGCGAAGGCGGTGAAGGACTCGGTGACGGGTCGGCCGGGGCCGAAGTAGTCGCGGTGGTCGTAGTCGAGCACCGGGCCGATGATGCCGATGTGGCGGGGCAGGTCCAGGAAGGCGTTGCGGTACTCGTCGGCCTCCGCGATCAGCAGCCGCCGAGAACCGTGCCGGTAGTTGCGGTCTTCCAGGTTGGGGCTGCGTGCGCCGAGGTAGACGGTCGGCTGCCAGGACGTGGCGATGAGGATCGAGGCGAGCACGGCGCTGGTGCTGGTCTTGCCCGCCCCGCCGGCGACCGCGATCACCTGGCCGAACAGGCTCGCGTACAGGCTGAGGGCCTGGTGACGGCGCAGCACTGGCAGGCCGAGGCGGCGGGCCGCGTCCAGTTCGGGATGCCCGGCCGGGATGGCGGCCGAGTACACCAGCGCGGTCATCTGGCCCGGCAGGTGCGCGGGGTCGTGCCCGGCGCTGACGGGGATGCCGAGCTGGGCCAGGTGCTCGCACAGCGTGCCTTGCTTTTCGCTGCCGCGTTGGCCGCCGATGTCGCAGCCGGACACGTCCGCGCCGTCGTGACGCAGCAGGGCCGCCAGGGCGCTTTGCCCGTCGCCCAGGATGCCGGCCAGGTGCGGGGCGGCGAGCGCGGCGGGCAGAGTTAATGAGTCAGGTTTGCCGGGCATAAGCGTGCTCCGTTACCGGGTGAGGTAGGCATCGACAGCCGCGACGAGGTAGTCCAGGTCGGCCGGGGTGGTCACGGTGGCCAGGGAGCCGAACCCGGACGGGGCGATGACCACGCCGTGCCGCAGCAGGAACCCCGACAGGTCGGCGAGCGCGGCGCGGGTCACGTGGTGGCGTGCCTGCCCGGGTGAGGCGGGCAGGTTCCGGTGCGGCCAGAAATGGAACAGCGACCCGGCTCGGCGCACTGACCAGTCCGCGTCCCGGCGCGTGAACAAGCCGGTCAGCTCCTCGCACACGGCGGTCGCCGCCGCGTCCAGGACGGCGGCGCGATCAGCGTCGAAGCCGGTCAGCGCGGCGATGCCGGCGGTCATGCTCAGCGGGTTGCCGTTGAACGTGCCGCCGTGCCCCAGGCGCGGTTTATGGCCGGGGGCGAAGCACGTCCCCAGGTCGGGGCGCATCGCGATGGCGCCGATGGGCAGCCCGCCGCCGATGTACTTGCCCAGGCACACGATGTCCGGGTGCAGGCCGTACGCGGCGGCCATGCCGCCTGGCGCGGCGCGGGAGGAGACCACCTCATCGGCGATCAGCAGCGCCCCGTACTGCGCGCAGCCGTCGCGGATCTGCCCGGCGAACGCGGCCGTGGCCGGGGACAGCGCGCCCCGTACCGGGCACAAGTCGGCCAGCACGGCGGCGATCCGGGGGCCGTGGCTGCGGAACAGGTGCCGGAGCAGGTCAGGGGCGTTGAACGGGCACAGCAGGTAATCCGGCGGCGGGGCGTCGGCCGGGCTGGCGGGCACGAACGCGCCGTGGTAACAGTGCTCGAACACCACGATCGTGCGCCGTCCGGTCGCCGCCGTGGCCACTCGCAGCGCGAGCATCACGGCCTCGCTGCCCGAGCTGGTGAACCGGAACAGCGGGTCAGCGACGGGGACGCACTCCGCGAGGAGCCGGGCCAGCGCGGTCTCGTGCTCGTTCGGGAACGGCATTGCCTCAAGCTGGCGGCACTGCCGGGCAACGGCTTCTACGACCGGGCCGTAGCGGTGGCCGTGGATCAGCGCGGTGTGATTAAACAGCAGGTCGGTCCGCTCATCGCCGTCCACATCCACCAGCACCGACCCGTGCGCCGACGCCATCGCCGGGGCGTACGGCTGGCGGCGGATCGTCTCCCGGGTGATCCCGTCCGGCATCACCTGCGCGGCCTCCGCCGCCAGCACCCGCGACCGGGAACCGGCCTCCAGGAACCGTGTCGTCTCCCGTACCTGCGTTAATGTCGCCATTGCTGTCTCCCTTACCTGGCGGCTGCCCGGGTGGCTCACCGTACGATCGCCCACACGACCTTTCCGGGCTGGCTGCGGGGGAGATACCAACCCCACCGCTCGCTGATGGCATCGACCAACACCAGGCCCCGGCCGTTCTCGGTGTCCGCGTCGGGTGGCACCGGCAGCGGCGACAGCGGGCTGGGGTCCCAGGCCAAAACCACGACGCGTGCGCGGTCGCAGAGCAGCCACAGCCGGACGGCGGCACGGTCCATCTCGCGGCATATGTGCACCGCGTTGGTGATGATCTCCGAGACCAGGAGTTCGGCACTGTCTATAAGACCGGACACTCCCCAGTCCCACAGCACGTGCCTCGTATGAAGACGGGCGCATGGCACCGCGCTGGGGAACGCACCGAGTTCCAGGAAGCTCTGCAGCGGCCACCGGCCCGTAACGTCGATACCCTGTGGATCGGCGAGCGGCGGAATCCGCACCGTCGTGCCGGGCTGGCAGTCGGCATGACGAGCATGCCCGCCCGCCTGCCTGGCAGTATGGATCGTGCTGCACATGGTGATCTCCCTTATCGCGCAGTCATCCAGCCCGCCCCCGTCCGGTCCTGCTGGCGAATACCAGACGCGCCCCGCTCCCCCCGAGCAGGCGCGAGTTCTCGCTGGACAGAGGAGTGAGCTGGTCCAGCAGCAGCCACGGGTTCACGTTCGGATCACGGGCCAGGCGGTGCAGCCACACCCCGGCCGCGTACGTGTCGCCACGGCTCACATACCCGATGAGCTGCCCGGCCAGCTCCTGGTGCCGGGCAGCGGCGATGTCGTCCCTGAGCGGCGGGAACGCGGGAGCGGGGGCCGACGATGCTAGCGGCCATTCGTCAAGGCCGGGAACCGTGGCCGGCGCGATCTCGCCCGGCAGCACCCGCAAGGCGGAAGCTAGCGCGTTGACATGATCGCGCCGGGTGAGCTTGCGCCGGCCGCGTTCGATCATCGAGATGTAGGAGTACGACAGGCCCACCAGCCCGGCTAGCTCGACCTGGGTCAGGCCACGGCGCAGGCGGGCCTGCCGCAGCGGGTGCTCAGCACTGGTCACCGGTACCGGCCGGGTCGGCCTGGTCATGCCCGTCCGCCGTACTGCCTGGGCGGGTCCTGCGCGGTGACCAGCGACAGCCCGGGTCCTGGCTGTGGTTTCCCGTCCTGGGTGTCCAGGCCGGAGATCTCGATCACGAGCCGGCCGGACACGTACCCCAGTGACACCGACAGCCCGTGAGCATTGATCGTCGCTATCGGGGACAGCGCGCCGGTGCCGGGTGCCGTGGTGCCGAACTCAGTGGCGGGAATCTCGAAGGCCTTGCAGTAATACAGCTTGTACCGTTCCGTAGGCTCGTTGTCGCCGCGTTCCCAGCGGCGGGTGTTGTGGGTCATGTCGTCCACGCTGGGCATGGCGGCGTCCCCGGCGTCCTTGCCGGCCTGGATCAGCCGGCGGGCCTGCTCGCGTCTGCTCCAGCCCCGGTCCTCGCGCTGCTGGCGTAGCCATGCGCCCAGCGGCATCTTGTCCCCGGCGTCGGCCACCTGCGCATCCGGCGTGACCGCCGGGCCTGCCGGGCCGGTCATGCCCGGCCTCCGGCCCTGGCCATCTGGGGTGCGGTCGTCACGGTGTCCGCCAGCAGCTCATCCAGGCCGCGCGGCTGACCGAGGATCACCGGCAGCAGCGCCTCGCGCGGCATCTGCACCGCGTCAGCGAAGGCCAGCAGCTGCCGGATGTCATAGATCCCCTGCCGCCTGCCGACCTCCCAGTACCAGATCACGCTGTGCGAAAGCCCAGTCAGCTCACCAAGTTCCCGCCGCGACAGCCGCGCCGCCGACCGGTAGATCACCAGCACGGCGGGGAAATCCAGCCGGGCCAGCGCCCGGCGCATCGGCCCGGTATCCCACACCCACCCGGCCAGGTCAGGCCGCCTGTCCGGGTCGCTCAGCTCCCGGGCCGCGAACAGCGCCCGCTCGCACGAGGCGCACACGGTGCCCGGGTTGTACCCGGACAGGTGGGTCGTGTTACAGGCACCGCAGACCCGCGTCGCCGGCTTCGCCCGAGTCATCCGGTGATGCTCCTTCCATCGAGAGACTGAGGTCTGACACCTGTAACGCCCGCCTGTTGTCGCTGGTCGGCTCTTGTCTCGGGTCCGATCAGCTACGCCCTGGCCTCGACGCCGGGATGTTCTCCGCAGAGCCTGTCCTCCAGGACGGTCTTCGCGGAATCGTGCACTAACGTGAGCGTAGGAACGGGCCATTTCGGGGCTCAAGGATGTTGCCCAAGGTTGGCGAAATCAGCTTCCGGTCAGCTCCCGCAACGAGCGCGCGATCAGTTCCCGCGCGTTGCGGCCGTACTCTGCTGAACGCTGCAGTGCCTCGAAGCCCTGGGCGTAGATGCTGACCTCGGCCGGCTGAGTCACGACCAGCAGCGCCGAGGGCGTTTCAACCTGCACTCGCGAGTCGTCGAAGATCCAGAAGCTGCTGTGGATTCCAGTCGTACGCGGAGCCCTCGCCGCGATGATGCCCATGCGGACGGCTGGCACCGATGTCATGGCCATCAGCCTGTCGAGCTGGCCGGCCATCACCTCGGTATCGCCTACCTGGGTGCGGAGAACCTGTTCCTCCAGGATAACGTCGAAGAGCCTTCCCCTGGTGTACAGCACGTTCTGACGTTGCATGCGGGCGGCGACAGCCGCATCGACGTCTGCCGGGAGCTCCATGAGCTCGGCCCATCGCTGCAGCACAGCCGCCGTGTAGCTGGCCGTGGCGAGCAGGTCCGGGACGAAGAAGGTCTCGTAGGCGCGGAAATGCGCCGTCTGCTCGTACAGCGGAAGGTAGCTGTCCTGGAAGTGCTTGAGCCCAGACCGCATCTTGCGCCGCCATTCGGTGTACATGGCATCTACGCTGCGCGCGACGGCTATCAGGTCTGGAGCCTGGATATCGGCGTGACAGTGCAGGCACCAGGCCCGGATGTCGTCGCGCGACGGGGGCCTGATGCCGTGTTCCAGCTTGCTGACCTTGGTGAAATGCCAGCCAGCGAGCCGTGCCAGTTCACGTGCCGAGAGCCCGGCGTCAAGCCGGATCTCGCGCAGGCGCGCGCCAAGGGCGTGCCGGGCTTCTTGCGGCTGGCCTGGCATTCGCGGTCAGGCCGCCACGCCCGGCTCAGCGGCAGGCTCTCTTACGGCTGCGGGATACACGGCGGCGGACCTCCGGCAGGTGGCGCATCAGTTCTTTCGGCACCCAGATGACAGCCTCCCCGGTTGGGATCTCTCCGACCTGGGCGAGGGCATCCGCGCCCAGCTCGAATCCCTGGATGACATACCGGTTCTCGTCTGTGTCCCAGAGCGTCGGCGAACTCCCTGGTGACGAGTGCTTCCCGAGGAATCGTAGCCACATGACATGCCTCCCATGCCGAAGTTGCCAGAGGTTGGCCAGCGTGCGGGCGCACAGTAGCCGCGATATCCAGAGTCGGGGCGGCGACCGCGATCAGCCACACAGGACGTGGCCAAGGAAGCGACCCAATTCGTGACCCAATTGCCACGGTTGGGCAGGGCTTAGGCAGCCCTTTGGTGCAACCTGAGTATTGATGGGAACACCTAGAGTCGTGGCGAGGTACCCGCCCAACTTCCTGCTGCGCCAAGCCCGGCTCCGCGCAGGCTTGTCCCAGGACGACTTCGCCGACCGGCTCGGTGCGTTCATGCGAGAGCACCAGAACGTCAACGTGTCGCCGTCGGGCAACCTGGTAGGGATGTGGGAACGCGGCGAGGCCCGCCCCGGCCGGCACTACCGTCAGGGCCTGGCGGCATTCACGAGCCTCAGCGAGACGGAGCTGGGCCTAGGGTGGTCCTCATACATCGTCGGCGACGCGAACTCGGCCTGCGAGGAGGAAGACACGAAACGCCGCGAGATGATCAGCAGCATGGTGGCCGCGGGCGCGGCGCTGGCAGGCTTCCCCCTTGCCCCGCGCGGCACCGTCCCTGATCGCATCAGCCTCGCGGATGTCGCCGAGGTACGACGGCTGACCGGCATGTACCGGACCTGGATCTACCAGCACGGCGCTGACGCCCAGCTCCAGCACGGCGTTGCCCGCCTGCTGGAACGTGCGACAGGGCTGCTCGACAGCGTGCCAGAGCAGCGCATCCGCCTCGATCTGCTGGATGCTGCCGCCGATTGCGCGGGTCTTGCCGCTTATGTCTGCCGTGATCTCGGGCAGCACGAATGGGCGCAGCGTCACTACCTGCTCGCGTTGCAGGCCGCGCAGGCCGCGGGCGATAAGGCACTCGCCGGGCACCTGGTGGTCAGGATGGCCGGGCACAACATCGAACTCATCAAGCCCGATGAGGTGCTGTCCTACCTTGACGCCGCCAGCCGGGCCGCACGTTCCGCCTTCTCCCAGGGCGAGTTGTCCAACCAGCATGCGATAGCGGCATGGGCGAACGGCCAGGCCGGGAACATGCAAGAGGTCCACCGCGAAACCGGGCTGGCTGAGGAACTGTTCGCCACTGCAGATCGCAGCTCAGTCCCGGACTGGCAGGCACCGCACGTCGCCGAGGCTGAGCTATACAGCCTCACTGGCGCCGGGTACACCGCGCTGGCGCGCCATGACGGCCGCCACGCCGGCGAGGCCATCCGCCGCCTGACCGCAGCGCTGGAACTACGCGGAGCGGCAGGCGCCCGCAACGCCACACTCGACAGGATCTCACTAGCAGAGGCCCACCTGCTCGACCGCGACCTCGGCCAGGCGCTCAATGCCAGCGGGCAGGCCCTGTTCCTCGCTGAGCACAGCGCATCCCGCCGCATCCGCAAGCGCCTGAGCGAACTGCACGGCCAGCTCGGAGCACAACGCGTGAGCCCAGATGCATCGCAGACCATGCACCAGATCCGCGAGTTGCTAGGCAAGAAAGGCCGTCAGGCTCACCCGTAACAAAGACTCAACGAATCCCGCGTCAGAGGTGGTCCCGCTGGGGAGCGACCATCAGGTGAGAATACTCGGTCAGCAGGGCGAACGCGCCATCTATGAGCCAGGGCGCCACAAAACTGGTCGTTCTGAGTGTGGTGCGGTGAGCGTGTCGGGCGGGTTTCGCTACCCTGAGCACGACAGGCTGAGTCCTCGCCTGCTGCGGAAATCTCTTGGGCGTCATGGCGTAGCATGTAAGCCCTCACCAGAGGATTGCATCACGTGAGATCTACTTCGGAAATGCTACCGGGAAACACGCTGAACCTACGAGCGCTCCCATTTACCCCAGAAATGCTCACCCGATGCGTACCAGTCGGCAGGGAAGGGAATACTGCCACATACCGCTTAATTCCGTTTACGCGTCGCTCCATGATCTGGACCACAGCTCGGTCCCCCATGAATTCACAGTTTATCGATACGTGAGCATTCTTACCCCTGTGCTTCCTCGGACAATAGACTACTACCGCTCCGGCCTGTGGCGTATTGTCGAAGATAACACCCTCTATTTGTATGAATTCATAGCTCGGCATATTCTCCACCTCTCTCCCTTCGTGGGCGCCATAGCGTGGTAACGCGGGGCCTCAATGCACCCACGCCCTTTGAACGGCCAAATAGAACGATTATAATCGTAAGTATTGCGGTCCCGCCAAACACGGCAGCTAGAATCACAGTAGGCATCATGAGGCGCCCACCCCAGTTCTCAGATTATGAGCGTCTGGTCTTTCGCGATTGCGGACTCGCTATTCGCTAACGGTGTCAGTTGGGGAGGTACGTTACCGGATGTGACCACACGATCGGACGCTGGAAGAAGCCTGCGAGGTCATGTAGGCCCTATTGATCAGGCTAACGACGCTGTCCCCCACGGTAGTCGTGCGGATCGTAACCTAGTCTGTCGAGTTCATCGGCGGTCTGCTGGGCTATACGCCGCTCCCGGGCGATGTCCTCCCGAGTCCCTGAGACCTCATCCATAGCGAGGCTCGGCAGATTTCCGGCCGTCCAGTCCGCCATCAGCCCGTCCATCCTGTCGGCTGCGCTGACGGCACGGTTGTGACGGCTGATCAGACTTGAGATCTCTGAGTCAGCAGGCAGCATGTCTGGCCGGATCTTCTTGTAAGGATCGGTTCCCATTTTCCCCCACTAGTCTTTCCGTGGTTCCTGCGTCCGATCATGTCACAACCGATATCACCCGTCCAGATCGCTCAGTTTGGCGCATGAAACGGCACCCTGCGTCTTTGAGTCCGCATACGTCAACTCCGCAGCGCCCAGAAGTATATGGAACGGTACGGCCGACACGATGCTCGTAAACTCGCAGTTCAGAGAGCGAGAGTAGGCAACCAGTGTGATTCAGATCACAGGTATAAAATGCGACTTGGGATGGCCGGAGTTCACGGTCAAGGACCCGGTGGCGAACGTACTGTACTGGCAGGTAGCGGGGGCCGTTCCCACACCTGTGTGCGGTGGCTGTGGATGAACGCGGTGCGGTGGGGCCACCGCGGGCGCTGGCCTTCGCCTAGTATCCTCCAGGTCGCCTGTCTCGATGACCATGGCGGGCCCGCTAGCAGAGTGGCGGCGGGCCTGGACCGGACCGCCGTTCGACCACACCGGCGAGGTGATCGTCGGGATTTCAGCCTCTGCGAGGTCTGCGGAACCGAATAGTGACATCCTTACCTATCACGTGTTTTTTCCCGTCGCGTTGTAGTGTTACGCGCTCTGCCTTCATAAGTTCGACGTCATCGATGGATTCGTCGAGTTCCCACCCATCGGGCTTGAGGCGTTCAGCAAGTCGCCTAGCCTCGTTCTGCGCATCTGTGTAGAGAACATAGAGGCCTGCGGCGTCGAGGCTCGCCCTCACCGGAGGGTTGAATTGCCTGGTGAATTCGCGGGTTTCATATTTAACATAGCTGACGATGGGCTCGGCAAGCGCGGTTGCGAGTTCTTTGGCGACGCTGTCCCAGGTTCCGCGCTCATCATCTAGATAAGAGGGATGCGCTAGGACACCGGCGAACTGTGGATATTTCCGAACGAACCCCTCTACCCATGCGCGCATTTGCTCGGGCGGGAGCCGGCGCGGGATCATGGTTTGTATTTCGTTTACCGCAGCTTTTCCTTGAGTATATCCGAGGATGCCAGCCTTGATCTGCTTTTCCATGATCTCTTTAAGAGCTAGCACTATGTTCATCCGGTAGGCATGGTCATCAAATGTGGCCATCTGCAGACCTCTCATGGTTTGGCCGGGTTGTGCGCCGCGTATGCCTACGCCCGTTCCTTCTGGTCGAAGCCGGGTTCTCGATTGGATTCGAGTCGTGTATGTCCATGCAGCGGGGGCATACGGGGAGGTCGTCCAGGTTGTCTCCTGCCGCGGTTGACCTGCGGGGTATCCAGGTCCATCCGCAGAGCGCCGTGACGGGCCGCTTCCTGAGTACCGCTTCCTGCAGGAGGGAGTTTTCCGCGTAGTGCTGGAAGCCGCCGTGATCAGGCTCCACCTTCCCGGTGCTGCTCGAGTCGCGACTCTCTCCCGTAATCGCTTGGACCATGGCTCGCGGTCCGTGGTGCTGGGTGGCTTGCTCATCGGGCTTGTCAGGCCGCAGGTGAGCGACAATGCCGCCTGCAGCGTTCCATACCAGGATGTCGGCGGTGTCGAATCCGGCTGCTACCAAGTTGCCGCTGTCGTGGAAGGTCGTCGCGGTGATGCGGCACGGCGAGATCTCGGCGCATGTGGCAAGTTGTACCGCCTCTCCCGCTTGGGAGTCCCACAGCGCGAAATTCCCCTGTTCGGTTGCGCATAGTGCCCGGAATCCGCTGCCGTGCGCGGCAAGCCCGGCAACAGTGCCGTGCTCGGTGGCCGAGGCGAGGTCAGTGAGCTTGGTGTCGTCTCCGATGTCCCATTGCTGAATAATTCCTTCGTCATTGGCCAAAGCGAGCGACGTGGCGTTCCAGGCGAGGGCTACGATCTGGTACCCGTGCAGCCGGTCGCCGCAGGCGGCCAGTTTGCTGTCCCACTTGCTGGCACCATGGTGAACGCCGCTCATCCAGTCGCGCCATGAAAAGGAGAGGTCGGGCAGGTCGTGCCGGACGACAGTGACGTCTTCGTGCTGGGTCACCGCTGCTGCACGGCCGTCAGGTGTTACGGCGAACGGGCTGCCCGGGAACGACAAGTCCGGATCCAGCGGCAGGGATGAGAGAACCTCCTCGGTAAAGACGTCCTTGACGGTCAGCTGCTCCTCGGTGCAGTAGGCGAGGGCGCTGCCGTGGTCGCGATACGCCACGTATCGCGCCGGCTTGGATCCGGTCGGCCAGGACGCGACTCGTCTGCCATGCGATGACCAGAAACCGATGTGGTCGGTGCTGCTGGTCGCGCATACCAGCATGCCCGCTGGGCTGAACACGATGCTATGTACGGATAGCAACCGCCACAGTACGGCCGGGAGCGTCCACGTCTGCACCTTGTTCTGCGCCGGGTCATCGAGCATCCGCTCTAGTACCTTGATCACGCGCGCCCGCTCGCCGGTGCTGGCCTCCCAGTTGCCGGTCACCTGGGCGGTTGCGAGGTCCCACATCATGATCCGGCCTGTCCTGGTTCCGGCGGCGAGCCGGCTGCCGTCCGGGCTCAGCGCCAGGCTCGCCGGGACAGGTGATGGATCATGGAGTGAATGCCTGACTGTGCTGGAGCCGTCGTCATCACCCGATGACATTTGGTCCAGCCCCTGAGCGCTCATGGCCACCACCGTCCGGCCTTTTCCACGGACGCCTGGAGCTGGGGGAGCACAGCGTCGCCGCCCAGGTCGCGGAGCACAGGGACCAGTACGCGCATGCTGCGCAGCAAGGCGGGACGGCCAAGGGCGGCGGAGGCTTTCAGGTAGTCCGTCAGGTACTTCACTTGCTGCAGCGGGCCGCGCTCCCGGATGCGGGAGAACAGATGCGGCAGGAGGCTGGCGTTGTCGTCCTCAAGGTCATCCGCGGTGACCCTGGCGATCTGCTCCAGCGCCTTCAAGGTCAGTGTTTCCGGCATGCGGTCGATCAGGTCGGATATCTCGCCGCCGGTGATCTGCTCGATGGCCTTGGCCCAGGCTGGTTCAGCCTCGCCCGGGGGCAGCGACACGGCGATCATCGCCCAGGTGCGCGCGTCCGGGTCAGGTTTCACGACCTCGCTGGTGTGCTGCCACCCGGTCCCGAAGGCCCTCGACTCTACGAACCGCACCACGTATTCCGGCCAGACCCGGTCCGCATCGTCAACCGACATCAGATCCCGCGCCTGACGTGCCATTTCGGCCCGGCCTGGACCTGGCAGGTAAGGTGTCAGGCCGGCGAGTGCTCTCGCCTTCGGCTGATGGGCGGTGATCGATGCCGCCATCTCCTGGGCCTCGGCCAGATAGCCGGCCTGGGCATACAGGAGAGCCAGGTCGGCTAGGATCTCATCGCGGAACGGGCCGGACCACGTGCCCGCCGGGCGGAACGCCCGGCACCACTCGGTGATCAGGGTGATCACCCCGGCGGGTAGCCGGGAGACCGCCCGGATCGCCTTGAGGTCAAGCGAGAACCCTGGATCGTGTTCTGGGTGGTCTTCTGACTGTTCCCAGCGGTCGAGGACGTACTGATATGTCCGCACGGTCGTCAAGCTGACGGGCAGGTTCTTCAGGAACCTGGCCAGCTCCCGGGTTTCCAGACTGATGATGAAGGGCCTCAGCCGGTCGTACGCGAGTTCCAGCTGGCCCAGTTCTGCCATCCGGGCTGCGAGCAAAGCCAGGAGCCTCGCCGGGCTGCCTGCCGACCAGACGGCTTCCCACGCTGCGGGGATCAGTGCCTCCGGCACCTGGCCGAGCAGAGACTCCAGCGCAGGGATGGCATCCGCAGGTTCCAGATCCACTAGATCCCGCAAGCCCTCCACGGTGGGGACGGGCGGCTCAGGCGGGTTCAGCGCGTGTTCGCACGCGGCAAGGACCGCTGCCTGCCCGGGTTCATCGGCGATCGGTGTCAGCGCGAAAGCCGCCTCCAGCAGGCTGGCGGAGTCCTGCGGCGACAGTATGGCCAGATTGGCCAGGCGGGAGGCCCGCTCTGCCCGCTCGCTCTCGCTGTCCGCGTTACTGCGGAGAATACCGAGCGCCAGGCGGGAAGAGGAGCCGGTCAGATGCGGGTACAGGTCTGCCAGCAAGCTGTCTTGCAGATAGGCATCGTCCAGGTCCAGGACGCGGTCGAGCAGGTCTTCGTGAAGCTTGCCCAGCTCGCTCGCGGGGAGCTTACGCCGTCCGCGGCCGAACACCCGCCGCATCAGCTGCGGGAACGGGGGCAGCGGATCTGGCAACCGGGCAAGGACCGACAGCCAGCGCGGCTCGATCACATCCAGAGCGCGCACCTGGGCGGCCAGACGGGCATCATCGGCGGAGATGGCGCGGTACGCCTCGTAGGCCGCGCCGAACCTCTTGCGTTCTGCCAGACGGCACGCGTAGTCCACGATCAGTTCGTCCCGCTGTCGCACAGATAGCCAGGGTTTATCCGACTTGTCCGGGTGCTGTGTGGCCGCATCTACCAGATGCAGGAAGTGCTGCGGGCCGAGCTCATCCACCTCCGCCAGCTGCGTTAGCTCACGCCATTCCCACCAATTGTCCAAGCCGAGCGCGCCCTCGGCGACAGCCTTGAGGAACTCTCTCCACAACCCCCGCCGCCGGTTGCGGGGCACGTGCGGGAGGACCAGCAGGATGGTCAGCGCATGCGCCCGGGTGTTCTCGTGCTCCCGGGCGAGGCACAGCGCCTCCTCTAGCAGGTCCGACCGGGCTGGTCCGGAGAACGACAGTGCGGCCGCAGCCAGCGCCCGCGCGCGGTTACCCCGGTAATCGTCATGGAAGCTGCTGCGGATCTCTTGCACCAGGTCGTCGCGGTGACCAGCAGACAGCACCGGGGCGATCAGGTCGGTCAGGTGGTACTGGCCCTCGCCCGGCAAGTCACCTGCGAGGTGATTGATGATCCATCGTTGCCTATCGAGCCGCTCGCCGTCATCGTCTATGTATTCCAGGAGATCGATCTCGGTTCGGACCTGCTTTTCGAGGTCGTCGGAGAATTTCTCGGCTTCCTGCAGACCCCATTTCCAGTCCCGGCCGTTGTAGCCCGCATCGACGGCAGCCACCACGAGGCTGGCGGGCATGGATGCGGTCCTGCTGATGAGAGAGGCGCGGATGAGCTGGCAGAAGCAGAGCGCGGCAACCCTGGAACACAGATCCCGCGGCTGCGCGCCGGCTTCGACATCGTGCGCTATCTGGCCGGACAGATGATCGAACAACCGATTGACAATGGCGGGGTATGCCGATGGCGTACCCTTGTCGCGCGCGGCTAGCTGTAGCTCTTCATAAAGCCAGCTTTGCCTGTCCCCGGTTTCCTCGCCAAGCCAGGCAGCGAGCGTGTCATAGTGCCCTAACGCGAACTGATCACCGACCTGCAGGTCCACTGAAATTTCCGGGTCGAAACGAGCGATCATCTAGCCACCTCCCTGATCCGCGAGTATCTAGGCGGACTCGCCGAAGAACCGCCGCTCGTAAAGTTCGAGGTCAAGCTCTGCCGAAGTCTTGAGGAACTCGCGGAACGAGGAGTGGAAGAATGTTGCCCCCTCGTCCGTCGTATAGAAGAACCGGCGCCACGTCGACAGCACGTGCCTAACATCTACCAGGCCCAGGCCGGTGTATCTCATCAATTCCCGCTCGGGGACAGGCCGGTGCCGGAGCGCCAGAAAGGCCAGGATAGGTTCATACCGGCGTGCGAAGTCCGCATCGGCCAGTTTATGCATCTGGTTCCAGCATTCCCGATAGTAGCCCGGCAGCCCGTCGTCCCTAAGCCTGTCGGGCAGCAGGCGGCGGCCCACCTGGTCCGCGGTTGTGAGCTGGTCGGCGATCTCCTCCAGCACGTATCTCGCGTACAGGAAATTCCCCGCGCTAAGCTCGGTCAGCTGTCCGGCAAATGAGCGGATATCCGTGCCGGAAGATACTATCCGCTTCCGTACGCGGGAGTCCCCGACCGCGGCAAACCACTGGATGTATCGTGCGAGGTCATCGTCGTTCCGTGACTTATAGTCCTCGATGTTGAGGGTTTTCCTGTTCTTCAGCAGGTGCGGGGACTCCGCCTCGTGCAGCGGCCTGCTGGTGACAACGACGCACGTGCCGGCGGGCAGGTAGCGCGGCAGATGCAGGCTCCCCGGTCCATCAGCGACCTGGTCAAGCGCGTCTAGCAGCACGACAACCGGCCGGACGCCCGGCTTGCTGGCCGCGCGGTCGAGCAGCTCGAACAGCGTGCGGCTAGGTTCCCGCTCGTCGTAAAGCGATCCCTCATGCCTGAGCCCGTAGGTCACGATCAGCTGCGCGCACAGGCTCCTCAGGATCTGCTCGGGGGACGCCACGTCATCGATCACATAGTGATGCACCCATCGTTCCCGCCAGACCAGCGCCGCAGCGATGGCTGTCTTTCCGATCCCGGGCTGTCCCTGGATGAACACGTACCCCGAGCCGCTGCCGGCCGTCGCGCGGCTGACCCGGTCGTGAATCTCCTCAAAGAGCCATTCCCGGCCTACCAGATGCCGGCTTTCATCCTCGGTGATGCGCCCGAACAACGCAGACCGCAGTTCCGGGCTCAGGTCCGCCTCGGCTGTCTCCCACTTCTGATAACGGATACCCAGGCCACAGATCTCCTTAAAGCTGCGCCGGGGCTCTCCCTTCCAGACCACACTGGTGAGCTCGAAGAGAATGTCACCCCGCTCGTCTCTGCGCTGTTCAGTATCCCCATCACGCTCAGAATCGGCGAGATTGCCACGCAGTTCCCGCGCGAGACGCTCGACTGCAGTCCGGTCCCGGCGTGCCGATACAGCCGACAATCCGGCGAGGGACTTCAGACCCTCGCGATACTGGTCGAAAATGCCGGACCCCATGGCACAACTGCCTCCGCTCCCACGAAGACTGCGCGTGCCGTCAGTCTGGCACACACCGCCATCGCGCGCCATGGCCCAGCGGCGGACCGCGCGCCGGATCATCGTCCAGCTTGAAACGCATGTGACCAGAGGGCCCGCAGGCAACCTTACGCATGAAATCAACGCGGAACTCAGCGACGCGGCAGCGGAGTGGTATGACTGAGATCCTCGCTGATACCCCGTTCCAAGGCAGCATCGGCATGCTCTGCCTTATCGATCGCCGCTCGCGCCTTCGCCCGTGCGTCCTGCCCTGCCCGAGCGGCAGGCGAACTGCCACCGCCGTGGTCAGCAGGCAAGTCCAGCATGATCTTTCCCCAGCGCGCATACGTTCTTGATGCTTCTTTGTTGGCCTCGTCTGCGGAATGAAAGACGCCCCTGAGCTCGGGAGCGAACGCCTGGATCCGCGCCCCGAAGCCCAGCCACGCCTCCGGCGCGTAATCGGGAGTGTCCGTACTATCGAGCCCCGGCCATGTATCAGATGCCGAGTCGATAGCCCTTATACGCCGGTCCCGCGCCGCCTGGCGGTTGCTCAGATCGGCTAGAAGCTCGACATACAGCTCGATCTTCTTATCCCCTACACGTCGCTGCTGCTCTGATCGCAGCGCCAACATGGTCGTCCACCGGACGGTCCACAAGGTGACCGCCGAACTGACCACACCCACAGTCACCGCGCCACCGACACCGATAAGAGCAGCAGCAATCGTTGCGTTCATGACGCACAGAGTAAAGGCCGCACCGACTGCTGGAGCCTTCTGCGTCCCGCCGACGTCACCGGTGTCCCCTGACCGGGCCGGTCAGCCTGCCAGCTGCCGGGTTAGGTTAAGCCGCCTGGCCCCGCAAGGCATACCGACCCAGTGATCTGCGTCCACTATGCCCGTGTGGCTAGCAATTAGCCGCGCCGAATAGGCAGGTCTGCTCGGGTTCGATAACGAGCAATCGAACACGATGGCCCACGCTCCGTGAAAGACTGCGGCACCGAATACACGGTTGGCGGCGGCAGTCACGCCCGGGCCATTGCACGCATCTCATCACGGCTTACCTCCACGGTGGGTCCCCAGCACGGCCCGACGCCCATCACCAAAGAGCGTGACTGCTGATCATCGATCCCTCGCCAAAATAAAGAGGCCGGTGACAGCTGGCCGTCCGGGACTCACCGGCTGTCCGCCAGCCGGGCGAGCATCCGGCTGTTCAGCCTTCCAGCCGGCCCCGAATGGGCAATCTGAGCGCAGCCAAGATGAGAATCCTATTTAAATTAGTAAAGATTGATATTCGGCAGCGTTCTGAACGGTTTGGCTATCCTCGGGCCCCTCAGTCGGGTGCGTCTCTTTGAAAAGCGTGAACTTGTCCCTATACCTGGATGAATCATGGTGAAGTATCCGGCTGCGGAAGAATCTGCATTTTCAGGACTTCGAGGACGGTTGCGTAGGGTGATCGCCGCTGTTCAGCGTGAGTGCCGGCGGGCGGGTCCGGGAACGGCGGCCAGGTTGCCGTAACTGGAGGTTCCGCGGTTTTCCGGGGCCGGTTCTGGGATTCTGGGCGGAGTCCCTGATAACTCCCAGCATGCAATGGAGGACCGGCGGTGACGGTTCGTGTCTCGGTGACGGTGACGCAGGTGCACGAGGATGGCAGTGAGAGCCCGGTGGACGGGAAGCTGGCGGCGGCGCTGGCCGGCCCGGCGGAGCAGTTCTCGCAGATGATCGGCTGGGCTGCGCAGGAGGCGGCCGGGGCTGATCACGGTGAGCGGGAGAAGGTGATCGGCGAGGCCGGGCGGGAGCTGCAGCGGCGGCTGCTGGAGGCCAGCTTAACGATCGACGGCGCGCGCGAGGAGCGGGTCAGCCACCTCATGAGCGCGGCCGGGATCCGGCACGGCAGCGTGGAGAAAGGCCATGACCGGGGCGTGGTGAGCGTGTTCGGGCCGGTGCGGGTGACGCGGCTGGCCTACCGCAACCGGCGCGAGGCGAACCTGTATCCGGCTGATGCGCGGTGGATGCTGCCTGATGACCCGTACACGCTGGGGATGCGTGCCCTGGCTGCGTTCCACCTGGCCGGCGGCGGGTACGGGCAGGCGCAGGAGATCATCGCGGACCGGACCGGAATCACGGTCGGGCGGGCCCAGCTCGCCGGCCTGGCGAAGGATCTCGCTGCCTGGACCGATGACTTCTACCAGGAAAGAGCCCGCCGCGCGGATACTGACCCGCCGCCCGGCGACGTGATCATGATGCAGGGCGACGGCAAGGGCATCGCGATGCGCCCGGAGCACCGCAAAGCCGGCGGGACTGACGCGGCGCACCCGGGGATCAAGAAGATGGCAGAGATCGTCGCGGTCGCGGACTTCACGCCCGCGCCGCGGGAGCCGGAGGACATCGCCGCCCCGCCCGCCCGCCGCCAGGCGCATCCCGGCCCGGCCGCGCGGGACAAGTGGGTATCGGCCTCGATTACCGAGAGCATCGAGGACATGATCGGGACGGCGTTCGACGAGGCCGACCGCCGCGACCCGCAGCGGGTCCGCCAGCGGATCTTCCTCGTGGACGGGAACAAGCAGCAGATCACCGCCATCGCCGGCCACGCGGAGACCCGGGGCCTGAAAGTCCCCGTCCTGATCGACTTCATCCACGTGGCAGGCTTATCCACGGGACCTGACGCGCCCTAATCAATGTCTTCAACGATCTTGAAGTTCACTCTCTGTCATCGTTGCTGAAGTCTTATCCACGGGGTTTCAGCAGCGAGAAGGAGCGAGTGCTGGTGGCTT
>Ga0335075_10003621_pt1 | contig 24397 bp, 19 predicted proteins | sample Lox_Sample_24_FD_206723 | JGI IMG/M metagenome (GOLD analysis project Ga0335075, IMG submission 206723) | Soil microbial communities from Loxahatchee National Wildlife Refuge, Florida, United States - Lox_Sample_2.4 | ecosystem: Environmental > Terrestrial > Soil > Wetlands | place: USA...
GGGCGACAGGCACCGGACCGTTCCGTCGTGAACCGTCCAATTCGACGGGTGGGACTCTCACCCACGAGCGCAACCACTTTCACGGGCTGCTGCAGCGCAACAGGACCACTGTACTGGCCACGGACAACGCCAATCCGAAGACAAGCCCGCTGCTGAGTTTCCAACCCCAAAAGGCAGCCAGAACCGCACCCAATGCGGTCGCGACAGTGATTTGGATAATCGCCCCGGGAACGGCCACGGTTCGCATCGCCCACAAATCGCCCACGGAAAAATGCATCCCTACTCCAAACATGAGCAGGATGACCCCGATTTCCGCAATCTCGGCGGCCAGATGAGCGTCGCCGACGAACCCGGGCGTATGCGGACCCATGATGATTCCGGCCACGAGATAGCCGATGATGGGAGACAACCGCATGCGGACCGCAATGAACCCGCCTACAAAGGCCAGGACCAGGCCAAGGGCAATTAGCGCAATGAGAGGGCCGGAATCATGCACCGGGTCACCCTAATCAACACAAGGAAAAAGGAAAAAGGAAAAAGGAAAAAAAGGAAACGCAGTCACACTTCAGGAAAATCGCGAAATATCCCGTCTTCATCCACCGCATCGGCAAATTCCTCGAAGCCCATGTTTGCGATACTGAGGTTGTTTTCAACTCCCCACACGGCTTTTGGGATGACGCGAAACGTGCGGCCCGGCTCTTCCAGCAGGTCCACCACAAGAATCGGATGCTCAGGATGTGTGATAGCCGTGCGGTCAATGATCAGTACGAAAGTGACATTTGAATCATCGGGAAGGACCGACGGCAGTAGTTCGACTGTGAGACCGTCGAATGCTTTGTCGTTGATGTAATCCAGATAGGCCTCGAATTCATTATTGGGATTGTTGATCGCCTTGCGAATGGAATCCCAGGCGGAGTCGTCAGAAAAGTCAGTGCGAATGGCGAGCGAGTTTTCGCCTGGAATAATAATCCTATTTTGCACAGTCGCTTTCGTTGTTGTGTCATCCGTTTCTTCAGTTTCCGAATCCTCGAAATCCGATCTTTCTCCGGTCACACCCGCTTTTGCCATTTCGATCGCGACGCGATTATTATGCGCGGCCATCATATCCGGCTTCAGTTCGATGGCCTTGTTGATGTCTGCCAGAGCAGCGTCCAAGTCGCCCTTCTCGTACCTGGCAAAGCCTCGGCTGTTGTATGCCGAAGCAAAGTTGGGATCGATTTCGATGGCCTTATCGTAATCGGCAATCGCCGCGTCCAAATCTCCTGCCATCCGCTTCGTTTTGCCGCGATTGTTATACGCCCGCGCCGGCTTATAGTTCATTTCAATGACCCGCGTATAGTCGGCGATTGCTCCGGCATAGTCCCCGCTGAGCCGTCGAGCCAGGGCGCGGTTACTGTAAGCGAGGCAGTAATCCGGCTGAAGCTTAATGGCCATGTCATAGTCCGTTAACGCTCCCTCGTAATCCTCTGCGATCACTTTGAAATGTGCGCGGTTATTCCACGCCTCGGCCAGGTCCGGCTTGAGTTCGACGACCTTGCCGAAGTCGGCAAGGGCTCCTTCGAAATCGTCCGCCTTTTGTCTCAAAACGGCGCGGTTTTTATATGCGACATGTGAATCCGGATTCAATTCGATGGCTTTGTTGTAATCCGCCAGGGCTGCGTCCCAATCTTCATTCTCGAAATTGGTCAGACCACGGTTGCTGTACGCTACGGCAAAGCTGGGATTGATCTCTATGGCTTTATCGAAATCTTTGATTGCGCCGTCCAAATCCCCGCTCGACCGTTTAATGTCACCGCGATTGTTATAGGCCCGGGCCGGCTCATAGTTCATCTCTATGACTTTAGTGTAATCAGCAATTGCTCCAGCTTTGTCACCACTGAGCCGTCGGGACTCGGCGCGATTATTGTAGGCAAGGCAATGATCGGGATTAATTTTTAGTGCCTGGTCATAATCGGCCACTGCTCCCTCATAATCCTTCATCGAGTGCTTGAGATGGCCGCGATTATTCCACGCTTCAACAAGGTCCCGTTTCAATTCAATCGCTTTATTGAAATCAGCCATCGCTCCCTTTGTGTCACCTTTGTCCTTCTTTAAAAGGCCTCGATTGCTGAATGCAAGGGCGAAAGTTGGGCTTACGGCGATTGCCTTGTCAAAGTCGGTCATTGCGCCATCGAGATCACCCTTTTTCTTTCTCGTGAGGCCTCGATTGCTGTAAGCCTGCCAAAGGTCGGGCTTGAGTTCGATCGCCTTGTCGAAGTCGGACACCGCCCCATCATGATCGCGTAATTTGCTTCTTAAGTCTCCACGATTGTTGTAGGCAGTCGCAAAATCGGGTTTCAATTCAATTGCTTTATTGAAGTCGGCTAGCGCGCCATGCAGGTCGCCCGCGTTTTGTTTGAGGATTCCGCGGTTATTCCAGATTTCAACTTTACCCGGAACAAATTGAATCACTTTGTCGAGGTCAGCGATTGCGCCGGCAAAGTTCCTTTTAGCCTGTTTCAACTTGCTGCGATTGTAATAAAAATCGGGCACTTTGGGATCGAGTTCGATCGCTTTGTCGAAGTCGGCCATCGCGCCATTGGTATCTCCCTTGCCCTGTTTTGCCAGCGCACGATTATGAACCGTAATTGCGGATTGATTTAGGCTTAGCGCCTTGTTGAAATCTTCGATGGCCCCGTCGTAGTTTCTCTTCGCTTGTTTGATCAACCCCCGATTATTAAAGACAACGACCGCATCGGGCTTTAATTCAATTGCTTTATCGAAATCAACCAACGCGGCATCGAGGTCGCCTTTGATTCGTTTGATTTCGCCGCGCAAGATAAAGGCCTCCGCCAGGTCCGGCTTGAGTTCGAGCGCCTTGTTTAGATCCGCGATCGCACCATCCAAATCCTTTTTGGCTCGCTTAATGTCGCTCCGATTGAAGTAGGCGACGGCGGTAGTCGGGTCAACTTCAATCGCTTTGGTATAATCCGCCAGAGCACCGTTCAAATCTTTTTTGGCTGCCTTTACGAGACCGCGGTTACTGTAAGCGAAAGCGAATTTGGGATTTAATTCGATGGCCTTGTTAAAATCTGCCATGGCTCCATCGAGATCGCCTTTTGCCCGTCTTTCACGGCCACGGGCATTATATTCATCAGCCGAGGCCGGCTGTTTGATGCCACTTCCACCGGATGAATCGGCTGGTGACATGCGAAGGAGCGGATCACATCAGCCCAAGCTGCAACTTTGCCGCCTCGGACATCATGCCCTGGTTCCAGGGAGGGTCCCAGACCAGCTCGATGTTGGCTTCGTCGATTGGTTCGAGGTCGAGCAATTTGCTTTGCACGTCCTGGGCGAGCACGGGCCCCATGCCGCAGCCGGGGGCCGTGAGCGTCATTTTGACGTCGGCCTTGAAGCTGGTTTCGCCGATGGGGGTGAGATGGCAATCGTAAATGAGGCCGAGGTCAACGATGTTGACCGGAATTTCAGGATCGTAACAGGTCTTAAGGGCGTCCCAGATTTGTTTCTCCAGGGTTTCCTGCGTGACCGGCCCGGATACGGCCGTGGCCGGAGCGGACTTGATATCCAAACCGAGCGCGTCGGCATCTTTGCCATCAATGCGGAACATGTTGCCGTTGACAATGACGGTGTAAGTGCCGCCCAGGGATTGGGTGATATAAGCCTGACCGCCTTTTTGCAGCGTGACTTTTGTGCCCACCGGAACCACCGACGCCTGAACGTCACGGGTTAACGTTTTCGCTTCGCTTGGAGACATAATTCCTTCGCAATATTAATATCGCAGGAAAGGAGCTTGGACGCAAGCACCCAAACGGGGGTAGTGGCTCGATTTGAGGTCAGTTCCAGGTCAGTTCCGACATCGGACATCGAACCCTCCTTCGCTAAAGCTACGGAAGGCAGGCATCGAACATAGAACATTGAATGTTTTGAAGCGCGAGTGCCAGGGCGCTCGCCTGGCGGACGGGCGCATCCGCCCGACCCCATGCCGAATTACGAAAGCAGATCTCGGATTTTTGCCCGAATATCACCGCCGCGCAGGAGGGATTCGCCCACGAGAATGGCTTTGGCGCCGCATTTTTGCAGCCGCTTTACGTCCGCGCGGGTGTGAATGCCGCTTTCGGCGACCAGGATTTCTTTTCCATTCAGTTCGTGGGCCAACCGTTCCGTTGTGGCCAGGTCCACCTTGAAGGTCCTTAGATCACGGTTGTTGACCCCAATCAGTTCGGCGCCGATTTTTAACGCGCGTTCCAGTTCCGCCGCATCGTGGACCTCGACCAGGGCGGCAAGGCCGGCCTCGGTGGCAAGCGAATGGAACTTTTCCAGTTGCGCGTCGTCCAAAATGGAGACGATGAGCAGAATCGCGTCGGCGCCCCATTCGATGGCTTCGAGGATTTGCCGGTCATCAATGATGAAATCCTTGCGCAGGAGCGGCAGTTTGACGGCGGCGCGAATTTGGCGGAGATAATCGAGTGACCCCTGGAAAAACTGTTCGTCGGTCAGCACAGACAGGCAGCTTGCGCCGGCGGCTTCGTATTCTTTGGCAATGCGGACGGGGTCAAAATCCTTGCAGATAATTCCGGCGGAAGGAGACGCTTTTTTGACTTCGGCTATCAAAGCGAGACCGGGACCGTCGAGCAGGGCGGCGCGAAAATCCCGTCGTTCGCCGCGTTCGAGCATGGCGTCATGGAGGTCGCCTGCGGCGATGATGCGCGCGGGCAGCGCGACGACTTCGCGTTTCTTTTGTTCGACGATTTTGTCCAGAATGGTCACAGGTTTAAATGTTTTCGGCGGTCGGAAGGAATGTCAAGGCTGGGAGCCGAAATTTACGATTTACGATTTACGCGGTTGAAGGCCTTCTTCTCAAGATTTTAAGGAGGGACAAGTTGAGCGAATCAGCGACCACGTTTGAAACTTGGAAGAAATCGTTGGCCGGCTATAATTGTTCCATGCCTGATGATGCCCACGAAGCCGTTCGCAGAAAAGCGGAAGCAATTTTTGCTGAGCTGGCTGGTGAGCGCGGGCTTAGTCTCCGGGGGTACAGCAACCAAGTTGCCGTCCGCAATTCTATCACATTGGCCTATTCAAGCGATAAAACACCAGAAGTCGCTCGAGAGATTGCTTTCCACATGACGGATTGGGGCGACCACGCGGCTTTCGTGGTGGCGCTTCACCTATTTCCCGAGCGATTCGCACCCGAGGAGATTGAGGCCGGTATAGGGATGTTGTGCGCGCACGTCCCAGCCCACGTTATTGCAGCGGCACGGCTCACTGGTTTTCCCACGGAGGATTTATTTCTGGAGGGTTGAACGCAAGATTCAAAAAAAACGCGCGTTCTGTCCCACGTCGCGTAAATCGTAAATCGTAAATCGTAAATTTCAGAGGCTGTACTTCTTCAACCCGGCCAATTGGAGAACAATTTTGGCGACGAACACCGGATTATTCTTGAAGTATCGGCCGGCGAGACGGCGGGGTTCGCTGCACAGGCGGTAAAACCATTCCAGGCCGGTGCGCCGCATCCACCGGGGCGCCTGTTTCACGCGCCCGCTCAAAAAATCGAAGGCGGCGCCCACTCCGATCATCAATGTGGCATCGAGTTTAGGCAAATATTCGGCCATGAACTTTTCCTGTTTGGGCGTGCTCAGTCCCACCCAGAAAATGTCAGGACGCGCGGCGCGGACTTTTTGGCGCAGGTCGTTTTCCTCGTCCGGGTTCAGCGGGCGGAAAGGCGGTGTGTAAGTGCCGGCCACTTCGAGTTTTGGAAATCGTTCTTTGAGTTTCTGCGCGAGCGTTTCGGCCACACCGGGCGCGCCGCCGAAGAAGAAATGGCGGCAGGGGTTGGACTGGCTCCAGGCGCAAATGTCGAGCATCAGGTCGGGACCATAGACGCGGCGCATATCGGATTGCCCGCGAATTTTGCCGACCCAAACCATGGGCATGCCGTCCGGGGTGCAGAGGAAGGCGTTGTTCAATATGACGCGAAATGGTTCATCGGTTTGCGCCTCCATGACACCGTGCACGCCGGTGACACAGATGTATCCTTTGCGGCGATAACGGACGGCAGCGGCGATCTCGGCCAGCGCGGATGGAAGGTTCAGGGCGCTGATGCCGACACCCAGGACGTTGACGCGGTTCATGATTTACTATTGACTTTTAAAAGTTTAAGATTCCCAGGTCTGTCTGAAAAGGCGCCTTTTGGGCGGATTTTTTCAGCCCCAGGTTCAGAGCGCGTCAATCGTAAGTAGAAAACCGGAAATCACAATGAAATTGCTCGTATTTGCCCATGTTCCGCCGCCGTATCACGGCCAAAGCGCGGCGGTGCAGCAGATGTTGGAGCATTTTGGCGGAAACCGGCGCAAAGCAAAATTACGTGGCAAACCGCCAAACCGTTACGGAATCGGGTGTTATCACGTGAATGCCCGTCTCTCCAAAGCCCTCGTAGACGTGGGCGAATTTCAATTTAGAAAGTTCGACCAGATTCTCTTCTACTGTCTGCAGGCCATCTGGTGCCGATTCCGTTACGGGGTCAAAACCATGTATTATGTCCCGGCGCCGGGCAAGGCGGTCGCCCTGTATCGCGACTGGATGGTCATGTTCTTTTGCCGGCCTTTTTTTGACAAAATCATTTTCCACTGGCATGGCGGCGGCCTGGCCAAATGGCTGGAAATGTCGGCGCAGAGCAAAACACGCAGCGTCACGTATCGGCTCATGGGAAAAGCGGACTTGAGCATCGTGCTGACAGAATTTGGCCGCAGCGACGCCGAAAAACTCCTGCCCCGGCGCCTGGCCGTCATTGGCAATGGACTGGTCGATCCCTGCCCTCAATTCAACGAAATTATCCTCCCGGCCCGTCGCGCGCGCGTCGCCGCGCTTAAAGCCCTCCTGTCCCGGGATACTGCGTTGACGAATTTAAGTGAAACCGTTGTAACGGTCCTCTTCGTCGCGACTTGCTCACGCGAAAAGGGGCTTTTTGATGCGGCTGAAGGGGTGCGGCTTGCCAATGAAGCGGCTGTGGAACAAAACTCGCCGCTGCGCTTCCGGTTCGTGATCGCCGGCACATTCGCGTCGAACGTGGAAGAAAAGGAGTTCTTCGAATTCATTCGCCTGAATCGGCTTTTCGATACGGTGTCGCACATCGGGTTTGTCCGTGGCGATCGAAAATCTGAGGCATTTCGCAACGCCGATATTTTTTGCTTTCCCACTTATTATCCCGCCGAAGGCCAGCCCACCTGTGTGGCAGAAGCGATGGCCTTTGGCCTGCCCGTGATCACGACACGCTGGCGGGCCGTTCCGGACATGCTGCCTGCCGATTATCCGGGCCTGGTGGACATTCATTCGCCCAAACAAATCGCGGAAAAGCTTCGACTGCTCTGTCAATCGGATTTGAGCGAGACTTTGCGTGGTATGTTTCTAAAGCGTTTCACCATCGAACGGCATTTGGAAGCGATGTCGGAGGCGCTTCGGGAAGTGGAGGGGGCGAAGATGGAAGATGGAAGATAGAAAATCGGAGATGGGAGATGGGAGATGGAGGCGGGAAATTTCATTTACAGCATCCTTAATTGATTGCGGGCGCACAAATTTATATCCTGGAGGGCAATGAAGATCGGTTTTCTTCAACTGAATTCGACCATCGGCGATTTCCCGGCCAATGTAAAAAAGCTGCTGGATGGATATGAGAAGGCGGTGTCGCTGGGCGCGGAATTTGTCATGGCTCCCGAATTGTTTCTGTGCGGCTATCCGCCCCGGGATTTGCTTTTGCGGACGGATTTTATTGACGCCAACCTCGCGGCGCTCGAGCAAACGGCACGCGGGACCCGTGCGGTTCCCCTGTGCGTCGGCTACGTGGACCGCAACCCTCAGCGGCCGGGGCGCGCCCTGCAAAATGCCGCCGCAATTTTGCAAAATGAAAAAATCGCCTGGCGCACGATCAAAAGTCTCCTGCCCACGTACGATGTTTTTGATGAAGACCGGTATTTCGAGCCGGGCAAGCCGATGGTCGTGCCTTTCGAATTCAACGGGAGCAAAAAGGCCGTCACCATCTGCGAAGATATCTGGAATGACGAAGATTTTTGGCCGGACCGGCTTTATCGCCGCGACCCGGTAAAGGAAGCCATTGGGCAGGGCGCTAAAATGATCCTGAACATTTCGGCCTCGCCCTGGAGCGACGGAAAAGAAAAGGTTCGGCTGGAGATGCTTCAGCGCGTGGCCCGCGACGAAAAAATGCCGCTCGCGCAGGTCAACCTTGTGGGCGCGAACGACGAACTGATTTTCGACGGCCACAGCGTCGCGCTCGATGCCTGTGGAAACGTCATCGCCATGGGAAAGGGATTTGCCGAGGACGTGTTTGTGGCGGACATGGGAATCGCGGGGCAATTGCCGGCGCAGTTCCCATCGCGCGAGGCGCAGATTTTTTCGGCGCTGTCGCTTGGGGTACGCGATTACGTGCGGAAATGCGGTTTTAAATCGGTCATTGTGGGTTTATCCGGAGGGATTGATTCGGCCCTGACGGCTGTGCTGGCGGTGGACGCATTGAGAAAGGAAAATGTCCTCGGGGTGGCCATGCCCGCCCGCTATTCGAGCGAAGGCAGTTTGACGGACGCTGAGGCAATTGCAAAAAACCTTGGGATTCGCCTGGAAGTGTTGCCCATTGAGCCGCCGTTTCTGGCCGTTGAACAACAGCTTGCGAAAGTTTTCGACGGATTGAAACCGGACCAAACCGAGGAGAACCTGCAGTCGCGTTTGCGAGGGGTCACCCTCATGGCGCTGTCGAATAAATTCAACGCGCTCGTCCTGACTACCGGCAATAAGTCTGAAATGGCGGTGGGCTATTGCACCTTGTATGGAGACATGGATGGGGCGCTGGCGCCACTGGCGGATGTATTGAAGACCGATATCTACAAAATCGCGCGTTGGGTCAATCGCGACGGTGAAATCATTCCGCGCAACAGCATCGCCAAGCCTCCCAGCGCCGAACTCAGGCCCAATCAAAAGGACCAGGATTCGCTCCCGCCTTATGAATCGCTCGACGCGATTCTGGATTTATATGTGGTCCGGAATTTAAGCCGTGAGGACATCATTAAAAAGGGGTTCGAGCCGGCCATCGTCCATGACGTGCTGAATAAGATCAATTTTTCGGAATATAAACGCCGGCAAGCCGCTCCGGGTTTGAAAATTTCAGCGCGGGCATTCGGAATGGGCCGGCGCATACCGATTGCGCAACGCTTTAGCGTTTGAGTTTTCAGTCCACGATTCGCGTGTGAAATTTCCATCCTCCTTAAGTGCGGAATAAGATTTGCTCAGATGTTCAGATTCGTCCGCCGGTTTGTAACTTTTGTTCAGCGGAAAACATCTTGAGAAAGTGGAATTGTTTTGCAAATTGCAAGAAAATGTGGCAAAGTTTTGTTTGTGCCTGAAGTGACCGAAAAGCTGGCGCTCCCAACAAAAACCACGACAACAACGACCCTCTTCGTGGTGGGAGTTTTTCGTTCCGGGACGTCATTACTCTATGCTCTGTTAAACCAGCATCCGGAAATCAGCCTGATGTACGAGTGCGACGTCTGGAACTTTCCGTGGCTTCTATCGGAATTGCGGTTCAGGCATGACTGGCGCGAGCGCCTGGAATTTTACACAAACGCGCTTTCACGTCATCACTTGGTTTTGAGGGACGCCGTTGCCGGGATTGACCATCTCCAGACCCCGCAGGATTTGTATCGCGCTTTTGCGGAAAGCAAGCGCGCGCATATTATTGGGGAGAAATCGCCATTTTACTGCAATCACCTGAGTGAGCTGGCCAGGAACCATCCAGGCGCTTCGTTCATTCTCATTTGGCGGAACCCGGTGGAAATTTTTAATAGCGTCGAGGAAACGGCGCGCAATTCCCGGTACTTCCGCCGTCCCGGCATGTTGAGCCGCCTGATTTATTATCAGGAGCAAATGATTTACGGGGCGGCTGAATTGGTTCGCCTGGAAAACCGCGTGCATCACGTCACCTATGCGGATTTGATAGACCGAACCGAGGAATCGTGCCGCGGCCTCTGCCGTTTTCTCGACATTGAGTTCGATAACAAAATGACGCAACTGGCCGGCGCCGACCTGTCCGCGGTTTTTCGCGCGCCGCACTTTGAACATCTTCGGCTCGGAAAGATTGGCAGACGGCAGGCGACGCACCAGGTGAATCCGCGGGTTGTCCGAAAGTTGCAACGTTTCGACAACCGCTGGAACCGGATGCGTCATGAGCTGCTGAATTTTCAGGATAACGCCGCAGCCGGACCGGAGCCGGGGGTCTTCGAGCGCGTGTATCACCGGCTTCTTGGCCGGCTTTTTTGCGGCGTGGACGGGGCCATTCGCGTGGGCTTTGAATTCCTGCCTTTGCCATGGCTGCGGACGTATCGTCAGGCCAAAGCCTGGTTTAATGAAGGTGTTGTTCCCCCGGACCAACGGCTTTCGATGCGCGAAGAGTTCCATGTCCATAGAGCGACTGTGCTGGCAAGCCTGGTTGTCCTGGGGCTGGTGGCCGCCGCTGATTATTATACGAGCGTGGCCGTTTCGCTGCTGCCCTTTTATATCATTCCGGCAGCCATCGTGACGCTGGTCATCAACCGGCGATGGGGCACCATGGCCTCAGTGGTATCGGCGCTGGTGTGGGGATTCGTTCAGAATATTGACAACCCGCTGGTCAACCTCAAGAGCCCGGGCGTTTGGTTTTGGGACGCTTTTATGCGCTTTTTGGCTGTGGAAATTGTCGTGCTGCTGCTCGACCGGATTCGCATTGAAATCAGAAATAAAAAAACCCAGGATGCTGAGCGTTGAAACGTTGAAACGCTAGCAGGTTGAAGCGTTAAATCGGATTGCATTGAACCCGGCGGAATCCCTGGAAGGATCGATTTGCCAATTTTTAATTGGTATGCGCTTTTTTGCCCGCTATTATTTTATGGGAATGAAGTTTTCGATCGTTACGCCCAGTTTTCGGAATTCGAACTGGCTGAAGCTGTGCATTGCCTCAGTAGCCGACCAACAGGGCGTCGAAGTCGAGCACATTGTGCAGGATTCCTGTTCGGATGACGGCACCCAAAACTGGCTTCCAAACGATAAACGCGTCAAGGCCTTCATCGAGAAAGATTCCGGAATGTATGACGCGGTCAATCGCGGTTATCGCCGCGCCACCGGGGACATCCTGGCGTATTTGAATTGCGACGAGGAATATCTGCCGGGCGCCCTTAAAACCATCCAGGATTATTTTGAAGCGCATCCCGAGGTGGACGTGGCGCTGGCGCACAGTCTCATCGTGGACGGCCAGGGCAAGTATATATGCCACCGGCACCTGATGGTCCCGCACCCCTGGCATATCTGGTTCCGGTTTCGGGTGTTGACCAGTTCGGTTTTCATCCGGCGCAAAGTCATCCACGAACGCGGCATTTACTTCGACACGCGCTGGCGCGACCTGGGCGATTTTCATTGGACGCAGGCACTGATGAAGAACAGGGTGCCAATGGGTATCTGCGATTCCATCGTGGCCACGTTCACCGATACCGGGGACAACATGAACCTCAGGCCAAATGCGGTCCGCGAAAAGGATGAAACGCTTGCGATGGCGCCGCGCTGGATTCACCGCTTGAAACCGCTCTGGATCTTCCATCATCGCCTGCGCCGCCTGGCTGCGGGCCATTTTAATTTGCAGCCGATGAGCTACGAGATTTATACGCTCGACAGTCCGGAACGGCGGGTGCGGTTTGACGTGGCAAAGCCCACCTCCGTCTGGTGGAACCGAATGTAAGCGGCCGTTTACTTCCCCCGGGGCGGATTCAGGCGAATCCAATAATCGAAGTTTGTTACCCCGGGCAATCATTCGCACGATTTTAGTCATGCCCACATTGGTAAATATCTGGATTTTGCTATCCGCTTTTGCTGTTGGCGCCGGCTGGCTTTTATCCACAGCCCATGAACTTAACCGGTCCGGATACGCGGCAGCGTTTGCGCTGGCGGCCGTTGCCTTCGTTGTTTTCTTCACGAAGGTGGAACGCCGGCCGCGGATGGAATGGCATCGAGTGCTTTCAAAAGCCCGCCGACGCTTTAGACGCCCCGCCCCGTGTCTTTTTCTTGTGCTGGTGTGCTTGTCTCTGGCTGCGGGATTTCTTTATGCGCCGGCCGACGCGGACTCCAACGCCTATCGGATTCCACGGGTATTGCACTGGCTGGGGGCGGGCCAATGGCATTGGATTTCTACGATGGACATCCGCATGAATATCAGCGGATGTGGTTTCGAATGGCTGTCAGCCCCGGCAATATTATTCACCGATTCGTTCCGGTTTATCTTCGTGATCAATTGGATTTCGTTTCTATTGATGCCCGGCTTGATTTTTTCGGTCTTTGTCCGGTTGCAGGTGCCGCCTCGCGTGGCCTGGTGGTGGATGTGGCTGTTGGCTTCGGGCTGGTGTTACGCCATGCAGGCATCCTCGATTATCAACGACAGCTTTGCCACCGTCTATGCGCTGGCCTCGGTGGATTTGGCGCTACGAGCCCGTACAAGCGGAAAGATTACCGACGCCTGGCTTTCATTGATTGCCGCGGCGCTGCTGACCGGCGCCAAGCAAACAATTGTCCCCCTTGCCCTGGTTTGCGCCGTTGCCATTCTTCCGTGCCTGAATCTGCTGCGCGCCCGGCCGCTGGGAAGCATAGTGATTTTAATTGGAGCTTTGTTTGTTTCCGCCGGCCCGTTGTTTTTTTTCAACAGGCAACACACGGGCCTTTGGCTGGGCGTACCGCCCAACAGTGGCACGCAAGCCATGTTTTGGGCGCGGTGCGAACCCGATTCACCGCTTTGGGGAATCGTTGGGAACGCCTTCTGCATTCCGGCGCAAAACCTCGCCCCGCCAATTTTCCCCTGGGCCGGGCGGTGGAACGAGATGATGAAGCACTTTTTGCAGACTCCATTCGGTTCACACTTTAATTCCTTCGAGGATTTTGGCCGGTTGGGAAGGGCTGTTACCGCGGGCGATGCCGGGCTGGGACTGGCAATTTGGCTGCTGGCTTTTATTTCCATTTTGGGGGCGCGCCGATTTGGAAAATTTTCCACTTTGTCAGGAGAGGACCATTTCTGCGCCTGCTGCGTTGGACTCCATTTTTGGTCTTGTTGGTGTTTATGGCAAAAGTTGGTTCGCATGCCAATGCGCGGCAATTGGCGCCTTATTATGTGTTTTTTTTCCCGGCGTTGTTGGTCACCGCCGGACAGTCCCGCCTGACACGCCAGCGCTGGTGGCAGAAGCTCGGCCTGGGAGCCATGTTATCCACGGTGGTTCTGCTGATTATCGCGCGGGAACACCCGCTATTTCCCGCTGAGACCATCGTCGCGGCGCTGAAAAGAGCATCGGTCGGACGAACGGTTATCTTGAAAATTGATAAATCGTTTTATTATTGGGATTCAACCCGAATGGTCCTGGCAGATCCGCTAAAGAAAAAAATCCCGCCGTCTGAACACGTCGTCGGTTACGCCACGTTTTTTGGATATTGCGAACCGGGATTGTGGCTGCCGTTCGGAAGCCGCATGGTCGAACGCATTCTGCCGGACACGGCGCCTGGCGAACTCCTCCAAAAAACATCCATTACATTCTCGTCGGCGACGAATTTTTTAGCGTGGCAAGAGATAAAAATATTGAAGAATGGCTCAAGGATTATCACGGACAGTTGATTGACCAAACGAACTATTATTACGGTCCCGCCGGGCCGATTCGAACATTGTATCTTGTTCGTCTGCCGTAACTGGCCGCCAAATTGCAAAAATCACCATTGTATAATCGGTTTGACGCAGGTTGGATTTCCAAATACCGTGTACTGCTAAACATGTCTGTTCGGCCCGTCGTCCAATTCTGGTTATGGATTTCCGTCTTCGCCACGCTCGCGGGTTGGACCCTGTCGGTCTTTGGAGAATTGAATCGGGTTGGCTATACGGTGGCTTTTGCGTTCTTTGCCGGTTTCATCGTCCTTCAGAGGCGCAGTTTGGGGTTTTCCCGGGGCTTTGTTTCTTTGACTCTCCGAAAGGCGGTTCGCCGTTTTCGCCGTCCATTGCCATTCTGTTTCTTTGTGCTGGCGGTTTTGGTTTTTGCCGGCGGGTTGATGTATCGGCCGACTCACTATGTTGCGTTAACGTATCACATCCCGCGAGTTCTACAGTGGCTGGCGGCGGGACGGTGGATCTGGATTCACACGGCTGTGGTTAGAATGAATTATACGGGTTGCGATTTTGAATGGCAGTTTGCTCCGTTGGTGCTGTTTACGAAAAGTGACCGGTTGATTTTTATTCTTAACTTTATTCCATACCTGTTTCTGCCTGGGTTGGTTTTTAGTGTTTTCACGAGGCTCGGCATGCATCCCCGGGTTGCCCGGCAGTGGATGTGGCTGCTTCCGACCGGCTACAATTTTTTGCTCCAGGCCGGGAGCACGGGCAACGATTCCATTTCGGCCTTTTACGCTTTGGCAGCCTTCGATTTTGGTTTGCGGGCCAGAACTGCAGCGCCACCCGCTCTCACATTGCCGCGCGGCGCCACTGCCAGCGTTGCGCTTTCGAATTTGTGGCATTCGATTTTGGCCGCGGGGTTATTGACCGGAACCAAGCCTGTCAGTGTGCCCCTTCTATTACCCTGGCTGATTCTGATTTGGCCGTCGGCGCGGCTGCTGGCGCGTCATTGGTTTGCAACCCTGCCTGTGGTTGCGGCGGGCGCGGTGGCTTCATTTTTTCCACTGGCGCTGATGAACAGGTTGCATTGTGGTGATTGGATGGGAATGTCCATTGAGCCGGGGCGGGTGGAGGTGCGGAATCCCCTGGCGGGCATCGTGTGCAACGGTTTCGAACTTTTGCAGTCCAATCTGGCGCCGCCGCTTTTTCCGATGGCTCGGGCGTGGGATAGTGAAGTTGCGCGGTTCATTCCTCACAATTGGGCGGGCACTTTTCAGAACGGCTTTTTCAGCACGGGCGAATTGCCTACAGAAGACTGGGCGGGGATTGGATTTGGTTTGAGCGTGTTGCTGGCGGTTTCGGTTGTGGCGGGTTTGCTCAAATCTAAATCAGTCTCATCGTCATCGTCTTCCTCATTCTCATCCTCGGCAGTGGCAGCGGCGCCTCCCAGGCGCGATATTGTCAGAGACCTCGTTTTGGTTGGGCCGTGGGCGGCATTGCTCATTTACTGCGCCAAGGCTGGAATGGCGACGCCGGCGCGGCTGATTGCGCCTTATTATCCACTGCTGCTGCCGCTTTTGCTGATTGGCCGGGCGCAGGCGGAAATGGTTCGGCAGGCATGGTGGCGTACGTTGGTGAGGGTTGTCATATTTTTGGCGTTTCTGGTTCTCATCGTATCGCCGGACCGTCCCCTGTGGCCTGCGCAAACGGTGCTGAGCCGGCTGGCGGAACGCCATCCGAACAATCATTTGGTTTCGCGAGCGCGAGAGGTTTACGCGATTTACGCGAAACGCTCGGATCCGCTGGCCAATGTCCGGGCTTTGTTGCCGCCCGGCGTTAAGGTAGTGGGGTTTTTGGCCGACGAAGATGATTGCGACATTTCGTTCTGGCTTCCGTTTGGCTCGCGGCGGGTGGAGCATTTTCTATTGACCGATCCGCCGGAGCGTTTTCGGCAGGAAGGGGTTACGTATGTAGTGGTTGATGGGGCAACGGTGCTGCCAGGCGGCCTGACGGTATCGGATTGGATGAAAACGACCGGAGCGCAACTGATCGGTGAAACCAATGATACGTTGAAAGTTTCGGAGGGGGAACGGACGTGGATGGTCGTGAAAATCAATTGAGCCCATGTGGCTGAATCAAAGGCTTCTTTTTGCCCAATGCCCGATCCGAAATCTGCCGGGCCATACACCTGTGAAGGTGGGGGCTTTGGCGAAGACGGGCGAAGCATGTCCGGATTCGGTTTCCATTTCAATTTTCTGTGTTTATAATCGGGCGGGTAATGACAAGCAGTGACCAACTTGAGGACGTGAGAAAATCTGTCGGTGCGCCGGGAAAAGACATAAATTCGTCCTTCAGCCTGCGGGCGTTGGTCGTCTGGATATGGCTTTGCGCCGGCCTGAATGTCGCGGGGTGGGCTTTGTCGGCCATCGGTCAACTCAATGCGGCGGGATATATCGCCGTGCTGGTTATCGGCGTGATTGGGTTTTGCGCGTGGCGTCATTTCGACAGGTCCGAACGCCCGTCGCGCGCCCCGATTCGAAAATGGCTTCATCGTTTCAAGCGGCCCTTGCCGCTGGCCTTTCTCATTCTGTCCGCAATGATACTTGCCGGCGGAGCGATTTATGCTCCAACGAATTATGACGGGCTCTCGTACCGGCTGCCGAGGGTGTTGCACTGGCTCGCGGCGGGCAAATGGCACTGGATCCACACGGATTTTCCGCGCCTGAACAACCGCGCGTGCGGCATCGAATGGGTTTCGACGCCGCTGGTGGCGCTATTGAAGACGGACCGCTTTCTTTTCCTGATTAATTTTGTCTCGTTCCTGTTTTTGCCCGGGCTGACCTTCGGGGTTTTGAGCCGTTTGGGCGTTCGCCGGCGTGTGGCATGGCATTGGATGTGGCTGGCGCCCACAGGTTATTGTTTTTTGCTCCAGGCGGGCAGCATTGCCAACGACTCCTTCGCCGCGCCTTTTGCCCTTGCGGCCATTTTCTTTGCGCTTCGCGCGCGTGATTCGGGACGCATGCGGGATGTTGCGTGCTCCATCCTGAGCGCCGCGCTTCTCACGGCCACCAAGACGGGCAATATGACCCTGTTGCTGCCGTGGGCTATTGCGATTCTCCCTGCGCTGAGGATCATGCTGCGACGCCCCATCGCGACCGCGGCGGTTTGTTTCCTGGGAATCTTTTCCTCGTTCGCGCCTACGGCGGTCCTGAATTCGCGCTTCTGCGGCGACTGGTCCGGGCTTTCGATGGAATCCGATCAAGCCCACGGCAGTATGCCGCTTCGCCTTGGCGCAAACCTGGCCCTTATCTCAGTTCTCAACGTCGTGCCTCCCGTGTTCCCTGAGGCCGACCAATGGAATCGCTTCGAGCAACGGGTCGTTCCTCCGGGGTTGAACACCCGATTGCACGAATCCTTTACGGAGCCCGAGGCCGCGGAGCTTCACGTCGAACAGATGCAGATCGAAGAAAACGCCGGCTTCGGCTTCGGCCCGACACTGTTTGTCGCCCTCAGCGCGCTCGTTGCGGCTGTTTCGTGCCGCAAGTCATTTTTTCAGTTCCGATTTGATTCTTTTGACGGCCTGTGTGAAGCAGGCATCGTAATTACTTCCTGGGTTGCAGCGCTCGCGTTATTGAGCCAGTCGACGGTCTACCCAATCGGCCGAATCATGGCGCCTTATTATATTCTGCTTTTGCCACTTCTTCTGAGATCTCCGTACCATGAGAAACTCGTCAGGAAATATTGGTGGAGAGCCGGGGCGCTTTTCGTTTTTGCCCTGGCTGCCGGACTTTTAATTATTTCTCCAGCGCGGCCGTTGTTTCCGGTCGGGACCGTTCTGGCAAAGATTCAGTCCAGCCATCCAAATTCGAAGCTATTGGCCCGCATTGAGGAAGTGTATTCAGTCTATCACAATCGCAATCACGCCTTTGCTCCCGTTCTGGGTGCTTTGCCGGCCGATTCAAAGGTCCTGGGCATAATCAGCTATGACGACCCTGAAACGTCGTTGTGGCAGCCGTTCGGTTCCCGGCGCATTGTGTGCGTAAAGCCGAGCGACAATTGGGATTATCTGAATTCCCAGGGTGTGCAAATAGTCCTGGCGAGAATGTCGCTGTTTGGTGCCCGATTTCCCGATTATGCGGATTGGAGTGCGAAAATGAATGCGACGATTATCGACAAATTTAAGTTAAATATCCGGGCCGATAATAGCCATGCCGATTGGTATCTCATTGAGATCCACAAATCCCCGGGTTCGGTGTCCACGCTTTAGCGTGTCCCATCCGTCCGATCTGTTGGATCTGTCCCATCTATCGCATCCGATTCACCTCGCCCGGGCCACGGCCAGCAGGCTTTGTCCAATGAACGGCGGACAAATCCGCGACTCAAACCCATGGACAACCGGGAAAATGCAACTGTCAAAGAAACGGACCGAACCGGCATTAAAATGACGCTTCTTTAGAAGGCAAAAATTCAGCCACCATGCGAAGTAACCGGCGAAATTATAGTAGCGCAGGCGAACAAGCTGAAAACCGGCGCGCTCAAGCTTTTGCTTCAGTTCCTGTTTAATGTAACGGCGGAAATGCCCGAAATCCCTGTCTATTTCCGCGTAGATCTCCATCCGCGCCGGAACGAAGAGGCAAAGAACGCCGGCGTTTTTTTTCAGTTGATGATGGTAGTTTTTCAATTCGCGCTCATCATCCCTGATGTGCTCCAGAACATTAACACTGATCACGGCGTCCCAATCGGCGTCGCCTTTTAAGTCTTCGATTGTCCCTTGAACAGTGGAGTGTCCGGGAAATTTTTTGACGAGATGGGCGTGAAAAGTTGAATCCGGTTCGATGGAAACAAACCGCTTGATGTTGCTTCTTTCCAGAAGCGCTTCGGTCATTTGTCCAATGCCTGCGCCCACTTCCAGGACGTTCCGGCGCAGATACTCCGAAAATTCGCTTAGCAACGCCTTGCGATAGTTGTCCGCCACCGATAATGCCGCAAACTCGAAGTCCTCAGACATGGCGGCCGCGTTTGGAGATTCTGTCACATTCATGAAAAAGATAGGCGAACCGCAGTAGTTTACGGGCGATTAAGAGTGGCCCAAGAACAGGAAGATACGGTTAAGCGTCCACGCTGGACTTGATATTTCAATCATGTGAATCATGTGAGTTGCCGTCACTAAGCGCTGATAATAGCAAAATTGGTGCCTGTTTTCAATGAGAAACATAAAAGAAGGGCCAAATTTTGATTTGCGCATCCGCTCAATGCATGAAAACATTACTATTCTGTTTGAAATGGAAAAAATGACGCAGACAAAGAACTCGAGTGAAGCGCGGATAGTTGAAACTTTCCGGCATACGACCCCGCCGGGCCAGCCCAAATGGCTCCCTCCTTTGCGCAATGCCGGCATTGCCACCTTTGCGGAACTGGGCTTTCCAACGCTCCATGATGAGGACTGGCGCTTTACGAACGTCGCGCCCATTGCCGCATTGCCGTTTCAACCGGCCCGCCCAACCGCGGTCAACGGCGCGGAAAGTACGGTCCTGGGCGAGGCACCATTTTCCGCGTTGCCTGGATGCCGCCTGGTTTTCGTGAACGGATTTTTTGCGCCCGCGCTGTCCCGCGCCGGAGCGCTTCCCCCGGGTGCGACGGCAGAGAGCCTTTCGGCCGCGCTGGCAAAGGATGCGGCGCTTATCGAGAAACATTTTGGCAAATACGCCCGGACTTCGGACAACGCCTTTGCCGCGCTCAACCAGGCGTTCTTCACCGACGGCGCGTACATTTCCATTCCCGCCGGGGTCGAATGCGCCGAACCGATTCAATTGGTCTATATCTCGTCCACGAAAGAGCCAGGCGAAACCATCCAGCCGCGCAATCTCATCATCACCGGCGCGAACAGCAAGGTGACCATTGTGGAAAGCTATTTGAGCACGGGCGACGCGGCGTCCTTCACCAATGCCGTTACGGAAATTGTCGCCGGCGAGAACGCGACCATTGAGCACGTGAAATTGCAGGATGAAACCGCCAATGCGTTTCATATCGCCACCATTGCGGGCGAATTTGGCCGGGCCAGCAACGTGAACGTCCATTCGTTTGCCCTGGGCTCGAAGCTCTCGCGCAATAACATCCGCGCCAAACTTGCCGGCGAAGGATTGGAATGCATCTTGAACGGCCTGTATCTGACGCGCGACGAACAGCTTGCCGACCATCACATGATCGTCGAGCACGCCCAGCCGCATTGCGCCAGCCACGAATATTTTAACGGCATCCTGGACGACAAATCCAAGGGCGTGTTCCACGGACGCATCTACGTGCATCCAGTCGCCCAAAAAACCGACGCAAAGCAGACCAATAAAAATCTTCTGCTCTCTGATGATGCGACGGCCGACACCAAGCCGCAGTTGGAAATTTACGCCGACGACGTCAAATGCACGCACGGCGCGACTGTGGGCCAATTGAACGGCGAAAGCATTTTTTACCTGCGGGCCCGCGGCATTCCCGAGGCCGTGGCGCGCCGGATGTTGATTCACGCGTTCGCGGGCGAAATCGTCGAGCGCGTCCGGTGCGCTCCGGTGCGCGAGGAACTGGACAAGCTGGTCTGGCGCCGCCTCGAAGCCAGCCGCCATTTGCGATAATTTGTGGTAGGGACGCCGCGCTGCGGTACAATTTCCGTGCGTTTGGACAACGTGCGACGATATTCGTTCCGCCCGGTATACGGGCGGGGACATCGCAGCGCGATGTCCCTACCGGGAAAAGAGTATGTTTGACGATATCAATGACCTTTATCAGCAGGTCATTCTTGACCATTGCAAGAAGCCGCGCAATTTCCACGAAATGGCGGAGCCGGCCCGCTCGGCGCAGGGCCATAATCCGTTGTGCGGCGATCAGCTCAAACTCTTTCTCGTCCTCGACGGCGATAAAATTTCGGACATCAGCTTCGTCGGCTCCGGCTGCTGTATTTCCAAAGCATCAGCGTCTTTGCTCACGGAATTTGCCAAAGGGAAAACCAAATCTGACGTGGAAACCATGTTTGGCCGGGTCCATGAAATGGTCACGACCGGCAACGTCCCGGGAGAGGTGGGCAAGCTCGCCGTCTTTGCGGGCGTTCATAAATATCCGGCTCGGGTAAAATGCGCCATTCTTTCCTGGCACGCCGTCATGGCTGCGCTTAAGGGCGAGCAAAAACCGGTCACGACTGAGAGCGAGCAGTAGCGCGTCGGCAATGACCGCATGAAAAAATGTCCTTACTGCGGCACAGAATATCCCGACGAGGCGACCGTATGTGCCATTGATAGGGAAACCCTGCTGGAGCATCCCCCAAAACCGACAGTTGAAGAAGCGCCCGCGCCTGCGTCTGCTGCGAAAGCGGCCACGAAAAGTCCGGTCCTGCTCTGGCCTGATTACCAGTGGCGGGCGAAGGATGCGTGGAAGTGTATTGGGATAATAACTTGTTTGGCGATCATTTACGCACCCATCGGTCAGGCAGTTTCTCGTACGTTTCATGCCGCTTATTACAGCCCGATCGGAGTTGTGGTCTTCGGGGTCTTCTTTTTCGCCGCCTGGGTGATAACGGCTTGCTACTTTGCACGAACCGAAACCTTCGACACATGTTTGCGGGCCTTCGGATTCGACCAGAAGCCTACCAATTATGCATGGTTCGGCATCACAATGATTTTGCTCATCAGGGGGTCGACGCATCTTATGTATACGCACCATTTGGGGCCGGGGACTTACAACTACGAATATACTGAGTTCAGAAAGACCATTGGACCCGAAAGATGGTTGTTTCTATTTTCCCCCTTGATCCTGGCGCCGCTCCTTGAAGAAGCAGTCAATCGTGGTTTCCTGTACAAGGCCTTTCGCAATTCCTATTCAATGCCTGTGAGCGTGATCGTGATGGTGGCCTGGACGTGTTGGACGCATTGGGGATATTATTATGAATCCTGGATTGCCGCTTTGCAGTTGAGCGCATGGACTGTCCTTCAATGTTATTTGCGCGAAAAATCGCCCAGCCTTTGGGATTGCGTAATACCTCATTGTGCCTCTAACGCCTTGATTCTTATATTCTGAGGGCGAGCAGTAAATTTAGAACGGCGCGTTAATCGGTTTGAAATCTTTTGAGACGTTGCCTGTCAGGTCCATGTCACCCGGATGCAACGCCATGACGGGCGAACCCGGCGCGAGCGAGAATCTCCTGAGGTCGGCCCAAACGACATTCGGGCTGGTCGTCAATTCGAAGAAATAGATTTTACCCGTCAGGTCCATGACGGTGCGATACTCGGTATTATAAGTGCCAAGTCCCTCGTAAGGCGCGCCGAACGGAACGGAAACATTGCGCATGATCGACAGAATACCGGCAACCCCCTCCCGTTCGCTGTCGGTTTTCGGAAGCACCGCCAGAAAGTATGACGCGCGCTGGAAACGGTCGATGGGATTGACGTTGCCGCCCAGGGGTGTTTCCCTGCTGGGATTGGAAAAATCCCGCGCGCCGAGCAGCTTCAATTGTTTGGCGTAATCCGGGTCATTCGTCATCACCCGGTATTGGCGGCCATGATGAATGACGCATTTGCCATTGATATATTCAACAATGGCGGAATCACCGCTGGCATCCTCGATGGCCAGGTGCAGGGTGGCCTGGTGTCCCCGGTACTCAATCATCACGAACTGGACTTTATCGAGGAGGGCCAAAGCTTCGGGAACCGTCGCGGCGTTGTCCAAAATATATTGCCCCCACAGGCCGGCCTGAATGCCGGGCTTGCTGGTGTCACGCGGGCCAAAATCGGTCTCGCTAAAATAGAGCACATGCGCCCCAAGCCCGCGCTCGTTAAAACCATCCGCGGTGCCGACTCCATACATGGTCGTCACCATGCTGCCGTATTTGGAAGTCCACTTCAGCGGATTATCCGGCACGACAACCTGTCCGCCGAGGCGGCCGCCGTCACGAACCATGCCGCGCGGAAAGACGGTGATCACCGGCAGGGTGGATTCCGGCCAATCCATTGTGCGCCCGACGAGCACCGCCGGGCAGTTTTCATTCCATAGCACACGGGTGCAGGCCCGCGCGGCCAATGGCCCAAACAAAGCGCCAAAAATAGCGGCTAAAAGCACGGGAAAGATTTGGAGCTTCGATAATAACCTCATAATCAGCCATAATGTCGAACAAACCTGAAGTCAAGGGGGAATCTTGGTGTCATTCAAGGGCATCCTGGCACTGTTCCTGGTAGGGACGCTGCGCTGCGGCGTCCAGCGCCGCGTGCAGCGGCGCAACAAGTGGAATTGGACCTCGTTCCACGCAAGTTCCGCCCGCTCTGCGCGGGCGGGGGCCACGCCGCGCGATGTACCAACCACCAGCGACATCAAGAACCGTGTTTGGATGCGCCCGTCATTCCAAACATGGCACAGGTTTATAATAGACCCGTTTTGGCGGGCGGAATAAAATTAGTGACATGCCATTTGTGATCCTGTTCGCATTGTGCTGGTCATCGCTCGTTCTGCTCGTGGACTGTTCCGCCGGGCATCAATGTTATAAACAATTTGAATCGGGCAAATTCCCATCCGTCACCGGAACGATAACGCACAGCGAACTTCAAACCCACACCTCAAAGGGAAATATCTACTACACAGCGGTCGTTGATTACCTCTATAAAGTCGACGGTAAATTATTTACCGGGGACACGCTGACGTTCTCGGAGGACGGCCCGGCGGTTTCGGAGCAAACAGTCGTGAGCTCGCATCCCGTCGGTTCGCCCGTGCAAGTCTATTATAATCCCGACAAGCCGGATGAATCGTTGCTTTACCCGGGCGAGGCCAATGGCGGCGATTTGGCGTGGGTGCTTGCGCTCACGCCGTTCAACATCGTGGTGATTGGCTTTTGCACATGGATAGGCGGCTGGCTGCGGCTGAGACTTTTCAATCCAGTTGCCGGCGGCGTGAGGATTATTGACGATGGCATGCTCACCCGGGTTCGCCTGCCACGATTCGACCCAATTTGGTGGGGGTTGATTACGACCGGCGTGCTTGGTTTTTTTTCCGTATTTGTCGGGCTTGGCGTAAAGATAATTCCCGTTATGGCGTACCCTCTACAAAGCGCCGGTCTGATCGTTCTTGCCGGAGTTGGTGTTTATGTGTGGCGCCGCTTGAAAGCCAGGTCAGGTGATGAGGACCTGGTCATCGATGAAGCAGCGAGGACGCTGGAGTTGCCGCGGACATTCCGCCGCAAGCAGCGTGTCACGGTGGCATTTAGCGACGTTGAATCCGTTTGGGTGGACACCATCGTGCAGCGCGGCCCTAAAGGTAATTCCTGCACCTTCGCGCCAACATTAAATGTGCGCGATCATAAGCATGAGGCCGGACACACGCTAAGGCTCGCCGAATGGTCGGACCCATTGAAGGCAGACAAATTCACCGAATGGTTGAGCCAAAAGACAGGGGCTTCGAGCCGACGAACAGCATAGCAAAAGGAGGCACGCACACATTTTTTGTATATAGGGAATGCAACAGGAAACGAAGCCGGAACGAGGTGATTTTATTGGCGAATTTGAAAAAACAGTCCCGGAACATGGAAACGGGGGCTTCTCGAGTGTTTCAGCGGATAGACGTTCCGACGCTTGAACGACGTCGAACGATTCTCCCTCCCCATGAACCTGCTTCGGAGCGCGGCTGTGTCGAAGACCAGCCGCAGCGCGTCGCAACGTTCGCGGCTGCTGCGGCTGGTGCCCCTTTGCCCCGCACACAGCCGCGCTCCGT
>Ga0335075_10003622_pt1 | contig 24396 bp, 22 predicted proteins | sample Lox_Sample_24_FD_206723 | JGI IMG/M metagenome (GOLD analysis project Ga0335075, IMG submission 206723) | Soil microbial communities from Loxahatchee National Wildlife Refuge, Florida, United States - Lox_Sample_2.4 | ecosystem: Environmental > Terrestrial > Soil > Wetlands | place: USA...
GCCTTGGCCCGGCTCTTGATGTAGGTCAGCACGTCTGCGATCGTCTCCATTTCGGGTATGCGATGATCGAATTCGTGCATGCAGGCGCCGTTGGGATGGACGTGCGAATCGATCAGGCCCGGCAGCACCATCTTGCCTTCAAGGTCAAGCAGCTGCGTGCGCGGCCCCTTCGACTTCAGCACTTCTTCGTTGCCGCCGACGCGCAGGATCTTCCCGTCGCGGACGGCCAGCGCCTGCCGGACGGAGAATGGCTTATCGACGGTGACGATCTTGCCGTGGTGCAAGATCAGGTCCGCGTCCTCGCCGGCATGGGCCGCGGAAAGCAACGACACTGCCAGGCAAGCAACGGTCCCAAGAAACCAGCGACAGGTGAGCATGATGAGGTCTCCGAAACGTGTCCGATCGATAGCGAGCCATCCGCGAAGCGCCGCGAAATAGGGTGGGTAATCCAGGCAATCCGGAGAAGCCCAAACGAACGCATCATCCGTGCCTGCGCGCAGCCGAAGAAAAAAGCGGCGTGAGCCGGTCGGCGGCATCTTCGCGGCTGCGCATCATGATATGGTTTACGGCGTCCGCTGATACCGCAACCGGCCGGGCAATGTCGCGCCGGGCACTTTTCCACTGGGAGGAAGCCATGATTACCCTGCTCGTAACGGGATTGTTGCTGGTCGCGCTCGGTGCCAGCGGCAATGCGGCGAGGGCCGATGACGGCTGCTGCGGAGGCCGCGCTCTGTGTACGCACACCAAGTTCGTGCCGAGCGTCACCTACTACGCGCCGTATCCCTACTGGTGGCCGCAATACTTTGGGCCGCCCTACACCGATTATCTCGTGGTTCAGTACGTCACCCCGCCCGCAGAGACGGCGGCAATCGTCAAGCAACGCATCCTCGCCATCAACGCGGGGAACCCAGCTTTGCTGCCCTTGGCCCCGGAGAAAGAGCCGCTGCCGCATCCCAAGGTGGACGAGCCGCAGCCCCCGAGTAAGTGAGGGATTCACCTCCTTCTCGCCCTTGCGAACTCTGTCCACTCCGGGTATAGGATTCGGTTAGCAACGCTTCGCAGAAGCGTCGGGAACAAATACGCTTCTGCGAAGCGTCGCTAACCACAGCCGGCAACAGCTATTCGACACGAAAGGAATCGCCGTGGCCGCGTTCAAACAGCACGTTACGTTTTCCTCCGTGCTCGGGGTGGGTTACGCCGCTGCCCTTGCCGGATCGGGGGCGGATTGGGTCCACAGCGTCCTGGCGGGCGGCTTGTGCGGCATCGCGGGTATGCTGCCCGATCTGGACAGCCCAAGCGGCCGTCCGGTGCGCGAGCTGTTCGGCATCACCGCGATTGCCGTGCCGCTGCTGCTCGCCTATCGGCTGCGGCGATCGGGTCTGGAGCCGGAGCAGCTGGTACTCCTCGCCGCGGTCGTCTATCTGTTGATTCGCTTCGGCCTATCCTGGCTGTTCAAGCACCTTACGGTTCATCGCGGCATGTTTCACAGCATCCCCGCCATGCTCATCGCCGGCGAAGCCGTCTTCCTGGCGCACGATTCGCCGGAGCGCTATGGCCGGCTGACGCTGGCCGGCGGCATCATGCTCGGTTTTCTGTCGCACCTGGTACTCGATGAAATCTACGCGGTGGACATGAACGGCATGGCGCCGCGGTTCAACAAAGCGGCCGGCAGCGCCCTCAAGTTTTTCTCCAAAAGCTGGGCGGCCACTCTCGGCACCTGGCTGCTGCTGGGAGGACTAACTTACCTGGTGGGTGTGGACCTGGGCTACTTTTCGCCGGTACACATTCAGCTGCCCAGCTCGCTGAACGTCCAGCGGAGCGGGCTTCTCCAGCGCATTGTCCCCAACAGTGTGCCGGGAACAAACCCCACCGGGGCGCGGCAGTGAGAAACGATTGTGGTTAGCGACGCTTCGCAGAAGCGTCGAGCCGCAGTGACGCTTCTGCGAAGCGTCGCTAACCGATAACTTCACGGCAGCACCAGCACCGACACGCGCGACGGCATCTCCCGCGAACGATAGACGCGCTGCGCCGCCTTGTGAAAGTCCGATTCCTTCGCCTGGTAAATGTCCACGAGCTTCTGCGGATTGCGATCGACCAGCGGGAACCAGCTCGATTGCACCTGCACCATGATGCGGTGTCCGCTGCGGAACGTGTGATAGTTGTCCTGCATGGTGAACGACACTTTTGTCGGTTTGCCCGGCTCGAACGGCTCCGGCTTCTCGAAGCTGTTACGGAACTTGCCGCGCATCACGTCGCCGCGCACCAGCTGCTGATAGCCGCCCATGCGCACCCCCGTTGGATTAGGGTTCGGATCGGGATAATCGTCGGGATACACGTCGATCAGCTTGACGATCCAGTCGGAATCCGTGCCTGTCGTCGAAACGTGCAGATCGACCTGGATGGGCCCGGCGATGGTAACGTCCTCTTCGAGGACATCGGTTTGATAGACCAGCACGTCGGGACGGCGGCCGGCGAAACGCTGATCGGCGACCATGTATTCCGGACTCATGCCAATGACGATCTTGTCGAGGTATGGAACCGGCTTTTTCGGATCGCTGATGTATTCATCGTAGCTGTCGGCATTGCTCTCTTCCGATTTCTTCCAGGACAGATTTCCCTTGGCGTGGAGATAGAGCGAGCGGCGTTTCGCCGTTTTCGGCGGCCAGGCATCATACTTGCGCCACTGGTTGGAGCCGGTCTCGAACACCCACGCCTTGGGATTCTCGAATTTCCCGGTCTCTTTCAGATGAAACTCGAAGAAGGGAAATTCGATGTGTTCGCGGAAAAAAGCCGAGGTTTTGCTGTTGAAGTGTACGTCGCCGAGCGCTTCACCGTCGCCGCGGCTCCAGCCGCCGTGCCGCCACGGACCCATCACCAGAATGTTGCTGCTTCCCCCCTCGCTCGTTGCCTCGACTTTCTTGAACGTCTCCAGGGCGCCGAACAGGTTCTCGGCGTCGAACCAGCCGCCGACCGTCATCACGGCGGGACGGATGTTCTTCAAATGCTGCCGTAAATTGCGCGCCTTCCAGAAATCATCGTAGGTGCCGTGCTTCATCGCCTCGCTCCAGAAGGCGACATCGTTCTTGAAATAACGCTTGTTGGCGTTGCTCAGCGGACCGAGGCGGAGAAAGAAATCGTAGCCGTCCGCCGTTTCGTAATCGAACTTGTGGTCGAACTTCTTGGTCGGTCCGGTGCGCGGCCGGCCGAAGCTGGCCATGAAATTGAACATGTGCGGTAGGAATAGGGCGCCGTTATGGTGCCAATCGTCGCCGATGAACCAGTCGGTGACGGGCGCCTGCGGCGACGACGCTTTCAGGGCCGGATGCGCGTCGATCATGCCGGCCGCCGTGTAAAAGCCCGGATACGAGATGCCCCATTGTCCGACGCGGCCATTGTTGTTCGGCACACGCTTGATCAGAAATTCGATGGTGTCCCAGGTATCGCTGCTTTCGTCGATGTCGTGGTCTTTCTTGGCCGGGTTGTGCGGCCGCATGTTGACGAGCTCGCCCTCCGACATCCAGCGGCCGCGCACGTCCTGATAGGCGAAGATGTAGCCGGACTTGCCGAACAACGGCGACGGACCGAGATCCGATTTGTACTGATCGACGCCGTAAGGCTTGACATTGTACGGGGTGCGCAGCAGCAGGATCGGATAACGCTTCGACTGGTCCTTGGGGACGTAGACGGCGGTGAACAGCTTTTTGCCGTCGCGCATGGGGATGCGGTACTCGTACTTGGTGTAGTTGGCCTTGACGTATTCCAGCCCCTGGGCGACGGCATTTGGGGCCAGTGCGGCGAAGAGGAGCAAAGCGAGAGTGGTCCCGTGCAAGCGTGGTGTCATCACAAGATCCCCGAAGGATGGCAGGAACGTTTAGCCGCGACGTTTATCGTTTCGCGCGAAACGAAAACGCGCTCCCCTTCGGGTCGCGGCTAAACGCAGGAGCTACTAACGTCCGCCGCGCAGACGGTCGGCGAGAAAGTCGTCAAGCTCGTCGATCTCGCGGATCTTGCCGACCGTGGTTTCGACATCGTATTCGATGCGGCGGAAGCGGATCGTGGTGCCGTCGAGCAAGACGTAGCAGGCGCGCCAGTCGCCGTCGCGCGGCTGGCCGACCGAGCCGACGTTGCACAGCGTCTTGCGGCCATCCAGCCGGTACTCGTAGTCGATCTCGTCCGGACTGAGAAAGTCCAGCGACTCGGTGAAGATGCCGGGAACGTGGGTGTGTCCCTGGAACATGTAGCGCGGCACCTGGGCGAAGATGGACCGCATCTTCGCCTCGGAATAGATGTCTTCGGGAAAGATGTATTCGTTGAGCGGATTGCGCGGCGAGCCGTGGACGAGCAGGAAATCGCCGTCTTTGTGCTTCATGGGCCGCTCGGCGAGAAACTCCCAGCGAGCGTCGGCGGCGGCACGATTGGGCACCGGCCGATCCAGCTGATCGCGCGTCCACATGGTGGCGCGCTCGGCCACCGGATTGAAATTCATCGGATCGAAGAGGACGGCCTGGTCGTGATTGCCCAGCAGCACGACGGGGCAACGCATGATTTTATCGAGGCATTCCCGCGGATTGGGACCGTAGCCGATCACGTCGCCGAGACAGCAGACGGCCTCGACCGGATGTCGGGCGATGTCGGCAAGCACGGCTTGCAACGCTTCGAGGTTGCTGTGAATATCGCTGATGAGGGCTTTCATGCGCGGATCCCTTGGGAGGAGCCACGATGGGAGGTCGTGGGAGCTGCTGCCGGTAGTGTTATCCTACGCAGCTTCTTCACAACACACAAGGAGCGTCTGCGATTCGGCCGTGAGAAACCGCGTGGGCCGGTCGGTTTGTGAGGGCGGACAAACGGGCGAGGATACGAATTTTCTGAATTTCACGGAAATGATGATGGCGGAGCGCGCCTTGTTACTTTATAGTCATCTCATTCAAACCGGCTTCGCGATCGAAGTCGGGAGGGATGCATTCACGTTGTCGCACCTGGAGGAGATGCCCACATGGCGGAAGAACAGAAGAGTTGGATGGTTGCGCTGCTGCTATCCTGGTTCCTGGGGATCTTCGGAGTCGATCGCTTCTACCTGGGTTACACCGGGCTGGGAATTGCCAAACTGCTGACCGGCGGCGGCTGCGGCATCTGGGCGCTGATCGATTTCATCATGATCTTGTTGAACAAGATTCCGGATGCCAATGGCCAACCACTCGCCAAGTGAGGGCCGAGCCGATCCCTGGCGGGGACGGTGGGCGTGGGCACTGGTTCTCGGAATCCCGGGGGGGCTGGCGACTCTGGCACTGGCCTCTCCGGAAAACCTCGATCAACTTCCCCGACTCTGTTTATGGTCGCGTCTGCTTCAGCAGCCCTGCCCCGCCTGTGGGACTCTGCACGCCCTCTGCGCGCTGGTTCATGGTGACTTGTGGCAGGCATTAGGCTTCAACCGCAATGTGATGATCCTCGCGCCTCTGCTCGTCTGGATCTGGCTCCGCGAGCTTGGGGTTCTTTGGCTGCCCCGACGCGGAAGAGCTGGCTGACTGCGTCTGAATTGCCTGTGTCCCATTCATGACCTATGCTTTGGCAGGAGGCCAACCATGAACGAATCGACCCCAACCCGCTCGGAGCGCCGCCGCTCGCGGCGTCAACGGCCCAAGCCGAGCACCGAAATCGCTTGCCGTTCCGACACGCTGCTGATCGGCGCAAACCTGGCGCTGTCCGTTCTTGACATCTCCGCGGACGGTATCCGATTGCTGGTCCGCTCGCGGCTCGAACCAGGACAGCGGATCGAGGTAGACCTGGAAGGGATCGGTTACTGCCGTCCTCTCAAGCTGGCCGCCGAGGTGGTCTGGTCGCTGCAAACGGCGGACGGCAGCTGGTGCATCGGCGCCAAGTTTTGAAGCCGCTTGCGGCTTAGCGCTAAGCCGCAAGCGGCTTCCTTTATCAGAAGAAGAACTGTAGCTCAATCAGCGGTCCAAAATACATCAGGCTGCCGTTGTTATTGGTATTTCCGTGCGGAACCGACTGCCCGATCTGGTTGATTTGCGAGATATTGCCGCCGGAAAGGGTCTGGCTCAGGCGAGTCGCGCCATAGGCCTGTTCCGACTGAACTCCCCCCAAATTGAAATCGACCTGATCGACGGAGGTGGCCACGCCGCACAGCCACATCGAGGTGTAGCCCAGCTTCAGCCGCAGCCGCTCCAGGATGTTGACGTAGGCGAAGGCGCCTATCTGATAAATCTGCCCGAAGTTCCAGGCAGAGCGCGTGGAGTTGAAAGCCGTCATGCCGTTGGCGCGGCTCAGGCTGACATCGTCGGTAATGTAATTGGCGCCCAAGGCGACCTTGCCCATGGCGGAGAGAGTCAGCCAGCGGCAAATCGGCAGATTGTATTCCATACCAAACTGGGGAGCAAAGATATTGTTGTGGGTTAGGACCTGGTACTGGGCATAGTCTCGTCCGGGCGTAAACTGCCCCCACGAAGTCATGTAACTCTCATTTTCCTGGCTCAGAATACCGAGCATATCGTTCTGCCGCATGTAGCGCAGACCGAAGATGAATTCCAGGCCGTCGAAGGCCGAGTTCCAGCGGCGATAATTGAACTCACCGTTGAACAAGCTCGAACCCTGCGTCATGCTAACCGAATCGACCAGGCGAAACAGGTTCGGGGCCAGGAAGGTCAGGGGCGGATTGTAGAACAGCGTGTCGATCGCGCCGGGCTGAGAGAAGTTGGCGCCGGCGTTGTTCTGAAAGATGTAAAAGCTGGTGAATTCGATCGCCTGATTGTCCCACAAGTAGCCGAGGGTCCCGGTAATGCCCAGCGACAGAGCAGGCGAGACACTATCGAAAGTGAGGGCGCTGGTGCTGCCCGCCAGCGGCGGTATGTAGGGGTTGGGACCAATCGAGAAAGGCGTCCCCTGGCCGATGGCGTTGGCGTTGACGACGGCGATGTCGCCGGCGCCGAGCTTATTGCGCTGGAGGGCGATGGGGCCAAGGTGTGCATAGAAGCCGCTTTCCTGCACGTATTGTTCACACTGGAAGGCGCCCGTGTGATCGTAGGGCAGACTGAGAGCGTCGGGTGGTCCCATCGGCGCCGCTTGCGGACTAATGGGACCAGGCGCCAAATTGGGCGGCGGCGTGGACGACGGCGGCGGCGGCGTACATGGGATCGGTTCGGGCATGCGGGCAGCGCCGACGGGGCTGGGATACGTCCCGACCTGAGCCTGGGCCGGCACGTGCAGCCACCAGCATGCCGCCACGAGTGCCAAGCCCTTCCAGCCTCTGCACATGTTCACATCCCCCAAGAACACGCCGCGACACCGGGACCAGATGTCGGCGTCGATCCCTGCCAACGCGCCCCGAATCCGTCTGATGCGGTTTCTCATCCTCAATGGCATCGACCGAAAGCGCTCCGATTCTTGAATCTTTCCGCATAATCGGGAGAACAAGAACAATCTGAACAAAACAACGAGACCTTCCAGCTCGTGATTATTCTCGCAGGCGTCCCTACCCAAACACCACATCTTTTCCTGTCGGAACGCCGTCATGTCCATATCCGTTATCATCCCCACGTTGAACGAGGCTGCCTGCCTGGGAAAGACGCTCGGCGCCGTCAGAGCCGAGCAGCCGCGGGAGATCCTCGTCGTGGACGGCGGCAGCAGCGACGCGACGTGCGAGGCGGCTCGCGCCGCCGACCGCTTGCTGCAAGGGCCGCGCGGCCGCGCCGCCCAGTTGAACCACGGAGCGGCGCATGCGACCGGCGACATCCTGCTGTTTCTGCACGCCGATTGCACTCTTGAATCCGGTGCTCTGCGCGCGGCCGAGAAATGCCTGGAGCGACGCGGTGTCGCAGCGGGCTGTTTTCGCATGACCGTGACGGCCGAGGGGGCCGTCTATCGTCTGATCGGTGCTTGCGCCACGGCCCGCGTGCGGCTGACCGGACTGATTTACGGCGATCAAGGCTTGTTCGTGGAGCGCCGACGTTTCGAGCGGATCGGCGGCTTTCCGCCGCTGCGCTTGATGGAGGATGTATTTATCAGCAAAACGCTGCGGCGCGAGGGGCGTGTGCTCGTGGCGCCGCGGCGCATCTTCGTATCGCCGCGGCGCTGGCAGCGACAGGGGATCGTGCGGCAAACGCTGCGCAACTGGACGCTGACGGCCCTTGCCGGTGCCGGCGTCCATCCCGATCGCCTGGCGGCGTTTTATCCGCTGGTGCGCTGAATCCGGAGAATGTGGCGGCACGTTTTCAACGTGCCGGTTTATCGGCAGGTTGAAAGCGTGCCGCCACATTGGGGGAGGATCTCCAACCTATAATGAACGGGGCACTACGAGGGTCCCGCATGATTCTTCCGACGCTGATGCGACAACATCATCCCCTGGCCGATCCGGCGACGCAGCTCCGTCTGCTCAACGAGGCCGGACAGCCGCCCTTCGCGCAGACGCTGGCGCGATCGGGTGTGGGACCGTTGTGTGCGGCAGGCATCCAGGTTTTGCAAGTGAACGTGGGCAAGCTGTGCAATCAGACCTGCCGGCATTGTCACGTTGACGCGGGGCCGGAGCGCCGCGAGATCATGTCTCGGGCGACGATGGAGCTGTGTCTCGATGCACTGGCTCGGGCCGACATTCCCATCCTCGACATCACCGGCGGCGCGCCGGAGATGAACCCGCACTTTCGCTGGCTCGTCGCCGAGGCGCGTGAGCTGGGCCGGCACGTCATCGACCGCTGCAACCTGACCATCCTGCTGGCGCCCGGCCACGACGATTTACCGGCCTTCCTGGCCGAGCAGAGAGTGGAAATCGTCGCCTCGCTGCCCTGCTATCTGGCGGAGAACACCGACGCCCAGCGCGGCAGCGGCGTCTTCGACAAATCGATCGCCGCCCTGCGGCGTCTGAATGCTCTGGGTTACGGCCGGCCGAAGAGCGGCCGGATCCTCACGCTGGTACACAACCCGACCGGCCCCAGCTTGCCGCCGCCGCAGCACCGACTGGAGGCCGACTACCGGCGCGAGCTGGCCGATCGTTTCGGCATTGTCTTCAATCGCCTGTACACGATCGCCAACATGCCGATCAGCCGATTCCTGGAAGATCTGGCGCGGGCCGGCCGCCACGAGGAATACCTGGCGAAGCTCGCGGCGGCCTACAACCCGGAGGCGGCGGCCGGCGTCATGTGCCGCACAACGCTGTCGGTCGGCTGGGATGGCCGGCTGTACGATTGTGATTTCAATCAGATGTTGGAGCTGGATCTCGCTGCGGGCCTGCCGCGACACATCCGCGACTTCGATGCTGCCGCGCTGGCGCGACGATCCATCGTGACGGCCCCGCATTGCTACGGCTGCACCGCCGGCAGCGGCTCCGGCTGTCAGGGTTCCATCGTCAACGCGTCTTGAGAGCGTAGACCTGCACGCTGGCGGCGAAGTCGTTGATGTTATACTCGCGCAGCAGCCGGGCCAGCCCCTCATGGATGCCCTCCAGCGGAGCACAGCAGCTCGACTCGAGTGACAGGCCGCTGTCATCGGACATCGCGGGCGAGCAGCAGCCGGATTGGTTCTCCACCTGGGCATAGGCGTTGAGATCCTTGCCTGTGTCCACCACCTGCACGGCGTCGAATCCCGCGTCGCGCAGATCGCGCTCGTAGTCCGCGATAAGGACGGCCCCCGAAACACAGCCGATGTAGGCCATGATGCTGCGTGCCAGGTCATCCGGCAGCGGCTTTTTGAGGGCAATGTCCGAGACGGCGAGTCGGCCGCCCGCTTTGAGGACGCGATACACTTCGCGGAAAACGGCCCTTTTGTCGGGCGCGAGATTGATGACGCAATTGGAAATGATGCAATCGACCGAGGCGTTCGGCAGCGGCAGCCGATCGATGGTCGCCAGGTGAAAGGCGACGTTCGCCAGCTCCTGGGCGGCGGCGTTGCGGCGGGCGCGTTCGATCATCTCCGGCGTCATGTCGATGCCGATGGCCTTGCCGGTCGGTCCGACTTTTTGCGCCGCCAGCAGCACATCAAGGCCGCCGCCGCAACCGAGATCGACGACAGTTTCGCCGGGACGCAGATGCGCGAAGGCGGTGGGATTGCCGCAAGACAGTCCCATGTTCGCCTCGGCGGGGATGGAGGCCAGCTCCTCGGGGCTGTAGCCGAACGCCTCGGCCACGGCACGCACGCCGGCGTGTTCACTCGACAGATCGCTCGTCGCCACGGAGGCGTATTTCGACCGCACTTGCTCGACGATGTTCTCGGACATGGAAACCCCTCCTCACCTGGGTCCTTTCGTTCCCCTAGAAAAACATGGCAATTCGTGCCCAGAATATATTGTATTGGCTACTCGGATTTCCATTGGTGCTTAGCGGGACCGCTTTGTTGGTCTGAACATTGACCCAATCGAAGCCGAGCTTAGTGTACTTGTTCATCCACCAGTTAACTCCCACCATCAGCTGATTGAGCTGCGTTGCATTTACGAGAGGATCGGCGAAACCGTCTGCCACCACTCCGTGGTTCAGCCACAGCTGCGAATATTGGGCAGCGATCTCCCAAGCCCCCCAACCGAATAGGTGTTGACTGGGGATGAACGGTCGGATGGGTGAAATCGCCGTGTAGCTGGACAACCCATCGGCGCGGTAGCGCTCCCCTGTCAGAAAATACGAGAGGTTCACATAGTAGCCGTTGACCTGTTCGAGGCCGCGGACGCCCGTGACCGTGTTCTCCAGGTGGCGCTGTTGATACGCATATTCGGCCAGAATGCTGAGCCGGCCGAACCAGTACAGATGCGGAGCTACCCGCGTCTGTAAACCATTGGCGTTTATGGTGGGGAGGTAGTTGAAGAAAGGCACGCCAGTCGAGCCGAAGTAGGCGAAGTTTGTATTTGGCTCACCGCCGCCAATAATGAAGATGGTGGAGCCGGACTGGTTCAAGGGATACTGACGCAATCCGGTTTCAAGCATGATGCCGCCGCCGAGGCTGTCGAGGATTTCGCTGGAGCCTTTGAACGGGGTCACGTCCAACGCGCCGATGTAATCGACACGATCCGTGAGATCATAGAACGTCCCGTCGGCCGCGTTGAATACGCCCTGTTGGTACTGGATTTTGTTCTCGAACAGGCGGCCCCAGGCCATGACGCCCTCATGACGACGGCCGGCGATATTGGCCAGCGGCGACAGCGTCATCACCGGGGACCATCCAGGGTAGATGGTAAGGTATTCGTAAAGAAACGGCGTCACCATCCGTCCGAAGCGTACATTGAAGCGGTCGTTGAGGCGGTAATTGAACCACAGATCCAGGATGTTGAAGCTGCCCAGCGCTTCCTGAAAAGCGATCTGATAGTCCCAATCCTTGGTGATGTTGCCAAATAGATAGTTACGGGCGAAAGGGACGTTGAAGCCTTTCTGGCTCGTGTTGATGTTGGCCTTGTTGTAGAACGTGCCATCCAGAGTGACGAGGTTTTGAAGATTGACCGAGTACTTGCCGTCGGTGGTGGAGAGCGACGTGTAGCCTCCGCCCGCGTTATAGCGGTAGCTTGCCTGCAAGGGAAAATTGTCGCCGCTGCCGGGCACGACAGGACCTTCCCCTGCCGGCAAACCCGCCGCTGGCTCGGCGACGTCTTCAGGGGATATGCCTGCCGAGCCTCCGGACGTGCTGCTGGAAGACACCTCGCCGCCGTCGAATGGCAGGGGGGCCCAAGGCGGAGAGCTGTATTCTTGCCCATCCGCTGTCGGCGCAATCCTGCTCGCCTGCGGCTGATTCTTTCGCAGCTCTCCCACCTCCTGACGCAGCCGCTGAATCTGTCGAAGCATCTCCTCAGGGGAAACAGGCGCCTCTTCGGCAGGAGAATTCAGAATCAGGTCCTCACCATGAGCCGGAACGATACCAAGGAGAGCCACCCCTGCCAAGCAGGCCGAGAGAATGGCCGAGCTTATTCGCGAACGCGGCCTCATGAATTTGTCCATCTTCTGCACAATAGCTCTTTTCGTTTCCTTGCGCAAACCGTGGCTGTACTTTGCCTCAGCAGCCAAAAATGTCCGGCTGGCGAAGCTCTTTCCTTGGATACGTGGGAATAGCCTGATGAGCGGCAACAAGCTACTTACTTTTCCAGATCTGGTCAAGTCGGTAATCGTTGCAACCGACACCATTTCACCACATTTTGACTGATGCATCTCAAACTTCGACCTCCGTAAACCAATGCCGTGTTCGGTTGCAGGCGGCGCAGACCGACAGCATGACCGGAACCTCAACCAGTACGCCGACCACGGTGGCCAGAGCAGCTCCGGAGCCGGGGCCGTAGAGTGCGATGGCCGTCGCCACCGCCAGCTCGAAGAAATTGCTCGCTCCGATGAGCGCACCCGGCGCGGCCACGGGATACGAAACGCCCAGCAGCCGCATCAAACCGTAGGTAAGGGAGGCGTTGAAATACACCTGCACCAGGATCGGCACGGCGATCAGGGCAACGTGCAAGGGATGGCCGAGGATGTTGTCGGCCTGAAAGGCGAAGATCAGCACCAGCGTCGCCAGCAGGGCCGTCACTGCCAGCGGTTGAAAACGCGGCAGGAACGACTTCTCGAACCACTGACGCCCCCTGATCCGCACCAGCGACGATCGCACCGCCACGCCGATCGCCAACGGCACGACAATGAACACAATAACGGCGGTCAGCAGCACGCCGAAAGGCACCGTCAGGGCCGAGGCGCCGCTGACCAGCAGCTGCACCAGGGGAGCGAACAGCACCAGCATGATGAGGTCGTTGATCGACACCTGCACCAGCGTGTAGGCCGGGTCGCCGTCGGTCAAGTAGCTCCACACGAACACCATCGCCGTACACGGAGCGGCCGCCAGGATGATGACGCCGGCGGTGTATTGATCGGCCAGCTCCGCACCAATCAGCGGCTGAAACAGGTGCTTGAAGAACAGCCAGCCGAGCAGGGCCATGCTGAACGGTTTGACGATCCAGTTGACGAACAGCGTCACCAGCAGGCCTCGCGGCCGTTTGCCGACGTTCGCCAGGGCGGCGAAGTCGATCTTCATCATCATGGGCACGATCATCAGCCAGATGAGCACCGCGATGGGAGCATTGATCTGGCTGCCGGAGCCGAGCTCCAGGCCGCGTAGGGAGGCGATAAGCTCCGGCGCGAGCCGACCGAGCGCCACGCCGGCCGCCATGCACACGGCCACCCACGCCGTCAGGCAGCGCTCGAAGGCGTTCATGCGTTTGGACAGCGCCGGCCGAGGCGGCGCGGACGGGAGCTGTAGTGGGAGCGGCGTCTCGCCGGTCGTTGTTGGTGGGAGCGGCGTCTCGCCGGTCGTTGTTGGTGGGAGCGGCGTCTCGCCGGTCGTTGTTGGTGGGACCGGCGTCTCGCCGGTCATTCCTGGTGGGAGCGGCGTCTCGCCGGTCATTCCTGGTGGGACCGGCGTCTCGCCGGTCGTGGTTGGTGGGAGCGGCGTCTCGCCGGTCGTTGTTGGTGGGAGCGGCGTCTCGCCGGTCGTGGTTGGTGGGACCGGCGTCTCGCCGGTCGTTCGTGGTGGGACCGGCGTCTCGCCGGTCGTGGTTGCCGTCGTCATGGGTTCCTCGCTCACAGGCTCGCCAGCAGCTCCTTGACCTTGCGTTCAATCAGATCCCGCACCTTGCGGAAGTCGTCGTCGGGCAGCTCCTTGGGATCGGGGATGTTCCACTCCTCGCGGCGTCGGGCCAGCACCAGAGGGCAGGCATCGCCGCAGCCCATCGTCACGGCCACGTCAATCTCGGTGCCGTTGAAGCGATCGAGCGATTTCGAGTCCTGCGTGGTCAAATCGCATCCGACCTCGCGCATGAATTGCACCGCGCGTGGGTTGACTCGACCGGAGGGTCGCGAGCCGGCGCTGAACGCCTCGATGCGGCCGGCACCGTGCAAGCGCGCGAACGCCTCGGCCATCTGGCTGCGGTTGCTGTTCTCGACGCAGACGAAGAGCACGCGCCTTACGGATTCATTCATGGAGTAAACCTCTCGCTTTTGTTGTCTTTGTCTCAGGCAGCCGCGCGGATCTCTCCGGCGATCAAAGGCAAGACTCGATCGGCCCGTGCCGCCGCCGCCGGGTCGTGCGTGACCATGACAACCGTGCGTCCCTCGCGGCGGAATTCTTCCAGCAGCCCCAGCACCTGCTCGCGCATATCCGGATCGAGATTGCCGGTCGGCTCATCGGCCAGGATGAGCGCGGGATCGTTGGCCAGGGTACGGGCCAGGGCGACGCGCTGTTGCTGGCCCACGCTCAGCTCCGCCGGCCGATGGCCAAGACGCTCGCCCAGGCTGAGGCGTTCCAGCAGATGCACGGCTCGACGGCGTTGCTGCCGCGGTGCGGCGCCCGCCAGGTAGAGCGGCACCTGCACGTTCTCCACCGCCGTCAGGTAGGAGACAAGATTGAAGCTCTGGAAGACAAAGCCGATCCGCTGGCGTCGCAGGCGCGTCCGCTCGCCGAGCGGCAGATCGTAGAGCGATTGGCCGTCCAGCCAGACCGTGCCGCTGTCCGGCGCGAGCATGCCGCCGACGATGGACAGCAGCGTGGTTTTGCCGCTGCCGGAAGGGCCGACCATGGCGACGAACTCTCCGGCACCGATGTCAAGGGTCGTCGGCCGCAGTGCCTCCACGGTCCGGCCGCGCCTCGCGTAGCTCTTGCGGACGTTGTCGAGCCGCGGCATGGTCACACCTCCTGAAAACAGACGCACGGGTCGAGGCGGGCCGCTCGCCAGGCCGGCCACAGACTCGCCAGCACGGCCACCACCACGGCCACGCCGGTCGCGCCGAGGGCCAGCGACGGCAGCGGTCGAACGACCACGTTCGCCAGCGACGGCCCCAGCCACACTGCCAGGACACTGCCCAGGAGCGCGCCCGCGAGTCCGCCGCCCAGACCGAGCACCAGCGCCTTGCCGAGAAACAGCCGCAATACCAGGCTCGGCGTCGCGCCGAGGGCCATCAAGGTGCCCACCTCGCGCCGCCGCTCCGAGACGTTGCCATACATCGCTCCGGCGGTCGCCGCGCCGCCGACCGCCAGCAGCAGGGCCAGGAAGGCCAGCGAGAGATTGCCCATCGTGCGGTTGACGTTCTGCTGCGTCCGCACCACCTGCGTGATGGTCGTCACCCGCGCTTCCGGCAGCACCTCGGCGATCTTCTCGACCAGGCCGGCGGCAATCTGCTTGCAGCAGCCGACCACCTCGATGGCGTTGACCACCTCGCCCTTGTCGGCCAGGCGCTGAACCGTGTGCAGATGAGCGAACACGCGGGCATCATCGACGGTGCCGGTCGCGGGCAGGACCGCCAGGATCGTGAAACGCTCGCCGAGCAGCTCGATGGCATCGCCCTCTTTCAGCCCGGCTCGCTCGGCCGCGTCCGCTCCGATCAGAGCTTCATGCTCGGCCAGGTTTTCGATGATCCGCTTGCGTGCCAGCAAGCGAGGACCGTCGCCTTGACCGAGAGGCAGGTCCGCCTCGGCGCCGCAGCCGGCTGGCCGCGCGAAGATGCCGGCCCCGCCCCAGGCGGCCTTGGCCTGAAATTCGCTGCGCGGCAGGATGCCGGTCAGCGTCACCGATCGGCCGGCGAGCACCGCGGACACGCACAGCCGCGGCGAGAGGTTGTCCACGCCTTCCAGGCCCGACAGCGTCAGCCGCTCGACATACTCTTCCGGCAGCGTCTCGCCGTGGGTGTCGGCGGCATAGTAATCCTGCAAGGTCACGCCGCGCGGCAGAACCAACACGTTCGCTCCCAGGGAATCCAGATCGCGGGCCACGGCGCGCTCCGAGAACACGGTCACGGTGCGAACGGCGACGAGGGCAGTCACACCCAGCAGGATCGCCAGCCCGCAGGTCAACATCGGCGGCGGCCACGTTCTGCTCGCTCAGCTTGACGGCGAAAGCGCCCGTCACCGCGCCGTTGGGAGCGACGGCGAGCACGAGCGGCATGGGCGAACGGCCGACGCCGTAACGATCCACCAGTGTTTTCTCGGCCGGATCGTTCACGCGCACATTCACCTGGGCGGCCTGGGCCGAGCGCTTCACCAGCGCCGCCTCCAGGTTTTGCCGCACACTTCGCGTGGCCGCATCGTCCTCCTTGTGAAAGAGGACGAAGACATATTTGCCGTCGCGCGCCGCCGCCGTCACGGCGGCCTGTCCGGCTCCCCGCGACACAATCGGCTCGACTGTTTGTATCGTCCCCGCACGCGGCCCAAACAGCGCCGCGGCCAGGGCAAGGACGAAAATCGTCTGCCTCCTCATTCCGTTCTCCTTCTCTTCCATGAAACAGAACGGAGCGAAAGCTCCTTCACGATTCGTGGCAACGGTCCTCGACCAGACACAGCCCGCGGTCCAGCAGGTCGGTCACGCACGGATTGACGATGCGGTAATAAACGTTGGTGCCCTGGCGGCGCGAGCCGAGGATGCGTCGATCGAGCAGGCGCTGTAGCTGATTGGAGACGGCCTGCGGCTTCATGCCCAGGACATCGGCCAACCGGGTCACGCACATCTCGCCGTGACAGACCAGGGCGTGCAACATCCGCAAGCGCGTGTCGTTGGCCAGCACCTTGAACAGGGCCATCAGCTCGACGGCCTGGCTGGGTGCGAGCAGCGGGCGTGCGCCGGGAACTATCGCGGAGCCACAGCAGGCCGGGTTGGTTTTGGGTTTTCGGACGGTCTTGGTCGAGGACATGGCGCAGGTCTCCTTTGGGCGCATGTTACACTAATCGGTGTAATGGTGGATGTCAAGATTGGCTATCGTTCAACGAAGCGGCGCTCGCGCTGTCTTTCCGAAGCTCAATAAAGAGTTTGACTTAAGAAAATCTTGGAAAAAAGTGCAAAATGCTTGTCCACTTCGAGGACCAAATCTCGATTAGGTAAGAGAGCGAAACGTTTCGGTCCTTCCGGATGATGTCCCCACCCTTCTTCCGCCCCCCATCGCTCACACTCCACAACGATCCCCAGATCGAGGAAGGACGGTGAACGCGGTTCGATCGCGGCACGGATGCTGTGCGTTCTTGTTGCGGAAGATTCGGAATACGCCGGTCGGTTGCTTACGCGACCGTCCTGGCCTGAGGAGCGCCCCATGCGGCGGCGCGGTGCGAACTCGAAGAGCCTGCCCTCGACGAGGGAGACCGCGCCGTCGTTTTCAACGCCATTCGCGACGCGGGGATGCCGGCCACCTCGTGGCCCGCCCGCACTTCTCGCCTGGCATTCGAACCGCTGGAGCATCCTTGACGAGCGGTCCATCGCGGGTAAATTGATCGAGACACGCCGAGCCTGTCCATGATAGGTCGCCCCCAACACGGACGAATTGGAAGCGCGGCCCCGAAGCAAGGACGACAATTGATGATTGAACCGTACAATGCGGTTGGCTTGGTTCCCACTTTTTGGGGCATTCGCCAGCGCCAAGACATTCAAAAAAATCTCGATCATCTCAAGGAGCTCACGAAATCGGCTTTGTGGATGTCTAATCTCGACATTCCCGTCCGTCTCCTGGCGATTCCGGAGGGCGCGTTACAAGGCTTCAACGATGAGGTGCTCGATGTCGATCACGCCGACTATGCGCGGAATTGTGCCATCGACATTCCAGGACCGGAAACCGACCAGCTAGGTCAGCTGGCACGCGAACATAACGTGTATCTCATGGCCCAGGCCAAGGCCCGCCATGCCGATTGGCCCGATCGCTTCTTCAATGTTGGGTTTGTTCTCGATCCCAATGGCGTGGTGATCCTTAAACATTATAAGCTATCGGCCCTGCTCCCGTGCGAGCGCTCCGTGTCGCCTCACGACCTTTTCGATTGGTGGGTTGCCAAGTACGGCCGTACTCTCAGCGCTTTCTGGCCCGTGGTCGATACCGCTATCGGGCGGCTCGGCATTATGATGGCGATGGAAGGCAATTATCCCGAGAATGGACGCGGGCTGGCCATGAATGGCGCGGAAGTGGTTTATCGGGCCTCGTTGCCGGGTTCGTTCACGCAAAACGATATTTTCGAGATCTCCAATCGTGCCCGAGCGCTCGAAAACAACATGTATGTTCTTGCTCCCAACATTGGCGGCGGCCATCTCTACCCGGACGGCGAAGTCCCACTCGACACGGGCAGCGGCCAATCGATGTTGGTCGATTACAAAGGCGCGATCGTTGGCAAGCAGCGCGATACGAATGGCTCCACGTATGTGATGGGCACCATCAATATCGAAGCGCTGCGCCATCATCGGTCACATGCCCAGGTCACCAATTGGCTCAAAGACGTCCGCACGGAGATGGCTCAGATCATTTATGAGCGTCCGCTTTATCCGAAAAACCGCTATCTCGATCGTCTGCCGGGACGCCATGCCGAATATAAAAAGGAAGTGCTTGACCGTCAGATCGAGCTGCTGCAAGAGCGCGACATCTGGAAAGCACCTTCCCCATGAGAACCACGAACAAAAACCGATTCACCGCAGAGAACGCAGAGAACGCAGAGAAAAAAGAACCGAGAAAAAGAAGTAAAGAATCGGCTTCCCGAGGTTGTTATTTTTTCTCTGCGTTCTCTGCGTTCTCCGCGGTGAATGGCTTTTTAGGTTCTTTCTGTTAGAGCCTCTGAAACAGCGGCATGAAACCTCCCGGACGCCGTGCCTTCGTTCCGGGAACCATCGCGAGAAGCTTGTGTTCGCTTGCGTTGCTAGTCTCCTATTTCAGGAGTGAGTACCCATGAAGAAATTGAACGCGCTGGTGCTGTCGGTCCTGTCCGTTTGCATCTTCCTCGCCGTGATCGCCCTGGCCGGGCCGCGAGATACCAGCTCGGGACCAGGAGCGGAAACGCCGCGGCGCGGTCCCGAGAGGGAGGGACTGGGCACCTATTTTCCGGACACCGAGAAACTGGGTGCAGCGGAGATGCGCGTCATCGCCTGCGGCACCGGCCTGCCGCTGCCGCGCAAGTCGCAGGCGGCCACTTGTTTCCTGGTCGAATTGGGAAACGGCGAGAAATTTCTGTTCGACCTCGGCTCCGAATCGGCGGCGAACCTCGGCTGTCTGAACATCCCCTACGACCATCTGGACAAGCTCTTCGTCAGCCACTTGCACAGCGATCATGTCGGCGACATGGCCAACCTGTGGATCGGCGGCTGGGTCGGCGGACGGCATGGCCCCTTGCGCGTTTGGGGACCGAGCGGTTTGACGCCCGATCTCGGGACCAAACACTTTGTCGAGAGCCTCAAGGAGACGTTCAAATGGGATTACAAGAGCCGCTTGGGAGTGATTCCGGCTTCCGGCGGAGGAATCGAAGTCCACGAGTTCGACTACCGCGGCGAGAACAAAATCGTCTACGAGAAGAACGGCGTGACGATTCGCAGCTGGCCCGCGATTCATTGCATGGACGGTCCGGTGAGCTACGCCCTGGAATGGAACGGCCTCAAGTTCGTCTTTGGCGGCGACACGTTTCCGAACAAGTGGTATGCCAGGTATGCCAAGAACGCGGACCTGGCCATTCACGAGTGCTTCCCGTCGCCGCCCATGTTGATGAAATACGAGCACTTGAGCGCGCGGTCGGCCCTCAACGTGGCCGTCGAGGTCCATACGGTGCCGCACACCTTCGGCATCGTCATGAACGCAGTCAAGCCGCGCATGGCGGTGGCCTATCACTTCTTCAACGACTACGACACCCGCGATCCTATCTACGACGGCATCCGCAAGGTCTACAAAGGACCGCTGACGATGGCGACGGACCTGCTGGTTTGGAACGTCACGAAAGAGAACGTGAAGGTGCGGCGCGTGATCGTGAACGAGGCATCTTGGCCCGCCAGTCCGCCCACCCCTCCGGATCAACCCGATCCCAAGCAGCGCACGCCGTTCAGCGCCTTCGTGGACAACGGCCGGGCAGATGTGGCGAAAGAGCTGGCTCCCCAGATCGAGAAGTTCAAGAAAGAACATGGGCTGAAGTAACTACCGCGCTCTGTACTTGAAGAATTGACTGGACTGACCCTGCGCATCTTGCCGATTATTCGTTTTGTGTGTGGATTTCCGGGTTTAACGAGGATGGCGGACATGCGGATGACGTGGTGGTTAGCGTGGCTTGCTCTCCTCGGGGCTGCGCGAGCCTGTCCTGGGCAGGATTCGATCCTGTCGCCTGGCGTCCCCCCTCCCGAGGGGTGCGCCTCGCCAACCGAGAACAATCCGAACCCATTTCCTGGCCTCTCCGCTCCGGAGGGGTGCGCCCCGGCAATAGGGGACAACCTGGCGCCTTGGACGGCGCCGGCGGGCAGCCCGGGGCGCTTCTGGGCGGAAGCCGATTACGTCATCTACTGGCTCAAGCCGGTGTGTTTTACCGTACCCGGCTTAAGCGTTGGGAATTTGAGCGACCCGCAGCCGGGAGTCCTGGGACAGCCCGGCAGCCAGCTTGTCCAGGGCGACTCCAAGTTCCAGCTCAAGGGCGCCAACGGCATCCGGCCTCGAATCGGGGTTTGGCTGACCGACGACCAATTCCTGGGCCTTGAGGCCGAGGGGTTCGTGTTGGAGCAGGTCGCCTCCGGCGGGACGGTGGCCTCGAATTCCAACGGCGGCCCGCCTCTCTTTCTGGTCTTCCAGGAGCCGAACAACGCGAACGCGGCCCTTCCGTTCAGCGTCCCCGGTGTGGTCGCCGCTAGCTCCTCCGCCGTCGGGGAGAGCCGCCTATGGGGGGCGGAGACCAATACCCTCTTTCACATCAGCACCCAGCGCGGAGCCTGCACGCTTCATGCTACCGCCCTGGTTGGCTGTCGCTATCTGAACCTGGACGATCGCGTCATCGTAAGCAATCGCCAGTCCTTGGTTAGCGACCCCTCCGTGACGGCGTCCGGTCAGGCCAACTTCGCCACGCAGAATCAGTTCGTGGGCGGTCAGGTCGGCTCGCGCTTCGGATGTGCGTATGGCCGTGTACGTCTGGATCTGACCACGAAACTCGCCTTCGGCGAGACGTACCTGGTCAGCGAGGTGGCGGGCAGCCCTCTGCTCAGCGGCTCCAGCGTCCAGCCGGGGCTGGTGCCAGGCCCGTTGCTGGCGCTGCCCAGCAACGTCGGCCGGCTGGCGTCGGAGCGCATCACGGTCGTGCCCGAGTTCAACCTGCGCCTGCGCTGGCAGGTCTGCAACCGCTTCTATCTGACGCTTGGCTACAACTTGCTCTACTGGAACAAGATCCTCTGTCCGGGAGACCAGATGGACGCGCTGGTGAACACCACGCAGCTGCCCTCGCGTGGTCCGGTGGTTGGTCCCGCCGACCCGGCTCCGAAATTCGTCTTCACGGATGCGTTCGCGCAAGGGCTTGAAGCCGGCTTCGGCTTCACCTTCTGATCGCGGATCATTTCGTTTGCGGCCGGGAAGGCCCGCGCCCTATCCGCGTGCCTGTAATTCGCCGGCCGCCTGGTCGTCGAGCGCGGCGAGGGCGCGGTAGGCGCGAGCGCGGCCGGCGTGCGCGTCGGGCGTCGCATCGTTGGCGATGGCGCGGCTGAACGCCTCGATGGCCTTGTGATAGTCGCGATTTTGCAGATGCATTTCGCCGATGAGACAACCCACGTCGGCCGCCGCGCCCTCCGGCAGCGTCGCCGCGTTGTCCGAGGGCGCCGCGCCGTTGGCGTCCTCCTCATGGTTTGCCTGGTACTTGACGCGCAGAATCTCGGCGACGCGCTTGAGAGTGGCCCGCTTGTTTTTGATGCCCTTGAGCGCCGCGTCGTCGCCGCGCACGAAGGCGAACAGCGCGTGCAACTCCGGGTGGTTCTCGCTCAACCACTCCTCCACCTCGCAATGCGAGATCGTGTCGAACAGATCGACGAGCTTGCTGGATGGATGAGCCTCCAGGGTTTCGACGGCCTCGCGCGCGCCGCTGAGGGCCTCCACGAACAGGAACAGGCCGTCGCCGTGCTTTTTCAGCCAGCGTAGGGCGTCCAGGTCGCCGTCGAGGGCGAGGAGAAGGTGATAGATTTCCGGATCGTCGTTTTGCAGCCAGGTCAGGTCCGGCTCGGCGGTTTTGGTATCGCTGTTGTGCTTCATGGTTCGCTCACTCTTGGTTGTCCTTCGGTCGATGCGAGCGGTCAACGAGTAAACATCACCACATGGCTGGCCAGCGCGTCAAGGTTTCCTGTCCCACGAAGACCAGCGGCGCGATAGAATGCTCCGCGGACCCATCCTCGCATTCGGAGAGGCCATCATGAATCGCCGGCAATTTCTGGCCGCATCGGCCGCCGTCGCCGCTGTCGCCGCCAACGCGTCCGAGGAGAACGAAACCGTGTTCCCCGTCATCGATACGCATCAACATTTGTGGGATCTCAGCAAGTTTCGCCTGCCCTGGCAAAAGAATGAGCCGAAGCTGGCGAAAAATCACCTGATGTCCGACTACCTGGCGGCGACGGCCGATCTCGGCGACATGGAGGGAAAGCCGGCGCGGATCGTCAAGACGGTATACATGGAAGTCGATGTCGAGCCGAGCCAGCAGACGGCCGAGGCGCAGTACGTGCTCGATCTGTGCAGCCGGGCCGACAATCCGATGGTCGCCGCCGTCATCTCCGGCCGGCCCAGCGCCGATGGCTTTGCGAAATATCTCGATGCGTTTACAAATAGCGCCTGCATCAAGGGCGTCCGGCAAGTGCTGCACGGGCCGGGCACGCCGGCGGGTTACTGTCTCGACAAGAAGTTCATCCACGGGATACGCCTGCTGGGCGAGCGCAATCTGAGCTACGATTTATGCATGCGTCCGGGCGAGCTGCGCGACGCGGCCAAGCTGATCGACGAATGTCCCGGAACGCGCTTCATTCTCGATCACTGCGGCAACGGCGACGTGCAGGCCAAGGACCGCTCGCAATGGGAGAAGGACATGGCGGCGGTGGCCGAGCGCAAGAACGTGGTGTGCAAGGTGTCGGGCATCGTCGTGACGGCCAAGCCGGAAAGGTGGACCGCGGACGATCTGGCGCCGATTATCAAGCATACGCTGGAAGTGTTCGGTCCGGACCGCGTGATGTTCGGCGGCGATTGGCCGGTCTGCACCAAGACGGCGTCGTTCCGGCAATGGTTCCAGGCTTTGGCCTCGATCGTCGCCGGCCGGAGTGCCGAGGAAAAGCGAAACCTGTTCCACGATAACGCGATGCGTTTCTATCGGCTGGAAGGCGACGAATAACGCCGGCGAGGTAATTTCGCACAAAGAATTGAATCACGAAAGCACGAAAGTACGAAAACACGAAAGAAGCAAAACGCCAACAAATCGAGAAGAGTTTGATTTTTGTTTTCTTTTTTTCGTGATTTCGTACTTTCGTGCTTTCGTGATTCAATTCCGTGCCGGAGTAATAACGGCGGGAATCTGCTTGCCTCGCCGCGTCTTGGCGGCTTACAATCAAGTTCTTGCCTGCTGTCCCAGCGGGACGCCTGCCGCATCGCCCAGATGGATCGATTCTGGAAGAGACATCATCCACTTGAGGGGGATCAGCGTCATGTCCGCGACCGTCACCCTGCCTTCGTCGCTGCGCACTCGTTTGACCGCGATGCACCGGCGTCTTCGGCTGTTACGGGCCGTGCGCGGCCTGGGGCTGCTTGTCGTCGTCCTCGGTCTATTCGCGGCGGCGGCGGTGCTGGCCGATCACTGGCTCGATCTGCCGGCCCTGACGCGACAAATCCTTTTCTCGGTGTGGCTCGCCGCGGGCGGCGCCTTGTTGCTGCGCGGCGTCCTTGTACCGCTGTGCCGCCGTATCGATACAGAGGCGCTGGCCGCCGCCGTCGAGGAGAGATATCCCGACCTCGGCGAACGCCTCACCAGCGCCGTCGAGCTGGCCGACGGCTCCCCGGAAGGACACGGCTCGCCGCTCCTCATCGCCTTGTTGCTGGAGGAGACGGCGGCGCGCAGTGAAGACCTCGATTTTCGGCCGGCCGTGCCGTCGCGTCGAGCCGGCGTCGTTGTCGCTCTGGCCGCCTTGACCGGTCTGCTGATCGCGGCTCCCGCCCTCGTTTGGACGCAGCCGTATCGCGATCTGGCACAGCGGTTCTTCCGTCCCTGGAACATCGCTCCTGTCCCTCCTCCTTATGACATCGCGGTGACATCGGGCGATGTGTTCGCGGCGCGCGGCCGCTCGGTGCCGCTGTCCGCTCATATCACGCCGAGCAGCGACAAGATTGCCCTGCCGGAGAAGGCCACGCTCGTCGTGGTCGAGAGCAGCGGTAAAGAGAGCCGGCAAGCGATACCGCACGCGGAAAGCGGCGAGTACACCCTCGCTTTCAAGGTATCGGGCGACGTTTCCTATCGCATCGAAGCCAGCGAGGTCGTCAGCGATTCGTACCGCGTGACGGCGATCACGCCGGTCGAGCTGGCCGCCGAAAGTCCGACGGTCACCGTCACTCCGCCGGCCTACGCGCGATCCGTCAAGGAGGAAGAGACGTTTCAGGGACTTGTGGATCTGGCCGCGTTACAGCACAGCGACGTTCGCTTCGATTTCCGCTTCACGCGTCCGGTGGTGGCGGC
>Ga0335075_10003624_pt1 | contig 24395 bp, 26 predicted proteins | sample Lox_Sample_24_FD_206723 | JGI IMG/M metagenome (GOLD analysis project Ga0335075, IMG submission 206723) | Soil microbial communities from Loxahatchee National Wildlife Refuge, Florida, United States - Lox_Sample_2.4 | ecosystem: Environmental > Terrestrial > Soil > Wetlands | place: USA...
AATCGCGGGGGCGGGCGTTTTAGGCAACCAGCGCCGACCCGACGAGTCGTGTGCGCCGCAGCCGGCCGAGCCGGATCCCGGACCGCCGACCCGCACCGCTCACAACGCGGCCGGCGTGCAGCCGGACGCGGCCCAGGTGCCCTCCGATCCGAAGCGCATCGTCGTGCTGTCCGGCGACCAGCTCGACGCCCTGTGCGCGCTGGGCCTGCAGTCGCGGATCGTCGCGGCCGCGTGGGCGGACGGTTCCTCGAGCCAGCCGTCCTACCTGGGCACGGTCGTGCATCGGCTGCCCGGTGTGGGCACGCGCAGCAGTCCCGACCTGGCGGCGATCCGGGCGGCGAAGCCGGATTTGATCCTGGGCTCGCAAGCGTTGACGCCGAAGTTGTATTCGGCGCTGGCCGCCATCGCGCCGACGGTGTTCACCGCGGCCCCGGGTGCGGCCTGGGAGGACAATCTGTCCAGGGTGGGCGAGGCGACCGGGCGGGCCGACGCCGCGGAGGGTGTGATCGACGACTTCACCAAGAAGGCCCGCGACGACGGCGCCGCACACGACGCCCCGCACTACCAAGCGTCGATCGTGCAGTTCACCGAGAACACCATCCGGGTATATGGCGCCGCAAACTTTCCGGCCAGTGTGCTGCACGTAGTCGGCGTCGATCGCCCTGCCTCGCAACGGTTTACCGACAAGCCGTACATCGAGCTGGGCAGTACCGACGCCGATCTGGCTGGCAACCCGGACTTCTCGGCGGCCGACGGTGATCTGGTGTATGTGTCGTTCTCGTCGCCGGACGCCAAAGATCGCGCCGCGACCATCTTCGACAGCGGGCCGTGGCGCAAGCTGGCGGCGAACCGCGACAACCGGATCTTCGTGGTCAACAACGAAATATGGCAGACGGGCGAGGGCGTCGTCGCGGCCCGCGGTGTGATCGACGACCTGCGCTGGGTAAACGCCCCGATCAACTGACGACCAGCGGTTTGTGACGTCCACCGCACCACGCCAAATACATAGTCTATCTATGCTAATCTGGCGGCGTCTAATAGAATTCGATACTGAAACAAGCGCACTCCAGAGGATTGCCTAATGAGCACTGTTTCCGCCTATGCCGCTACCTCGGCGACCGAGCCGCTGACCAAAACCACGATCACCCGCCGCGACCCCGGCCCGCACGACGTGGCCATCGACATCAAGTTCGCCGGGATCTGCCACTCCGACATCCACACCGTGAAGGCCGAATGGGGCACACCCAATTACCCGGTGGTGCCCGGCCACGAAATCGCCGGCGTGGTGAGCGCCGTCGGCGCTGAGGTCACCAAACACAAAGTGGGCGACCACGTCGGCGTCGGCTGCATGGTCAACTCCTGCGGTAAATGCAGCAGCTGTCAGGCCGGTCTTGAGCAGTACTGCAAGCCGGGCGCGACCTTCACCTACAACTCCATCGACAAAGACGGCACGCCAACACAGGGCGGCTACAGCCAGGCAGTCGTCGTCAACGAGAACTTCGTCGTGCGCATCCCCGACTCGCTGCCGCTGGACAAAGCGGCGCCGCTGTTGTGCGCCGGCGTCACGCTCTTCTCACCGCTGCGGCACTGGAAAGCGGGCCAAGGCACGCGGCTCGCGATCATCGGCCTGGGCGGACTGGGTCACATGGGCGTCAAGCTGGGCGCGGCGATGGGCGCCGACGTGACGGTGTTGTCGCAGTCGCTGAAGAAGATGGAGGACGGACTGCGTCTGGGCGCAAGCCACTACTACGCCACCGCCGACCCGGACACCTTCAAGAAGCTTCGCGGCAGCTTCGACCTGATCCTCAACACCGTCTCGGCCAACCTCAGCCTCGGCAACTACCTGAACCTGCTTGACGTCGACGGCACGCTTGTCGAGCTGGGTATCCCCGAACACCCGATGGAAGTGCCGGCCTTCCCGCTGGCGCTGGCGCGGCGCAGCCTGTCCGGGTCGAACATCGGCGGGATCGCGGAAACTCAGGAGATGCTGGACTTCTGCGCCGAGCACGATGTAACGCCCGAAATCGAAGTCATCCAGCCGGACTACATCAACGAGGCCTACGAGCGGGTGCTCGCCAGCGACGTGCGCTACCGCTTCGTGATCGACACGTCAGGCTTGTGACGCGGCTTCGCCGTTAGACGCGTCGCCTTGAGACTTGTCGCCGATACCCGCCAACGGCCAGCCGGCGGCGGCGAGCCTGGCGGCCACACGCGCGATGTTCTCGGGACCGGCGTCGAATTGCGTCATGTCCGAGATGAAGTCCGCGATCACGTCGCGGTCAACCGGTCCGTCGACGTCCTCGTCGATGGCGTCGACAACTTCGGTGAGTTCATCATTGGACAGTGGTGTGCTCTGCAGTAGCGCAAGCAACGGCACCCGGTCCGGACCTGGAACGCCTTCCGGGTAGCCGGCCTGCAGCCACTGGATCACGGAACGGAAGAACGCCGCCGTCGAAGATGGTGTTATCCCCACCTCGTCAGTCTCACGAAAGGTGGGTCAACGGCGCTAGCGTCCCACGACACCGTCCGGACAATTCATGCACCGTTCATCTTTCGACGCATTCGTCGCCTCGGGCGAAGGAACAGGTCACTACCGTGAGGCCAATGAGGTGGCAGACGGTCGCCATGTTGTCGGCGCTGTGGTGCGTTCTTGTGATCGCGCCCGCGGCGGTTGCCACATGCTTTTTCAAGATTTCGATCGACACGTCGATCGGCGGGCCGGTCATCGGAGTGTGGGCGGTCGGATATCTCCTGTCGCTAGCCGTGTTTTTCGTGATCGCCCGAAAGTCGCCGCATTATCCGATGCTGGGCTGGTTCCTCGCCTCGATCATGCCGTTCGCCGCTGACTGGTCGGCGCCCGCATCGTGGTGGGCTCTGGTGGTCTGCGCGGCGATTGTGGTCGCATGCGCGACCTGGCTGAGTCGGTCGGTCTACGGGTTCGACCGGCTGAGTCGCGACGGCGTGCGGGCCAAAGGCGTTGTAATCGAAGTCAAGCGGCCGCTGTTCAACACCGTCATCAACAACGCGTACATTCGCCGGACGCTGCGCCTGCGCATCGAGCGACCCGACGGCGTGGCGCCCTACGAAGCCATCATCAACGGGACCTTCATGTTCGGCGAGATCCCGCAGCCCGGAGCGAAACTGCCGGTGATGGTCGATCCGCTGCGGCCACAACACGTCGAATTGGCCAGCAAGACAGCGACTTCGGAGACCGCCCAGCCGCGTGCGACGCGAGCGATGGCTGGACCGCAGCCCGCGCCGGACGTCACCGAACAGTTGGGAAAGCTCACCGCCATGCACCGCCGTGGCGACCTCACCGATGCCGAATTCGCCGCTGCCAAGCAGCGACTCCTCGGCACCTGACCCGACGCACAAGCGACCGTTGCGCTCTCGCCCGATTCAACAGACGACAAGATCGCTATCGCGCCGATGATGGCATGACCCCCGCCGATCTTGCCTGTGCGCGAGCACAACGATTGCCGCGCCACGTTGGGACGGTGACCATTGCGCTCATGTCCAACTGGGCAGAGGATTGGTTCGCCATCCCGCAGAGCACGACGCCGGCCCGACGATATTGGAGGCTGCATGACCACCGTCCGCAACGCGATCCTCGATCTGCTGCGCGCCCACAATCTGACGACTTTTTTCGGAAATCCGGGTTCGTCGGAACTTGCCCTGCTGCAAGACTTTCCAGAGGATTTTCGCTATTTCCTGGGGCTGCAGGAGATGATCCCGGTCGGGATGGCCGACGCGTATGCACAGATCACCGGTCGCCCCGCTCTGGTCAACCTGCACACCGCGCCCGGGATGGGCAACGCTCAAGGCCAGCTTTACAACGCCTATTGCAACAAGACGCCGCTGATCGTGACGGCCGGCAATCAACGACGGAACATGCAGAACCAGTACTGCCTGCTCACCAACATCGAACCCACCACAGTGCCAAGGCCGTTCGTCAAATGGGCCGCCGAGCCGGCCATCGCGAGCGAAGCGCCGGCCGTGCTGGCCCGTGCCATTCACCTGGCCACTACCCCACCGATGGGCCCGGTATTCGTCTCGCTGCCGATGGACGACATGCCGGTCGAACTCGACGACGCCCAGGCCGCCGACATCGCCGTGGTGCGTGAGCGCTCGGTGACCCATGCGACCGGGTTTCCCGTCGAACTCGCCCAACGGATCTGTGCGCGTTTGGAAGAGGCGAAATCGCCGGCGTTCATCGTGGGCGGTGACGTCGAACGCTATGGTGCCTGGGAATCGGTGGTCGGGTTGGCCGAGCGCACCCAATCGGTGGTGTGGACCGCTCCGCTGACCGGCTGGAGCGGATTCCCGGAGAATCATCCGCTGTATCAAGGCGCCCTGCCGCCCGGCGCGGGCTGGATCTCGAAGGCGCTGGCCGGACACGATCTGTTGGTTGCCATCGGCACACCGGTTTTCCGTTACTACCCACAAGTGCCCGGGCCGTATCTGCCCGAGGGCGCCAGCATGATTCACATCACCAACGATCCCGACGAAGCCGCCCGCGCCCCGGTCGGGGACGCGATCCTCGCCGACCTGGCCAGCGCCACTCAGGCCCTGCTCGACGCCGCGAAACCAACCCAACGACAGGCCCCGGCACCCCGTGCTGCGATCCCCGACATCGAAACGGCGCAAGCACCGTTGCGGCCGGCCGCGCTGTGGACCGCGGTCGGGAAGGCTGCGCCCGCCGAGACACTGTGGGTCAGCGAAGCCGGTAGCAACGAGCTTGCCATCGCCGACGCTATTCGACCCGGTTACCCGTTGTCCCATTTGTCGGCCGCGGGCGGTGGACTCGGCTGGGGGCTACCGGCGTCCGTTGGCGCTCAGCTGGCGGCCCCCGATCGTCCGGTTGTCGCGCTAATGGGTGACGGCTCAATGCATTATGCGATCACCGCGTTGTGGACCGCGGCGCGCTACCAGATTCCGGTCACGGTCGTGGTCGCATCCAACGCCGAGTACGGCGTGGTCAAGGAGTTCGGCGTGTGGGAGAAGACGCCGGGCGTTCCGGGACTCGACGTGCCGGGACTCGACGTGGTGGCAACCGCTGCCAGCTACGGTGTCGACGCCCATGAGGCGCACAGCGTCGACGAGGTCAGCGAGTTGGTGGCGGCCGGCATCGCCGACCGCGACCGGCCCACCCTAATCAACGCGCGCATCATTCCGGTCGGCGTGTGACGGCAGCCTAGTGAGAGCCTTCGGCGAGCAGCGCGACATTTCGTTGAATACGCCGCAGCGTGAATAACGAGACGGGCAGCACGATCGCAGCCAGGACGGCGATCACCAGGTAATAGAACCTGTCGTTGACGATTACAACGGCGGCCGCGACCCCGGCCACGATGAGGATCCCGAACACCAGCCAGGTCCAAAGTTGCTGTCGCTTCAGCTGATCGGCAGACTTGTTGCGCAGAAACACCCTGCCCAGCCGGGTCGCCGATGCCCGCACGTCAGGATCAGCGGGCACCTTGCCGTGCAGGACCGCGTCGATCGCCTGCGAACGTCCCGCGTGGTCCAACCCGGCAACCGCCGCGACCGCTCCCCGGTGGATGCCCTGCGTCGTGACCGTGAAATATCCCGCGACGGCCGCACCGAAGACGATCGCCGACAGGATGGTGCTTTCGACCTCAGCATGCGACTGGAAGCTGGTGAGCCCGCCCCACACCGCCGCGAGGAGCGACGCCCACACGAGGAATCGCAGCCACGGGGGTTGCAGGAGCAGCCGAATACGCACAAGCGACCTACGGGTCTAGAAGTTCCAGTCCTCGTCTTCGGTGACGACGGCCTTGCCGATCACGTACGACGATCCTGATCCGGAGAAGAAGTCGTGGTTTTCGTCGGCATTGGGCGACAAGGCGGACAGGATGGCCGGGTTGACGTCGGTCTCATCGCGCGGGAACAGCGCCTCGTAACCGAGGTTCATCAGCGCCTTGTTGGCGTTGTAGCGCAGGAACTTCTTGACGTCTTCGGTCAGCCCGACCCCGTCGTAGAGATCCTGGGTGTACTCCACCTCGTTGTCGTAAAGCTCGAACAGCAGCTCGTAGGTGTAGTCCTTCAACTCGGCCTGCCTGGCAGCGTCCTCCAGGGCGAGCCCGCGCTGAAATTTGTAGCCAATGTAGTAGCCGTGCACGGCTTCGTCGCGGATGATCAGCCGGATCAGGTCCGCGGTGTTGGTCAGCTTGGCCCGGCTCGACCAATACATCGGCAAGTAGAACCCGGAGTAGAACAGGAAGCTCTCCAGCAGCGTAGAGGCCACCTTGCGCTTGAGCGGCTCGTCGCCGCGGTAGTACTCCATCACGATCTCGGCCTTGCGCTGCAGGTTGGGGTTCTCCTCCGACCAGCGGAAGGCCTCGTCGATCTCCACGGTGGAGCACAGCGTGGAGAAGATCGAGCTGTAGCTCTTGGCGTGCACCGATTCCATGAAAGCGATGTTGGTGTAGACCGCCTCTTCGTGCGGCGTCAGCGCGTCGGGAATCAGGCTGACCGCCCCGACCGTGCCCTGGATGGTGTCCAGCAACGTCAACCCGGTGAACACCCGCATGGTCAGTTGCTTCTCGTGGTCCGTCAGCGTGCCCCACGACGGGATGTCGTTGGACACCGGGACCTTCTCGGGCAGCCAGAAGTTTCCGGTCAGCCGCTCCCAGACCTCGGCGTCCTTTTCGTCTTGCAGACGGTTCCAGTTGATCGCCGAAACCCGATCGATCAGCTTCATTTTTTCGGTCACCAGAACCCACCTCACCAGCCATCTTTGGCTGATAGTCGCCTGTGGAACGTCAGGCTCCAAACACTACCCCTGGGGTACGGCAACGAGGCGCAACACAAGGAGTTGTGTTTGCGTGTCGCGCTGTCTTCGTACTCACTAACCAGTATTACGCGTTCGCGGGGTAATGCGACCGAAGGTTCAGACGCACCACGCGGTCGAGGAAGCGATCGGATAGCACGCGGGCCAACCGGACGAGGACTGCCGCATCACGTCCGATCGTGTACCGACTGCGGGGACGAGACGCGGCCGCCGCCTTCGCAATGACTTTGGCGGCGCTTTCGGCGGAAACACCGTCCTTGCCGAATGATCGAGCCTGCTCCGAGATTGCTGCGACCAGGTCGCCATAGCGCTCGAGTTGATCGGCAGTCATGGCGGCGTTCAACCGATCGGCGTTGGCTATCCCACGCTCCAACATCTCGGTCTTGACCGCACCGGGTTCGATGACGACGACCTTGACCCCGAGACGGCCGACCTCACGACGCAGGGAGTCGCTGACGGCTTCGAGGGCGAACTTGGAACCCGCATATGCCCCGTAGGTCGGCAGCGCCACCCTGCCACCGACCGAACTGATGTTGACGACGGTGCCTGCACTGCGCAGCAAGGCCGGCAGAAGCGCCTGGGTCATGGCGACGTGGCCGAACAGGTTCACCTCGAACTGCCGGCGCCACTCGGCAATTGGCAGCGCTTCGACCGGAGCGTTGACCGAGATCCCGGCGTTGTTGACCAGCGCGCGCAGCGGCCGGCCCTGCGGATCGCGGGCGACCCGTTCGGCGATGGCGGCCACATCGGAGTCAACCGTGATGTCGAGGATGTGCGGCTCGATCCCCTCGCCGCGCAGGGCATCGGCGTCGACGTCGCGGCGGACACCGGCCAGCACGTAAAATCCTTTGCGCGCCAGCTCTTTCGCAACGGCCTCACCTATGCCGGTGGAGGCGCCGGTGACGACGATCAGCTCGCGGCGGTCGGTCGGATTCGAGGCGGTCATCAACATCTCCAGTTGAGTTGACAGTGTCATCTCAAACTAAACAGTTGAGTTGACATTGTCAACTCAACTGACAAGGGCCTATGCTGCTGCCGGTGGTGACGCGATCAGAGGCCGCTGCCATGACCCGACAGTCATTGCTCGATGCCGCCGGCGCACTGCTCGACGCCGGCGGGCCGGATGCCGTGACGCTGCGCGAAGTCGGTGCGCTGGCCGGCGTCTCACGTTCGGCGCCCTATCGCCACTTCGCGAACAAGGAGACCCTGCTGACGGCCGTCGCCACCAACGCCATGAACGAACTGGGCGACACGCTGGAGCGCCTGGCCTCCGGTGACGACCCGCCGCGGCAAGCTCTGCGCGCCGCGTTGCTTTCGCTGCTCGCCATCGGCCGCACCCGACCGCACCTGTACCGCCTCATGTTCACCACGCCGGCCGGCGATCCGACCGCGGCGGCGCGGGCGGCCGAGCGTACCCAGGACCTGTTCCTCGAACTCGTCGGCTGCGTCGTCGGCCGGCGGCGGGCGCGACACTACGGTGCGCTGCTGCTGACCACCGCCCACGGTGCAACGAGTTTCGAGTTGAGCGGCCACTTTGTTTGGGACAAGTGGCAGACCAATGCCGAGCAGCTCATCGACTCGATGATCGCGCTGCTCCCGACCGAAAAGTAGCCGCCGTCAGTCCAGTCCGGCGTCCCGCAGTGTGTGCGTCAAACCCTCCTCGAGGGCGCGCAACGCGATGCCCGTGAGGCGACTGAGTTCGTCGATATCTTCTCCGCCCTTGGCCATCCAGGCTTCGAGCGACGCGAACACAGCGGTGGCCAGGCTGTGCGCGGCGACGTCGGCGATCATCGCCCCGTCGGCCGTGGGTGCCGATCGTCCATGGATGAACCGCTGAATCTCGTCGGCGACCTGATCGCGCATCCGCCGAATGTGCGTGGTGATGATGGCCTGGTCGAGGTCGCGCGACCGGATGGTGGCCGCTTCGCGGACCATCGCGAAATCAAATGGGAAGGCGTCCATGGCTTTTCGCACCGACACGGTGATCGATTCGCCGTGCGGGCGCAGGGCCAACGCCCGCGCGAACCATTCGAAGCCGATGTCGTAGTCGGCGAAGATCACCGCGTGCTTCGACGGGAAGTGCCGATAGAAGGTCCGCTCCGTGACCCCGACATCGGCGGCGATGTCGGCGACGCTGGTTTGCTGGACGCCGTCGGCAACGAACCGCTTCATCGCTGCGTGCACGAGCGCTTGTCGCGTGCGTTCGCTGCGGGTCGGGCCGGGCATGGGATCCTCCAAATGTCACTCTTGACGCAAATATGTCAGGTATGACATTGTGCGGTCAAGCGAGCGGGAGGTCAACATGTCGGACTACGACGCGATCATCATCGGAGCGGGCCACAACGGACTGGTCGCGGCCAACGTGCTGGCCAAGAATGGCGCGAAAGTGCTTGTCCTGGAACGGGCGCACTTCCTCGGCGGGATGGCCGCGACCCGTGAGCTCTTCGACGGGTACAAGCACAGCGTCGGCGCCTGGGCGGTGCTGATTTGGCGTCAGGAGATGACCGATCGCCTCGAGCTGACCGAGTGGGGCTTCGAGCTGATGGATCAGTGGACGTCGACCTGTACGTTCGGCGACGAGGCCGACCCCCCATTCGTGATGTACAACGACCTCGAACGCATGGGCCGCCACCTGATCGAGGATCACGGGGCCGAAGTCGCGGCCGGCCTGGGCGGATTGTTCGCCCACATCGGCAGGTTCGCACCGTATTTCGTCGACTCGGCGTTCGGGCCGCCGCTGGACATCATCGAGGTGATCGCCGCACAACCGACGCCCGAGGACCGTCACGATTTCGCTCAGATGTGGTACGGCAGCACGATGGACACGGTCCGCCGCTTCCTGGCGCCGGATCAGGGTCGCTGCATCCAGGGCTCCCTGGCGGCGATGTCGATCGACGCCTTCGACGGCGGACCTTGGACCCCGGGCTCGAACGCGTCGACGCTGTACCACTACCTGATCGGCGGCGGCAACGTCGAATACATCATGCCGCGGGGCGGAATCGGCTCGCTGAGCACCGCGCTGTGCCGCCGCGCCGAGTCATTGGGCGCCGAGGTGCAGATGAAGGCGCACGTCAAGCAAATCCTGGTGAGCGACGGACGCGCCACCGGAGTCGAACTGCGCGACGGCACAACGATTTCGGCCGACGCGGTGCTCTCCTCGCTCGACCCGTACACCACGTTCGTGAATCTGGCCGGCGCGCAGCACTTCCCGCCCGACTACATCCGCAAGATCAAAGAGATCAACTTCAACCTGGGATACATCCAGGCGCACCTGACGATTGACCAAGCGCCCCAATGGATCGAGCGGCTCCAACCGTTCATGCAGGACAACGGACAATGGTGTCCCACCGTCGCCTACGCCCCGTCGCCGGAGTACATCAGCGACGCGTGGGAGCAGTACCGCAAAGGGCAGCTTCCCGACGCACCGCCGACGTATCTGTACATCCCCAGCATGGTGGACTCGTCGCTGGCGCCCGAGGGCAAGCACAGCGCAACCATTTTCACCCCGTATTTCCCCACCGGGCTGGACGCCGACGAAAACCGAAGCTGGAAAGAGCAATACGCCGACACCTGTGTCCAGATTTTCGACAAGTACGCGCCCGGCTTCGCCGACTCGGTCACCAATCGGGTGGTGTTTTCCAACCGCTACTTCGGCAGCACCTTCAGCGCACACGCCGGCGACTACTCGCACGGCCTACTGCAGCCCAACCAGCTGTGGACTGGGCGCGTCGTCGAGGGCGCCGACAAGTTCGCCACGCCGGTCGAGGGGCTCTACCTCTGCGGCCAGTGCACCCACCCGGGCCCCGGGGTGACCGGCATTCCGGGATGGAACGGCGCCGAAGCGGCCCTCAAGCATCTCACCGCGCGGGTGGCATGAATCGGCGGATCGTTTAGCCGATCACAGATCGTCTCGTCGGCGGACCAGGGATACGTATCCGATCAGGGAGATGACCGCCCAACCGAGCGTGAGCCATCCCATCGTCCCACCAAGGTTCGCCACCAGCACGCCGATTCTCGACTGCGGGTATCCCTGGGCTATTGCTTGGGATGCGAACTGCCTGAGCGCGGCCCACACGATCAGGAGGGTGATCATCACGGCGAAGCTCATCACCGTAGTCACCCGCACGACGATCAGTTGTAACTCACCCTTGCTCAACGGGTCGCCCACGAGAGTGTGACGTTACCGGACAGATCTAGACACCGCGCCAGTTTGATATGTACCATTTGGTACATGATTACCGAAGACAGTGTCGAGATCGACGCGCCCGCACAGCTGGTATGGGAGGTCTTCAGCGACGTGCAGCGCTGGCCCGAGTGGACCGCGTCGGTGACGTCGCTGGTTGGGAAGGACGGAGCCAATCTTGCTGTCGGCAAACGATTCTCGATCAAGCAGCCGGGCATGTCGCAGCTGGTCTGGAAGGTCACCGAGATCGAGCCTGGCTCGTATTGGACGTGGGTACAACGATCGCCTGGCGTGCGGGTGAGCGCCCGCCACTGGGTTACCACCCAACCGGGTGGCCGCACCCTGGTGCGCCAGCAACTCGAACAGCGCGGTGTGCTCGGAGCTTTGGTCGGCCGGATGATGCTCAAGAAGACCAAGCGCTTGCTCGAACTCGAGGCCCAGGGACTCAAGGCCCGGTCTGAGGAGCTCAGCCGCGCCAATGGTCCGCACGCCTGACCTGGAGCGGCGCCGGCAGTTACTCGATGCGCTCGTCGAGGAGTTCGGGGCGGGCGGCGTCGGCGACCGCTCCCTTCGTGACGTCGCGGCCGCGGTCGGCACCAGCCACCGAATGCTGTTGCACCACTTCGGGTCTCGAGAGGACCTCCTGGTGGCTATCGTCGAGCAGGTCGAGCGCCGCCAGATGGGACTGCTACCTGAATTGCCCACGACTCCGGCCGAGAGCTTTACCGCCATGTGGACCGACCTCCGCCGGCCCGAGCTGCGCCAACTGGAACGTCTGTTTTTCGAGTGCTACGCCCGGGCCGCCCAGGGCGAAAAGCCTTTTGCCCGAATGGTCCCCGGTGCTGTCGACGACTGGCTCGACGAGGTTGCGAACGTCGCCGGTGCGGCATTCGATCCCGCGATGGCACGGCTTGGACTGGCCGTGGTCCGCGGCCTGCTGCTCGACCTGGTCGCCACCGAGGACGAGGCCGGCGTGGATGCGGCTGCGGAGGCGTTCGCGGATCTGCTCAGCCGGTGACCACGCGACGCTGGGCCGGCGCGCCGGTGCCCACGCCGAAGAACTTGTATTCGGCGAGTTTGAGTGAGCGTGTCTCGCGCCAGTATTGCCAGGTCATGCCGCTCCACAAGGTCCGGTTGACGCCGTGCTCGTCGAGATACCAGCTGCTGCAGCCACCGGTGTTCCACACCGAGCCGGCCAGCTTCTCCTGCAATTCGCTGTTGAACCGGTCCTGCGCAGAGCGGCTGGGCGCCAACGCCTGGGCTCCGGCCTTGTCGACGGCCGCGATCGCCTCGGCGACGTAGTGGATCTGCGACTCGATCATGAACACCACCGACGTGTGACCCAGCCCGCTGTTGGGTCCGTACAGAAAGAACAGGTTGGGCATGTCGGCGACGGCGACGCCGCGATGCGCCACCATGCCTTCCCGGTTCCAGCGGTCCACCAGACCCTCGCCGCGCGGGCCTTTGACGTCGACGCTCTTGTAGGAGTCGGTGGTATGAAACCCGGTGGCGTACACGATGACGTCGACCGGGTGCTCGACACCGTCGTCCGTCACGATGCCGCCCGGCGTGATGCGGGTGATCCGATCGGTGATCAGTGTCGTCTTGGGATTGGCCACCGCTTGGTAGTAGTTGCCGGCGTACAGGATTCGCTTGCAGCCGGCCCGGTAGCTCGGGGTGAGCCTGCGGCGCAGTGCCTTGTCGCGAACGTTGCGCCGAATGTTCCATTTGCCGACCAATTCGACGGCGCGTAGCAGGCTGGGGCGCTGCGTCATCGCGTAGCCCAGGCCCTCGAGCCCCCAGTAGATGCCCGACCGCACCGCCAGCCGCAGGCCGGGCACCGTCGCAAAGGCTTTGCGCACCGCGTCGGGCAACAGACTGTTCGGCCGCGGCACCACCCACGGCGCGGTGCGCTGATACAGCTGCACCTCGGCGACTTCCGCTTCGCGGCGTACCAACTCGGGCACAATCTGTATCGCGCTGGCCCCGGTTCCGATTACGGCCACCCGCTTGCCGGTCAAGTCGACGCTGTGATCCCATTGCGCGGAATGGAAAGCGGCACCACGGAATTCATCCATGCCCTCGATGTCCGGTAAGCGCGGGATGTGCAGCCCACCGGCGCCCGAGATCAAGAACTGGGCGACGTACTCGTCTCCCGACTCGGTGAATACGTGCCAGCGATATTCGCTGTCATCCCAGTGCGCACGGTTTACCTTGGAGCCGAATCGGATGTAGCGGCGCAGCCCGTACTTGTCGGTGACGCCCTTGAGGTAGTCCAAGATCTCGGGCTGCGGTGAGAACAACTTGCTCCACGTGGCCTTCGGCTCGAACGAGAACGAGTACAAGTGTGACGGCACGTCGCAGGCGCAGCCGGGGTAGCTGTTCTCGCGCCAGGTGCCGCCGATCTCGTCGGCCTTCTCCAGGATGACGAACTCCACGCCCTGGCGCTGCAGCGCGATGGCCATCCCCAGCCCGGCAAACCCGGTCCCGATGATGACCGCGCGGGTATGCACGGGCGGAGCCTCTGCGTCCGGCTGGGTCGTGGACTCGGCAACGCTCACGTGTCAGCTCGCGGCGGAGTCGCGCGGCACCGCGTTGTGGATCGGCTGATCGGGGTCCATCTTGATACCGAGCTGCTCGGCGGTTCCGACAATGACACCCATCGTGATCGTGGTCAGCTGGTCGACGAACTTGTCGCGGGCCATCCGCCGCGGGCTATCGAGGTCGGATCCCAGCCACCAATCGGTGGCCGATGCCGCCGAACCGAACGCCGCAAAGGCCGCGAGTTGGATGGCGGCGGGGTCCAGGTCCATCTCGCGCAGCTCATTGCTGAACATCTCGGCCATCGCCAGCGTGATCTCCCGGCCCTCGTTCAGCGTCCGCAACGTCGACTCGGACTGTTCCGGGAAACGCCCCTGGATAAAGAAGCGCAGCACATTGGGATGCTCGTCGACCAGGTTGACGTACTCCTCGGCGCTGCGGTGGATGATCTCGCGCACCGAGTTGGTGGCGAAGTCGATCGACGGAAAGACCGCCGCCCACAGCATGTCGCGCAGCCGCTCCCCGATCGCCTGGAACAGGTCGGACTTGTCGGTGAAATGCCGGTAGATCTTGGGTTTGGCGGTGCCGGCCTCTTCGGCGATCTCGCGGACACTGAGGTCGGGCCCCAACCGGTCGATGGCGCGGAAGGCCGCCTCGACGATCTCACCGCGCACCTTCTTACGGTGTTCGCGCCAGCGTTCGCTCCGCGCGTCGACCTTGACCCCGGGCTTCACGCTGGGGTGAGGTCGAGGAGGTATAGGAGGTCGGGGGATTCTGACCACGTCAAGCACCATACCCCTCTGCCATCGCTGACCTGGGCAGACTAGCCGCCCAGTGGCCAGTTATCGCACGCAAAACGCCGGATCGCGTGTGTTATGTGGCCACTCGACGGGACGCAATCACAGCGTGCCGACGAGGTCAGACCACAGCGTGCCGAAGTCCGCCGCGGCACCGGGCGAAGCCTCGGCCGGGATGTCGATGATGGGTATAACGGTGGCAGCACCATTTTGGGAGACGAGGTCGTCGAATATTCCCGTCGGGCCACTGTAAAACTCATTGCTCCACGCCCGCGAGAAACGGAATGTTCTCCGGCGTGAAAGTGTCGACCGTCCCTGCCGATGTGGTCAGGCTGGTGTTTTCAAATAGAACGGTCTCGTAGCCCGGCGTCATCGCAGAACACCCGTTGTTTTGAGTCTCAGTCGCGGCGGGCCGCGCCGCGACCGAGGCTTCAGATCCTACCTGAGATTAAGCTGAGAAGAGCCGAAATCCTGGTTCGTGTTTGGTATTTCGATGGCGAGCAGATACACAGCGTCCTCACAGCATGCAGGACACGCAGCCCTCGACCTCGGTTCCTTCCAGCGCCATTTGGCGTAGCCGGATGTAGTAGAGCGTCTTGATGCCCTTGCGCCAGGCATAGATCTGCGCCTTGTTGACGTCACGGGTGGTCGCGGTGTCCATGAAGAACAACGTCAGCGACAGACCTTGATCCACATGCTGGGTGGCCGCCGCATAGGTGTCGATGATCTTCTCGTAGCCGATTTCGTAGGCGTCCTGGTAGTACTCCAGGTTGTCGTTGGTCATGTAGGGCGCCGGGTAGTAGACGCGGCCGATCTTGCCTTCCTTGCGGATCTCGACCTTGGACACGATCGGGTGGATCGACGATGTCGAGTGGTTGATGTAGGAGATCGACCCGGTCGGCGGCACCGCCTGCAGGTTCTGGTTGTAGATGCCATGCTCCTGCACCGACTCTTTCAGCCGCCGCCAGTCGTCTTGGTCCGGAATGCGGATCTCGGCGTTGACGAAAAGCTGACGCACCTTGTCGGTCTTGGGCTCCCAGATCTGGTCGGTGTACTTGTCGAAGAACTCCCCCGACGCGTACTTGGACTGCGCGAAGCCCTTGAAGCTCGTACCACGTTCGATCGCAATGCGATTCGACGCGCGCAGCGCATGGTAGAGCACGGTGTAGAAGTAGATGTTGGTGAAGTCGACACCTTCGTCTGAGCCGTAGAAGACGTGTTCGCGGGCCAGATAGCCGTGCAGGTTCATCTGCCCCAGACCGATCGCGTGCGAGTCGTTGTTGCCCTGCTCGATCGAGGGCACCGACCAGATATGGGTCTGGTCGCTTACCGCGGTCAGCGCCCGGATCGCCACCTCGATGGTCTGCGCGAAGTCCGGTGAGTCCATCGTCTTGGCGATGTTCAGCGAACCGAGGTTGCACGAAATGTCTTTGCCCACTTTGGCATACGTGAGATCTTCGTTGAACAACGACGGAGTCGAGACCTGCAGGATCTCCGAGCACAGGTTGGAGTGGGTGATCTTGCCCTCGATCGGGTTGGCCCGGTTCACCGTGTCCTCGTACATGATGTAGGGGTAACCGGACTCGAACTGCAGCTCGGCCAGTGTCTGGAAGAACTCACGGGCCTTGATCTTCGTCTTGCGGATGCGCGCGTCGTCGACCATCTCGTAGTACTTCTCGGTGACCGAGATGTCGGCGAACGGCACGCCATAGACGCGCTCGACGTCGTACGGCGAGAACAGGTACATGTCCTCGTTCTTCTTGGCCAGCTCGAAGGTGATGTCGGGAATCACCACACCCAGGCTCAGCGTCTTGATCCGGATCTTCTCGTCGGCGTTCTCCCGCTTGGTGTCCAGGAACCGGTAGATGTCCGGGTGGTGGGCGTGCAGGTAGACCGCGCCGGCGCCCTGACGCGCGCCGAGCTGGTTGGCGTAAGAGAACGAGTCCTCGAGCAGCTTCATGATCGGGATGACACCCGATGACTGGTTTTCGATGTTCTTGATCGGCGCGCCGTGCTCACGAATGTTGCTCAGCAGCAACGCAACTCCGCCGCCCCGCTTGGAAAGCTGCAGTGCGGAGTTGATCGAGCGGCCGATCGACTCCATGTTGTCTTCGATGCGCAGCAAAAAGCAGCTCACCGGTTCGCCGCGCTGTTTCTTGCCCGAGTTGAGGAATGTCGGGGTGGCCGGCTGGAACCGGCCCTCGATGATCTCGTCGACCAGCTTCTCGGCCAGCGTGGTGTCGCCCGCGGCCAAGGTCAGCGCGACCATGACGACCCGGTCTTCGAAGCGCTCCAGATACCGCTTGCCGTCGAAGGTCTTCAACGTGTAGGACGTGTAGTACTTGAACGCACCGAGGAACGTCGGGAACCGGAACTTCTTGGCGTAGGCGCGATCCAGCAGGGTCTTGACGAAGTTGCGTGAGTACTGGTCGAGAACCTCACGCTCGTAATAGTTCTCCTTGATCAGGTAGTCGAGTTTCTCGTCCTGATTGTGGAAGAACACCGTGTTCTGGTTGACGTGCTGCAGGAAGTACTGATGGGCGGCTTCCCGGTCCTTGTCGAACTGAATGTTGCCGTCCGCGTCGTACAGATTCAGCATCGCGTTGAGCGCGTGGTAGTCCGTCTCGTCGGGCAACACATGCGCGCCGGCGGTTACAGGCTCTGCAGCGACGGTTGATGGCACGTCTGTTCCTTCCAAAAGTCAGCGAGACCCTCGCGGACGGCATCGACGTCGTCCGGGGTTCCCATCAGTTCGAAGCGGTAAAGGTAGGGAACGCCACACTTGCGGGACACCACATCGCCCGCATAGGCGAACTCGGCACCGAAGTTGTTGTTGCCCGCGGCGATGACACCGCGAATCAATGACCGGTTGTGCTCATTGTTCAAAAAAGCGATGACCTGCTTGGGGACATAACCACCGTCGTTGATGTCCGGGGTAGCACGGCCGCCGCCATAGGTCGGCAGCACCAGCACATAGGGCTCGTCGACCTCGATGCGGCCATGCAGCGGTATCCGCGTGGCGGGAATACCCAGCTTCTCAACGAAGCGATGGGTGTTCTCCGAAACGCTGGAGAAATAGACCAGGTTGCGCGACTGCACCGCAACCCTCCTTACCTATCCTCGGGTCCGCTACGCGGTCAGCACCGCACCGGCGAGCCCCTTGATCCGGTCGGGCCGGAAGCCTGACCAGTGCTCGGTACCGGCTACCACGACGGGAGCCTGCAAATATCCCAGCGCCATCACATAGTCGCGAGCCTCGGCGTCCAGGCTGATGTCCACCTTGTCGTAGGCGATGCCCTGCTTGTCCAGCGCCTTGTACGTGGCGTTGCACTGCACACATGCCGGCTTGGTGTAAACGGTGACGCTCATTGGACGACTCCTCTGTCGACGGTGGGACTGGCAACTACTCAGGTCTTGCATGTGCACTGCTATTCAGCAGACCGCCGCGCCTCAGAATTCCCATCTTGCCGATCCGCTTCCTCCTGCGTGCGATGCCGGTTGAGGCGGCCCGGTCGACCTGGTGAACCTCGGGTCTGTCGGTGCTCGGAACACTACACCTAGTGGGTGACAATCAGAAGGGATACAAGATGTTCTGAAAAACATTCATGAAATTCCCTGGTCGTAAGCCCTCACGCCGGAGCGGCTCCGGCGTGTCGTAGATCACAAAACGATCTCGCGACGGTGTACATCTAGACTTACCACTCGGCACCGACAAGTCCCGCGGCCCCGATCCACACAGCAAAGCGCCCCAGCGGCGTGCTACCGCTGGGGCGCGTCGAGGAATCAGCCGACTTCGGCGACCAGCTTGCCCACCGCATCGCGCACGTTTGATGCCACCTCGGCGTGCTCCCGCGGATGTTGACCGTTGAGCGATCCGAACGGCACCGACAGCTTGATCGACTCGACGACACTCGGACCGGCGATCCCGAAGGACTTACGGGTCTCGTCATGCGCCCAGACACCGCCGTAGCGGCCGAACGACCCGCCGATGACCGCCAGCGGCTTGTCCTTCAGCGCCCCGTTGCCGAACGGCCGGGAAAGCCAGTCGATGGCGTTCTTGATGACGGCCGGGATGCTGCCGTTGTATTCCGGGGTGACCACCAGGGCGGCGTCGGCCTCGGCGGCGGCGGCCCGCAGCGCAGTCACCGCGGCCGGCACGTTCTCGTTGTCGATGTCCTCGTTGTAGAACGGCAGCTCACCGAGCTGGTCGAAGATCGTTACGGTGACGCCCTCTGGCGCGACCTCCGCCGCCAACTCGGCGATCTGACGGTTGATCGACGCGGCGCGCAGGCTTCCTACCAACGTCAACACCTTGATGTCCGACATGTCGTTGTCCCTCCAATAGTTGGTGTCCATCCTTGCATGACTTAAACGGACCGTAGTCCGAATTATTCCGCCCGAGCTAAAGTGCAGGTGTGAGCGCCGTCGACTGGCCAGGTGAGCAATCTCCTTCCACTCCGCCGGAGCGCGGCGACGCGGCCCGCAACCGGGTGCTGTTGCTGGACGCCGCGCGCCGGCTCATCGCCGAGCGCGGCGCCGAGGCGGTCAGCATGGACGACATCGCCGCCGCCGCCGGCGTCGGCAAGGGCACGGTGTTCCGGCGGTTCGGCAGCCGCGCCGGCTTGATGATGGTGCTGCTCGATGAGGACGAGCGGGCCGGCCAGCAAGCGTTCCTGTTCGGTCCTCCGCCGCTGGGCCCGGACGCGCCGCCGCTGGATCGCCTGGTCGCCTTCGGGCGCGACCGGCTGCGTTTCGCCCACGCCCACCATGAGCTGCTCTCCGCCGCCAACCGCGACCCGCACACCCGGCACGGTTCGCCGATCAACGCCCCCTACATGGTGCTACGTATGCACGTGCGCATGCTGCTGGCCTCGGCCGGCACGACGGGCAACCTCGACGCCCAAGCCGATGCCCTGCTGGCGCTGCTGGACGCCGACTACGTCGAGCAGCAGCTGGACTACGCCGGCCAGACCCTGCAGACACTGGGCGACGCGTGGGAAAGCCTGGCGCGCAAGCTCTGCGGAAGATGAAGCCGCGCTGGATCCTGCATGTCGACCTCGACCAGTTCCTGGCCTCGGTCGAACTGCGCCGCCACCCCGAGTTGACCGGCCTGCCGGTGATTGTCGGGGGCAACGGGGATCCGACCGAAGCGCGCAAGGTGGTGACGTGCGCCTCGTACGAGGCCCGCGAATTCGGTGTGCACGCGGGTATGCCACTGCGCACCGCGGCCCGGCGCTGTCCCGACGCCACCTTTCTGCCGTCGGACCCCGTGGCCTACGACGCGGCCTCCGACCAGGTGATGGGACTGCTGCGCGACCTGGGTCACCCGGTCGAGGTATGGGGCTGGGACGAAGCATATTTGGGCGCGGACGTCGACGACCCCGATGGGCTCGCCGAACAGATCCGCACCGTCGTCTCGTCGGCAACCGGGCTGTCCTGCTCGGTGGGCATCAGCGACAACAAGCAACGCGCCAAGGTGGCCACCGGATTCGCGAAACCGGCCGGCGTGTCGACCCTCACCGATGCGAACTGGATGACGGTGATGGGCGACCGACCGGTCGACGCGCTCTGGGGAGTCGGCCCGAAGACCACCAAAAAGCTTGAGGCCCTTAAAATCACCACGGTCTGGCAGTTGGCGCACGCGGATGCCGAACAGCTGACGTCGGCGTTCGGCCCGCGGACCGGGCTGTGGCTGTTGCTGCTGGCCAACGGCGGCGGCGACGACACCGTCAGCGCCGAGCCGTGGGTGCCCCGCTCACGCAGTCACGTCGTGACCTTCCCGCGGGATCTCATCGACCGAGACGAAATGAATTCAGCGGTAACCGAATTGGCGCGACGCGCGCTGAGCGAGGTGGTCGCCGAATCGCGGATCGTCACCCGGGTCGCCGTGACCGTTCGCACCGCCACGTTCTACACCCGCACGAAGATCCGCAAGCTCGACGCGCCCACGACTGACGCGGACGTGATCGTCGCGGCCGCACTGCGGGTACTGGACCTGTTCGAATTGGACCGCCCGGTCCGGCTGCTCGGGGTGCGGTTGGAACTGCAAATGCCGCAGTAGATTCAGCGTTGCACCGGAGCCGGCTTCAGCGCGCGGCTGAATACCACGTTGACTTGGCGCATGGCCACGCTGTAGGGCCACCACGCGACTCGTTTGAACGCATACAGCGCGCGGATGTCTGCCGAGGTGTAGATCAGGAACCGATTTCTGGCGACCCCGGCCAGGATCTTCTCCGCGGCCTTTTCCGGTGACACCGCGTGTCCGCTGAAGCGATCAACCCAGCGGCTTACCCCTGGATCGTCGCGGTCGACGCCGGCGATCTCCACGGTATTGACCAGCGGGGTCCGCACCGCGCCCGGCACCACGACCGACACCCCGATGCGGTGCCGGGCCAAGTCGAAGCGCAGCACCTCCGACAGGCCGCGCAGCCCGAATTTGCTTGCGCTGTAAGCGGCATGCCAGGGCAGCCCGATCAGACCGGCGGCCGAGGACACGTTGACCAGATGCCCGCCCCGGTGCGCCGCGACCATCGGCGGCAGGAAGCTCTCGATGACGTGAATCGGCCCCATCAGGTTGATCGAGACCATCTTGGTCCATTGCTCGTGGGTGAGCCGGTCGACGGTCCCCCACGCCGCAACTCCGGCGATGTTCATCACGATGTCCATGCTCGGATAGTTGGCATGGATCTCAGCGGCAAACGCCGCGACCTCGTCATAGTTGGAGACGTCCAGCGCCCGGTACTCGGGAACCTGCGCGCCCAGCGCGCGAGCGTCGGCTACGGTCTGCGCCAAACCGTCGGCGTTGCGGTCGGTCAGATACAGCTCGGCGCCGTGACTGGCGAGCCGCAATGCGGTCGCCCTGCCGATACCGCTGGCCGCACCGGTGATGAAGCACCGCTTACCCGCGAACGTCTTCTGCGCCATGAGGGATGACGATACTGGCGGTACCGCCCGGGGACTAAGTCGCTGCGCCGCCCCACAGCGCGTTGAGCCACAACGCCTCGAGCACCCGCACACCGCGCTGCACGTTCCCGTCCTCGCCCAGGAAAGCGGTGTCGCCGGACAGCATTTGCGCGGTGGTGACCGACAGCGTGCGCACCAGCGTCGTGATGTCGTCGCTGATGGGGTGGGCGGTGCCGGCCCGCAGCTCGTCTCTGACGATGCCGAGGATCTGCTGGACCACGCCTTCGACCTGTAGGTCGAGCAGGTCGCGGATCTCAGCGTCGGTGTTGCGGGCGGCATTGCAGGCCGACATCACCGGGTCGTTGTGCGCGTAGACCGCGGCGGCGCTGCCCACCATCCGCTTGGCGAACGCCGCCGGTGACTCGTCGGGCCCGCGGGGCGCGAAGTATTCCGTCAGCTCTTCGAGTTCATGGGTCGCGTCGGCCAGGATCTGAGCCAGCACCGCGTATTTCGAGTCGAAGTAGAAGTAGAAGCCGGAGCGGGCCACACCCGCGCGGTCGCTGATCGTGCTCACCGACAGCTGGGCGAACGGCTTTTCCTCGAGCAGTTCACGCACGGCCTGCACGATGGCCTGCCGCTGCCGATCACCGCGTCGTCTCGGCACCGGCACGACTCCACCCGGATCAGCCACCCTGCCGGCCTCCTGCTCGATGCGCACCCTTATGACCTTGCACTACGCCACGCCAGAAAGGAAACTTGACAGTCGTCAAGTTTCATCTGAGGATGGCAGTCGGTGACGTCTGCCACAACGCCGGTCAAGGCCGGTCTCCCCCTTTCGCAGGCGTCGAGGGAGGAACGTCGATGGCGACCATCAGCACCCCGCATTACCTGCTCGATCAGGCGAAGCGCCGGTTTACGCCGTCGTTCAACAATTTCCCGGGCATGAGCGCCGTCGAACGCAGACTCCTGAACACCGAATGGACACCTAGGAAGCTCGCGGATCCGCCCCCGGGCAGTGGTCTCAAGCCGGTCATGGGCGATCGGGGGCTCCCCGTGCTCGGCCACATCATCGAGATGCTGCGCGGCGGACCGGACTACCTGATGTTCATGTACCACACCAAAGGCCCGGTCATCTTCGGCGATTCGCCGGTCCTGCCCGGGGTCGCTGCGCTGGGACCCGATGCCGCACAGGTCATTTACTCCAACCGCAACAAGGACTACTCGCAGCAGGGTTGGGTTCCGGTGATCGGGCCGTTCTTCCACCGTGGCCTGATGCTGCTGGATTTCGACGAGCATATGTTCCACCGGCGGATCATGCAGGAGGCGTTCGTACGGTCCCGGCTGGTCAGCTATGTCGAGCAGATGGACAAGGTTGTGTCCCAAGTGGTGTCGAACGACTGGGTCGTCGACGATGCACGCTTTCTGCTCTATCCGGCGATGAAGGAGCTCACCCTCGACATCGCCTCGATGGTCTTCATGGGTCACGAGCCGGGCACCGACCGTGAACTGGTGACCAAGGTGAATAAGGCGTTCGCGATCACCACGCGCGCCGGCAATGCGATCATCCGGACCAGCGTTCCGCCATTTACCTGGTGGCGAGGCCTCAAAGCGCGAGAACTTCTGGAGAACTACTTCCGCGAGCGAGTACGGGAGCAACGCGGAAAGCAGGGCACTGACCTTCTGTCGGTGTTGTGCCAGACCGAGGACGAAGAGGGCAACAAGTTCTCCGACGAGGACATCGTCAACCACATGATCTTCCTCATGATGGCGGCCCACGACACCTCGACGTCGACCGCGACGACAATGGCCTACCAATTGGCCGCTCACCCCGAATGGCAGGACCGCTGCCGCGACGAGTCGGACCGCCTCGGCGACGGACCGCTCGACATCGAGGCCTTGGAGAAGCTCGAATCGCTCGACCTGGTGATGAACGAATCAATCAGGATCGTGACACCGGTGCAGTGGGCCATGCGACGGACCGTGCGCGACACCGAACTACTCGGCTACTACCTGCCGAAGGGCACCAACGTCATCGCTTACCCCGGCATGAACCACCGGCTGCCCGAGCTGTGGACGGATCCGCTGAAGTTCGACCCGGAGCGGTTCACCGAGCCACGCAACGAGCACAAGCGGCACCGCTACGCCTACACGCCGTTCGGCGGTGGCGCACACAAGTGCATCGGGATGGTGTTCGGGCAGCTGGAGATCAAGACGATCCTGCACCGGCTGCTGCGCCGCTACCGGCTGGAACTGCCTCGGCCGGGCTACAAGGCGACGTGGGACTACGCCGGTATGCCGGTGCCGATGGACGGTATGCCGATGGTGCTGCGACCGCTGTAGCTCCTTAGCCGTACAGCCGGTTGGCGCACGCGATGATCGCGGACAGTGCGGACTGAGTCGGATCCTCCGCACAGCCCATCGCCCACTCGGCCCGGCAGCCGTCGCTGCCCTGGATGAAGGTCGCGGTCGTGTCCGCCGATCGCAGCTGATGAAACCGCAGCATCTCCAGGGCGATGCCATGGTCGTAGAGCATGGCGGTCAGCGCGGCAACCGGGCCGGTGGCAATGGCGGTTGCGATCTCGATGCGATCGCCGAACCCCAGCGTGGCCCGGAATGTTTGGCCCTGAGGACCCAATCGGGTGGCGGGACGTGCGGTGTCGGTGCATTCCCAGTGTCCCAACCGCAGTGGCCCGGCGGTGGGAGCGTAGGTGGCGGTGAACGTGCTCCACGACATGGTGTCGGCGTCCTCCCGGATTCCCCGCGGCAACGGGATGCCGTCAAAGCGGACCGATGGCGATTCGGGTAAGGCGGCCGCCAGCTCGCTGATATCCGAGCCACTCGGAAATCTCAAGTCGGTGATTGTCATGTGCCGGTCTTCTCTGGTCTGAGGTGGTGACCGACAGGTAGTAGCTTCCGACCCACAGCGGGGGGTCGGTCTGGATCAGACCCCGCTGCGGGTACTGGCTACTACGAGAAGACTGCGCACGAACGCGAGGGTAGACGCTGATCGGCGGCCCGTGCAACTTCATTAACGCGGCACGCCCCGCGAGATCGCAGCCATGGTCGTGGTCGCCGCCCCAACCACAGCCCTCAGCGCAATCTCGCGAAGAGCGGCGTGTCTGGGTGTACAACGGTGCTCATGCACGAGCTATCGCTGTGCCAG
>Ga0335075_10003626_pt1 | contig 24383 bp, 18 predicted proteins | sample Lox_Sample_24_FD_206723 | JGI IMG/M metagenome (GOLD analysis project Ga0335075, IMG submission 206723) | Soil microbial communities from Loxahatchee National Wildlife Refuge, Florida, United States - Lox_Sample_2.4 | ecosystem: Environmental > Terrestrial > Soil > Wetlands | place: USA...
CCATCCCTATCGTCGTGCCGGCAATCCGCGAGTTCTGGATGCCCCAACGCGTCCAAGAATAGCGGCACCGATCACGCCATAAGCTGTGACCCTCTCGCAGCGGATACGGAGCATCTCCTCGATAGTGGCAAGGTGGGAGGGCTCGACGGAAACCACGTTGACGGTCCATTCTGCGCGGAGGTGATCGTCGCCCTCGCCCGTCCACCCCAGGTCCCCGGTCCTCCGGTCCGCTTTTATTCCCCGGAAGTGCACAGAGCGGTTTGTCAGTCGCGCGCCTGGGAAGCGCCCCTTGTCCCTAGGACCATGACCTCGGTTCCCTCGATCGGATCGAGGGTGTGCCAGCTCATGCCATCGGCACGGTAGCAGGCCTGGTCCCGGGAGGTGAACGGGGGCGGATGTCTTCTCGCGGCGCCCCGGCCAGTGAACCGCGACGAATAGTCATGGAAGTTGTGGACGAGGATCCCGCCACGGTTGGCGGTGAGGTTGAGCCCGGAGATCGGATAGCGCCGTCTCGGCAGCGAGCGGCGGCGCGGCCGATTCCGGGCTCTCGCCGACTCGCCCGCCACGCGTCACATCGCGGTCGGGAGCGTCGCCGCGACCCCCCCGCCGCGACGTTAGAATGCCGCAGCACCGCGGTGCGCACGGGATGCGAAGACATCCCAGTAGCGTGACTCGCCGCGGCGCCACCCGGCCAGGAGGCCTTTCAACCGGAAAAGTTCCTCCGTTGCCGGACGAAAGGCCGGAAGGTCGTCCCCGCTGACCGAACCGATCCCAATGCGTTCGAATCCGGCTAGGAATTCTAGCACGATATTCGGATCGCTGCCGAGGGCGCGCATATGGTGGGGAGCGAACTCAAGAGCGACGAGCGCAGCGCGGGAGAGGACCTTGCGTCCGCCGGCAATGACGAACGGCTCGGCTCCCTCGGCGTCGATCTTCACGGCGACCGCGCCGTCCAATTGGTCGAGGAACCGATCAAGTGGGACTGCTTCGACCGCAATCGTCTGTCCTGATGCTTGCTGCCCTAGCCTCACTCGATTGGCACCGGGGTTCGATTGGTTCAACGCGAGATCGAGCGTCGCTTCGTCTTTGAAGAGCGCCACTTGATGGATCGCCACATTGTGGTGCGGGCAGTTCCGGTCGACGTTTGCACGAAGATGACCACTATTCACCGGATCGGGTTCGAACGCCAAGCATCGCACGGCCGGGTGCTGTGCCACCGGAATTGTCGTAAGCCCGATGTTGGCGCCGATATCGAGATAGGTTCCACCGCCGTGCCGGGCGAAGAATTGCTCGAATAGAGCGGCCATCCGAGGCTCATAGACGCCGGTCCGGGCGTAGGCCGGGAGGGCAATGCCGTCATTTAAGGCGCTCTGGATCAGGCCGTAGCTGCCGGACGCACATAGATGCAGATGCCCGACCCTGGGACTTAGGCGGGCAATGATCTCCTCGGCGCCCATGCGCGCGCAAAGCGCCTCGAAAATCGCCTCGCTCGCACCCCAGGGAAGTCGCTTCACCGCAGCTTTCAGGGTGTGCTTCGCCAACCTCTTCACCGCTGCTCTCCAGCATCAATGGCCGTGAATCGACGCGTCCGCGAGTGCACACCGCGGCGGGACGTGTCTGGGGCAACGCGGATCGGCGGGCGGGCTGCCTCCAGGGCCAGCGAGGGCATGTTCCTTTCTCCGGCGGTTCCCGTCCTCCCGGCAGTTTGCGCGGGGATTTGCGCACTCCGCGGGGCGGTGGCAACCGGCTGGGCGACCTTTGCACGTGCGGCCGGCACGGCAATTCAGCTGGCGTTGAGGCCAGAACGACGCGCCGGGGAAGGCCTCGCCGATCGGAAGCCGAGCGTTTCCCGCGGCCGATAGGCGATGGTGTCCAGGTTGTCACGGGTCAGTCGGTATCCGTGCCCGCAGAGCAAGCGGGCCGATTCCTCCTGTTCCGCCTTCGACATCAGGACGTGCTCGTAGCAGATGATCGGCGGCCGTAGTCGGGAAAAGTCGATCATTTTCAGGACGGCAAAATCGTAGCCTTCGGTATCGATCTGCAGAATGTCGACCTCCCGCCCATTGGCCTCCTTGAGCAGGGTGTCGAACGAGATGCACCTCACCTCCCGCTCCTCGATGCGCTCGGCGATATCGGGAACCCATCGCGTCTGCGCGAGAAGGGACTCCTTTCGGAATGACGAGAACTGATGCCCCTTCCTGAAGGCCGCGCCATCCATCCGCATGGTGTAGATCGTTCGCGAGCCGTCCTGCTCGGAGATGGCCGCGTCGAGGAGCCGCAGCTTCGGATGGCCCCGATAGGTCGACTTCAGTAGTTCGAAGGCTTCGGGCACGGGTTCGAGGAGGATACCCTCCCAGCCGAAGCGGACCACGAACTTGTATAGGGGATCGTTCGAGATTCCGTCATTCGCCCCGATCTGCACGAAAAAGACCGACGGGGAGGCGAGCATCAGGTGGGCGATGACATATTCGAGATCGAACGCAAGTTCCGCCCCCGGATTGGCGGTCAGCGTGGGCGGCGCCCAAGAGACGCGATAGCCCCGCTGCTTCGCCCATGCTTCGAGGCTCCGAAATGCCCATCGTACCATGCGCTTCGTCACGAGGTTTTCCGCGATGTTCGGCGTTCCGAGCGAAGCCCGGCAATCTTGGCGGGAGGATAACGCAGGGGCCGATCCCGAGGGAAGCGCCGTGCCTCGCCCAGTGCAGCGCTGCGACCACGCTTCCGTGACCTGACGAGCCCGATTAGGGGCGCTAGCATGCGCCGGGGAGCGGTGTTCCACGCATATCGTTGCGCCCCCCGTTCGAGGAGACCGGATGTTCTATCGGTGGCGAAGAGCCTTCGCGGCCCAGCGGTTCAGACGGCAGGTTGCGAGGATCTTCGCCACGCCCCCGCTTCGCCTCGCCGACGCGCCGCTCTCCATCGTGAGCATGGTCTCGATCCACGACCTCGCCATGTACCTCCTGGCGATCAAGACGCTCTACCCCAGGCTGCATGGCGGGAGGGTGGTCGCGATCGTCACCCGCGCCTCGCCGGCGCGGCTCGGGCGCTTGCTGCGCGGGCACGTGCCCGGTATCGAGATCGTCGAAATCGAAGGCATCCCCGTCGGCACGTGTCAGCGGGGCGGGACGTGGGAGCGGCTTCTCTATATCGCGGATCGTGCTCAGAGCGAATACGTCCTCCAGCTCGATTCCGACACTCTGACCATCGGGCCGGACATTCCGGAAGTGAGGGCGTGCATAGCGGAGAACCGCTCGTTCGTTCTCGGAGGGGGCCCGGCCGGTTCGGGCCAGCGGATCGTCTCCATGCCCGAGGCCGCTGCCAGCGTCGACTGGGAGGACCCGCATATCTGCGTCGTTGCCCAGCGCCGCCTTGGCGCGTACCCGCAAGCCCATGCCTGGCGCTACGTTCGTGGCTCCTCCGCATTCGCCGGATTCGCGCGCGGTAGCACCAGCCGACAGGCCATTGAAGAATTTCACCATCGTATGGCCGGGCTGCTCGGAGCGCGCTGGAGCGAGTGGGGGACCGAGCAGTGCGCGTCGAACTTCGCGATCGCCAACGCGCCCGCTTCGATGGTGCTGCCCTGGCCGGACTATGCCAATTTTCAACCGGCGCGCGGAATTGGCGAACCAAGATTCCTGCATTTCCGCGGCGCGGTGCGTTATGAGAGCGGGCGCTACGCGCGGTTTGCCCGCGAGGCGATCGACTTCATGGCAGCGCAAGAAGAGCCGGCTGCGCGCTTTCGGTGATTCCCGGCGACTTCCTTCTTATCGCCTCTCGAGGATCAGGCGCGGAGCTAGCCCGGCTGGCGGTGGGCCTGCCCGGTCGAGCTGCCGACGCGCCAGGCGCATGAAATGCCCTTCACGGAGCGACCTCGCCTTGAGGCTGTGGGACTTCAGCCAATCCCTGATCATCTCGTTGGCATCGCCGGGCAGCGCCGCGTAACCTGCACGGTAGATGATCGTCTTGATCGCCTCGTTCTCGAGCCGCCCGCGGGCCTGGCGGATCTCGCGCCGGTATTGGCGCATGATATCGCGCCATTTGAAAATAGAGAGCGGTGAGATCTCGTAAGTTGCATCGGGCACTCCGATGATCCGCGCCTTGTCCCACCTGGTTCCGATTGCGTCGAATTTGTGCGCAGCCATCGAACCGAGGAGGGGGTCCCCCCGATAGATCTGCAGCGGCAGACGCAATCCCGCGGCGACGAAACGGCTCACGAAGTCCGGCGCCAGGGCGTAGAGCTGGCCGCTGATGACCCCTCCTTTCAGGGTGTTCTCTCTTGTGGTTCTCGCCGATCTGCCGTTGGTCGGGATGGCGGAGGCGACGAGAGCCATCGGGTTGGCGCGGAGTGCGGCCTCCATGGCGCGAAGCGCCCCGGGGCCGACCTTCGTGTAGGCGTCGGTGCAGAAGTAGGTCCCCGCATCCAGTCTGAGATCGTAGAGGAAGCGGTTGATGGCGTTGGCCTTGTCGGCAGCGGGAAAAAGATAGACCGAAAGGGCGGCGTGCTCCAGCCGCAATGCGCGGATGATGTCGAGCGAATTGTCAGTGGTGCCGTTGAGAAGGACCGCGATACGGGTGCGGCGGCCGGCGGCGGCGCGATCGATCGATGCGAGGCAGCGCTCGATCGTTGGCGCTTCATTCACCGCGAAGACGGCGATGTCAAATTCAAGATCGGTCATCTTGTATCGGTTCTGTATCGAAGGACGAAAGGGCGGTGGGCTTTTGTGCCAATGCCCATACCGAGAGCGGCCACGCCGTTTCGTTCGGAAACCGCCGGCGCCAACCGACCCGGGCCCAGGTGACGAAGTTGGCCCTGACGGACGCGCGATTGCCCCAGGCGCCGGTGCGGATATGGGCGAGCGGAAACCCGCACTCAGCCAGGAAATGGCTGAGGCCGGTCTCGGTCCAGCGCGTGCAATCGACGGGCACCTCGTGGATGCGGACCAGGAAGGGCGTCATCACGAGAAAGTGTCCGCCCGGCTTAAGCATGGCAAAGACGTTGCGGGCGGCGCGGTACGGCCAAAGCAGATGCTCGAAGACCTGATCGGCGATGATCAGGTCGAACCGGCCGGACAGCCGGTCCTTGCAGATGTCATAGCGCGGAAAGTCCATCGTCGCGTACGAGCGGAACGGCAGACTGCGCCAGGCCGCGCCTGCCGAGATCTCGAGAACGTCGAGGGTGGGGGGGCCGAGCGCTTCGATCCAGCGGCGACATTCCGCTTGGTAGACCGCGCGGATCTCGTGCCGGAGATCATAGCCGATAATCGCCGCAATCCGCGTGACGAGGGCGGCGAGGCGAGGATCGACGGCCGAGCGCGCGGCGATTTCGCGGCGCAGCCGTTCGAGCGCGGAGAGCTTCATAAGGTGCCGGATCCATCTAGCTTGAAGCGGGGCACGAGGGGCGATCCGCAAAAACCGCAAAATTGAGCGCCACGCAAGGGCGAAAGAACGATAGAACGAGCGGGCGACACGGAGGCGGATGGGCCGTCTGTGCCGGAGATTGGAGTTGGAGGCGGCGCTTTCACGGAGCGAGTGAGCCGCGATCACGGCGTGGGGAGGCTGATTGCGCGGCGCGAGCGCCGACGATAGGATGAGAATGCAAACATGACGGCCGTCAGATTGCAGGCGGCAAACGAACATTCCGAGACCGGAGCGCGGCCATGAATTGGATCTCCGATGAGCAGCAGAAGGCCATCCTCCGGGTACCGCATTTCGGCCAGAGCCACTATGCGTCCTGGGACCTCAACGACAATCTCGATTTTTATATGTTCCACTTCGTCGAGCCGTACCTGGCGCGGCCCGAGGATGCGGGCATTCGCGTCGTTGCGGATGTCGGCGCCGGGTACGGGTGGCTCGCGATCGCCTTCGCGCTGCGCACGCGCCTCAGGATCGTCGCGATCGACGTGAACGCGCCACGGCTGGTCGCGGCCGAGAGGATCGCACGGATTCTCGGCGTCGCCGACCGGATCGACTGGCGCGTCGGGGCGGCCGGTTCCTTGCCTTTGGGGGAGCAGGAGGCGGACCTCACCTATTGCATCGAGGTCGTTGAGCATACCGGCAAGGATCCCGGCGTGATCCGGGATCTCGGGCGCGTGACGAGAGGCGCCCTGGTGATCACTTCGCCGAACCGCCTGTTCCCCGTGATCGGTCATGACACGTGCCTGCCCTTCTGCCACTGGCTGCCGCTGCCGATGCGGGACCTCTATGCGTCCCTGTTCGGAAGGAAGAAGTACCAGGACGGCAATCTGTTCTGGTCTCCGGGAGAGCTCGCGGCCATTCTCGCCGACTTCGAAAGAATTTCCTCCTTTTTTCAATTCGCGGATTATAACGAGTACGCGAGAGCGGCGCGGGCGCTTGCGGCGGAGCAGCGTGCGCCGCGAAGCCGTTCCAAAGCGGCCAGGGACCGCTATTACCGTCTTGCTTCCCTGGCCGGGAGAAGCGCGGTCTATATCCTCCCCAACCTCGCGTCCACATTTCGTCGCCGCGACGGGCGGGCCGCGTAGAGATTGCGACTTTGACGCACGAGAACAAATTCTGAGAAACCGGAGATCGCGGCATGCCCAGAGAAATTCTGTCCGGCCTCTGTTTCGCAGCACTCCTGGCCGCATCGCTTGCGCCGCCCGCATTTTCTCCCGCCTTTGCCGGACCGCCGCTGGCGGTGATCCCTTCCGCCGGCATCCCGCAACCGAGACGGCCGAGCGACATCGTCGGGCTCGTTCTGCAGAACTTCGGCAGGACGGCAACGGCTTCCATGCCGCTTACCTTCGGGGAGGTCTTCAAGCCGGGGGCGATCATGCCGGACGGACGGCTCATGCTGGACCTCGGGAAGCGGATTCCAGTCCAGATGGATTCCAAGACCTTCAACGATGACGGCTCGGTTGCGATCGCGACGCTCACCGTCATGGCCCCCGCACTGAAGGCGGACACGGAAACCGGCGCGATGCTGATGCGGGCGCCCGATGGCGCGCCGCCACCGCCGCCGCCCCTGAACCTCTCGGCGGCGCTCGCGCATTACAGCCTCGATGTCGTTCTCACGCTGCAAAACCCGGGCGGCTCGACGAGCCGGATAGCGGTGAACGGCGTGGCAGAACTCGAGACCGCGCTCAAGAACGGCACCGCGAACTACTGGCGGCGCGGGCCGGAGGTCACGGAGGCGCGCGCGAGCGTGCCTGTGCGCGGGTCCTTCCGCCTGGTCTTCAATATCAGCGCGTACGTCGACGGCAGCTTCTCGAGCGACGTGCAGTTCAACAACGACGTTGCCATGCAGCCGCACGGCGGCACGGTGCGCTACGACGAAGAGATCGTCCAGGACGGCAAGACCGTTTCGCGAGAGAGCAACATCACCCAGGGTGAATACCAGGACTGGCGCCAGGTTGTCGGCACGGGCGACATAAAGGGGGAGATCAATATTCAGCACGATGTCTCCTATCTCGAGCAGACCGGCGCCATCCCCGACTTCAACCTTCACCTTGGGGTCGCGGTTTCGCTTCTCCGCCAGGAGGCGGCCATCATGGCAAAGCCCGGATGGGGAACGCCGCTCTTCCCGAACTTCATCACAAAGGGCATGTCAGCCGTTGGCGGGCGCGCCGACATCGGGCCGACCACGGCTTGGAATGCGGCCTGGCTGATGACGCAGAACCCGATGGCGGCGCGGTTCGCGCTCGGCCAGGCAGACGCCGCGGGCTCCGTGCCGTGGCATTTCTTCAATCCGGCCACCGGCCGCTACATCACCACGGAGGATTACCCGAACATCTGGACGGTGGTTGGGAGTCCGAGAGGCGCGACAGTCCTGACGCAGCCGATAAAGTGGGACGCAGGAGGCTGGTTGGTGGATACGGCACATCAGCCGGATCTTTCCTACGTGGCCTACGTGCTGACCGGGAGGCAGTATTATCTCGACCAGCTCGACGCCCAGGCGTCCTGGTGCGAGACCGCCCAATGGCCGGCTCCGGAATCGCGCAACGGCGGCGAAGGCCTGGTGGTGCAGTTCACCCAGGTACGCGCCGCGGCCTGGAACCTGCGCGAGATCATAGAAGCCGCCTATGTCAACCCGACCGGCTCGCCCGCCAAGCGGTACTTCCAGCAGATGGAGGACAATAATTTCGCGTGGCTGCTCTCGCATATCCACGGATGGACGGAAGAGCAAGGCGAGGCCTACGGCCAGCTCCCCGGTGCCTACGGCAATAGCGGGGGAATGGGGCCGTGGGAGCAGGATTATCTGGCAAGCTCCGTCGTGCTCGCCGCCCGACAGGGCGAACGCCCGGCCGTCACCTTCCTCAAATGGGAAAGCAATTTCCTGGTTGGTCGGTTCCTCAATGGAGCGAACGGCTTCAGCCCCCGCGACGGCGTCGCCTACGACATCCACACCTACGATCCGCACACCGGGAAGGTCTTCAAGACGTGGGCGGAGATCGAGCAGGCGACCGAGGCGGCCGGCTATTCCAATCGCAACGGGTGGGTGCGCAGCAGCCAGGGCGATTACGGCGAGCTTGCCCTGCAAAGTCTCGCGGGCATCATAACCGTCACCGACTCGCCCCGGGCGATCGAGGCCTATCACTGGCTGCGGGACAGTGGCGCTCCCTTCATCGCCCCGATCTGGTTCGCGCGCGCGCCCCAGTTTGCGATCGTGCCGGAGTCCGACGGCGGGGTTCATGCGCTCACGCGCTGAAAGTGAGGCCTGATTTGTCGATGCCGGGTCCGCGCGCAAAGTCGAGCGGCGCGGAGGAGCGGCGGCCGAGCGCGGCACGAAACACTTTTATCTGCCCCGCACTCGTCGCTTCCCATCCGAAGCGCTCGGCGTAGGCGCGCGTCGCGGCGCGCGCCGGCGGAGCCCCAAGGAGATCCTGCACGGCAGAGGCGATCGCCTCGGGCGTGTTGGCCGGCGTGATGAGCCCCGCCTCGCGTGCTTGCACGACCTCAGGGTTGCCCCAGACGTTCGAGGCGACCACCGGCGTGCCGCAGGCCATGGCTTCCAGAAGAACATTCGCCCAGCCCTCGCGGCTGGACGCGAGAATGAGCGCTTCGGCGGCGGAGTAGTACGGGGCCAGATCGGACTGCGGCACGGCGCCAACGAAGCGGACCCGCCCGCCAAGCTTGAGCCGTGCTGCGAGGGCGGCGAGCCGCGCACGCTCGGGCCCCTCGCCCACGATGAGGAGATCGAGGTCCGGAAGGGAAGGCATCGCGGCGATGACGCGATGATGGCCTTTGCGTTCGATCAGGTGCCCGACCGAGACGATCGCCGGGCGGACGAGTCCGAGCTTCGCGCGCGCTTCGGGCCTGGGCAGCGGGCGGAAGAAAGCGGAATCGACCCCGTTGCGAAGAACCGTGACACGGTCGGGCTCGGCGCCGAGTTCGATCAGGCGGCACTTGAGGGATTCGCTCACTGCGATGAGCGCGTCTGCCTCGGCGATTGCGCGCGTGATCAGTCGCCGGGGCACTGGGTGGTCGGGATAGGAAGTCACGTCCGAACCACGCGCGGTGAGGATGACCGGCAGGCCGAAGCGCCGGCCGAGCCAGACGGCGGCGACGCCGTCGGGATAGAGGTAATGCGCGTCGATCGCGTCGAAGGCCTGGCCTTGCGCGAGCAGATGGCGGAGCGCCCGCGCGGCAGCCTGGTAGAGGAGGAACGGAGCGGCGGACATGCCGAGGCGCGGGATCACGAGATAGCGCGGATGATGCACGGTGAGGCCAAAGCGCTCCTCTCGACGCGGCGCGCGGGCGTGGCGGGACCAGGTGCCGAAGAACGACGCGCGCAGCGGGAAAAAAGGCACGGGTGCCAGAACGGTGCTCGTCGCCGTCTGGTGCAGGACCAGATGGCGGAGCCGCGTCTCGACAAAGATGCCGTGATTGGGCGCGGCACCGTTGGGATAGAGGGTGGAGAAGGTAAGAAGCCGGATGCGGGTCATCGCGAGCGGCGCGTGCGGACGGAACGCTCTTGGCGGCCGCGCAAGGAAGGCGCCGGGTCGGGGCGCTGCGCTTCTGCCTGATCGGGCTCACGCATGTCGAAGGGCGCCCAGCGACCGCGGCGACCGGCTTCCCCGCGCAACGTCCAGAGCGCAAGCCAGACGACGGCGAACATCACGAAGGCCATTAAGAGGCCTTTGATCATCGCGCGAGGCGCCTCTGCCGCCAGGCCGGAACCGCGCCCGGCCGCGCCGGGCGCACGATTCGGGCGCGCGGGCCGGGAAGCGGGACGGACGATGGACGGGCTGAAGCGGGCTGAGCAGAAGCGGCACGACGGAGGATGTCGCGCGTCGCTGCGAGCGCGACCAGAAGGGCGAAGGTGAGATCGTAATAGCCCATCGAAAGGAAGCTGCCCGCGCTCAGGTACGCGATGAGCGAGACCTCGGCCATGCGCGCAAAATCCCCGGCCCAGGCGAGCGCGGGGTCGCCGCGGGCGAGGCGGCGGACGCGCCGGACATTGAGGAAGCCAAGCAGCATCATGGCGAGCCAGACGAAGAAGGCGGGGAAGCCGTTCTCGCTCAGCACCTCGAACCAGATGCTGTGGACGGCCTTGATCTTCGCGTCCGGATAGAACTGGTGCAGCACCTGGGGCGTGACGGTGCTTTTGTAGCCACCGCCGGTGAACGGGCGGGCAAGCGCGATACCGAATGCCTCGCCCCAGACGGTCAGACGCGCTTCGGCGGACGGATCATGCTGGTAATGGTCGATCGTCATCATCCGGTCGGTCCAGTCCGCCGGCATGAAGGAAAGCCCGACCGCGAGCACGAGCGCCATGATCGCGCCGGTGAGGAGCCGGTGGCGGCTGTTCCACCAGAGGAACAGACCCATGGCGGCGAGCCCGATCAACGCGCCGCGGGAGTAGCTCGCCAGCACGGAAAGAAAGGTCAGCAGCATCGCAATGGCGAGACCTTTGCGCACGATTCCATGCGCCGAATGCAGGCGGAGATAGTTCATGAGCGGCAGGACTATAAGCAGCGCCACGGCGAGCTGGTTATTGTCGCCGATGATCGAGTCAGGCGGCCCCCAGACACGGTCGTGGCCGCCGGTCACGATCGCGAAAAGCCCGCCGACGACCCCGTAGAAGCCGAGCGAGATCACCATCACCCATATCAGCGCATGCAGGCGAAGGCGGGATTCGAGGAGCGCGGCGAGCACGACGAGGAACAGGAGGACTTTTATCTCCTGGGTCCAGGCCTGAAGGACACGGTCCGGCGGGCCGAGCGCGAAGAGGCTGGAAATGGAGGTGAGGATCAGGAAGAGGATCACCAGCACCACCATCGCATTGGCGGGCAGCCGTTTCGGCTCGCGGGCGACGAGGCAGCCGATGAGCGTGGCGAGGACGGAAAGCAGCGCCCAGGGCGGAGCGGCAGCGATTCCCCACAGCTCCATCTGCGGGCTCATGAAGGAGATCCAGTAATAGGTGATCACGCCTACCATCGGCGCGACCGCCGCCATCGGCAAAAGACCACCCATGGCAAGCAGGAAGACCAGTCCGCGCATCCGCCCGCCCTCGTGCTGCCGGCTTACGAGTTATGAGTGGCTGGTGATCTTCTGGAGGAGCGCGCTCGCGGCCGGCTTCTCACTGAAACTGGCCGAACCGGTGACGATGGGGCGGAGCAGCGAGGCGGCCGACTCCACGTCGCCGAGGCCGGCGAGCGCCGCTGCCAGATGGTAAGTAACCGCGGGATCCTCGGGCGCTGCCGCGTGCGCCTGCCGGAGCAGCGCGAGGCCGGTCCGGCTCGGCTTCTCGCGGGTGAGGATCCAACCGAGCGTGTCCGCGACATGCGGATCGCCGGAGAGGGAATAGGCCCGCTCGGCGAGTGCCAGCGCATCCGGCTGGCCCTGCTGCTCATGGATCCAGGCGAGGTCGTTGAGCGCGTCCACGTTGGTCGGCTGCGCGGCGATCACGCTCTTGAGGCGCTTGGCGGCGGGGTCGAGCTGGCCTTCCTGTATCTCGAGGCCGCCGAGCACGAGCGCGACGGGAATCGCATCCGGCTGTGCGGCGAGGTAGGCGCGAAGACGGGCTGCGGCCTCGGCAGGCTTGCCGTCCGCCTCGAGCGCGGACGAGAGGCGAATGGCGAGAGCGGCCGAGGGGGCGGCGGCGAGCGCCGCCGCGTAGGATTGGGCGGCAGCGGCGGGCTGGTGCCGGGCCATGTAGAAGTCGCCCACGAGCGTGCGCGCCGTCGGCAGATGGCTGGGGTCGGCGGCGAGCGCCTTGGCTTCGCCGAGACCGGCGGCGGGGCCGTGCTCGGCGAGCGCGACGCCGATCATCCCCTGCATCAGGGCGAGGTTGGCGGGATCGCGCGCGAGGCCGTCGGCAAGCGAGGCGCGCGCGCCTTCATAGTCCTTGTCCGCAGCCAGGAGTCGCGCGAGAGAGAGCCGTGCGCCCACGGCGTTCGGCGCTTGGGCGAGCAGCGAGCGGAGCGAGTCCTCGGCGGCGACCCGCTTGCCGAGGGCGACGTCGGCGTTGGCCTGGAGGCCGAGCAGCAGCGGGCTGTTGCCGGTGTTCGCGGTGGCGAGCAGATCGAGCGCCTTGCCCGGCTCTTTCATGCGGATGTCGTACGAGGCGAGATCCGCGACGACGTCGGTGTCGTCCGGCGCCGCGCCGTGCGCGCGCTCGAGAACGCTGCGCACCTCCGCGAGCTTGCCCTCGCTTGCCAGAAGGGCGACGAGGGAGGTGAGGGCCGGCGGATTGGCGGGGCTGTTCGCCAGCACGGCTTCGAGGCGGCGCTGCTCTTCCGCGGCATTGCCCTCCAGGGCGGCGACGCGGGCGAGGCCCAGCGTGGCGCCGACCTGATCCGGATGCGCCTTCAGCAGCGCCGAATAAGTCTCGCGCGCGCCCTCGATATCGAGCTCGGCGAGCTGGAGCTGGCCGCGCAGAAGGGCATCCACCTGCGTGCTTCCCGCTTCTTTGCCGAGTGCGGCGAGGTTGGCGGAAGCGAGGTCGTATTGCCCGGCGCGGATCGCTGTCGCGACGAGGGCTCGCCGCGTGGCGGCATCTTGCGGCGCGAGGCTCAGCGCTACCTGGTATTCGCTGATGGCCCCGCTTGTATTGCCGAGCGCGAGCGCGAGCGCGGCGAGCCCGACATGCGGTTCCTCGAGCTTGGGCGAGAGCTTCGCGGCCGCTGTGAACTCGCTTTCGGCTGCCGCAAGATCGCCCATCGCCGCATGGGCGCGCGCAGAGAGATCGAGGGTCGCGGCATCATTCCGCGCATTGACGGGCAGCGTCGCGAGTGCGGCGAGCGCGGCGCGCGGTTGGCCGATATGCAGCGCCACTTCGGCGAGCAGCCGTTCGCCGCGGGGATCCTTAGGGAAATGCCCGAGGAAGTGCTGCACGGCGTTATCGGCCTCCGACCACTCGCCGAGATGCGCCAAGACCACAGCCTGCAGCAGGTAGATTTCGGGCAATCGCCCCATCATCGGCGAGAGCTTCTCGAGCAGCGCGTTGGCCTGAGGGTACTGCCCGGCCTTCGCGAGCAGCACCGCCTGCAGATAGAGGCCCTGCACCGCGCCCGGCACCATGGCGAGGCCGGCCTTGATATCGGCGGCGGCCTCGGCGTCCGCGCCGGCGCCGATCAGCGCGTTGGCCAGGGCGAAGCGGACCTCGGGGTCGCCGGGCGAAGCGGCGAGCACCGGGCGGAGCAGCGCGGCGGCGGCCTTGGCATCGCCGCCGGAGAGAAGGAGCCCCGCCTTGCGAAGCAGGGCCTGCCGTGAATGCGGGTCGATCGCGAGGGAGGCGGCGACGGCCTTTGCCGCCGCCGCCGGCTGATGACGGGCGAGATCGAGATCGGCCTCGGCGAGCAGAGGATCGAGCGCGCGCGGTGCCAGCCGCTCGGCGGCGGCGAAGTCCGCGGCGGCAAGATCGAGATCGCCGAGCCCCATCTCCGCCCGGCCGCGCCCGACCGCGATTTGCGCTGCGATATCGGGCTTGGCCGCGCCGGCGGGGAAGTCGCGAAGCAGATCCCCGTAGCGCCCCTCGGCCAGATAGGTTTCGAGCAGCAGGGAGAGCGCCGCATCCGGATCGTACCCGTCGGTCCGCGCCGTGCGCGCCTCCTGCTCCGCCGCCACTGCATCGCCGAGCGAGAGTTCGATCTTTGCGAGTTGGTAATGAGCGGCGGCATCGGAGGGCTTCTGCTTGAGGGCGTTCTGCAGCTCGATCGCGGCGGCGCGTGTCTGGCCCTTGGCGAGCAGCGCTTGAGCGCGCGCGGCATAGTCGGTCGCGCGGGCGACGCCGCTGGCCGCAAGGAAGAGGGCGGCGCCTGCGAGAAGCCCGTAGTGGAGCGTTGGTCTCATGAGAGTTCCCCATCCTGGGCGGGTTCCGCGGCCGCGGCCGCAGGCTCCGCGACGGCGGCAAGGTTGTGAATATCGAGCAGCCCGTAGAGCGTTGGCCGGCTGATGCCGAGCAGTCGCGCGGCTCCCGCCACGGTCCCGCGGCTCTGCACCAGTGCCCGTTCGATCACGTCGCGCTCGGCGCGGTGGCGGGCCGCGCGCAAATCGAGATCGGGCGGCGGGCTTGCCGCGAGCTCGAGATCGGCACCATCGATCACCCGCCCCTCGGCCATGATCACCGCACGCTTTACGCGGTTCTCGAGCTCGCGGACGTTGCCCGGCCAGTCATGGCCGGCGAGCGCTGCGAGCGCCGCCTCGCTAAAGCCGCGCAGATTGCGGCCGATCTCGCGATTGAAGCGATTGAGGAAGAAACGCGCGAGCAGCACCGCATCGGTGCCGCGTTCGCGCAACGGCGGAATGCGCACGGTGACGGGATTGAGCCGATAGAAGAGATCGGAGCGGAAGCGACCCGCCTCCACCTGCTGCTCGAGCGCCTGGTTGGTCGCCGAGACGACCCGCACATCGACCGCGATCGACTGCCGGCCACCAACCCGCTCGACGGTCTGCTCCTGGAGGAAGCGGAGCAGCTTCACCTGCAGCGGGTGCGGCAGATCGCCGATCTCGTCGAGGAAGAGGGTGCCGTTCTGGGCGCTCTCGATCCGGCCGATGGTCTGTTTCGCCGCCCCGGTAAAGGCGCCGCGCTCGTAGCCGAAGAGCTCGCTTTCCAGCAGCGTCTCCGGGATGGCACCGCAATTGATGGCAACGAACGGCTTGCCGGCGCGCGGCCCGAGATCGTGCAGGGCGCGCGCGAGGGCCTCCTTGCCGGTGCCGCTCTCGCCGAGCAGCAGGACCGGAACGTTGGTGGGTGCCAGCTTCTCGATGTCACGGCAGACGCGTAGCATCGGTTCCGCGGCGGTGATGATCCGCTTGATCGCGCCCGAGCCGGCGCCCTCGCTCAGGCGGCGATTCTCCGACTCAAGCGCGTGCAAACGGAAGCCCCGATCGACGATCAGGCGCAGGACATCGATCTCCACCGGCTTCTCGTAGAAATCGTGGGCGCCGGCGGCGACGGCACGGAGCGCGTTGGGGCGGCTGGTGTTGCCGGTCGCCACGATCACCTTCATCTCAGGAGCCATTTTGAGCAGGGCGGCGAGAGTGGCGAAGCCCTCCGTGACGCCGTCCGGATCCGGCGGCAAGCCGAGATCGATAACCGCGACCGCAGGCTGCCGCTTCTCGACGATCGGCAGCGCTTCCGGCCGCGATGAGGCGGTCAGTACCGTTCGGCCCGGGAAGGCCCAACGATACTGGCTCAGCAGACCGACATCGTCCTCGACAATCAGGAGTGAGGGTTCGCCCATTCGCCGCCCCTCACGCACTGAGGGCAAGCGGCGCGGGCGCGCCGCAGTGCGCGAGCGGCAGAACAATTCGCATCGTCGTGCCCTGTCCCGGTGCGCTCGACACCGTAAGCTCGCCGCCGGCTTCGCCGAGCAGGGCACGCGCCTGGAAGGCGCCGAGGCCGAACCCGGCGGGCTTAGTGGACTCAAAGGGACGGAACAACGCCTCGCGCACGAACTCCTCGGGCATGCCACGCCCGCTATCGCGGATCTCGATGATGGCCGAGCCGGCCTCGCGGCGGAGGCGTATGCGGACCGGAACGCCGGGCGGCGAGGCCTCGATCGCGTTGTCGATGAGGTGCCGGACCGCCGCGTCGAACGCCGGCTCCTCCATCGCCACCGCGATTTCCTCGGGAGTCCGCCCGGGCTCGCATTCGAGCAAAACCGGCGTCGGTCCGAGCCCGCGCAAGCTGGCCGCCATGACCTCCAAACGCTGCCGCGGAGAGAGCAGCGGCCGCGCGGCGCGCGCTGCCGGCCCCTGCAGCCGCCCCAAGAGTGCCGAGATTTTCTCGATCGATGCCCGGAGTGTCGCTAGCAGGTCGGCGCGGAACTCGGGATTCTCCAAGTGTTGCTCGGCATTGGCGAGCAGCAGGGAGAGCCCGCTCGCAACGTTCTTGATGTCGTGGGCGACGAAGGTGAAGCGCCGGCCGGCCTCGGCGAACTGACGCGCCTCCACCAGCGCCTCGGTGGCGCGCTGCTCGGCAATGAAGAGAGCGACCTCGCGGCCGACGATGCGCAGGAGATCGAAAACCTCGCGCTCAAGGCGGAACGAGGCGCGCGGCCTTGCCAGAACGATAAATCCCATCGGGACTCCGCCGGGCACGCTCGCTTCGGGCAGCGCCACGGCAAGCCACGCATCCGCCATGTCGGGGAACCAGGCGGGGGCACCGGGGGTGGTCACGGCGACCGAGCCGCCGGCGCGGAGAGACACGAGCAGCGGGTGGCCGGACGTCACCCGCGCGCCCTCCAGCGCCGGCGCATTCCAGCTTCCGGCGGCGCGGAAGGAGGCGGACCCGGCGGCGAATGACGCCTCGTTCAGGAACAGCACGCCCGCCGGGCTGTCGACGATGTCGGCGACCGCACGGATGACCCGCTTGTGCAGGGCGAGATAGGGGCCGGCCGCCGAGAGCGTGGCGATGCAGCGGACCCACTCGCGTTGATAGTCGTAACGGCGGCTGAAGAAGTGATCGACCACCAGCGCGCGGAGTTGCGAGCGTGCCGAGCCCGAGGTCACAAGGACGGCCAGGGCGATGCAGCCGCCGAAGATGAGGCTGGCTTCCGCGAGCCTCCCCCAGCCGGGGCCGAAGCGGCGGAACACCTCGCCCGCCGCGGCGAGCCCGACGAGAAAGATGCCGCCCAGCAGCAAGGTCGCCGTGTGGAAGACGACGCTGCGGGAAACGCCGACATCCTCCTTCCAGCGAAGCTGACGCCGGGCCCCGATCAGGAGCAGCGGCACGACCATGAGGCTGGCGGGAGCCTGGCCGGCGAACAGCAGGGGTGAGACGCGCCGATAGAGCACCGTATCGGCGTAAAGCATGATCTCGTAGAGGAATGTCCCACCGACCGCGATGCAGGTCAGGTTGATGTGCCAGCGGGCCTCCTCCGGAGCATTGCGATAGAGGTTTTCGACCAGCAGCAGGATGCCGATAGCGAACCCGAGTCGCGCATCGATCCCGAGCGAGACGAGCGAGGGCTCCACCTCGCTTCCCGGGCTCTGCCACGCAATGAACGCCGCGAGCAGCGTGCCGAAAGCGAACGCCAGCCCGAGGAGCGTGCCGGCGCGCCAGCCTCCGGCGGGACCCGCAATCCCTCGGGCGAGCACCAGAATCGCACCGAACCACGCGCCGGCGCGGAGGAAATCGAGCGCCGCCGCCGCCCCTATGAGGCTCGGCAGAGGGTCCGCCGCAAGCGTTGCCGCCCAGATTGCGGAAACCGCACAGGCTCCCGCCAGCGCGACATTGCTCCGCCCCGGCAGGCGCGGCAGGACCACAGCGCCGGCGGCGGCGGCGTAAACCGCCGCGCAGACTGCGAAAAGGATAGAAGCGCCCGGCATCGCCCTAGCGCGCGCCCTTACCCGTGTCCGGTGTGATGGAAAGCTGACACAGAGGTCTTTGTCCAAGCACCGGATTCACGCGGCGTTTCATGATCGCTACGCTTCCCACGAAACTCTGCGATCGGGCACTGGCTTCGGGCCCGACCATCACCGCGCCCCCTCCTGGAGCAGCACCACCCGAACGGTCACCGCGAGGATGCGAAGATCCAGCAGGAGACTGCGGTGCTTTACGTAATAGAGGTCGTAGGCAAGCTTTGCCCGCGCGTCCTCGATCGAGGCGCCGTAGCGATACTTCACCTGCGCCCAGCCGGTGATGCCGGGCTTGACCATCGCGCGGTCGTCGTAGCAGGGGAGCGTCGCCGCGAGCCGCTCGACGAAATAGGGACGTTCGGGCCGTGGGCCGATCACGCTCATCTCGCCGCGGAGCACGTTCCAGAGCTGCGGCAGCTCGTCGATCCGCGCCAGCCTGATAAAGCGGCCGATCCGCGTGACGCGCGGGTCGGCGGGCTTGGCCCATTGCGGGCCGAGCCCGGCTTCGGCGTCGGTGCGCATGCTCCGGAACTTGATCACTTGAAACCGCCTGCCGTTCAGCCCGACCCGCTCCTGGCGGTAGAGTACCGGGCCTGGGCTTTCGATCTTGATGAGCAGAGCCGCAAGCAGCGTCAGCGGCAGGGTGAGGAGGAGGAGTGCGACGGCGAACGCGATGTCGGCCCCGCGACGGACGATCCCGACGAGACGTTCGTTCTTGCAAGGCCGCGATGCCGCGATTGCGCCCGGCAGGAGACGATCGAGATCGACCCGTCCCAACCATTGCTCGCGGAAATCCTGCTCGGCCAGCATCCGCACGCCGGCGTGCCGGCAGCGCCGCCGGAGTTCGCCATCCGTCCCGCCCGCACCGCCGGCGAGCACGACGGCCCAGATCTTCCGCCGCCGCAGCGTCTCGGCCGTCAGCCCCCGCCGATGGTCGGCCGGCAGGATGTCGGCGACGCGGAAGAGAGGGCCGCGCCCAGGATCGAGAGTGGCACCGGCGGCGGCCCACTCCGGCGCGTCCCCGAGCACGAGGATCGGCCGCTGGAACAGCCCGAGCCGGGTGAGCACGTGGAGCCCGATCGCGACCGCGGCGCCGCCTGCCGCGCAGACGATGAGCAACTCGAGGGCCGCCGGCCATCCGGCCGCGAAGAGCCGCAACGGAAGGAGCCAGACGAGGAGGGCAGCCAGAAGCAACAGCGCCGCCGTGGTGATTGTGACGCCGAGCACGGCAGCCGAAAGGCGCCGGGACGGCAAACGCGCGGGCGCCGCCGGCAGTTCGACGGCGGTCCAGAGCGCTCCGAGCGTGACGAGCGCCATTGCGGCAGCGCTGCCCGGACCGTGCGGCGTCAGCGGCAAAGCCCCGACAAGCCCATGCCATCCGACACCGATCGAGAGACCCGGGTGGGCCGCGGCGACGGGATTGCTCAGGGCCGCCCCGCCCCCTGCGGTGGCGCGACCGAAAAGGCTGATCATCGCCCCCCCCTTCTTCCTGGACCGCGAGCGGCGATCGGCGATCGGCGGAGACCGCAAAGACGCACGGCCGGAAGACGCGCCGCGAACCGATATGGCGAGACGTCCAGTCGCGAAAATGCCCCGAGCCTATTCAGCGCTCGGGGCCCGGGCGATGCCCCGCTCCGGCGCGGCACCGACGCAACTGCTGGCGTACCCAAAGACATTCCTCTGATCCCTCTCGCCACGTCGTCGCGATCTTCAGAATTCGCAAAGAGTTTCTATCGAATCGGAAATCTATCGCGTCTGATTGGCCGCTTCTCGATGCGACCAATCGCAATGGTCCGCTCGCAGCCAACAACTTGCATCCGCGACAGCGGTCGAGCCTCCCGATGAGCGTGCCTCGGCACGCAGAGCGCCAGCCAAGCCCGCCGCTCCACCGCGCGGAGCGCGAACCTGCAACCGATTTGGGTCAGGCCACCTCTGTCGCGCACCGCCGCGACGCCGACCCGCGATCCCGCGAATGGCGAGCGCCCCGCAAGGAAACGCCGCAGCTTGGGCTTCCGTCACGATGACGCACCCAAGCTCGCGGCAACGCGGCGGTGCCAGCCCTGGGCGGCGGCGAGGCAGGAGGGTCGGACGAATTGATGACGCGGCCGGCACCGGCCCCGTCTCTTCTCGTCTTGGTTGAGTATTTCCGAGGTGCACCTTGTCCGCCCGGCCACCTTCCGCCTGAAATTTTGCGTCCTTGGTTCGACGGCCGAGCGCAAAGCGTGGGTTCCCGCCCTTCGCGTACCCGCGAGGAACGTTTCGCATGGCTGCGGGCGGACGGCCTCGACAAGCACCGATGACAGAAGGAGGGATTGACAAAAACATGGACGCAAGTCGATTCTCTGGACGGATCACGAGATAATTTCTTAACACAGTCTGTAACGGATAACGATGAGAGAAAATTACATCCTTTATCAACTTTCTGGGAGAAAGACTGCGTAGGCACTGTTTGACGTTGCACAGGCGCCAATGCCAGTCTCTTTTACACCTGTCGCATTCGTCCGCCATGTGGGCCGGTTGCTTCCTGGCCGCCGCGGCGGGGTGAAAGAAGTGTGCAAAGGTGACACCGGAACGCAATCTACTCCGTAGGCAGGTGCCCACTCGGTGGAGTTGGGCGCTGGGCGCCATCGCGGCGGCATTGGTCGTGCTGAGCCTGTCCGCCTGCGCCACCGTTTCAGACCCTCCGGCGCCGCTCCGGGCGCCGACCGCCGATGCGGACGCGGCATATCGGATCGGACCGGGGGATACGCTCAGCATTTTCGTCGACGGCTCGCCCGATCTCAGCGTCAAGTCACTGCCGGTCCGTCCGGACGGAAAGATCTCGATCCCGCTGGTTCCGGACGTCCCGGCCGTCGGCCTGACCCCGAGCGCGCTCGGCAAGGAAATCGCGGCCCGGCTGCGCAAATATGTCACCGACCCGAACGTCACCGTGATGGTGGACAGCTTCAACGGTCCGCTCGATCGCGCGATCCGCGTCATCGGCCAGGCGACCGTCCCGGAGAGCATCCCCTATGTCGATGGCATGACCCTGCTCGACGTGATGGTCGCGGTGAAAGGCCTGACGCCCTATGCGGCGGGCAATAGCGCGAAAATCGTGCGCGACGTGAACGGCAAGGAGCACACGATCCCGGTAAGGATCGGCTCGCTGCTCAATGCCGGCAACATGTCGCAGAACGTCGCGATGCGCCCGGGCGACGTCGTCGTTATTCCAGAAAGCTGGTTCTGAACGATCATGGACGATATCGCCGCACTGCTGCGCCGCTATGCCCTCGGAACCTGGCGGCGGCGCTGGATCGCGCTCGGCGCTGCATGGCTCTTCTGTCTTGGAGGCTGGGCGGGCGTGATGAGCCTGCCACCGACTTACGAGGCGAGCGCTCAGGTGTACGTCGCCGCGGATCCTGTCCTGACGCCGCTGCTGCACGGAATCGCCATCGGCGGCGGCATCAGCAGCGAGGTCGCGCTGCTGCAGCGTACCCTGCTCAGCCGGCCCAATCTCGAAGCCCTGATCGCCAAAGCCGATCTCCTGCGTAACAACGATACGGTGACTGCTCGCGAGGCCATGGTCAGAAGTCTGGCGAAGACCGTCCGGATCGTCCCGGAGACCGATAGCCTCCTCACCATCGCGTACCGCGACGCCGATCCCAGGCGCGCGTACGCGATCGTCCAGTCCCTGCTCAGCATCTTCATCGAGCGGGCGACCGGGTCCGATCAGAGCGACGTCGCCAACGCCCAGCGCTTCCTCGAGAGCCAGATCGCGCTCTACCGGCAGAGGCTGCGCGACACCGAGCAGCGGCGTGCGGCGTTCCTGGCGAAATACATCCAGCTGCTGCCCGGCGCGGACGGCAGCGTCTCGCAGTTCGATGCCGCGCGCGCCCAGGTCCGCTCGCTCGAAGGACAATTGGCCGACGCCAAGGCGAGGAGCGCCTTGCTGCAGAGCCAGCTCGCCGAGACCCCCCCGATGGTCGAAACCGGGCAGGGCAGCGGCGGTTCGTCAGGGAACGCAGGGGCCCTTGCGGCCGCGGAGCAGAATCTGACCGAGCTTCGCCAGCGCTACACCGACGCCTACCCAGGGGTGATCGACGCACGCAAGCTGGTTGCCGCGCTCGCCGCCCAGGCGGCAGGCAAGGGAGCGGTAGCGATGCCCGTGGTCCGCGAGTCCCTTCCCAACCCGGTCTATGACGATCTCAAGCTGCAGCTGATCGACGCCACGACCAGCGCGCTCTCGCTCGAGCGCGAGCTGAAGGCCGCCGTCACCGAGAGGGACCGCCTGGCATCCCTGGCGCGCTCGCAGCCTGGATTGCAGGCGGAATTCATCAATCTCGACCGCAACTACGAGGTTCTCCGGCGGCAATACCAGGATCTGCTCACACGGCAGGAATCGATGCAGATCACGGCCGCGGCGAACATCGATGCCAACCGGGTCCAGCTGCAGGTGGTCAATCCGCCGCAGATGCCGACGATCCCGGTCGCGCCGCCGCGCGAGCTGCTGCTCGCCGCGGTGCTGCTGGCCGGTCTCGGCGGAGGCGTCGGGCTTGCCCTGCTGCTCGCCCATGCCGACAGCTGCAGCTACACGCTGCAAGATCTTCGGAGCATCGGCGTGCCGGTCGCAGGCGGGATCTCGCTCAGACGAACCTCGGCACAAAGACCCCGCGCCCTTCCTGCACTCGCATTTGGTGCAGGGCTTTTCCTGCTCGTCTTCACCTTCGCCGGTCTGGTGGTCGGGGCCGGCCACCTCGCCGGGCTGGCATGAACCGCCCGGTCAAACCGCTGCACCTCGTCGAGCGTGCAGCCCAGCAGCTGCGGGATGGCCCTGAGGGCGGACCCGAATCCGTGCTGCTGCCCGATGGCGCGCTCGGCCGGATTGCCGTGCCGGCAATCGGCGAGCGGACCGCGGAGGCGCCGGCGGGGCGCGCCGACGTAACCCTCGCGGTCGAGACACTGGAAGGTGCCGGCATGATTCCTACTCGCGAACAGCGCGACCGCATTGGCGAGGAATTTCGCATCGTCGGCCAGCAGGTGCTGGCGGGCATGGCCACGGTGGAGGGATCGACCGCCCAACGCAACGTCGTCATGGTGACCAGCGCGCGGGGGGGAGAAGGCAAGAGCTTTGCAGCACTCAACCTCGCGGCTAATCTCGCCCTCGGACACGACCGGTCGATCATCCTCGTGGATGCCGATATCGGGCCGGGCTCCTTGAGCAAAAGTCTCGGCCTGGAGGCGGAAACCGGCCTGCTCGACCTCGCGAGCTCGCCGGCGCAGCTTGGCGAGGGTGCGCTGGTCCGCTCGCGCATCGAGTCTCTTTCGGTGCTGCCGATCGGCGGGGGCACCGACCCGAGCGGCCGCGCCCTGATCTCCGCGCATCATCCGATCGCGGGCTTGGTGGCGACGCTGGCTCGCCGCTTTACCCAGTACCTCTTCGTCATCGACGCGCCGCCCTGCCTCTCAAGTAGCGATCCCGCGGCGCTTGCCGCTGTGGCGGGGCAGGTCCTGCTCGTCGTCGAGGCCGAGAAGACCCGCCGCGGCGAGATCGAGGCGGCGCTCGACCTGATCGACTCCTGCCCGAATATCAAGCTCATCCTAAACAAGATCCGGCTCACCACGCGCGACACGTTCGGCACGCGCTCATGACGCGCCGTTTCGGGCGACCATGATCCGCCGTGGCCGCCGGCGGGGGGCCAGCACAGGTACCGTGATTGCCGTGCTCCTCGCCTGCTCCGGCGCGGCGGGCAAGGCGTTTGCGCAGGACCAAGCGGGCTCGGCCGGCGGCACGGCGCCCGAAGCGGGCAGCACCGGGGCGAGCGGCCAGACCGGCGCCGGCCCGGGTGCTGCCGCGGCGAACGCCACGGGCACCGCCACGGAAAATGCCGCCGAAACCACGGTTGCACCCGCGCCGGGGCTGGCCGCCACGGCCGCACCTCCCGTCGGCGTCGCCGTCAGGCTCGGGGATCTCGGCAGCATCCTCGCCGCGGCGAGCAGCCTCGGCACCGCTCAGCTTGAGCGGCCGCCGGGCCTCACCATCACGCCGAGCGTCGGCTTGCAGGAGGAGTTCACCACCAACGTCTTCGGCACCACGGGAGGCGGCGGTGACGACTTTATCACCAGCCTCACGCCCGGCCTGCTCGTGAACCTCGCGACGCCGAAGGCCACCGGCACTCTCAGCTATGCGCCGACGTTTTCGCTCTACGCCAACCATTCTTCCGACAACAACATCGCCGAAAACCTTAACGGCGCGCTCGATGCAACAATTCTGCCACAAACGCTGCTGTTCTCGCTCCGCGCCTATGCGAGCGAGCAGAGCACGGCCGGCGGCGTGGCTCCGGGTGGCACGGCCACTCTCTCGACCAACAATCAGACCACCAACTTCGGCTTCTCCGCGAGCCCTACCTTTCAGCACCGATTCGGCGACACCGGCACGCTCAGCCTCGGCTATTCGCTCGACTACACGAATCAGAACGGCAACGCTGCATTCGCCGCGGGCGCTTCCCAACCTTACTTCCTCAGCTCCCGCACGCTGACGAACCAGGAGACCGGTTCCTTCACGACCGGCCCCGACCTTGGCCGCTTCAATGATACGCTCGCGGCGAATGGAGCCCAGAGCAGCGGCACCGGCGTGCTCG
>Ga0335075_10003627_pt1 | contig 24382 bp, 19 predicted proteins | sample Lox_Sample_24_FD_206723 | JGI IMG/M metagenome (GOLD analysis project Ga0335075, IMG submission 206723) | Soil microbial communities from Loxahatchee National Wildlife Refuge, Florida, United States - Lox_Sample_2.4 | ecosystem: Environmental > Terrestrial > Soil > Wetlands | place: USA...
TGTTCCCTGCGCCACGCGCATTTTCTCCTTACCTACGATGAGCCCCCGCACCACGCGGGAACCCGGCAGTAAATCCGCGAGCGCGCCATGAAACACGTACACAGAAGCTACAACCAGGGTCATCTAACCATGCCAAGGGCCAGACCATTCCCCTTCCCGCGACATCCGGCGACCGGGTCAGGCGACCCCCCGGGCCGGGACAGCTGGTTTCCGGGCAGGTGCAGGCGAGGACCGTCTGTAATGTTGAACGGACAGCCGAGGTGTTCTTACCAGCCGATATGGTGACGCGTGGCCGCCCGCACTAGGCACACACGCTGGAGGTGCCATGAACGCACGGGTTCTCGTGGTCGATGACGACCTGACCATCGCCGAGGTGGTCGGGGACTACCTACAGGACGCCGGCCTGGAGACCAGGCACGCGGCCGACGGCCAGTCGGCGCTGTCCCTGGCGCGGGAGTGGCCGCCCGACATTGTCGTGCTGGACCTGATGCTGCCCGGCATCGGCGGCCTGGAGGTGTGCCAGCGGCTGCGCGCGGAGCGCGAAGGCGAACCGCCGGTGCCGGTCATCATGCTCACCGCGCTTGGCGAGGAGGGCGACCGGGTGGCCGGGCTGGAGACCGGCGCGGACGATTACGTGACCAAGCCCTTCAGCCCTCGAGAGCTCACGCTGCGGATACAGGCCGTGTTGCGGCGGACCGCGGCATCGCAGGACACCGCGCCCCCGCCCCCGTTCCTTGCCGGAAGCTTCGAGGTCGACATAGCGGCCCGCCGGATCAGGCAAGACGGCCGTGAGCTCGCGCTGACCGTCCGCGAGTTCGACCTGCTCGCCTTCTTCATCACCCACCCCGGCCAGGCCTTCACCCGCCAGCACCTGCTCGAGCAGGTCTGGGGCTGGTCATTCGGCGACCTGTCAACCGTCACCGTGTGCGTGCGCAGGCTTCGGGACAAGCTCGAGGACAATCCGACCTCCCCCGCACACCTGCAGACCGTATGGGGCGTCGGCTACCGGTGGGAGACGTAGCAGCCATGAACGCCCAGATACAGGTAGTCCTGATCGCGGCAGGCTGCACCGGCGCAGTCGGCACGATCGGCGTCGGAGCCCTCTGGGTCCTGCGCCGGGCCTCACTGCGGCTCCTGCTCCAGGCGGCCAGCGCTGTCGGCATCCTCGCGGTCGTGGCCGGCACGCTCGGCACCGCGAACGCGATGTTCATCTCCCATCATGACCTGGGCGTCGTGTGCATGGTGTGCGTAGTGGCGGGCATCGTTGCGTTCGGGTTTTCCTGGCTGCTCGGGCGCCAGATCGAGGCCAGCAGCCGGGCGCTGCGCAGGGCCGCCAGGTCACTCGGCCAGGACGAAACGGGGTTCAGCGCTCCGGCCGGACCGATGGCGGCCGAACTGGCGGCACTGTCACGGGAACTCGACGCGACTGCCCTGAAACTACGCGAGTCACGGGAGAGCGAACGGCGGATGGACGCATCGCGGCGCCAGCTCGTGGCGTGGGTCTCGCATGACCTGCGCACTCCGCTCGCCGGGCTGCGCGCGATGGCCGAGGCGCTCCAGGACGGCATCGCAACCGACACCCGGCGCTACCACCGCCAGATCTTCTCCGAAGTCACCCGGCTGTCCACCATGGTCGACGACCTGTTCGAGCTGTCACGGATCGAATCCGGGACCCTGAGCCTGTCTCCTGACTGGATCGAAGTCAGCGACTTGGTCAGCGACACGATAGCGAGCATGGAACCCGTCGCACGGGCCCGCGGCGTCTGGCTGACCGGCGAGGCCGACAGGCCAGTTCCCGTTTACGCCGATCCGCGCGAGCTGTCCCGCGCGCTGTCCAACCTGGTCACGAACGCCATCCGGCACACTCCCGAAGGCGGCCGCGTGCGAGTCGCCGCAACTGCCGGGGCCGGCGAAGCGCTCATAACCGTATCCGACGGGTGCGGCGGCATACCCGAGGCCGACCTGGCCCGGGTGTTCGACCTTGCCTGGCGTGCGACCACCGCCCGAACGCCTGACGCGGACGGCGGCGCGGGGCTCGGGCTGACGATCGTGCGCGGCATCGTTGAGGCGCATAACGGCCAGGTGCGCGTGGTTAACGCCGGAGACGGATGCAGTTTCGAGGTACGGCTGCCTGCGTCCGCCAAGGGCGACAGCAGCGACTCAGCGGACGACCACGCCGCCGCCCAGCGGCCCGGCTCTAGCCCGGACAGGCTGCTCTATCTCTGATTTGTAAGATTCGCCGCCCGACGGTGCCGCGCGAACCCGCACGGATCGCGGCCCTCCCCGTAAACCATTGCCTCCTAAGGATAAAAACCCTAGTCAGAGGGCTGACAGTGAGGATGATGGTCGGCATCGCTCCAGTGCGAGCAGCAGTGGTCGAGCAGACGGTGAAACGGACATAGCGGGTTAAACAACCCATTATTCGCGGTTTGCCGATGCCTGTACCGGATGCGTGTAATACGGAGCGTGATCCCCGAGACTATTGGCGGGCTACGCGATGGCGGGGCGGCGACGTCTCCTGCGCCCGCCTCCCTCGCATCGGCGGGCGTACAGTCTGCGCGCTCCTGGAAGATGCTGCGGACGACGCGAGCCGCCGCGGCGATCGCCGGGCTCGCGGTCATCGGCGCCTATGTGAGCATCGCGCTGGCCCGGCTGGGCTATCCCGGCCACCTCGAAATCCTCGAGGACAACTCACTGATCGAGGTGGACCGGATCCTGGCCGGCCAGCAGCTCTACCCGGCGCCGTCGGCCAGCTTCGTACCAGACGGTTACACGCCGCTCTACTTCGCCGTCTCGGCAGGGGTGGCCAGGGTCCTCGGCCAGTCGTACCTACCGCTTCGGCTCGTGTCCCTGGTCGCCTCGCTGGTCTGCTTCGCCATCCTGGGATTGCTCGTCCGTGGCGAGACGCGGAGCCGCGCGGCAGGGATGGCCGCCGGCGGCCTGCTGGCCGCGACGTATTTCGCCGTAGGCACCTGGTTTGACGTCGCCCGGGTCGACTCGTTGTTCCTGGCGCTCAGCGTCGCCGGCCTGTACGCCGCGCGGCGGGCGCACGGCACGGGAGGGGCAGTTGCGGCGGGGGTGCTGCTTGGCGCGGCGTTCTGCACGAAGCAATCAGCGTTTGTGGAAGGCGTCGCGGTCCTCGCCGCACTGGCGGCCGGGTCTCGCCGGCTCGCCGCGGCAGCCGCGGCGGCTTGGGCCGCGGTCGTGGGCGGCAGCACGCTCGCGCTGGGGCTGGCAAGCCACGGCTGGTACGTGTACTACGTCTTCGAGCAGATGAGCCAGCACGCGTTCAGTCTCAGCATTGCCAGCCAGTTCTGGATTAGCGAGCTACTGCCCACCCTTGGCATCGCCATCTGCGCCTCGTTGCTCGGAGCGCGCCGGATCCCGCTAGTGCTGCTCGCCGGGTGCGCCGCGCTGACGGTGGAAGGGTTCGCGGCGCGCGCGGAGGCCGGAAGCAACCTCAATGACCTACTGCCGGCCTACATGACGGTGGCGGTGCTGGCCGGGCTGGCGATGGGCGGCCGGCCGGCGCTTCCGCCACGCGCCGCGGGCCGGTTCACGTGGCCACAGTGGCTCGCACGGTTCATGCAGTGGCGCCGCGGTGCGGGCAGACCATGGATTCCCGTCGTAGTCAGCGGCTTGGTCGTCGTGCAGATCGGGGTGCTGGCGGCCGGTTTCAGCCTGAGTCACGCATTCCCGTCAGGCGCAGACCGCATCGCCGGCCAGCGACTGGTAGCAGCCGCACGGGCACTTGGCGGCACGGTCGCGATCCCCGCCGCTCCGGGGATCGCGGTCGCGGCTGGACTACCGCCAGCCGAGGACCAGATCGCGGCGGCCGACGTCCTGCATGCCTCGGACCAGAGCGCCAAGGCGATCTTCATGGCCAGCCTTGCACAGGCGGTAGCGGCGCAGAAGTTCAGCGGCATTATCACCGAGTTCTCCCGGGATCTGCGAGGCTTCCCGGCGGACCTGCCGCGCTACTACCACCGGTGCCCGCAGATGCCGCTGGACGGCGTCTCGTCTGTTCCGTTTCCGGCGAACGCCGGGGTCCTGCCTGTTTCCGTATGGCTGCCCATCGGGCACGGGCCCTCCTGCGCCGCGATCGCCCGGACTCTCGGGTCCTAGGAGCCTGAAATGAGTGAGGCGGCAGAGCCGCGGCCGTCAGACAAGCCGGTGCCCGCGGGAAAGCCGCAACCCGCGGGAAAGCCGCAGGCGGCCGGAAAGCTACGGCCGAAACGATGGGCCGGCCGACTGAGTCGCCTTCGGCCCCTGCGCCGGGCAGCCCAGCCTGATCGGCTGGTCCGGCTGCTAATGCCAGCAGAACCACCGCCCGGCCCGTTCCGCCGGTCTTTCTGGCGCAGTCCGGTCCGCGGGCCGTGGCTGACCTCAGTCCTCGGCCTGATACTGCTCGGCGGCATGACGATCCTGTTCGTCACCGGGCTGCTGTCCTACACCTCCTACAACCCTGATCTCGGCGGGATCAACGACTACACGCCCGGCAAGGGATGGCTCGGCTTCTACCTGTTCTCCTGGCCGACGAGTCCGCTCTGGCTCTACCGGGTCAATCAGGGCGTGCACGTCACGCTCGGCCTAGTCCTGGTCCCGATCCTGCTGACCAAGCTCTGGTCAGTGCTGCCGAAGCTGTTCGAATGGCCGCCCCTGCGCAGCCCCGCGCACGCGCTCGAGCGGATCTCCCTGTTTCTGCTTGTCGGCGGCGGCGTCTTCGAGTTCGCCACCGGGATCCTCAACATCCAGCAGTGGTATATCTTTCCGGGCTCCTTCTACACACTGCACTTTTACGGCGCGTGGGTCTTCACCGCCGCCCTCGTCGTGCACCTCTCTGAAGGCACCCACCGTGGTACGGACGCTGCGCCGCGGCGGGTTGCTGCGTGAACTGCGCGTCGACACCGCTCACACAGTCCCGGAATCCCCCGACGCCAGCTCCCTGGTACCCACAGCGCCCGCAGCCGCGACGATCTCCCGCCGCGGCGTGCTCGGCTTCGCCGGGGCGGGGTCACTGCTCCTACTCGCGCTGTCCGTGGGCCAGTCGATCGGCGGCCCGTTGCGCCGCACCGCGCTGCTCGCGCCGCACGGCCAGGTCACCGGCAGCGGGCCGGAAGACTTCCAGATCAACGTGACCGCCGCCGAGGCCGGCATCAAGCCGGCGAGCACCGGGGACAGCTGGCGGCTGACCCTCACCAGCAAGGAAGCCGGGAACGGTCCGTCAGTCGCCATGACCAGGGCCCAGTTGCTCGCGATGCCCCAGCACACGGTGAGTCTGGCCATCAACTGCGTCGAGGGCTGGTCCACAGGGAACCAGACGTGGACGGGGGTGCGGCTACGGGATCTCGCCCGGCTAGCCGGCGCCGAGAATGCCGCAAACGTAGTCGTCCAGTCACTGCAACAGCACGGCGGCCATGCCATCTTGTCGGCAGGGCAGATCACGAACCCCGACTCGCTGCTGGCATTCCGCGTCAACAGCGCCGAACTGTCCAGCGACCACGGCTACCCGGCCCGGGTAATCTTGCCGGCCAGCCCCGGCGTCCACAACATCAAATGGGTCACGAAGATGACGTTCGGGAGCTGACGTGCGCCGCATAACGCGATGGTACGGTGCCAATCCTCTCCACCTGCTCGCGCTGCTCGCGTGCTTCGCCCTCGCAGGGTATGCCGCCGCTCAGCTGGTGCCGTCCCGCCCCGCAGGCGTAGCGGTCTGGTTCATCGGCGCAGTCATAGGGCACGATCTGGTCCTGCTGCCGCTGTACTCGATCGCCGACCGGTCTGTACTGGCGGCGGTCAGGCATCGCGCCCCGAACCTGCCCGCAGTCCCGTGGATCAATTACCTGCGGGTGCCTGCCGGGCTGTCCGCCTTGCTGCTGCTCGTATGGTTCCCGCTCATCCTCCGGCTGACCGCCCACTATCAGCAGTCCACCACCCTGTCGCCAGACCCGTTCCTATGGCACTGGCTCGCTGTGACAGGAGCGCTGTTCCTAACGTCCGCCGCCGCGTACGCCCTCCGGCTCCGGGCCGCGCACCGCGCTGCCGCGCCGAAGAAGCGCTCACCGCAAGACAAGCCAGAGCGGTAGCGGATCAGGTCCTGGCGGAATCGCGGAGCACCCGGCGCAGGATCTTGCCCGCCGCCGACTTGGGGATCGCGTCAATCACCTCGAGCCGCCTGATCTGCTTGTAGTGCGCCACCTCGCCCGCGACGAACCGCATGAGCTCCTGCGGGGACGCGGCGGCGCCGGGCCGCAGGACCACGTACCCGGCCGGGACCTCGCCGGCCTCGTCATCCGGCAATCCGATCACGGCGGCGTCGGCCACGTCGGGGTGGCGGAGCAGGACCGCCTCCAGCTCGGCCGGGGGCACCTGGAATCCCTTGTACTTGATGAGCTCCTTCAGCCGGTCCACGACATAGAGGTGCCCGTCCACGTCCACGTAGCCGAGGTCCCCGGTGTGCAGCCACCCGTCCTCGTCGAGGGTCGCCGCCGTGGCCTGGGGGTTGTTCAGGTACCCCTTCATCACCTGCGGCCCGCGCACCCAGACCTCTCCCTCCTCCCCGGTGCCGAGATCAGCCCCGGTCACCGGGTCGGCGATCCGGGTCTGCGTGCCCGGGGCGGTGACCCCCACCGATCCGGGCTTGAACCAGCCGGGCGGGGTCAGGTGCGACACCGGAGACAGCTCGGTCATTCCGTAGCCCTGTACCACCTCGCAGCCCAGCCGCTTGCTGGCCTCGGCGGCCAGCTCTGCCTTCAGCGGGGCGGCACCGGAGTTGACCAGCCGCAGGTGGCCGAGGTCGAACTTGTCTACCATCGGGTGCCTGGCCAGCGCGAGCACGATGGGCGGGGCGACGAACGAGCGGGTGATCCGGTAGTCCTGGTGGGCCTGCAGGAACTGCTCCAGGTCGAACCGCGGCAGCGTGACCACGGTCGCCCCGGCCCGCAACCCGCAGTTCATCATGCACTGCATCCCGTAGATGTGGAAGAACGGCAGCACCGCCATGAGCACCTCGTCGGGGGCCGACGGGATCGCTCCCAGCGTCTGGGCGACGTTGGCCACCAGGTTCTTGTGGGTTAGCATGACGCCCTTGCACAGCCCGGTGGTCCCCGAGGAATACGGCAGCGCCACCACGGCGTCCGCTCCGACCGGGACATGCGCGGCCAGCGGCGCCCCCGCCAGCGCGCCCAGCGGCCTGACCGGCAGGGCCCCGTCAGTCCCGCCAGCCTCTCCGGCCTCACCGAGCAGGCACACCTCGGCGACCCCGGTCCCGGCGCAGGCACGGGTGGCCATCGCGGCCAGCGGCGGGACGGTCACCAGGATCCCGGCGCCGGAATCGGCCAGCTGGTGGTGCACTTCGGCCTGCGTGCAGGCCGGGTTGATCGTCGTGACGGTCCCGCCGGCCATCGCGGCTCCGTGGAACACAACCGCGTACTCCGGGCCGTTCGGGGCCATCAGCGCCAGCACATCTCCCCGCCCGAACCCGGCCGCAGCCAGCCCCCCGGCCAGCGACCGGATCGCGGCCGCCAGCTCGGCGTAGGTCATCACCCGCCCGCTGGCGCCGTCGATCAACGCTGGCTTGTCCGGCTGGCCCGCGCCGCCCGCCAGGACATACTCGGTGAGCGGGAGATCGGGGATCTCCACGTCAGGCAGCGGACTGCGATGAATCATGGAGCCTCCCCACCGGCGACCCATGAGACCCTCATGGGACGGCGTCATTTTCCCCTCCGCACCGGGCCCGCGCAAGAGACGCCGCCACCCGCCCCGGCCGGGCCCGGCCCGGGCATCTCAGTCCGGCCGGGCTCACCAACCTGCCGGTGCCACCACACCCGTTTGCAGCCTGCCTGGGCGGGCCATGGCCGCAGCGTTTACTTCCGGTGCTGTGGGTACCTGACCGTCACGCCCCGACGCCATACCAGGGCAGGTCAGCAATCGAAGGGACACGAGATGAAACTGGGACACCCGCGTCTTGCGAGCGGACATGCCCGCGGCATTGACCGGATGATCCAGAACGTTGAGACCGGCCATTTCGAGCGCAGCCTGTCCGCCCTGACGGCCGCCGGGGCGCTGGTTACCGCAGCCGAGATTTTCTTCGAGCATGACAGCGCCAGCTTCGGCAACAAGATGATGTGGATCCCCATCGCCCTCGGGCCGGTCGGAGCGGCTGCGGGCGTGGCGGGAGTCTTCAGTCACCGGATGGCCAAGACGGCGCTGCCGGTCGCCTCCGCGGCCATCGTCGCCAACGGGCTGCAAGGGACCTACCTGCACGCCCGCGGGATTGCGCAGAAGCCGGGCGGGTGGGCGAACGCCCGCTACAACATGGAGATGGGGCCGCCGCTGCTGGCTCCGCTGCTCGTGACCGTGGTCGGCGGCATGGGCCTGCTCGCCTCGATCCTGCGCCGCGAAAAGTGACCGGCCGGAAGCAGCGGGCGAGCGGATCCGCCGACTCGGAAACTGTTCCCCGCATTAGTCCCGCCACCGGTGACCGGTTCCCCGGTTTCAACGTCCTGGACCAGGCCGGGTATTGGGACCCGGTGACGGCGGGCGCCGTCCTTTCCCGGATCGGGCGGCTACCTGACATCCGGTTTTTCACTCCGGCTGAAGAGGCCGCGGCGACAGCGCTGTGTGACCGGTTGCTGGGGCAGGACCGCGGGCCGAAGGTGACGGTCGTCCCCCACATCGACGCCCGGCTGGCGGACCAGGAAACGGACGGCTGGCGCTACGCGGACATGCCCGAGGACGGGCAGGCCTGGCGGGACTCGCTGCGGTTCCTCGACGAGGACAGCCAGGCCGCGTGCTCCTGCGACTTCGCGCAAGCCTCGGTGGAGGATCAGCGGGCCGTCATCCAGGCAGTGCAGGACCTGGGCGCGAAGGAGTGGCATTGCCTGAACGCCGCGCACCTCTGGAGTCTGTGGACGCGGTACGCGTGCACCGCGTTCTACGCCCATCCCTCGGCATGGAACGAGATCGGCTTTCCCGGTCCCGCCTATCCGCGCGGTTACAAGAATCCCGGCGTGGACGCCCGGGAGCCATTCGAGGTCGCCGACGTCCGCCCGTCGAGTGACCCGGTTCAAGGAAAGGACCGCTGATGACGGCGGTGCGCGAGCGCAACGAGTCGGCCTGGCTGCTGCCGAACGACGGTAGCAGGACCAATCACCGGCTGCGCGGCGACATGCGCCGGTTCGCCGACAGTGACACGGTTGACCTAGTGGTCGTGGGCTGCGGGGCCGGGGGCTCGACCTTGATACAGCGGCTGGCCCGGCAGGGCTGGCGGGTAGTCGGCCTGGACGCGGGGCCATTCTGGGACCCCGACGCCGACTGGGTCAGTGACGAGGCCGGGTCGCACCACCTGTACTGGACCGAGCCGCGGGTGATCAGCGGCACCGATCCGGTGCCGATGGGCTCGAACAACTCCGGCCGCGGGGTGGGCGGCTCGATGGTGCATTATGCGGGGTATACGCCCCGGTTCCACCCTAGTGACTTCGCTACCTGGACACACGACGGCGTCGGCGCCGACTGGCCGATCAGCTACGAGGATTTGCGGCCCTACTACGAGGACATAGAGCAGGAGCTGCCAGTCACGGGCGAGGACTGGCCCTGGGGTGACCCGCACACCTACCCGCAGCGGCCTCATCCGGTCGGCGGCAACGGAGAGATCTTCCTGCGCGGCGCGTACGCGTCCGGCATCACGGCCAAGGTAGGACCGGTCGCTATCTCCAATGGCAGGTTCGGCAACCGCCCGCACTGCATTTACCGCGGATTCTGCCTGCAGGGGTGCAAGGTCAACGCCAAGGCGTCTCCGCTGATCACCCACATCCCCGACGCCCTTGCTCACGGCGCCGAGATCAGGGCCAACGCGATGGTCACCGGGATCGGTTTCGACGAGCGAACCGGTCGGGCCACCGGGGTGCACTACATCCACGGCGGGGTGCCCCGTTTCCAGCGCGCGGCGGCGGTCGCGGTGGCCGGCTACTCGATCGAGACTCCGCGGCTGCTGCTCAACTCAGCGTCGCGGAGGTTTCCTGACGGCATGGGCAACGACTTCGACCAAGTCGGGCGGTACCTGATGGTGCAGGGCGCGCCCCAGACCGCCGGACGGTTCGACGCCGAGGTGCGGATGTACAAATCGCCTCCGCCGGAGGTCAGCAGCGAACAGTTCTACGAGACCGACCCGGCTAAGCCGTACAAACGCGGCTTCGCCATCCAGACTGTCTCGCCGCTGCCCATCACCTGGGCCGAGCACGTGGCCGCGCAGGGCCACTGGGGCGCCAGGCTACGCCAGTACATGAGCGACTACGTGCACTGGTCATGCCTGGGAGCGCTGTGCGAGTTCCTGGCGCAACCTGACAACCGGGTCACCTTGGCCGAGGAGAAGGACCGGTATGGCCTGCCCGTCGCGAACTTCGCCTACTCCCAGTGTGACAACGACAAGCAGCTCGCACGCGCCGCGCAGAGCGTAATGGAGCAGATCCTGCACGCTGCCGGAGCCGACGAGGTCATCACTATCCAGCGTTATGCCCATCTGGTCGGAGGCGCCCGGATGGCCGCCGACGAGAGGCACGGCGTGGTCGACCGCGACTGCCGCAGCTTCGCTGTCCCCAATCTCTACATCGCCGACGGGAGCGTGCTGCCTACCCAGGGCAGCGCCAACCCGGCACTGACCATCATGGCCGTCGCCGCCCGCGCGGCCGCCCACCTGGCCGCCGACGGCCACTGACGCAACCTGGAAGGAAATCGCATGGCTAAGCCGACTGTCGCCGACTACCTGCTAGAGCGCCTGCGCGCCTGGGACGTGACCGAAGTCTTCGCCTACCCGGGCGACGGCATCAACGGCATCCTGGCGGCCTGGGGACGGGCAGACAACAAGCCCACCTTCATCCAGGCCCGGCACGAAGAGATGGCCGCGTTCGAGGCCGTCGGGTATGCCAAGTTCACCGGGAAGTTCGCCGTATGCATGGCGACATCCGGGCCCGGGGCGATCCACCTCCTGAATGGGCTCTACGACGCCAAGCTCGATCACGTGCCGGTCGTCGCCATCGTCGGCCAGACCAACCGGTCCGCGATGGGCGGCTCCTACCAGCAGGAAGTCGACCTGCTCAGCCTGTTCAAGGACGTGGCCAGCGAGTATGTCCAGATGGTCACCGTACCGGAGCAGCTGCCAGGCGTTCTGGACCGGGCGATCCGGGTGGCGCTGGCCGAGCGGGCCCCGACGGCGATCATCATCCCCTCCGATGTCCAGGAGCTGGCCTATTCCGCACCGACCCACGCGTTCAAGATGGTCCCCTCCAGCCTCGGAATCGACTGGCCCACCGCCGTACCGGACAGCGACGCCGTCACCCGCGCGGCCGGGATCCTGAACGCCGGCCGCAAGGTCGCGATCCTGGCCGGGCAGGGAGCGCGGGGAGCCCGGGCCGAGCTGGAACAGGTCGCCGAGATCCTCGGCGCCGGGGTGGCCAAGCCGTTGCTGGGCAAGGACGTGCTGCCCGACGAACTGCCGTACGTCACTGGCTCGATCGGCCTGCTTGGCACACGGCCCAGCTACGAGCTGATGCAAGGCTGCGACACTCTGCTCACAGTCGGGTCCAGCTTCCCCTACACCCAGTTCCTGCCTGCCTTCGATCAGGCCCGGGCGGTACAGATCGACATCGACGGTAAATACATCGGGATGCGCTATCCCTATGAGCTCAACCTGGTCGGGGACGCGCGAGCTACGCTGCGGGCGCTGATCCCGCTGCTTGAGCGCAAGGAGGACCGCTCCTGGCGGGAGGACATCGAGGCGAAGGTGGCCCGGTGGTGGGAGACCATGGAGCAAGAGGCCATGGTCGAGGCCGACCCCGTCAACCCGATGCGGTTGTTCCACGAGTTGTCGACGCGGCTGCCCGCGGACGCGATCGTGACCGCGGACTCCGGTTCCTCGGCGAACTGGTACGCGCGCCAGCTGAAGTTCCACAGCGACATGCGCGGCTCCCTGTCGGGCAACCTGGCCACCATGGGACCGGGCGTACCGTACGGGATCGGCGCCAAGTTCGGCCACCCGGACCGGCCCGTGATCGTGTTTGCGGGCGACGGCGCCATGCAGATGAACGGCCTGGCCGAGCTCATCACGATCAAGCACTACTGGGAGCAGTGGAGCGACCCGCGCCTGATCGTCGCCGTCCTGCACAACGACGACCTCAACCAGGTGACGTGGGAGATGCGCGCGATGGAGGGCGCGCCAAAGTTCACCGAGTCGCAGACGCTTCCCGACGTTGACTACGCGGCCTTCGCGACCAGCCTTGGCCTGCACGGCATCAATGTCGACAAGCCCGGCGATCTCGGCCCTGCCTGGGAGCGGGCGCTGACTGCCGACCGGCCCACGCTGCTAGACGTCCGGGTGGACCCGAGCATCCCGCCGATCCCGCCGCACGCGACGTTCGAACAGGCCAAGGACAGCGCGAAGGCCATGCTGAAAGGCGATGAGAACGCACGAAGCGTGATCGTGGAGGGTATCAAGACCAAGGTGCAGGAGTTCATACCGCACTCTGGCGACTAAGACAGGCGGACCGGGCATAACCGGCCGGTACCGGCGTCATGCGCCGGGGCAGGTATCGCCAGGCGGGGCTTCTGGCCCGCCCTCAGGCTTCCGCTGCCGTCATGCAGGAACCAGGCCCCGTTCCGCTGAAGATCTTGATCTTTATCCAGAACGGGCCCGTTTCCCTGCCGCAATGGCCAGCCGAAACTCGGGCGCGCTTGCGTTGCGGCTGCTCGCCTTCAGCCTCGGGACGTCACCAAGCCGGACCGGCTCGCGCGGCTCTGGCCAGCGCTGGGGCCGTCCATGGTCACTCTCCCGCCGCTAGCCCGCTGGGCGTTGAGGCAACGGCTGGTGCCGACCCGGTAGAACCATGTGCGGATCGACGCACGCTCCTCGAAGTCGCCCACCCACGCCATGCGGGCAGCGGCGTTTCCTGTCGTGCGTCCTCGGCACCCTGCGCGGAGCCGAAGCAACCGCCTTAGCGGCGCAGCATCCAGATGACCAGGACGATGATCACGATGAGAACGACGGTTCCGAGGCCGATATACATGAATTCCCTCCTAGGGCGACGCTGCCTGTGCAGACGTGCTGACGCCTACGCGGCTACCCAGCCAGGCGCAGGCTAACCAGGAGCCTGGACTGGCCGCATGAGACGCAAACGCGGCCCCCGCGGCCTGCTGACCGTAACATTTTGAAGTGCCTCACTTCTCGCTGGTCGTCATCGGTTCCGGCTCGGGCAGCATCGCCGTGCCCGCCGACCCCGCATGCGGTCCCGTCGCGCTGATCGAGTCCGGAGCTTTCGGCGGCACCTGCATCAACCGGGGGTGCATCCCCAGCAAGATCCTCATCCACACAGCCGAGGTGGCGGCGCAGGTGCGGCGTGCCGCTGAGTTCGGGATCGAGGCCACGGTCACCGCGGTGGACTGGCCGTCCATCCGGGACCGGACCGTCGGCAAGACCGGCAGCGTTTCCGCCTCGGGCCGCCGTGCCGCAGCCAGCTCGGACACGGTGACGCTGATCGAACGGCGGGCTCGCTTCACCGGCCCGCGCGAGCTGGCTCTCGACGACGGCACCCGGCTCACCGCTGACCAGATCGTGCTGGCCACCGGCGCCCGCCCGGTCATCCCGCCGGCCATCGCGGACAGCGGGGTCAGCTACCACACCTCGGACACGATTATGCGGCTCCCTGAACTGCCTGCCAGCATGGTCATCGTGGGCGGGGGCTACATCGCCGCCGAGTTCGCGCACCTGTTCTCGAGCCTCGGCGTCCGCGTCCGCGTCGTCGACCAGGCGGACTCCCTGCTGGCCAGCTTCGACCCGGAGATATCCCGCCGTTTCACCGAGCTGGCTGCCAAGCGCTGGGACATTCGGCTGTCGGCTGAGGTCACCGGGGCCAGGCGGCGCGGCCAGGCGGTGGAGGTGGTGACTGAGGACGGCCCGCCGGTCACCGGGGAAGTGCTGCTGGTGGCGGCGGGCCGCGCACCCGATACCGCCAGCCTGGACCTGGACAAGGCTGGCGTGCGGGTGGGCGAGGACGGCAGGATCGAAGTCGACGAGTACGGCCGGACCACGGCCGAGGGAGTCTGGTCCATGGGCGATGCGAGCACCCCGTACCCGCTCAAGCACGTGGCCAACGCCGAGGCGCGCACCCTCGCGCACAACTTGGCCTCTCCCGGCGACCTGCGCCCGTATCCGCACGACTGGGTGCCGTCGGCGGTGTTCACCGACCCGCAAATCGCCACCGTCGGTGCCCGAAAGCAGGATCTCGGCGGGCGCCGCTACGTGTCGGCGGTCCAGGAGTACACCGATGTGGCCTACGGCTGGGCACTGCAGGACACCACCAGCTTCTGCAAGCTGTACGCCGACCCGGCGACCGGGGCGCTGCTCGGCGCGCACATCATGGGCTATCAGGCGTCGCTGCTCATTCAGCCACTAGTCCAGGCAGCTGCCGCGGGCCAGCGGGTCGCCGACCTGGCGAGAAACCAGTACTGGATCCACCCGGCGCTGGCTGAGGTAGTGGAGAACGCCCTGCTCAAGCTAGAGCTGGACCCCGCCGCCCGGCTCGACGAGAACGAGTAAGGAGCGAGATGAGGTTGCGAGCGCGTGTCCGGCATGATCGGCCCGCAGACGTCCAAGTGGGCGACGACGCGCTTGCGCCCTCGGATCCCGCCATCATGGCGTCTGGCCCGACGTTCGCGACCTCGACCACGTTGTCGACACCATCACCGCGTTCCTGTCCTGACCGCCCCGCGTGAGGTTCAAATCACGGGGCTGAGGTCATGCTCTGAGGTAGAGCGTCCAGTGGAGGATGGCGACATCTTTATCGCTGCGAGGTGAGGACCATGGATCGTGCCCGGTCACATAGTCGAGGCTCTGGTGAGCTGGCTATCGCGGACGGAGGGGTGCCTGGGCCGGTTCATGGCCTATTCCAGCGACGCGTCGCGGGGGACGATACGCTGCTCAAGCTAGCCAGGCTCCGCTTCGCTCAGATGGGCCTGGCCGCCGAGGTGTATGCCGACACACCGGACGAGCTTGAGCACGTTCTGGGGTTCGTGCCTCCTCATCCGTACCTTCCCATGGTCCATCTGAATCGCCGCGTCAATGTGCTGAATGAGGGTGGCTACGGCGTGGTGGTCGAGTTCGCCGACCGCTTCGCAGGCCGCATCGCTGGCCTCGTCGTCCATGACAAACACGAGATGGGAGAGCAGACAGACCAGCTGCTCAGCGTGATGCGCCGGCTCGATGGGCGGCTGAGTGAGCGACCGGGCGCCCCGCTCGTCTTTCTCGAGTACGCGGCCGGCTTGGAACCGGCGTGGTTCGTAGAGGTGGCAGAGCGGCTTGGTGACGCGCAGCGCGTCAGTTGCTGCATCGACGTTGGCCATATCGGTATGAGGCAGGCGTCTGTCAGGTTTACGCGCGGCCATCCCGAGCTGAGCCTGGGAGACCTTAACCCGCAGGACGGCCGGTTGCCTGATCTGGTCGCAGACGTCCAGGCCGCGGTCGAAGGCGCGACGCGGGATGTGCTCGACACCATCCACTCGATCGGCTCGGTCGGTAAGCACCTGCATTTCCACCTGCACGACGGGCACCCCCTGATCCGGGGTCTCTCCGACCACTTCACCTTCTTGACACGCCTGCCCATCCCGTTCAGTTACCAGGGGCGCCACTCACTGAGCATGATGTACGGTCCCGGCGGCCTGGCGTCTATCGTCGCCGCGGCCATGGAAGCGCGCCGCCCGCAGGCGGTGTCCTTCACGCTGGAGATTCACCAGGTCGAAGGCCGACTGCCGCTTGGTGACGCCTCGCGCCTGTTCTCCCGCTGGCAGGACGTTACCAACGCCGAGCGAATGAACTACTGGCTGTCGGTGCTCGGTGAAAATGCGCTGCTGATATCCGAATGCCTCAGCGAAAGCCAGTTACGGGGATGAGGCGTGCGGGGCCGGGATGCGGAAAACGTGGATCGACTGGTCCTTTGCCCGGAACCGGTGATCATGCTCCGGCTTGGCCTTGTCAGAGACCACGACCACCTGGTCAGGTGCTATCCAGGACACTCCCTCGGCCGTCCCGTACACGATGCTGCCATCAGCGTCCCTCGGGAACGCGTAGGTGGTACCTGCGCCCGTGACCCGCCAGCCATCCGGCGGCAGGTGGCCGAGCCACAGCGCCGACGAAGCCTGGGATACCACTGCGATCCGGTCACCGGTCACCGTAATGCCGCTGTAGTCCTCGAACAGCACAGTTTCGGGCAGCCGGATCTTGCCCACGCGATCCCAGTTGCGGCGGCCGCGGCGAAATACCTGAATCCGCCCGCCTCCGGGGATACGGCCTTCCGCGCCTCCCTTGCACCTGTTGCCCTCACACAGCCCGAGCAGGTATGTCTGCCCATCCCGGTGCACGCACGCGAGGCCTTCCAGGCCCTTATTCGGCCGGTCAAGTGGAAAGTCCAGCCAGGAGCTGCCGATATAGCGGAAGTCGGCGTCGTATTCCTGCACCGCGGCCATGAACTTCGCGCGGCCGCGGCGCAGCGATTCGATCAGCACGTAGAAGCGGTCAGACTGTGGGTCGTGCGCGATGTCCTCGAAGCCGCGGCGGTGGCCCTGCTCCTGCACGATCATGTGGGTGTCGCTGGCCGCCCGGGCTAGCGCGGGCCCGATGCGGGCGATGTGCGGCAGGTTGTCGAAGATGACGTAGAAAAGTCCGTCCTTGGCAAGCACGCCGCTGGCTTCCAGCCTCGGGTTGAGGGAGCCCTCGAGGATGTCGAGAATCTTCGCTTCCCTCACCAGCTCGAGCTGCAGCATCGCGGTGTGCGTGGCATCCATGGCGGTGCCTGATCACATCGTCGGTGGCAGCGGTTCCATCGTGGCCGGGAAGCTCGCCGGGTCGACGGCGCCGGGCGTCTCCTTCCGCAGCTGCGCTAGCTGCTGGCGTGCGCTGTCGTGGCGCATGCGGACGTAATGGATGATGCCTTCGGCCTTTTCCTGCCCGTGCCTCAGTTCGTTCTGCTTGCAGCCGCTGAGGTAGACCTCGTCGTTGGTGAATTGGCGGCCGGTGAACGGCTGGCCGTAGGGGGTGGCCGACTCCAGGTAAGCGGCCTGACATACGCGGCCCCACAGGCCGTCGCCGGAGTCGGCCGCAATCTGCTCGGCGAACGCCTCCGGGCTGAATTCGGTATCGAGCAGGCACTCAAGATAATCCAGGTAGTACTGACGGTAGTCGCGGTTGCGCAGCAGGTTCTGCACCAGCGGTATGCGAGAGGTGGCATGGTTCCGCCAGTAGCGCCTGGTGTTGCCCGGCCAGTCGAGGATGTCGGTGTACTGCCATTTCGTGCCGAAATAGTCGATACCCAGGCAGTTGTCATAATCCCACGGGACGAACGTGAAGTAGGGGGAGCCCATGAAGTCGTCCGCGGCGCCCAGGCGCCCAGAGTTGTAGAGGTAGTAGTTGGAGGGGGTCGCGTAGTAGTTGTCCCAGCTCCCGAGCAGCACGTTGACCACGGCCCACCTGAGGAAAGCGCGGGCGTTCATGATGCTGTCGACCGACTCGCGGTACGCGTCGGTGCCGAAGCGCTCGTCCCCGCCGCCGATCCGCGTGCCGTTGATGGTCCTGATGAACTGCGCCAGGTCATCGTAGTTGCTGGCGCCAGGGTCATCCTCGTTGGTCTTGAGCCGGTAGGTGCGGTCATCGTCGGCGGCCTTGTAATACTGCCGCCCGCTGTCATCACCGTCGGGACCGGTACGGTGTTCAAGCGTCGCGCACCCGACGTCACCGCAGTATGCCTTGTACAGGTTGCCGCGGTGGTTGCCGCCGAAGTGATCCTCCAGGAAGCGCTTGTCGACCTGCTCGATAACGGAGAACAGGCCGTAGTAGGTCGTGTCGAACGCGAGCTTGGCGTAGGTGTGCCGCGCGGCGGGAACGCCCGCGTGCCGGAACAGGCGCCAGGCCAGCGCCTCCCGCATCTGCGAGGGATCGTTGTACATCGACTTGAGATTGACGGACGTCATCCCGGCGAGGTGGCCGGCGCCGCGCTCGAGGGTTACCTTCCAGGATCTCTTGGGCGCCTGCAGGGTCCGGTTACCGCTGTTGACCAGGGAGAAACTCTGCGTGCCGAACGCGGCGCCCTCGTCGCCCGGATCGGGAATGTGCCGGCCGCTGGCCGGGTCGGTACGCCGCACATCCAGCCGTGCTCCTTCCGGCGCTTCCGCCTTCCTCGTCCGCACAGCGGACTGCTGCGGAAAGCCCCTGACGTGGAACATGTACATGTCGGCAGCGAAGAACTCGTCTTTGGCGTGTGCTGTCCGCGTGAGCTCGCTGGTCTCGTTCATTTGTTCTCCCCCGGATGCCCCGCAACGTTCTCGTGCAGCAGCGGTGCTGTCCTGTGCAGATCTACCCGGTCGGAGGCAGCCGCTATCGTCCGTCCTGATACACGGCGTACCAAGCCAGGGTGACCGTCGTGGCCGTCAGTCCGAATGAGCTGAAGAACCTGCGCGTCCACGAGCTGGAGATCGCCTTCCTAGCGGCATCTCACCGGGGGCCGGTGCGCCGCTGTCAGCGCCAGCAGCGAAGCGGCTTTGCCGTCTGGGTCTGGGGGGGCACCGTAGTGAGCACCTGGGTCACGTAAGCGTCGATCAGCTGCTGACCGGTCGCAGCGGCTATAGATACCCGATGATGACCGTCGCTGACGAAATGCCGATGGCCCACGCGGTAGACCTCGATCGGCGGGATCGCCTCACCGCGCCGCTGGGCCAGCGCCAGCCGTTCCCAGCGAAACCGGACCCGGCCAGAGGCGGGCCGGAAGCAGCGGTCGAAGTCGCGCCGCGCGCCGGCGGAGCCGACGATCGTGTCCAGCCGGATTGTCTGCAGCCCCAGCTGGCGCTGGCCGCGCCAGCCGAGTGAGCCGACGATCTCATCGAGCGGCACCAGGCGGCCGCTGTCTACGGGGCGGCCGCGCAGTCGGTTCGTCAGCGCGGCCAGGAACTGGTGCCGCCTAGCCCGCAGGAAATCATTCTCGGCATCTGCCCGGGGGAATCCGGTAGCTAGCATGGGAGCGCCCCCAACTTCCTTTGCGTTGCCCGGGGGTCAGCAGACCGTTCCCGCCGGGCGATGGCCGGAGCCGGATGGCGTCTTCCCGGTTTCCACTCGGCGGCCGGCATATGCGGCGGCACTGACATCCCAGACTTCCTAATCTCGAGACACGGTCTCAGCCGGGTCCTGCACTACAGCGTCGCCGTAAGACGTGCATCATCGCATCAGGCGAATGACCTAACCCAGGCCCGCCCAACGCCTAAGCAGATCCCACGCGACCATGAGCGAGGGCACCGGCTCGGCTGGGCTGGCCGCCCTGTCTCATCGCCCTCACGAACCGGCTGGGCCAGGCCATTCACGCGGTCGAACCACCATTCCATGCTGTGCTCCGCGGGCACCAGCGCGACCTCGTATTCCACCGTGCCGGGACCGCGGCCGACCAGGCAGGCGCCCAACTTCCGCGCCAGCCCGGCCACCGCGCCGTTCTCCAGGGCGGCCAGCGCGGTGAAGCGGTGGATGCCGTCCTGCCGGGCCCGGTCTGACAGCCGGGAGAGCAACTCGGTGGCTAGTCCCCGGCCCTGCCAGTCGTCCACGACGGTGACAGCGACCTCGGCGGCATGCGGGTCGTCGGCGTCCCGGATGTAACGGGCGATGCCCACGCCGTGCCCGTCGGCGGCGCTCAGCGCGCCGATCGCCTCGTGGTCGTGGTGGTCGACCTCGGTGAAGTAGCGCAGCTCCGCCGCGGACAGTGTGGTCTTGGCGCTCAGAAACCGCATCCAGCGGGACCGGGGGCTCAGCCGGGCGAAACCGTCGGCCAGCAGCGGCGCGTCCGTGCTGCGGACCTGCCTGATCAGCACCGCCGACCCGTCGCGCAGCACGACCGGTGTCCCGTCCGCGGCCTGCCGCGGCGGGCCGGGCCAGCGGCTTCGGCCTTGCAGCCAGGGCAGCGGCGCGGCGCGGGTACTGGAGGCGCGGCCCGGCTGGCGGTGCCTGCGGGCTTGCCTAGGCAAGATATCGGGATAGATCACGGCGAATTGCTCCTTTTGAGGCTGTTTCTTCGATGGCCGCGAGCCGCTGGCCGGTCTGGGCTGGGCAGAGGCGCACTGCTGCGTGTCTTCGGCTGTGCACCCGGCTATGGCCGGAGCTCGAGGACGACGTTGACCGGGGTCTGGGCGACCTGCCGGAACCGGCTGAAGCCGACGTCGCCGGCCAGTTGCCGTACCGCTGCGGGACCGGCCTGGGCGCCGAGCGCTACCCCGCCGGGCTGGGCCAGTGCGGCGGGCGTGCACTGGAACGTGGACGCCGCGTAGCTGAGCGCGGCCATCGGACTGGCCAAGTTCGCTGCGTAGTCGTCGGCTGCGCTGGGTTCCACGACCAAGACGGCACCGCCGGGGGCGAGGGCCTTGCGGGCGTGGGCCAGCGCGGCGGCCGGGTCGCCGAGGTCGTGGAGGGTGTCCAGCAGGCAGATCAGGTCGAAGCCATCGGCCGGGTAGCTAGTCGCGTCGAACGGCTCGAACCGGATGCGGCCGCCGAGGCCGGCCTGGCCGGCCCGCTGCCGGGCGACCTCGATGGAGCGGTCGTGGAAGTCATAGCCGTGGACGCTCGCCTGCGGGTATGCGCGGGCCAGCAAGATCGCGGCCGCGCCGTGTCCGCACCCAACGTCGGCGACCCGGCCGCCGGCCGCGAGCTGGCCGGCCACCCCGGGCAGGGCAGGGACCCACTCAGTGGTCAGGCTGGCGGTATAGCCGGGGCGGAAGAACCGCTCAGTGCCCTCGAAGACGGCCGGGTCCTGCTCGTCCCAGGGGATGCCAGCGCCCGTGCGGAACGCTTCGGCGAGACGGTCGATGCCCGCGAACCAGCCGCGGGTGATGGTGGCGCCGCCGGCCAGGAACGCCGGCGATGCCTCATGGGCGAGCACAACGGCGGCCTCGGCCGGTAGCACGTACCGCCCGTCGTCCTCCCGGTAGGCGAGAAAGCCAGCGGCGGCCTGCTGGGAGAGCCACTCCCGCAGGTAGCGTGCCGCCGTGCCGGTACGAGCGGCCAGTTCGCCGTGGGTAGCCGGCCCTCCGTCGGCGAGTGCCCGGTACAGCCCGAGCTGGTCGCCGACCGCCACCATGGCCGTGGTGGCGGCGCCAGTCATCGCGCCGAGCAGCCGCTGCACGTTCTGCTCGATCAGTTCAGTGTTCATCGGAAACCTCCGCAACGTGGATGACATCAGGTCTGCCGCAGACGCTAGGCCGCAAGCGGCTGGCGCGGCTGAGCCGGACGTGAGGCGAAGCTGAGCTGCCTGGCTCAGCTTCGCCTCAGCTATGGCTCACCAACGCGGCGCTCGCCGCCCCTACGGTGACCACGTATCGAAAGGAGCAGGACATGCACATACAAGTCATCACGTTCCAGCTGGACGGCATCGACGATGCGTCGTATCGGGCGCACGCCGAGCAAAGCGCGCCCATGTTCGCCGCGCTGCCGGGTCTGCGGGCGAAGATCTGGCTAGCCAACCAGCAGGCCAACACCTACGGTGGTATCTACACGTGGGATGACGTCGCCGCGATGAGGGACTACCAGGGCGGGAAGATCTTCCAGGGATTGCAGTCGAACCCGCACATGATCGATGTGACCGTCAGGGACTTCCCGGTCCTGGCCGGGCCTACGAAGGTGACCCGAGGCGGGTACTGACAAATGGCTGAAGCGCGACCGGGCCGACGATGAGCGGGACCCTGCGAACATTGCTGGGCGCCCGGACCGCCGCTGTGGTCGGCCGCCAGGCGGAGCGGGCGGTGCTGCTCGAATTGGCCGAACGTGACCGCCCGCTGGTCGCGGCCGTGCATGGTATCGCGGGGATCGGGAAATCCGCGCTGCTCGCCGCATTCGCCGAGGACGCGCGAGGCCGCGGCGCCGCCGTCGTCAGCCTGGACTGCGGCGGCATCGAACCGACCGAGCGCGGCTTCCTCACTGCGCTCGGCCGTGCGATCGGTGCGCTGCGGGCTGAACCACCCGGCAGGGCCCGGCCAATGGCTACGGTAGCCGAGGCCGCCGCCGCACTGGGCGGCCTCGGCGATCGGGTGGTGCTGGTGCTCGATACCTACGAACAGCTCCGGCTGCTGGACACCTGGCTGCGGCAGGAACTCGTGCCGGGCCTGCGTGACAACACCAGGCTGGCGCTGGCTGGCCGTGAGCCGCCAGTCGCCGCCTGGATCAGTGATTTCGGGGACCTGCTTGCCATCGTGCCGCTCGCGAACCTGCCAGCCGCGGACGCCGTGGCGCTGCTGCGCCGCGAAGGACTCAGCGGCGCGGATGCCGCCCGGATCACCAGCTTCACCCACGGCCACCCGCTGGCGCTTCGGCTGGCCGCTTCCGCGCGCGGCGCCCGCCCGGACCTCACGGTCCCCGACGCCGCGGTCGCCACGGTCGTCACCGAACTCGCACGGGTCTACCTGTCCGGTCTCGACGAGCCGACACGGGCCGTGCTTGACGCCGCCTGCACGTTGCGCCGGCCGACCCAGTCGCTCCTCGGTGCCCTGCTGCCGGATGTGCCCCCGCACGACGCCTACGACATGCTGCGCCCGCTGCCGTTCGTGGAGTTCGGCCCGGACGGCCTGGTCCTGCACGACACCGTGCGCGAAGTCGTCGCGGCGCTGCTGCGGGTCAACGATCCGCCGGCTTACCGCGCCCACAGGATCGCGGCCTGGCGGCAACTGCGCCGAGAGCTGCGCACCGCCCCGCCGACGGACCTGTGGCGGTATACCGCCGACCTGCTTTACCTCATCGAGAACCCGGCCGTGCGGGAGGCGTTCTTCCCCACCGGCAGCTACCGGTACGCGGTCGAGCCAGCGCGGCCGGCCGATGAAGCCGAGATCACGGCCATCGCCCGCTTGCACCAGCCAGCCGAGGCAGTCGCGGTGATGCGGTCCTGGTGGGATACGATGCCGTCCGCGTTCCGCGTCGCGCGGAACCCCGACGGATCCCCAGCTGCGTTCCAGTGCCTGTGCGAGGCAGCATCCGTGCCAGCCTGGCTCCTCGCCGCGGACCCGGTGGCCGCTACCTGGCGCGAGCACCTGCGCGCTAACCCGGTGCCGCGCGGTCAGCAGGTGCTCTTCCAGCGCCACCTGCTGGCCGCCGACGGCGGTGAAGCCACGACGCCGGCCAACGCCGCCCTGATCCTCGACCTCAAGCGGCGCTATCTGGAAATGCGCCCTAGGCTCCGGCGCATCTACTCGCTGGCCGCAGATGCCGCCGCGGCGCTGTCCCAGCTCGCGCCGCTCGGCTTCACCCGCCTGCCGGACGGCGCCGCCGAAGTCGGGGGCACCACGTACCACGCCCTCTGCAACGACTTCGGGCCGTCCTCTGTCGACGGCTGGCTGACCGATCTCGCCGCGCGGGAAATGCTCATTGACGACGCCCTGCTCGATCCTGACCGCCGCCAGCTCATCCTCAACGGCACCCGCGCCGATCTCACCAAGCTGGAATTCGACGTCCTTCAGTACCTGTACGAACGCGAAGGCCGGGTCGTCGGCCGCGCGGCGCTGCTACGCGACGTATGGGGCTATGACTGGAGCGGCGGCAGCAACGTCGTCGAGGTCGTGATCAGCGCCCTGCGCCGCAAACTCGGTGACAGTGCAGGGACCCTGCAAACGGTGCGCGGCGCCGGCTACCGCTTTACCGCCCCGCCCTGACTCCGGCCAGGCGCACGGAACCGGCACTGACGCTGATGGCGACTGCTCCTGCTATGTCAGCTACGCCCATCACCAAATCACCACCCGCTTGGTGGCAGCGCTGAACCGCTTCCGCCGCCGCCCGCGAACCCCGCACCTACACACGGAACGACAGCCGGGCCTGGAACATCGAGGACGTCACCATCTACGAGCAGGTCACCACCGCCTAGCTCAAGACGCGGGGACGGCCACTATCACCGAGCACCGCCGACCGCAAAAAGCCCTAGTCAGCGGGATTTCGCTCTCATGCCCGATTGGCAGGCCCTGGGCCTCGGACACATCACCATGAGCACCTGACTTGCGGACACGCCATTGGCCTGCTGGCTTGACGGCGACTGCCCGGGGCGCTGACCTCCAGGACTCCTGATCGTTCCCGGCGGGTGAGGTCCACGTTCCATCTAACTGCCACGATCTTAGGCATGATGATCGCTGGACGTCGGTTGCCGCCCAGGTCGGCGTCACCCACCCGCGTGGACGATCGTCGAAGAGACGGCGCGGGCCGGCCGGGACTAGAGGGCGCATACCGCTGGTGCCGCCGAACTGTACGTGAACGTGATCCGGCGATCTACGCGTTGACGGCTCTGATGCCGCGGATGTTGTGGCCTGGCTGCTGGGCGCTGTGGGCGGCGCTGGCGACGGT
>Ga0335075_10003628_pt1 | contig 24380 bp, 16 predicted proteins | sample Lox_Sample_24_FD_206723 | JGI IMG/M metagenome (GOLD analysis project Ga0335075, IMG submission 206723) | Soil microbial communities from Loxahatchee National Wildlife Refuge, Florida, United States - Lox_Sample_2.4 | ecosystem: Environmental > Terrestrial > Soil > Wetlands | place: USA...
CGGGTTCGGCGTTTCCTGGGTGCGAGATCCGGCGGACTGCCGGTCGATGAATTCCTGGCACAGGTGCACGCACTCGTCGCAAATGAACAGGCCGGGTCCGGCGATGAGGCACTTCACTTCGGTCTGCCCCTTGCCGCAGAACGAGCAGCGATAGAGGCGGTGGGACGCTTGTGCAGTGTCGGTTTCCGGCATGGCACCCTCTTTGTCAACGAAGGGATGACAGTCAACCACAGGTTGACGATTTTTGTCAACCAAATGTTGACGGGCACTGCCGGCGCCCACGGCCGCCCGAAAAGCGCAGGTCAGACCGCGCACTGGCGCGTGCAGTAGCATTTGTTGCCGGGCTGTCCTGACGCTAGAATGGATTGACGTGGACCGCGCAGGGTCGCAGAAGCCAGCGCGCCCGCGACCAGGGCCGCGGCATCGGCCGCCCAGCCGGCTCGGCCCGGAAGAAAGGAACGCCCAGTTGCAGCCTACCGATATCCGGGATCCCGACTACTTCCATAAGGTCGTCGATTGCCAGTGGGCGTGCCCGGCCCACACGCCTGTCCCCGAATACATCCGGTTGATCGCCGCCGGCCGGTACGCCGATGCGTTCATGATCAACTGGCACTCCAACGTGTTTCCGGGGATTCTCGGCCGCACCTGCGACCGGCCCTGCGAGCCGGCCTGCCGCCGCGGGCGCGTGGAGCGTGAGCCGGTGGCGATCTGCCGCCTGAAGCGAGTCGCCGCCGACTACAAGGGCGACATCAGCGACCGGCTGCCGAAGCCGGCGGAGCACAAGAACGGCAAGAAGATCGCGCTGGTCGGCGCGGGACCGGCATCGCTGACCGTGGCCCGCGACCTGGCGCCGCTGGGGTACCATTGCGTGTTGTTCGACATCGATCCGCGCGCCGGCGGCATGATCCGCAGCCAGATTCCGAAATTCCGCCTGCCCGACGCCGTGATCGACGAGGAAATCCAATACATCACCGATCTCGGCATGGAGCTGAGGCTGGGGCAGGGGGTGCAGAGCCTGAAGGCGCTGCTGGCGGAGGATTACGACGCGGTGTTCGTGGGCTGCGGCGCGCCGCGCGGACGCGACCTGCCGATTCCCGGACGGCAGGAGGCGGCGGCCAACATTCATATCGGCATCGACTGGCTGTCGTCGATTTCCTTCGGCCATGTGGACAGCATCGGCAAGCGCGTGATCGTGCTGGGCGGCGGCAATACCGCGATGGATTGCTGCCGGTCGGCACGGCGCCTGGGCGGCGAGGACGTGAAGGTGATCGTCCGCTCCGGCTTCGAGGAAATGAAGGCGTCGCCCTGGGAAAAAGACGACGCCATGCACGAGGACATCCCGATCCTCAACATGCTGGTGCCGAAGGAGTTCGTGCACGAGAACGGCAAGCTGAAGGGGATGACCTTCGAGAAGGTGAAGGCCGAATACGACGACAAGCGCCGCCGCCGGCTGGTGCCGACCGGGGAGCCGGAGCAATTCTTCGAATGCGACGACGTGCTGGTCGCGGTGGGGCAGGAGAACGCGTTCCCCTGGATCGAGCGCGACATCGGCCTGGACTTCGACAAGTGGGACATGCCGGTGGTCGACGAGGTCACCATGGCATCGACCAACCCGAAAGTCTTCTTCGGCGGCGACGCGGCGTTCGGGCCGAAGAACATCATCTGGGCGGTGGCGCATGGCCACCAGGCGGCGATCTCGATCCACCAGCTTTGCCAGGGCGAGGACGTGAAGAACCGCCCGCCGCCGCTGGTGAACCTGATGTCGCAGAAGATGGGCATCCACGAATGGAGCTATGACAACGCGCCCTCGCTGGACCTGCGCTTCAAGGTGCCGCACCGCGAGAAGCTGAAGGCGTTGCAGGACATCAAGGCGGAGGTCGAACTGGGGTTCGACGAGGAACTGGCCTACGCCGAGGCGCAGCGCTGCCTGAACTGCGACGTGCAGACCGTGTTCGTCGACAATCTGTGCATCGAGTGCGATGCCTGCGTCGACATCTGCCCGGTCGATTGCATCACCTTCACGCGCAACGCCGAGGAAGGCGAACTGCGCAACCACCTGAACGCGCCGGCGCATAACATGACGCAGGCGCTGTACGTGTCCGGCGATCTGAAGACCGGCCGGGTGATGGTGAAGGACGAAGACGTCTGCCTGCATTGCGGCCTGTGCGCGGAACGGTGCCCCACCGGCGCATGGGATATGCAGCGCTTCCTGATCGACGTGGCACTGGCGGAGAACGCATGCTGCAAACACTAGACCGCGTGGAATCCATCCAGCGGGTCAACGACTTCGTCGTCAAGTTCGCCAATGTCAACGGATCCGGTTCGGCCAGTGCCAACACACTGTTCGCCAAATCGGTCCTGCGCATGGGCATCCCGGTGACGCCGCGCAACATATTTCCGTCCAACATCCAGGGGCTGCCGACCTGGTATGAAGTGCGGATTTCGGAAGCGGGGCACCTGGGTGCGCGCGGCCCCTTTACCGACCTGATGGTCGCGATGAACCCGCAAACCTGGGACAAGGACGTCGCGTCCATCGTGCCCGGCGGCTATCTGTTCTATGACAACACGAAGCCGCTGCCGCCGTCGAAGTTTCGGCGGGACATCAACGTGATCGGCGTGCCGCTGACCGACATGACCAACCGCGCCTACACCGATGCGCGGCAGCGGCAGTTGTTCAAGAACATCGTCTATCTCGGTGCGCTGTCGGCGCTGCTGGAGATGGACACCGCCGAGATCGAGAAGCTGCTGGCCGAGCAATTCCGCGGCCGCGAGAAGCTGGTGACGGCGAACGTGCAGGCGCTGCACATGGGCCGCGACTGGGCGTTGGCCAACCTGCAATGCCCGATCGGCCTGCGTCTGCGCCGTGCCAACGCGGTCGGCGACCGCATTTTCATCGACGGCAATGCGGCCGCGGCGCTGGGCGCGGTGTATGGCGGCGCAACGTTCTGCGCGTGGTATCCGATCACGCCGTCTTCCTCGCTGGCCGAGGCCTTCACCCGGTGGTGCAGCCGGTATCGCGTCGATCCGGCGACTAAGAAGAACAAGTTCGCCATCGTGCAGGCGGAGGATGAACTGGCCTCGATCGGCATGGTGATCGGGGCGGCGTGGAACGGGTCGCGGGCGTTCACGTGCACGTCGGGGCCGGGCATTTCATTGATGCAGGAGTTCATCGGGCTGGCGTATTTCGCGGAAATCCCGGCGGTGATCTTCGACGTGCAACGATCCGGCCCGTCCACCGGGATGCCGACGCGCACGCAGCAGACCGACATCATTTCCTGCGCCTATGCCTCGCACGGCGACACCAAGCACGTGCTGCTGTTCCCCGAAGACCCGTATGAATGCTTCGAATTCGGCGCCTTGTCGTTCGATCTGGCCGACCGGCTGCAAACGCCGGTGTTCGTGTTGCTGGACCTGGAAATCGGCATGAACGAACGGCTGGTGAAGCCACTCACCTGGGATGACAGCCGCAAGATGGACCGCGGCAAGGTGATGACGTTCGAGGACCTGGAAGCGGGCAAGAAGTTCGGCCGCTACCTGGATGTGGACGGGGACGGCATCCCGTACCGCACCTATCCCGGCACGCATCCGACTCGCGGGGCGTTCTTCACCCGCGGCACGTCGAAGGACCGCATGGCGCGATATTCGGAAGAAGGCCCGGACTATCAGGAGAACATGGAGCGGCTGCTGAAGAAGCACCACACCGCGCGCACGCTGGTGCCGGCGCCGATCGTGCGGCCGGCGCAGACGCCGACGAGACTGGGGGCAATCTATTTCGGTTCCACCAGCCCGGCGATGATCGAGGCCGACGATATGTTGGCGGAGCAAGGGATCGTGCTGGATCTGATGCGGGTGCGGGGGTTCCCGTTCGCCGACGAGGTGGAAGCGTTCGTCGCCGACCACGACAAGGTGTTCGTGGTGGAGCAAAACCGCGACGGGCAGTTGCGGATGCTGCTGGTGAACGAACTGGAGATCAATCCGGCCAAGCTGGTGAAGGTGCTGCATTACGACGGCACGCCGATCACCGCGCGGTTCATCGCCGACGCGATCGCCGAGCGGCTGGATGTGCCGAAACCCGCAGTGCAGAAACCCGCGAGTCTCGAGAGGGCTGCCGAATGACCTTCATCCCCAAGCCGAAGCTGCATCATCCCGACCTGGCAAAGAACAGTTTGGGGTTCACGCGGCGGGATTATGAGGGGGCGGTGTCGACGCTGTGCGCCGGCTGCGGCCATGATTCGATCAGCGCTGCGATCGTGCGCGCGTGCTTCGAATTGGAACTGCCGCCGCACCGGATTGCGAAGCTGTCGGGCATCGGGTGTTCGTCCAAGACTCCGACCTATTTCCTGGGGGCGTCGCACGGGTTCAATTCCGTGCATGGGCGGATGCCGTCGGTGCTGACCGGGGCGAATCTGGCGAACCGGGACCTGATCTATCTCGGCGTGTCGGGCGACGGGGACAGCGCTTCGATCGGGCTGGGGCAGTTCGCGCATGCGATGCGGCGCGGCATCAACATGGTCTATATCGTCGAGAACAACGGCGTGTATGGGCTGACCAAGGGGCAGTTCTCCGCCACCTCCGATCGCGGCGCGAAGTCGAAGCGCGGCGTGGTGAATTCCGATGAGGCGATCGACCTGGTGGGGATGGCGCTGCAGCTTGGGGCGACGTTTGTGGCGCGCAGCTTCTCGGGCGACAAGGCGCAGTTGGTGCCGCTGATCGAGGCGGCGATCCAGCACGAGGGCGCGGCGTTCATCGACTGCATTTCCCCTTGCGTCGCGTTCAACAACCACGAAGGCTCCACCAAGAGCTTCGACTTCGTGCGCGAGCATAATGAGGCGGTGAACTACCTGGACGTGATCACGGGGCGCGAGCCGATCACGGTGGATTACGCGCCGGGCACGGTGGAGGTGGTGACGCAGCACGACGGCTCCATGCTGCGATTGCGCAAGCTGCACACGGACTACGACGTGCACGACCGGATCGCGGCGATGACCTACATGCAGGAGCGCCACGCGGCGGGCGAGATCGTCACCGGGCTGCTGTATGTCGATCCCGATCCGCGCGACATGCACAAGCATATGAACACGGTGGAGATGCCGCTGAACGCGCTGGACGAGGCGGCGCTGATCCCGGGTTCGGCGGTGCTGGAGAAGCTGAACGCAAGCTTGCGGTGATGACGCGCGGTCCTGTCATTGCGAGTTGACCACCGGCCGCGGGGCCGACGCGCCCTGGATGAAACGGTGCGGTTTTTGCCGTCATTGCGAGGCCCGCAGGGCCGAAGCAATCTCCCGCGGGGGATTGCTTCGGCCCTACGGGCCTCGCAATGACGGGAACGGTCAGCCGCCTTGTTTCTTGTTAGTGACCACCGGCCTGGCGGCCGACTCGCCCTGGTTGAAATGGTGCATTGCGGATTCAGCAATTGAGATTGCTGGGGTGGTGCTGAAGTCCGGCGACTGCCTTTCGGACGGATGGCTGTAGAGCAAAGACGCGTCGCTCTGACGGCTCATCGTGCACTACTATTACGAGAGCGAAAGGGAGGTCACCCATCCATCGAGGGCCGGCGGGGAACGTCCGGCCGCCTCGACCGGGATCAGACCGACCGGGCTGGGCATTGGCGACTCGGAAGCTGGAAAACCAACCGCCCCACAATGGGAATTGGCCGGAACAGCGCATTGACTGGAACATCGCTCGGCGGCCACCTATTCTCCGCCCTATGGATGACACACCGCACCGTCGGCACCCCGCCGACTGGGACCCGCCGATGCCGAGCGAGGCCGAGTTGCTTGCCGCCCTCGCCCGCAGTGAGGCCGATCTTGCGGCTGGGCGAACCGTTCCGGCTTCGGTGGTGCATGAGGAGCTACGAGCCACGCTGGAGCGGATCGAGGCGCAGCGGGGGCAACGGCGCAGGACCGTCGCGCGGCGTTGATCGTCTACACCGACGAGGCCATAGAGCAGGTCCGCACCCTTCGCCGCCACTATGAGACCCTCGCTCGCGACGCGGCGATCCGGGCGCTGGATCGAGCGCTGGAAGATGCCGAGGCGAAGATTGAGCGTGCACCCGGTGCAGGGCTACCCGCACCGCGACCCTACCCGCAGCTTGCCCGCGCGGGGAGGGTATGGATCAAGTCAGGCCGCTACTGGATTGCCTACCGGACCGAACCTGCCACGGCAATTGTCGGCGTGTTTTTCGAGACGGCGAACATCCCCGGCCGCCTGTAGCTCGACAGAACCGCGCCGCGTCGCGCTCGCCACGCCTCACGACCCGGACCGGGACTTATCCCGTGGGGTTAAATGACATCCCGTCTCGCGCCGCCCGTGACCCACATCCGCGCCGAGTCGTCCCGTGGGGCGAGGTTCCGCGATCCGTGGGGAGAAGCTACGCGACGCCGGGGTATCCACGCCAGGCGATCGACCTGGTGGGGATCGCGCTGCAGCTTGGGGCGACGTTCGTGGCGCGCAGTTTCTCGGGCGACAAGGCGCAGTTGGTGCCGCTGATCGAGGCGGCGATCACGCACGAGGGCGCGGCGTTCATCGACTGCATTTCCCCCTGCGTCGCGTTCAACAACCACGAAGGCTCCACCAAGAGCTTCGACTTCGTGCGCGAGCATAATGAGGCGGTGAACTACCTGGATGTGATCACGGGGCGCGAACCGATCACGGTGGATTATGCGCCGGGCACGGTAGAGGTGGTGACGCAGCATGACGGCTCCATGCTGCGGCTGCGCAAGCTGCACACGGACTACGACGTGCACGACCGGATCGCGGCGATGACCTATATGCAGGAGCGTCACGCGGCGGGTGAGATCGTTACTGGGCTGCTGTTCGTCGATCCCGATCCGCGCGATATGCACAAGCACATGAACACGGTGGAGACGCCGCTGAACGCGCTGGATGAGGCGGCGCTGATTCCCGGGTCGGCAGTGCTGGAGAAACTGAACGCAAGTTTGCGGTGACGCGTGGCGCCTGGGTCACGGCGATTCTCGTGTCATTGGGACGTGCGAAACGACGAAGCAGTCCCGGTCATGTGTAACCGTGATCGAGATTGCTTCGTCGCTTCGCTCCTCGCAATGACATGCAGGTCGTGCCGCGCGATGAGATCGGGTCGTGCACCGCCGTCCGTGCGTCCGTGCGCTTTCTTGGGCGAGATTGCTTCGTCGCTACGCTCCTCGCAATGACATATGGATGCAATGATATCGGGTCGTGCCACGCAATGACACGCAGGTCGTGCCATGCCATGACATCAGGTTGTGCACCGCAATGATATCGGGTCTGGATCCGCAATGACACGCAGGCCGTGCACCGCAATGACATCGTGGCGGGTGACTGGCGTCTCGCGTACTACCCGCTCTGACTTTACGTTTCCGTAACACGCGCGCCTGTCGCCACGGTCTCCGACAGCGAGTACAGATCGAGGCCCGGCCTCATCAGGCGCTTTGCCGCATCCCAACTCGCGACGTCGCGCACCATCACATGGCCGCGATGCGTGCGCACCACGCTGATCAGCTTCTCCAGGCGCGCCATATCGTTGGCCTTCAGCCCCTCGATCTCCTCCGCCCGCACAGTCACCACCGCGCCTGCCAGCATCGAAAATTCCACTGGCGGCACGTTCAAATCGTCGGCCTGATAGCCCACATTCTGGCAGAACGGGCGCAGCCGCATGACACAGTCGGTCACACGGCTCCTGGCCACGCCGTACGGCAGTCGCGACAGCACCACCACCAGATGCTGCCGCAGCCGCTGGTCCAGCGACTGGCAGGCCATGATGTACCGTTCGGCGGAACGCCGGTCGAGGAACACGTCGAAATCGACAGCAACATAGATCGGCCGGAGCTGGAGCGTACCGAGCGTTGTGATCACCTGCGCGGCCGCCAGGCCAAGCACCAGCCGGTCGAAATCGACCTCTCGCGCCTCCTGCATCGGCAGCGCCAGGATGGCCGACTGCATGCGTTGCTCCAACGCAATTGGCAGTGCGGCAAAATGCCCGATGATTTCGTTGAACATCCGGCTGCGCACCGGCATCAAGGCACAATTTGCCTCGCGCACCGCCCGCGCCAGAGTCTCGCGCGCCTTGCCCTCGATCTCGGCCAGCTTTGCATTTATCCGCTGGTTGACCGTCTCCGAAATCATGTCGGGTGTGGTTTCCGGCCGGTTCGGGATGGTCACACTCGTGGTGACGGCCGAGACATAGGCGGAGGCCGATGACTCACCCTCGCCGATCAGGCGGGCACGGATCTCGCGGGCAATGGCGGTGGCGCGGAAGCTGGCCTCGTCTTCCGTTGTGCCGGCGAAGCAGATCAGGAAGCTGCAATCGGCGGTGCGCGACCAGGTATCATGCTCACCACACCGCCGCCGGACGACATGCTCTGCACTGCTCATGACGCGGTCAGCCACCGAGGGCCAGCGTTCGCCCAGTGCGCTCTTCACATCCTCAAGCCCGATCAGCTTGATCTTCCCGGCGACGCGTACTGTGGTTGCGGCAGTGTCAGCCACCGGCTGCCGGGGCGTCACCGTGATGATGCGGAAGTGCTTAAGGTCCTCGCGCGCCACTATCGTGCTAACGATTTCGACCGGCACGCGTGATCCGTCGCTGCGCAACAGGATGGTATCCATCCGATAACTCTCGCCCGCTGCAAGCTGCCGCTGCCGTGCCTGCCGGGCAGCGTCACGTTCCTCCGGAACTACCAGGTCGAGCGACAGCCGGCCGTTCAACGCGTTCGGCGGCATACCGAGCAGATGATCCAGGGCAGGATTGTTCATCAGGAACACGCCATGGTCATCAACGATCGCGACGGCCGCCTGGACCAATACGAACACCTTGGCGAGCAATCCCTGGATTGCACGATGCTGCTGCCGGTCGCGCAAGCTTTCCGTAATGTCGCGGCCCAGGATCACAGAGCACGCGGGGTTGCTGCCGGCGACCGGCATCAGGTGCAGGCCGAGCCAGAACGGCGCTCCATTGGCGCGGCGGCATAGTATCTCGGACCGGAACGACCGGCGTTCTTCAGCGGCTTTGGCCACGGCGTGGAAGCCGGCGAGGTCGGCCTCCGGCGCGGCGAGACCCAAGAATGGCTTGCCGAGGAGGTCGGCATCGCCAACACCGGCTGCGCGGCAGAACGCGTTGTTGGTCGCCGCGACCACCAGGCCGTCCGCGCCGTTGCCGGTTTGTTCCAGCACCAGCACGAGATCGTCGGAATCGTCCAGCGCCTGATACAGCATCTGTCGCAGCGCCGGAGCATCGAGCAATCCGTGCTTCATCCGCCTCGTTCCAGTGGGCCGCACCTTTCGGATGTGGGCACACCGTCATCCCACACGGCGCTTAAGGAGTGGTTAATGCCACAGCGCCGCGCATGCGGATGACGCGGCGGCGGAACGACGGCGGCGCCGCGGAGCCTACGCCGGCACCGCGGAAATGATCACCTGGGCGTAGGCGTAGGGATACTCGTCGGTCATGGTCAGGGCGACCATTGCCTGCATGCCGGGCGGCGTGATCGCCGCGAGCCGCTCGGCCGCGCCGCCGGTCATTTGCAAGGTCGGCTGGCCGCCGGGCAGGTTCACGACCCCCAGATTGCTGAACCAGACGCCCTTGCGGAACCCGGTGCCGAGCGCTTTCGACCCCGCCTCTTTGGCGGCGAAGCGCTTGGCGAAGGTGGCAGCACGGATCTTCTCGGTTCGCCGCATTGCCTTGGCGCGCTCGGTGTCGGTGAAGACGCGTTGCAGGAAGCGTTCGCCGTGGCGTTCGATCGCCGCCTCGATGCGGCGGATATCGACGATGTCGGAGCCGAGCCCTAAAATCATAGTCGTCAGTTTTCAGTCGCCGGTTTTCGGTAAGCAGCGGTCAGGAGTCAGGACCAGCTTCTTCCGCCTGACCGCTAACGTCTGATAACCGGCAACCGGCGACCGACGGCTGGTCATGCTTTGGCCCGTTCCACGCCCTTGATGCCGTTCACGCCGCGCAATCCCGCGATCACCTTCGACAGATGCGAGACGTCGCGCACTTCCACGTCCACCAGCGCCTCCATGAAATCCTGCTGGCGGTTGACGATCTTCAGATTCGCGATGGCGCCTTCCTGCTTGGCGATGGCGTTTGCCAGATTCGCCAGCGCCGTGTCGTCGTTGCTAGAGATCACGCTGATCCGCGCCGTGTGGCCCGGCTGGTGCTTGCCGTTGCCCTGGCCCTTCGCCAGCACTTCGTAATTCCAATCCACGTCGATGAAGCGCTCCGGCGTGGCGGAGAAGCCTTCCAGCGTCTGGCATTCACGCGCGTGGATCGTCACGCCCTTGCCGGTGGCGATGATGCCGACGATCTCGTCGCCCGGCACCGGATGGCAACAGCCGGCGAAGTGATACGCCATGCCAGGGACCAGACCGGTGATCGGCATGCCCGGATCGGGCCGCACGCCGGCCCGCCCGCGCGGCGGCAGCGCCGGCACCATGCGCGGGGCACGCGGCGTCTGCCGCAGTTCCGGATAGGCCGCGTGCACCACGTCACGCGCGCCGACATTGCCGTTGCCGACCGCGATGTACAGGTCCGCCAGGCTCGGCAGCTTCAGCGCCTTCAGCGCCGGTTCCAGCGCCTTCTCCGACCCGTCCACGCCGGCTGAGCGGAACGCCTTGGTCAGTTCCGAGCGGCCGAGATTGATATGCTCCTCGCGCTGCTGCTGGTGCACGAAGCGGCGGATGCGGCTGCGCGCCTTGCCGGTGACGACGAAGCGTTCCCATTGCGGCGAGGGCGTGCCGCCGCGCGCCGTCATGATCTCGACCTGGTCGCCGTTCTGCAACTGGTAGCGCAGCGGCATCAGCCGGCCGTTCACCTTGGCGCCGACGCAGCTATCGCCCACCTGGCTGTGCACGGAGTAGGCGAAATCCACGGGCGTCGCACCGCGCGGCAACTGCACCAGCAGGCCCTTCGGCGTGAAGCAGAACACCTGGTCGTCGTACAATTCTAATTTGGTGTTCTCCAGGAATTCGTCGGGGGCGGCGGAGTTTTCCAGGATTTCGAGCAGATCCTGCACCCAGCGGAATTTCTGGACGTCCTTGCCGTCGAACTTCGCGTCTCGGGTCTTGTACATCCAGTGGGCTGCGACGCCGTTCTCGGCGATCTCGCTCATTTCCACGGTGCGGATCTGGATTTCGATCTTCTGGTTGCGCGGCTCGCGCAGCGTGACGCCGGTGTGCAGGCCCTGGTAGCCGTTCGATTTCGGGGTGGAAATGTAATCCTTGAACCGCCCGGCGATCACCGGATAGGCGGAGTGCACCGCGCCCAGCGCCGCGTAACAGGCCTCCCGCGTCTTCACCAGGATGCGGAACGCCATGATGTCGGACAATTGCTCGAAGGCGACGTTGCGGCGGTGCATCTTCTCCCAGATGGAGAAGGGCGACTTCTCCCGCCCGGTGACTTCCGCCACCTCGACGCCGGCTTCCTCGCAGACGCGGCGCAGGTCGCGCTTCACCTCCTCGATCACGTCGGCGCCCTGGCCGCGCAGGAAGTTCAGCCGCGCCTGGATGGTGGCAAAGGCTTCCGGCTCCAGCTCGCGGAAGGACAGCGTCTGCAGCTCGGTCTTCACCGTGTCCATGCCGATGCGCTCGGCGAGCGGCGCGTAGATCTCCATCGTCTCGCGTGCGATGCGGTGGCGGCGGTCGGGTTCGCGCACGAAATTCAGGGTGCGCATGTTGTGCAGCCGATCCGCCAGCTTCACGAGCAAGACGCGGATATCCCTGCTCATCGCCAGGACGAGCTTGCGGAAATTCTCCGCCTGCTTGGTGCGGTCGGATTGCAGTTCCAGCCGGGTCAGCTTGGTGACGCCATCGACCAGCGTCGCGATCTCGTGCCCGAAGCGCTTGTCGAGTTCCGGCAGCTTCACCGGCGTGTCCTCGATCACGTCGTGCAGCAGGCCGGTGGCGATGGAGGCGGTGTCCAGCCGGTAGCCGGCCAGGATATCCGCGACCGCCAGCGGGTGCGTGATGTAGGGATCGCCGTTGTCGCGCCGCTGCGTGCCGTGCGCATGCTCTGCCACGGTGAAGGCGTCGTCGATCAGGCCGGTATCGGCCTTCGGGTCGTAGGCATGAACCTTGTCGGCCAGAGCCGCCACCAGCCGATGATCTACCGGCGGCATGGCGGCTACGGCGCCCTGGGTCACCCCATCAGGCGCAAAGTGAGGGAACGGCGCGGGCCGTGGCGTCGGACCGGCGTCGCCCCCCATTGGCATGTCGGCTTACCTGCCGCGGCCGCCGAGTTCCGCCTCGATGGCCGCTTCCATGTCTTCGGCGGACATATCTTCGTTCTCCACCGGCAGGCCGGCCGCTTCCTCCTCCGCCGTGACGTCCTGGAGGCCGAAGATGTTCTGGTCGGTGGGGATGAGGTCCAGCACTTCCTCGTCGGCCGGTTCGGGCTCCGGCGCGCGGGACAGCGACTTCACCAGGTCGCCCTGGATGCGGTCCAGGTCGATGGTCTCGTCGGCGATCTCGCGCAACGCGACCACGGGGTTCTTGTCGTTGTCCCGGTCGATGGTGAGTTCCTCGCCGCGGGAGAGGTTGCGCGCCCGCTGGGCCGCGAGCAAGACGAGCTCGAAGCGGTTGGGGACCTTTTGGACGCAATCCTCGACGGTAACACGCGCCATGCGCAAAAACCTCCGATAGCGGCGGGCGATCCACGTACGTAGGCGAGCAATGGGGTTTTTGCAAGCGCGAGAGGCGGGGAACAATTCGCGTGGCGGGGGCGGACGCGGTTACCCCGGGCCATTGCCTTCCTTTCGCCACCGGCCGCTATTATCGCCGGTTGGAAGCAGAAGGGGAATCGGACCGGATGAAGCGCGCCCTCGTTTTCGCTACCGCGATCAGCCTGCTGCTGCCGGGCCTGTCTATGGCACAGTCCAACCCGCAAGGTCCGCCAGGGCGGCAGGAGCGTCCGGAGCAGCGGCCTGGTGCCCAGCATGGTGCGCCTGGGGGCCGGCCGGGTGGTCCCGCGGGCGGGCCGCAGCATCCCGCGCCTCCTGGACGCCCGGTCCAGGCGGGACCCAGTCGACCGATGCCGGGGCATCCTCCGGTCGCGGGCGGTCCGATGCCGGGCCGTCCGGTGGCTCAGCGGCCTTTGCCGCCCCGCGGCAATCAGTTCTGGCACCGCGGCCGTTACTTTGCCCGCGTGCGTGGGCCGGTCTACGCCTATCCGCGCGGCTGGGGGTATCGGCGCTGGGATATCGGCGCGCGACTGCCGGCCATATTGTACGCGCCCGGGTTCTTCTACGCCGGCTGGGCGGCGCTGGGTCTGCAAGCTCCGCCGCCCGGCTATGCCTGGGTCCGCTTCGGTCCGGACTTGCTGGAAGTGAATTTGACGACCGGCGAAGTCGACGACGTGGTCTACGGGGTGTTTTATTAGCTGCCGCCGTCACGGAAGGGGGCGGGTATCGTGCCTCCCCCTTCTGTCTGGCCGCTACTTCGCTATGTTCAGTCCCCATCGCCGCACGAGGGAGGGACCCAACCATGGCATCCATCACCATTCAGGCCACCGACGGCTCCGGCAGCTTCTCCGCCTATCTGCTTGAACCGAAGACAAAGCCGGCCGGCGTTGTCGTGCTGATCCAGGAGATTTTCGGCGTGAACCAGGCGATGCGCGATGCCGCCGCCTGGGTCGCCGACATGCGCTTCATTGCCGTCTGCCCCGATCTGTTCTGGCGCATCGAGCCGGGCATCGACATCACCGACAAATCGGAAGCGGAATGGAAGCGCGCGTTCGAGCTTTTCAACAAGTTCGATCAGGCCAAGGGGATCGAGGACCTGAAGGCTACTGTCGCCGCAGCGCGCAAGCTGCCGGGGGCCAACGGCAAGGTTGCGACGATGGGCTACTGCCTGGGCGGGCGGCTGGCGTTCATGATGGCCGAGCAATCCGATGCCGATGTGAACATCTCCTATTACGGCGTCGGCCTGGACAACCTGCTTGGCGATCTGAACAAGGTGACGAAGCCGCTGGTCGTGCACATCGCCGACAAGGACGAGTTTTTCCCGGCGGAAGGCCGCGCCAAGGTGGTGGAGGCGACCAAGGGCAGCAAGCTGGTGCACAGCCATGTCTATCCCGACGCGGATCATGCCTTTGCGCGGGTCAATGGCGTGCATTGGGACGGGCGGTCCGCTGCGATCGCGAACGGACGCAGCGCGGAGGCGCTGGTCGCGGCGCTGGGATAGCGTTTTCTGCTGGCTGGGGGGTGAAGCTGGACGGGCGGCACCGCAACGCTGGCGGCAACGTTGCTCGCGTCACGGCCGGGTTTGAGCGGGCCATGACGAGGCGGGCGGCGGCAACCGCACCTGATACCAACCCGCTGAATGACCGACGTACGCGGCTGCGCTCCCCATGTCATTGCAAGGGGCGAAGCGACGAAGCAACCTCGGTCGAGCAGCGCTCAGACGAGCGTGGGTCGCTCGACCGAGGTTGCTTCGTCGCTTCGCTCCTCGCAATGACATGCGGGCGGCAGCCACGAGTCAGCCATTTGGCGGTGTGGTATAAGTTAGCGCCGCTAATCCCAAGGCGTTTCGGCCGCGGCGTTTCGCCCGGATACGCGGCCGAAGGCCAGACACTCGCCGATATTGCCGGTGCCCTGGTACAGGTAGCTGTAGATCGACCCGAGCTCGCCGGCGCTGTACAGCCGGCCGATGGGCGAGCCATCGGGCCGCACGACCTGGCCTTTCTCGTTGCGCCGCGGGCCGCCTTGCGTGTTGAGCATCGAAGGCGACAGCTCCACCGCATAGAACGGCGGCGCGGCGATCGGCTGCAGCATCAGCGTGCGGCCGAATGCCTCATCGTGGCCCGCGGTGCAGCTCTGGTTCCATTGCTGCACGCTCGCCGCCAGTGCGGCGGGATCCAGGCCGATCGAGGCGGCCAATGCCGCGAGGCTGTCCGCTCGCCGGATCCAGCCTTTCGCCAGTTCGACGCTGTTGTCAGGGCTCCATTCGTAGCGCTCGATGATCTGCGTCCAGCCGTGGCTCGGGTGCTTGTCATACAGCGGGCCGGCGGCAAACAGCGTGTGATCGAAGATCATGAACATAGGGCAGGGCGTGGCGAGCGGCAGCCAGCGATTGTTCACTGGCACCTTGCCATGACGGGTCTTGAACTTCTCGTCGCAGAAACGCCGTGCATCCGGGCCGACCACGATCATGCCGCCCGGCATCCGCTTGCTGTAATGCAGCGCCTGCATGGAGAAGCTGGTGCGTACGTCAGGCACTTTCAGTGCCATCGACGGACCCGCGTAGTTGTTCATGTGCCAGAGATCGGCGCCCACGGCCATTGCCATGGCGATGCCGTCACCCTCGTTGTACGGCGTGCCTGACGTGTAGCAATACGGGATGTTGGGGAGGTAGTTGCGGATCATCTCCTGGTTGTTCTCGAATCCCCCGCAGGTCAGCACGACGCCGCGGCGCGCGTTGACGCACACCGTCTCATCGCGCCGCTGCGCCCGCACGCCGATGATATCGCTTGTGACGGGATGCCGGATCAGCGCCTTGCCGGGCGTTTCATACAGCACCTGGATCGGGCGCTGGGTCACCAGGCGCTCGAATGCCTTCCAGGTGTTGGAGAAGCCGTAGGTCGGGCCATCGTGGAATTTGTGAATGCAGGCCGAGCCGGGCAGGTCCGGGAACTCGATGCCCACCGGCGGATGCTGGTGCTCCTGCGGATCGCCGCCGAGCTGCGCGAGCCAGTCGTTGTTCCGGCACATCTCCTCCGCCCAGACCCGCACCATGGCTTGCGGCACGGTATAGGGGCCGCACAGGGCGTTCAGGTACATCGCGGCTTGCTCGGCGGACGACGTGTTCAGATAGCCCTGGCCGGCGACGCGCGTGTTGCCGCCATGCTCGCCCTCCGGCGCCTTTTCCAGGATGACCACGCGCGCGCCAAGATCGTGCGCGGTGACGGATGCGGCGACTCCCGCCGCGCCGAACCCGACGACGACGACATCTGCCTCCACGTCCCACCGATGTGGGATCGAGTTCATGTCCTGCATGCGGATTCCCTGCCGGCGGAGCCGGTTTCGACGATCGGGCGCGTTGTCCGGTATTGGTGCGGCGCCGCCTGAAGCTTGCCATAGCCGTTTGGTTGCGACCCCTCAATGCCGCGATTGCTTTGATCGTTGCGCCTGTTCAGGCATAGAAGGGGGCGAAGACGAGGAGATTTTCGGTGGCAGAGGATTGTTTCGATATTGCGGCATGGCTGGCCCGGATCGGCTATGCCGGTTCGCACGCGCCGACGCTCGCAACGCTGCGTGGGCTGGTGGCAGCGCACACCGCCGCCATTCCGTTCGAAAGTCTCGACGTGTTCCTGGGACGGGTGCCGAATCTGGATCTTGCATCGTTGCAGCGGAAGATGATCGCCGGCGCGCGCGGCGGCTACTGCTATGAGCAGAACGTATTGTTCCGTGCGGGGCTGCGGGCGGTGGGGTATCGGACCACCAGCCTGATGGCCCGCGTGGTCCGCGGCATGGCGCCCGACGCGGAGCGTCCCGCGACTCACATGGCGCTGCGCATCGATCTGCCGGAGGGCGCGTTTCTGGTCGATGTCGGGTACGGCAACCAGACGCCGACCGCGCCGCTGGCGATCGCGCCGAACCAGGAGCAAGAGACGCCGCATGAAACGATGCGGCTGTTGCCGGTGGGCGAGGAGCTGACATTGCAGGCCCGGCTGGGTGACGCCTGGCAGAGCGTGTACCGGCTGTCGCTGCGTCCGGCCATCGACGCCGATTATGACGTGGCGAACTGGTTCACCGCGACGCATCCGGACAGCCAGTTCGTGACCAACATGATCGCGGCGCGGCCCGGGCCTGACCGGCTGCGCTACACCTTGTTCAACGGGCGGCTTACGACGCGGCGGGCCGGCGAGCTGGTGGAGCGCGTTACGCTGCCGGATGCCGCCGCGCACGAAGCCGCGCTGCGGGACACGCTGCGATTGTCGCTATCGGCGGATGACCTTGCCGCGGCGCTGGCGGAACTCGCGCGCCGTGGCAATCATGGCGCGACGCATCCGTTTTTCGCGTGACGTCACGGCATTCAGTTCACCCGCTTCTCCCGTCCCGCCCAGAACGGCACCCGCAGTTCGGTCTTCAGCACCTTTCCCGCGCCTGACAGGGGCAGCGGCCGGTCGCGCACCTCCACGCTGTGCGGGCATTTGTAATGCGCGATGATCGCGCGGCAGTGGGCGATCACCTCGGCTTCGGTCACCGTCCGTCCGGCGCGCGGCACCACGACGGCATGCACGGCCTCGCCCCATTTGTCATCCGGAATCCCGATCACCGCCGCCTCGCCGACGGCGTCCAGCGTCAGGATCGCGTTCTCGACTTCGGCGGAATAGATGTTCTCGCCACCGCTGATGATCATGTCCTTCAGACGATCGACGATATAGACGTAGCCGTCGTCGTCCATGAAACCGCCGTCGCCGCTGTGGTACCAGCCGCCGCGTAGGGCCGCCGCGGTTTGCTCCGGCTTGTTCCAATAACCCAGCATGATGTTGGGGCCGCGCACCTGCACTTCGCCAACGGTGCCGCGCGGGGCTTCGTTGTCCTCGGCGTCGGCGATGCGCACTTCAACCAGCATCGCTGCCTTGCCGCAGCTTCGGCTGCGGCCCGGCACTTCCATGTCGCGGGGTTCCAGCGCCGTGCACAGCGGCGCGCCTTCCGTCATGCCGTAGACGTGCAGGAACCGGCACCAGGGCAATTTCTCCGTCGCCCGCTGCAACACCGCGTCGGGCATCGGCGAGGCGCCGAACGGAATCATCTTCAAGGTCGAGAGATCGTATTTGTCGAGCTCGGGGTAATTCGCCAGCGCATTGATCATCGTTGGCACCAGCAGCGTGTTCGTCACGCGCTCTTGCGCCACCAAGGCGGCGACCGCGGCGGGATCGAAGCGCGGAGTGAAGACGTGCGTGCCGGCCAGCATGGTGACGGCGAAGGTGTTGGCGCCGTCGGCCAGGTGGAACATCGGCGGCGCGTGCAGATAGATGCTGTCGCTGCTGTATCCCACCGCGACGATCATGTTGGCGGCATTCGTCACCAGGTTGCGGTGCGTCAGCATGACGCCCTTGGAAACGCCTGTGGTGCCGCCTGTGTAGTAAATGCCGGCAACATCATCGTCCTGGGCTTCGAAAGGCGCCGCCGGTGGCGCGTCCAGCAAGCTTTCGAACATGCGCATGCCGGGGGGAGGCGGCGTGTCGTCCAGCCAGAACACCTGGCGCACCCGGGCCAGCCGCTGCTGCAGCGCGTGCACCGCCGGCGCCATGGCGGCGTCGATGAACAACATCGTGGCGCCGCTGTCTTCCAGCATGTAGGCAATCTCCGGCGGGGCGAGCCGCGTGTTCAGCGGCACCGTCATGCCGCCCATCCCCGGCACCGCGAACAGCAATTCAAAATACCGGTCACTGTTGAGCGCCAGGATCGCGACCCGGTCACCTCTGCCCAGGCCGTTCGCCTGCAATCCGCCGGCGAGGCGCGCGATCCGGTCGGCGGTTTCCCGCCAGGTGCGTCGCCGGTCGCGGAAGATCGTCGATGGTGCGGCCGGCCGCGTCTGCACCGCGCGGTTCAAGCCTTGTCCCAGATGCATGCGCAGCCTCCCTGTCGCGCGTTGCCGCGCCTGCCCGGTTGGAGTTCTGCGGCGCGTCCCGAAGGAGTACAATGTCTGGAATTATACGGGTCCGCAATTCGGGCAGGCTGGGCCTCGGGCAGGCTGGGGGCATTCGATACGGGGGCGCGGAATTGGCGCCGCGGTGGAGAACCTGCATGCCGGCAGCTATCGCGTCGTGGGCCTGTGTGCCGGCGGTTTCAAATCTGGACGCGCGCGCCGGCTGATACGTACAACGGCATGCGCGCGATCGCCGTCGGCGCAAACGAGGGCCATCGAACGAGGGCCATCGGAGCGTGTTCGGGCAGGAGAGGCGCGGTTAGCCGTTGCCGCGTACGAGGCGCAGGGGTGCCCGAGCGGTCTCTATGCGCATCGGTGCCAGGGCGCGCATCGGCGGTCACGGCGCGCATCGGCAGCCACGGCCGGCACCATGGCGCGCAGCGCGTCCACCGCCAGGACCACCGCCGGCAAATCTCCTCTGGCAGACCACCGCAGGCTGGGATTTATCAAATTATTAACCGAATGCTGCGTTACTCGGCGCATGATGATTGGTGGTCCCTTCGCGATGGCGGTTGCCGCTCTGGTGGTCGGCAGCACGCTGGTATGCACGGCATTGTTGATGGGTGCCTTCAGGCGAAGAGCCGTGGCCTTGCCCGCAGGCGACAAGCCGGCGAGGCGTGCGCGGGAGCCATTTGTTGCTGGCCGCACCCCATTCCTTGGGGCCAGACTGGATGTCGGGCAGGAGGTGCAGGCCGTTCTGGAGGAACTCGCGTCCGAGGCGCCGGATGGCTTGGTTGTGGCTGATCTCGCAATCGCCCCTGACCTATCGGTGCATGCGGATCGCGACGCGCTGCAAACCATTCTAAATTTGCTGGTCTGTCATGCGGCCCGGCAGGCACGTGAGAAGATCCTGGTGAGCGCGGTGCGCCGCGGCGGACGGGTGCAGATCGCCGTGACGGATGACGGCAGCGGTGCCAGCGAAGCAGAGCAGCAGGCGATATTGCGTCCGGTTGCCGAATTGGCGGCATTGCAAGGCAGCACATTCGACATCGAAACCTGGCCAGGGCAGGGCACCACAATAACGGTGCGGCTGCTGGAACCCGTCGAAACCCAGCGCCCGCCGGAGCAAGACCGGCGGACCGCTCCGGCATCGCAGCCCTTGGAGGATGAAAGCGAACTGGCGGCGGAAGCTTCCTGGGAAACCTGACCGCGGGCGACGGGACTACTTGCCCTTCGCCCCGTATACCGGGAAATCGACCGGCAGCGACGCGCCGTCCTTGAACTGCAATGACACCGGGACATGCTGGCCCGGGGCGATCGCGGCAGATGGCGACATGCACATCAGGTGATAGCCGCCGGGGTGGAACGTCACCGACCCATGCGCCGGCACGGTGATGGCGGAGACCATCTTCATCTCCGCCATGCCGTTCTTTTCCATGCTCTTGTGGAGCATCAGTTGGCCGCAGTCCTGCGACGATGCGCCGGTGAGTACCGCGGCGTGGGCGCCGTTGTTGTGCAACGTGAAATAGCCGGCGGCCGGAATTTGCGGCGTCAGGAAGCGGATCCAGGGATGCGAGACAGTCAGTGCCGGGCTCGCCGCCAGCGCGGGCGCGGCGAGCAACAGAGCGAACGCGGCGCTAGCGGCGGCCAGTCCATGACGACGCATAGACGACGATACGGGTGCTACCTGGTTCATCTTCGGGTTCCTCCAGAGGCGGCAGGCCTTCTTCATACAGGCGCAAGGCGTTCAGCACGGTGACGAAGCCGATCGCGCTCATCATCCCGGCGGGAATCCAGGCCACGATGCCGCCGATCTGCTGGTCGTACGCCGTGGATATCGCCGGAAACAGCCGGCCGCATAACTCATAGTAGGCGTACAGCCCGCTGGGGCCGAAGGTGATGTAGGAGCCGAGTGCGATCTGCGGAAACATCACCGCGAAGGGCAGCACCATGCGCGTGCCGAACGCGAGGCCGGCTTGTTCTTTCGGCCTGGGGTCCAGCACCAGGAACCAGAACAACAGGCCGTCGCCGATCATGCTCCAGTTCATGATGGCGTAGAGGCGCGGATCGAGCATCGCCTGGAACTGCACCGCGGGGACGAGAAACAGGTAGATCAGCCCGACAAAGAGCAAGCCGGCGGGCAGGGGCTGTTGGACGATGGAGAGAACCCCGCGCAGGGTGCGCGATTCGGTGATGCGCCGGAACGGGCGCGGCATGCCGCGGTACAGCATGGCGCCGGGCCAGGAGAGCGCGATCAGGTACGGGCCGAGGTGGTGCATGAAGATGTGCTGCACGCGGTTCAGGAAGAACTCGTGCAGTGCCAGGTATTCGTAGTGCGTCTGCACGACGGCGTAGATGATGGCGATGCCGGCGACGTACACGACATGGCGCCAGATCCGCGGCCGCTGGTGCGGCGCCGTGCGGGCCACGCCGCGGAAGTACCACCACAGGCTCAAAGCGGTGGCGAGGAACTCCACCCAGGAGAAGTTGTACGGCATCCAGGGCGGCAGTTCGCTGGGATGGGTGATGGTGAGCCAGGACAGCGCGGCTCCGAGCACGAGGACGGCGGTCAGGCCGACCAGGTCCTCGCGGTCGAAGCCGGTGGCCGGGGCGAGCGGGAGTTCAAGCGGCAGGCTGTCCATCGCCGCCGGTTCCTACGCCGCGGGGCGAAACGGCAGAAGCCGGCGCGACATTGAAAAGCGGTCATGTGGCCTTCATGCCGCGGTAGGGCGCGGCGGCAAGGATCGCCGCCGAAGCAGACAGGCCGAGGGACGACCCGCGTCCCCCGGCCTGCCGCGCCAATCGCCGGGATAAGTTGATGGGTTTGGATGTCTCAGTGGGTCACCACCGTCGCTGTTGAACCGGGAGGAGCGACCACCGCGGGCGGCGGCGCGCCCGGCGGCGTCACCACGGTTTCCCGCGGAGCCGGGTGTTCGTGCACGTCGATGCAACCGGCAAGGCCGAGCACTGCGAGGGGAATCAGAAGCCAGGCAAGACGCATGGTGTGCGAGTCCCTCTTGCTGATGAAAGTCACTGTTCGCGGACCGGCACACCGGGTTGGCGTACCGATGGGTGCGGTGATGGCGTTGGAACGTGGCAGGCAGGGTGCGGCTTCGTGGCGGCGCTGCGGCAGGCCGATCACGAGGTGCGGAGACACTTGACCAGACCGTGTGGAACATGGGGAGAACATACGCCCCGGGCGTCGTTCGGGTTGGGCGGATGCCGCATGGCGCGCTACTATGGGGGAGCCCGAATGTGGCATTACCGCAACTTCCACAAGAGATGTTGTGGCCACCCCGCCCGGAGGCCCGCCATATGTTGTTGACCGCGAATCGCGACGCACCGGATGCTGCCGCTCCGACCACAGGGGAGGCAGACGTGCTCGACGCCGTGCAGATGACGGGGCGCCATCAGGTCCATATTGACCGCTCACGCGACGCATTGCTGACCGATTTCGGGCGGGCCACCCTGTCCGACCGCTACCTGATGCCCGGCGAAAGCTTCCAGGATCTGTTCGCCCGCGTAGCGTCCTACTACGGCGACGACGCGGCGCACGCGCAGCGGCTGTACGACTATATCAGCAAGCTGTGGTTCATGCCGGCGACGCCGGTGCTGTCGAACGGCGGCACGCAGCGCGGCCTGCCGATCTCCTGCTTCCTGAACGAGGCGTCCGACAGCCTGGATGGCATCGTCGGGCTGTGGAACGAGAACGTATGGCTGGCGTCGAAGGGCGGCGGCATCGGGTCGTACTGGGGCAACCTGCGGTCGATCGGGGAGAAGGTGGGGGCGGTCGGCAAGACCTCCGGCGTGATCCCGTTCATCCGGGTGATGGATTCCTTGACGTTGGCCATTTCGCAGGGGTCGCTGCGGCGCGGCTCGGCGGCGGTGTATCTCCCGGTGTGGCATCCGGAGATCGAGGAGTTCGTGGAAATCCGCCGCCCCACCGGCGGCGATCCGAACCGCAAGGCGCTGAACCTGCATCACGGCATCCTGGTGTCGGACGCGTTCATGCGCGCGGTGGAAGCAGATGAAGCGTGGCCCCTGCTGTCGCCGAAGGACGGGTCGGTGGTGCGGTCGATCTCGGCTCGGGCGCTGTGGGTGCGGATTCTGACGGCGCGGATCGAGACGGGTGAGCCGTACCTGATCTTCTCCGATCACGTGAACCGGGCGCGGCCAGAGCATCACAAGCTGGCGGGGCTGGAGGTGAAGACGTCCAACCTCTGCAGCGAGATCACGCTGCCGACCGGACGCGACCAGCACGGCATGGAGCGCACCGCGGTGTGCTGCCTGTGTTCTTTGAATCTGGAGACGTGGTTCGAGTGGTGCGATCACCCGACGTTCATCGAGGACGTGATGCGGTTCCTGGATAACGTGTTGCAGGACTTTATCGACCGCGCGCCGCCGGGGATGGAAAAGGCGAAGTATTCCGCGATGCGGGAGCGGTCGGTCGGGCTGGGGGTGATGGGGTTCCATTCCTTCCTGCAGGCGCTGAACGTGCCGTGGGAAAGCGTGATGGCGAAGGTGTGGAACAAGCGGATCTTCCGGCACATCCGGTCGCAGGCGGATGCCGCGTCGTATGTACTGGCGGAGGAGCGCGGGGCGTGCCCGGATGCCGCTGAGTACGGTGTGATGGAGCGGTTCTCGCACAAGATGTCGATCGCGCCGACGGCTTCCATTTCCATTATTGCGGGGAATTCGTCGCCGGGGATCGAGCCGATCGCGGCCAATGTGTTTTTGCAGAAGACTCTGTCGGGCAGTTTTACAGTGCGGAACAGGCATTTGCAGAAATTGCTGGCGGAGAAGGGGATGGATACGGAGGAGGTGTGGTCGTCGATCACGCTGCGGCAGGGCAGCGTGATGCATCTGGAGTTTTTGAGCGCGGAAGAAAAAGCGGTGTTCAAGACCGCGTTCGAGCTGGATCAGCGGTGGATCGTGGAGCATGCGGCGGACCGGGCGCCATTCATCTGCCAGAGCCAGTCGGTGAACGTGTTCCTGCCGGCGGATGTGCACAAGCGGGATCTGCATCAGATCCATTTCATGGCGTGGAAGAAGGGGGTGAAGTCGCTGTACTATTGCCGGAGTTTGTCGCTCGCCCGGGCGGATAATGTGAGCGAGAAGGCGGTGGCGCCGGTGGCGTTTACCGGGGTGATGGGCGGGGCGGCGGCGAATGACGGGCAGGGGTCGTTGCCGCTGGTGGCGGCGGCAGCACGCAGCACCGACTACGAGGAGTGTTTGGCTTGTCAGTAAAGATGGGCCACACTTGCGGTAAGCCATCATCGGTACTACGTTCACTACTTACCCAATAACGCAGAGCTTCGGTTACGATGCGCGGTGCGGCCTTTGTAAGCTTTTCGGGTGAGGACCGATCTACAGTAGAGGCGTTGATGCAGTCGGCGCCGAAAGGTCTGTTTCGGCTGTATACGCACGATTTTAGGGATGGAGCGTCCTTACTCGCTGAGATGGAGAGACATGTACGCGGTTGCTCCCTTTTCGTGTTCTTAGCCTCGAAGGCGTCGTTAAATTCGGTGTGGTGCCGGCACGAGATCTCCCTTGCACAGATCGAAGCAATTACTCGCGGAATCAAGGTCGTTGCGTTAACTTTGGACACTGCGATCCAAGTCTCCGACCTTCCGGACTGGATGCGTGGGTTATGGGCGCCAGTAGCTTCCGATAAGAGTCCGACTCGAATCTCACCCCGAACGAGCCAGTCTGCGTGCCAGCAGCATGGCGGAGGCGGCGTAAAGGAAGGCGGTGGCGGAGGGGATGGTGCTTTCGAAGTCCTTTGCCAGACGGCGATT